>Ga0065711_1029278_pt1 | contig 36833 bp, 13 predicted proteins | sample Hoacrofraction12_FD_59098 | JGI IMG/M metagenome (GOLD analysis project Ga0065711, IMG submission 59098) | Hoatzin crop microbial communities from Cojedes, Venezuela - Epithelial fraction 12 v2 (version 2) | ecosystem: Host-associated > Birds > Digestive system > Esophagus > Crop | place... | reverse complement strand
CCCCGCCCGCCCCGGCCGCGGGAGGGGGGGAAGGGGGAGGCAGCGTGCGCCTGCGCGCGCCTGCGCGCTGAGGGGGTCGGCGGCGGTGGGAGCAGGCGGGCTGCTCCTGGCAGCCTGGCAGAGGGACCGCCGGGCAGAGGCTTCGGCAGGGAGCTTGAGCCCTTCGGTGCGGAGGGCATGGCCGGGCTGGGTTCCACTCCGTCGCCTGAGGCGGCCCTAGGCACGGCCCGGGCCCTGTGGGGATGAGGCAGGGCCCTGCCTGCGCCTCGGGCTGGGTGAAGGTGCTAGGGTACCGCACTGCTAAGTGCTCGGAGAGAGTTTGTGTCTTGTGAGAAGTTGTGGCTCCCTCCTCCCTGGCAGTGTTCAAGGCCAGGTTGGATGGAGCTCTGGGCAACCTCGTCTAGTGGAAGATGTCCCTGCTCATGGCAGGGTGGTTGGAACCAGATGATCTTGAAGGTCCCTTCCAACTCAAACCAGTCTATGATTCTGTGATTTCTGAAGTGAGTTTCTCCCAAAAGCATTGCAGAGTAGCTTTGAGGTGTGAGTCCCGCCCCACCACGTTGTGCTCAGTGTGCAAGCTTGACTTGATTTAAGCTGATAAAGAGGGACTGGAGGGTGGCTGAAACTGTCTTTGGCACTAAGTGAAATATTTATAAAGTCTTTGTCCATGTTGGCTATGGTTCTGAGCTCTTGATGGTGAGGGTGTGACAGATGAGATGCAAATAAGGAGGCCAGGGAGCTGGTAGACAATGGCTTACATGGTGAAATCCAAGCAAGTGTGGGTATGTATTGTTGAGTTTAGTAACAGAAGCAGGGGAATCACTAATGTTGATAACTTGCATATTTCTTGTAGCCAGAGTAAGGAGAATAGCAAGCTCACCATGATGTTAACTCACCAGAACACTGAAAGATACAGAAGACACTTTCTGCTTTCATAGTTTGTAGGCTTTCTGCTGACTTTTTTCAGGGCATACAGTTGATTCCAGTGAGTCAGGCCTCATCTCTTTACAAAGTATGACTCGAGCCTTTGTCACAAGGAAACTTTTCTTTCTCTGAGCAGAGGCATAAATCATTTGCTTAGTGAATCATATAACTACAGACTGTGTCTATGGCAGCTACAGTAGCTGTTTATGCTGAATAGTGAGTTAATGCAGTACAGACTACTTCTAGAGTTGTTTGCATTGTTTTGAATGTAAATGGAAAATAAGGAGGTAGTACATTTACTAAGCCATTCTTCAGGCTGCTAGTGATGTTCTCCCTGCCTTAACAGGCTGGTTTTCAGAGGTAAGTCTTCAGAGCAGCTCAATGATTACAGTGGTAGAAGGTGTCCTGTCAGGAAAAAAAAGTATTTATGCAGGATGAATGAAGTCAGTTCTTCACGTGACCCTGAGTTGTTAATGCTTTTATATAAACCTGTGGTGTGTGTAGTTTTGTTTATAGTAACACTCTTCTCAGAACATCAACTGTGGAAGAGAATATCTGCCAGACAATCTTATATTTTTCATAGTAATTGTAGATATCATTTGCTGTAAATGGTACCTATATGATACCTACATATTGCTGATGGCATACATCATCTCTAATGGTGTAAGCTATCCTCCTATAATACTTTCCCTGTAGCAATTACGTGGGTTTCACCAGGGCATGTTCAAACTCACTATAGGTTGTTCCCCCTCATGGCAGTTAGGTTGCAGAGCTGCCAGTGGAAAGCAGGCTGCGGAGTTACCAGTGGAAGGCTCTTGACTGTACAAAAGGCTAAAGCATCCAAGGCAATGTGCAGCGCTCAGCTCTATTTGATGAGTGACTATCTGCGAGAAACAAGTACAGTAATGAGTGAAAAGGTGGAAAGAACTAGCTGGGGAGAGAAGAGTGTGGCCAGCAGGTCGAGGGAGGTTCGCCTTCCCTTCTACTCTGCCCTAGTGAGGCCCCATCTGGAGTACTGTGTCCAGTTCTGGGCTCTCCAGTTCAAGAAAGATGAGGAGCTACTGGAGAGAGTCCAGTGGAGGGCTACGAGGATGATGAGGGGACTGGAGCATCTCTCCTGTGAGGAGAGGCTGAGGGAGCTGGGCTTGTTCAGCCTGGAGAAGGCTGCAAGGGGACCTTATAGATGCTTATAAATATCTTAAGGGTGAGTGTCAGGAGGATGGGGCCAGACTCTTTTCAGTGGTGCCCAGCGACAGGACAAGGGGCAATGGGCGCAAACTGAAGCACAGGAAGTTCCGTCTGAATATGAGGAAGAATTTCTTCCCTTTGAGGGTAACAGAGCACTGGAACAGGTTGCCCAGGGAGGTTGTGGTGTCTCCTTCTCTAGAGATATTCAAGACCCGCCTGGACAAGGTCCTGTGCAGCCTGCTGTAGGTGACCCTACTGCTTTGGCAGGGGGGTTGGACTAGGTGACCCACAGAGGTCCCTTCCAGCCCCTACCATTCTGTGATTCTGTGAGAGCCTTTTAGCAGAAAGACCCTTACAACAATGCTGTGCTAAGGGGAACTGTTGGGACAACTGTTTGTCATAAATTCCCAAAGTTTCCAAAGTAGAATACACTCTGCGCTGGGGACTACTGTTCTGAGAAAAGACGAGCGTGTCTAACTGCTTTAGCCTTATTGTTTCGTGAAATAGCTATAGCCCTTGGTGAAAATTGTTCTAGAATACATTTAAACTTTCATGGCAAAACAGTCTTAGCCAGTCTTAACTGGGTAACTGGAAATATGAGTTTATTTTGAACTCTTGCACAAACACCTGACTGAGGAATCGTACGAGGAACAGTAACCTCTAGGCCAAATTTTGTTTTTGACATAGACCAGACATGAAGCTGAAGGGCTTTAACTTGTTGGAGCACTTCCTTTCTGGAAATTCAGTCTGCAGTACTTAAGATTCTTAAGTACTAGTATACTTAAGATTGCTAGTTTTATTCATGAAATAAAAGCTGTTTGGCTAGAATTATCTAGAAAAATATCTTAAGAAAACAAACAGCGTTGTATCTTGCTCTGGCTGGGTCTTTTGATTTTATAGTTGTTAAATAGTGAGGAAATTTTGTTTGAAAGGTTCTGTTTACATAATTGGTTGTCATTCATCTTACTGTTAACACAGCAGTGGAATCCAGCATTCTTTGAATTGTTAGAATTAAATAATCATGAGGAAATAATAGTAAAATATTTTTCTGTCTCACATTATCAAAGGGAAATTGAACGTATTAACTTCTTCCATGTCCTTTGACACAGAAGATAAGATTAAAATCTTATGTAACGTGTTTATTTTTTTCATTTTGGTATTTGTTATTCAGAAATGGTATTTCTGTCTTTTTTCTTTAAGCTTTGTTAAATCTGAAAAAAAGATTTAAATTCCTGTGTTCCAGAAATATTTTTACACTTGTTAAAAATATTTGTAAAATCACGAATATGACATCTGGAAGAATTCACTGCTGTCAACTATTTCTGGATGGCATTCAAATTTACACAAAGTGTATCTCATAATTCAGCTGAATCATCGTAAAATACAAGATGACTATGTTGATGTGCTATTTAAAGTATTTGAAAAAAAAAATGAGGAAACAGAAGAATCCAAAATGGAAGTAACATGTTAAAATTTTATAATTATTTGATACACTTTTTCTGGTGCAAGGATATTAGTAAAGACCTTGTCTAATGGAATAATAATTAAAATAGCGGAGTTACTCTGCATTTATACTAGTGGAACATGTGTGACACTTCCTGTATTTTTGGAACCCCAAACAATTTATGGAACTCTGTTGTGTTGCAAGGTTCACCAGTAATTTGAATCAAGTGAACATCTGAACAGAAGTCAGTCAGTTCTAATACACTCTCTCTCAAGGTTTCAACCAAATTTGGGGTTTTGTAGAACAGGTAAATAGAATACTTTTTTCTTCCCTGCTCCACAAACATGATGAAGAACAGAGGAAGCAAGGATACAATTACTTCGTAAGGAAAGGGTTTTTATGTGTGCGTTCCACTTGTGGGGAAAAATACTCCCTTTCTCAAAGCTTACAAATACAGGATACCTGTCAGAAGGCTTAAGAGTTGAATCTCTTGTACATGTAGCTATCTCTGCTGACATCATGTATCATAACATACTGGCACATGATAGGGTTGAAATTATAATTGCAAGGAAAACTATGACTTGTGGCCTTGAGCCTGTTCTTAGTCTATTGCTTTGCTTTAGTTAGAGAATACAGTATATCAAAGGAATGAAATGTTTTTATACAGACATAGTCTTTTTCTTTCCACCCTGTGGTACAATTTTGATTTTGTTCTTCAAGGTAACAAGAAAAGGTAGGAGAAATTATAATTTGATTTGAGAATAACAAATGCATCTTCAGTGTTTCCAGCTTGTCAAATTCTATGCTTTCAAGAGAGATTTGAAAGACCTGTTAGAAGGCAGAACTAGATCTGGGAATTACAGAAGACTTCAGTGAGCTTAGCTGGATTGCTGGATAAATGAATTTGCCTCTGTGACATAGTGTGCTTTAAATATACAAAAGAAGGCAAAGGAAATTGTAAGTAAAGCTTTTTATCCTGGAGTACTGGAACCAGTGAGGAAGGGCATAATTTAATCTCAAATCATTATTATTGGTGATGATGGATGAGCATGAAGGAAACCAATCCCAGGTTGTTCACAGGAGAGCGTTTTGGAGAAAAACTGTTGGAGTTCAACTCCACTTGAACTGAAAATCAGAAAAACAAATGAGGGCTTTCAAAATAAGCATATTTTAAAGTTATTTTTTAAAATAGCATTGTATATTAAGAGATACAATGAATCATGCATTAAGTAATTTGAAATTGTTGCTCCGTTGATTTATTAAAAAAAAAAAAAGAAAAGGGAAATAAAAGGGAGGGGAAAAAAAGGAAATTTTCGCAGTGGGAAATATTTTTTAATGTTCTATCCCCAGGAAGTAGGTGGGGAAAAATAAAAGGTTATTATGAAAAAGTTCCAGTATAAGCAGTGTACAATAACTGTACAACAACTTACAATGAATACTATTTTATAAGGTTACATATGGAAAGAATTCTACGTGCTGCTGAACAGCAAGCAGCTCTTGTTGTATATTCTTTCTCTGTCCTTGATCATTAAATCAGTTTAGATTCAGTTATGAAAAACTAAACATTTGTGGAATGATTGTACATGAAAATCTGAGTTGACGGTGATACAGATATTTATATCACCAGGCTTTTTGAAACAATTATTTGAAAACGATCTCAATTTTATATAAATCTAGTTGTAGCCATGAGTTTTGTGACCTCGTGTTCCTGTTATATGGTCTTTTTTTTTGTCGCGGATGTATTTTCTGACTGCGGCTCTTAAAAATTTGCTCCCCTCTTCGTTGTTCCGGAAACGGGGCTTGAAACTATTTTAGCTTAAGATGTTTACCTCAAAGTTTTAGCGTTTTAAAATGTTTTTAAAATCTCTTTAATACATAGAAAATGAAGAGGATTTTTGTTTCATGAGGACTTCAGTGTAAGGGTTGCAAACTGCAAGCATTATGTAGCAAGTGGGTGCATTTCTTGAAATGGAAGATTTTTTTGAGCGTTTTCCAAGTAAGGGAGGGTAAAATAATTTTTTGTCATGTTCATGTGTGTTAGGTAGTGCCTGCAGAAGTTTACCAGCTTGCAATGAATTTTTTTTGTTGTGTTTTCTTCTTTTATTGTGTTGTGAATGTTTTGTTACTGCTTTATTTAGTACTGTATTAGTTTCTTTAGTTACTGCATTATTTAAATCCAACTTTGATGAAATTGGTAATGTTCCTTTTAGTAATTACAGCACATTATGGTTACCATATTGCTCTAAGAAGTGCTGCAAAGGTGTAACGTTCACATCCCTGAATTTGGCTCAGAAATACAGGATTTTAAAGTACCAGAGAAAAAGTAGTACCCAAATTTAAGCACTGTGCATGCCCTGCTTGCTCTCTAGGTTCATTAGGAACCAGTCAGCTCTAATCTAGAGAGGCCTACAGCTCTTAACGTAAACACTGCATAACCTTCTTAAAAGCCCTGCTAACTGGAGCACAAATAAATAGATCAATCCCACAATAAATTAATGCTCAAGTAAGCTGCCCCAAGAGTTTAAGGGGAAAACAGGGGAAGAGAGGTGTATAATGCTTGGCATATGTTCCGTCTTTTTTAGGTTCAAAATCCATAGCTTTGTAGTCTGCTGGTAGGCCTGGTGAAGAACTTAAACACATCAGAAAATAGTTCAGAATCAGAGCCAAGCGGAAAAGAGCTGTATCTCCTCCACTTCTCATTATTTTCCCACCTACAGTTTTTTTTCATAAACCAGCCTGGGTTGCCAAATAACTCATTTAACCTCCCAGAAAGATGGAGTATTTTTCTCTTGCAGCAGGACAAAATATAAAGAGAAGAGAGACTTAGCGTTGTTGTCTGGGCATGTGGACAAGGCAGGTGTGGCAAATAAGTTGAGAATGTTCCTCTATCCAAACCATAAATGTTGCTGTGAGCAAATGGGACATTGGTTTAGGGTATATTAGGAAGAGCTTACAATTAAAAACAGGAGCACTCTTTAAATGGGTGGTTCCCTGGCAGCTGCGTATTTACCTGCATTTACTGAAGAAATAATTTGTCATTTCTCAGGATCGTTCATTAATCACTCTGCTGTCAGCCTGCCCTGTTAATTGGGGTCTAGGCTGACCCCAGTAGCATGGAGGATGGGGTGTCAGAGATCACAGCCCAGTACGCATTCGCCTGCCCCATCTTGTTACAGGACAGGACTGGGGCTGGCAAGCTTCGTCCTGCCTGCTTGCAGTAGCTGCACACAGAAGTGAGTAGCTTGGGAAAGGTGGTGGTGAATACTTGCAGGTAGTGCTAGGTACCTTTGCTGTGGCACCCCTCTGAGGTACAGAGCGTGGATTTAAGGGCAATCTGGAGACATTGTATAAGCATGCTGTATAAATGCAGGCAGGTTATTTTACCGTTGGATGCCTTTATTGTACCTATCTTCAGGAGACAGTGATAACAGTCACAGTCACCGTGGCAAATCCTACAAGAAAGCTATATTCAAATTAGTCTAATGCATCCATGGCCTTGTGCATCAGTGTCAGACAGACAGCGTTTGTTCGGAAAGGGTGCGACTCTGCTACAGGCTGCAGGATACTAGCTTGTACTGTTCATGGGCAAGGCAGAGTAACCAACAGCCAGTGCATCTGGGTACTTGGGTTTATTCAAGAATGAACAAGATTAGAGCTTTTACCCTACTAGATCATCTCACATGCACTCGCTCTCTGTCAGCATTATGTTCAGTGAGGGCTTGGCTTCCTTTCCCAGCAGCAGGGAGGTCACTGCAGATGAAGTCGTGTTGGATTGCGGTGTACCATGCTGTTCACAGTTACTGGCCTCGGGCGTTACCGACCAAGGTCCCTGAGCACCCCCTGCAGTCCTTTCCGCCCCCCCCCCACCCATCTCCAGCATCTTTCCTCCTGCGATTTTCACTGCCTTCTTTCCAGGCCCCTTTCTGCTCTCCAAAGCCATGTCTTTTTTTCAGGGAACCCTTCTTTGGGGCCCCTGGCCTCCCATTTTCTCAAGTAGTCTATGTGTAGAAACACAATGCATGATCAGCCTCCTAACTGGGGGTTCTGTCTCTGTGTTAATTGGAGGAGTTGGGATGTACCACTCTTCAAAATTTATGGCCATACCGTACTGGTTGCCGGTAGGAAGCAGTGATCTTCCTGAGAGTTCAGAAGTTCAGTTTTGGACGTTCACACAGGTGTAGACCTAGTTATCACCTGCCTGCTAGTGTTTAAACTTCCCCCCCCCACCCCACCACCTCCCCCCCAACAGTAATGCACCAAAGATGCCTGAAAATCTAAAAAGAAACCATCACTATTCTCAGGCTTTGTCCATGGGAAGTGGACTGAGTCACCATGCTAACTACAAGAAAAACATTCCAGTCTTACAGTGTTCCCTGTACTCATCTCAAATTAACTTCTCCAGGAGGGATAACATGTTAGGCGCATTTGTTGAGGAGGAAAATTGAAGCAGGGAGATGATAAAGACTTGCTCAGACCTAGCACAATAGATTGGTGGCAGGACCAGGGAAAGAGGAAAAGATCTGACCTCAGTCTGGTCTCTTGCAGTACTTAATTGTTGTAGGGGCCTCCAGTCGGTAATGAGTTTAAGACAGTGGAAATCAGGATTTCTCACGGGGGCGGGGGTTGTGGTGAAGATGTTCATTTCTATTCTTTTGTTCGAGAGCTGTCTTTGAAGGCATTGTTCTTCCACAGCTGCAGTAGCCTACATTCATTGTGACAATTGTGGGACAAAATGTAGAATGGATGATTGATACATGAGATAAAATTGTGTAAGAATATTACGAGAAAATCATCTGGAGATAATAAATTATGCAAGGGCAGCTCAAAGAAATAAGCCTAGGACAATTTTTGTGGGGCACCGTGTGGGAGATGGTACAGCAGATCCAAATAGGGATAAAAATGGGTAAGAGAAACAGCAACTAAAACATTCACTAGGACAAGTCATATAATGGGACATGAGTTGAAGTGTTATGGATAGGTAAGGCAGAAAAAATATAGTAAGGAGCTCATGGGCAGAAAAGGAAACAATTTCTCTATGCTCATGAAAAGCTCTGTACTCCGCGTGCACCCTGTCATCTTTTTTCTGTGTGAGAAGGAGGTCTAAGTGCACTTTTTTCCTTTGGTAGGAAATCCAGGTGTCCAGGCAGGGTCTGGATGTTTAGCAGGCTGGGATACAGACACCACAGAGCTTGCAGAGCAGCCTGGACACATCCAGAGAGGCAGAAGATGCAACATTAAAGGGACTGCTGCCTTACAAAATGTGAGATGAAGCCAATGCACTTGAAGCAGAGCACAAGTAGGAGGTACTCGCCTACACTCCTGAAGAGTGTGGGATATAGATAGCAGTGAGCAGGCAAAGTTTATTTTGGATTTGATTTTTTTTTTTTTTTTCCTTGAGACAGCCTTTATCGATTTCTTACCAGCTCTGTGCTAAGGTTTTTGAGAGCCGGGTGTTCTCACATTTTCCAACTCTTCTATGCTTGCTATCAGTCAGTTGTACTGTGTGGCCTGGACAGCTTGAACTCTCAATGAATTTAGTTTTAAGAACATTTTCAAAGATTTTATAGCAAGAAAGTTACAGCAGTGGATAAAAACAGGGAAGATACAGCCTGCAGTGAGGAGAAATTGTTATTGCTGAAGGAATGTCTGAAGCAAGGATATTAACTTGTTGTTAACATCCATTTATTGAGTCCACTACTTAGGGCTTTTAGCAGATTCTATAGTAAACATGGCTGCTTTGGGAACAAGGCGTGGAAGGCGGAATGGTATAGGCACTCCTGTCAAATTACAATATTCACTCTGTTGTCGTGGGTTTCTCTCTCCTTTGACAATAAAGGGACATTAGCTGCTGACTAAGATGCTGTGATTGTTTCTCCCGGTATGAACTGGCTCAGAGTCCCCATTCTAAATGCAGCCGCAGCTGGGAAGGTGAAGAGAAAGCTGACTTTCCTTTCTCACTCTGTTTACTGAAACACTAATACAAATTGTGCAGCTCAATATTGTATTATGCGTACAACAGTATGATGTCTTAGATCTCAGTAATTATTCCGTCTTTGCCTAACAAGACTGGTGTTTCTGAATGTCTGGTATCATATCCTTGTACACTAATCTACTGTGGCATGATATAGTCTTGGGGAGTTTTCTCCAAAGCTCTTGAAGGCAGTGGGAAGAATCGGTTAGTTTCAGTGGATTTTAGAGGGCCAGAAACAGGTACAGGATTTGGACCAAAGCATTAGCGTAGCAGATAATACTACTGCCTGCAGCAGCGCAGCATTTTCCCCACTGTAGTAAATCACCTTAAGGTATTTAAAGACGTCCAGTTTTCATTGTGCCTCCTAAAATACTGAAAACATTTCAGTTGCATGTGCTAATCTTTTACAGTATGGTTATTTCAGAAATACAGGCATCATGAGCTACATACAGGCACGGAATGTTATGAAACTGTGATATGTTTTAAGTTGTCGAAGCAACTTTCATTCATGATGTTATGTGTTAAGTTTCATCCCACAGGGAAGGGGTGTGTGGGGGCGGTTTGTTTTGTTTTTTGGTTGGTTATTTTTTTCAAGCTGAGTTATTAGTCCCTGAAAAATGGAAGTGCTGATGTAATCTGAAATAGTATTTCCTGAAGGGCCATGTTAGAGCAATATTCTAGGAGTCAAATAAGCCCCATTGTGAGAGTCATTTGTCATTTTATCCCTACAGGCAAATTTGTAAAGGTTAGTGAAGGCTATTTGTCAAAGTTAAATGCTGCTTAAAATTTTGTTTCCAAAAGACAAGCACTTTGTAAATATTACTAGTTGTCCTTTTCAGATTATTTTGGTAAAATAGTTCTGCATAGGACTGATGGGGGAAAAAGTGTTTTAAGAGCAATTGTTTATACACTTACTTAATTATGAAGAACTACTTTTCTGTATAAATAGTTTGAAGCTTAGCCTGCACAGTTTTAGTCAGAAAATGAGGATGGTCTATGTCTAAAAACTCCCTGTGCTGATAGCCAATACTCAGAAAAATGCAAGGATTTAAAATAGGATTGGTTTGAAAGGGGAAACTAGTGTATTGGTGGCTAAAAGTGTATGAATTGTGTATCTTGCTGTTTGTTCTTCTCTACATGCAAATGGTGTCTTGCAATTCCAAAATGTCCTTGTCAGTACGCATTTCAAATGGTTTTACTTTGTAGATGGAAATTAAGCTTCCAGTCTAGTCAGTTCCCCCTACTTAACTCTGATACTGTTTAATAAAGTTTCCATAGAGACTATTTGCAGCACTAGGAAAAAGGCTGATACAAGAACCCTGCCTTTACAGTAGCAAAGTGATTTGTGATTGTTGCTTTTTAACATGTTCTTTAAAGCATGCTTGTATCAAAAAGCTTACAACTTAAAATCATATTCCTTATTGAATTTCACCGGGAGTTGGGTAAGAATCTTTCTTCTTCTAAATTAGAGTAATGTAGGGTTTTCTTTGTATTTTTCATCAAGTTACTAGTTGTTTTCTGGCGATGCAAAACCAGAGAGTTTAGATGGCGGAATTCACAGTAAACTTGATGTAGGCTTGTAGGGTCTGATTTAAAATAGCCCCGAGGTAAGTGATAGTCCTTCCACATAGCATGATAGCCAGTCACCCCAATTCATAAAACAAATACTGAAACAAAAAAGGGAGTGCTTGTTTTCCTGAACTTTTTAATCAGCAAACTCTTCCCTAAAGATGGATCAAGTCCTCTATTTTAATTTATTCAGCATAAATGAATTAAATTGAAGCCTGATGAGCTCACAGTTGGGAGAATGTCTCTGCAATGACTTGGAACACTTGCTAGGGATTAACCCCAAATCCCAGGCCCTGTATTCTTCTGCACTGCCATTTCTAGTGGCATCGTTTGTTCATAGTAAGAGACTTTAGAGCCCTTCTTTTGGAGGTTGCTGAGACTTACATGCCTTTCACCTGTGTCTTAAAATACTTATATGTTAATATTAGGCTCAACAATTCTCCAGTAAGAATTTTCTGAGAATCAGTTAGGAATCAATATTTATGAAGTTGAGTGTACGAGTTACAAAAAAGTAGTATTATTTTACCCTAAGCAGTAGGGGACTTGCCATGATTATGAAGTAGTAATTCCATTAGCTTGATGTCAAAGCTATGCCTGCATCTTTCCTGCTAAAGACAAAAGCCCTCGTGAAAGTGCTTGCTCATTATTAAGAAATAATAGGATAATACTTTGCAGTTAGGTATGAAAATTTTTATTCTTACATCAACAATATCTTAATGATAAGTATAACAGTAGCCGGTTGACATACTGAATTCTTTAGAAAAGTCGTTAGATATCAAGTGTTTTTAGAAGTTTTACAGAGAAGTCTCATTTTTAAGTCCAGATCATAACCAAAAGGTGGCAGTATTCTATGCAATATTAATTTTCAAAATAGTATAAAAATGCATGTGTTTATTGACACTTTGCTTCTAATATCAGATCAAACTGGATGATTGTATCCTGAAAATTATGTTGGGTTACGAAAAAGACTTACTTAGAATGAAATTCGAAATTAAATTCCTTGTTTATACCTGAAAGCTTGCAAGAAAATAATAATACTATATAAATTTTAGTTATTAGGTGTGTAGTGTTTCACGTGATATCTACATTGTCACTAAAGGATAATTTTGGGGTCTGGGTGTTCTTGTGGTGTGCTTAAGAGGATTAGAACTTTTCCTCTAAGTGTTGGCAGAGTTAACTCATTTTACTTTCAAAAAGAGAGAAATTAATCTCAACATAGTTTTAATAGAAGCCAAAATTGCTGCGTTAAAAGGAATTTGTTTTATACACCCTAGAGATGTAGTGTTTTTGATAGAGTATAGGCTTTTTTGTGCTGAAACAACAATAAGTTGAAGAATTATTGAAATATTGCTTGTCCTGCCTGCGAAGTTATTTAACTACACATCAATGTTTTGTCTCAGAATACTTTGAGATAAAAGTTTAAATATTAGTGGGAGAGAATGCTTGCAAGTGCAATTCTGTTCAAGCAAATGTTTCCATCTAAATTTTGATCCATAGTTATGTCAGATGTAGATGTGAAATTGCTGTAGTTACAGAATAAGTTGAAGTCCAAAGCAGTATTTTATGTTAATATGAAATATTTCTAAAAATCCCTTGTTACAGCCTTTTAGAAATATTTAAGAATCAAAGACCTATTCCCCTAATATTTGCCAGTCTATTTTCCTGTGAATGTATTTCATCCTTTTCAGTGTTGAAAAGTTTTGATAAACATTATATGTGAGAGAGAAGAAAACTTGATTCAGAGGGCAGGACCTGGGAAATACAATTGAAATTGTCCTGCTTTTTAATATGCTTCCATATTCACCTTCAGTAGAGTATAATTCACACCTATCTATCTTTTGTAATGTCAAGTGAAAAAAGATACAGTTCCCCAGGGAACTGGAATTAATAGGCCTTGAGATTAATCACGGACTTCTCTCTCTTTTGCCACGTTATTTTCTGGAATAGCTCACTCACTGTGTCTCTAAGGGCTGTTCTGCAGAAGAAGACAAGAGACACGTTTTTGTTCAAGAACCATTTTGGTGTTCTCACATTGACCGGAAAGTGATGTGAAATTTAATTCTTTATTTAATCAAATGAGGCAGGGCATTGTATCACTAGCACAAATTCAGGAAACTTTATGAAGCTAAGCAGGATAAGGATATTGGACAAACATAGTTGGATGCTTCAGCTGTAACTAAGAGACTGTTTAGAAGACCAAAATGGATGTTAGTTTTTCACCAATAATTCATCACTTCTTATCAAAAAGAAAAGTCCTAAGGACGTATGAGTGTATAAATACTGACTTTGCTAATAATCTGTTTCCTGTGGGCTCCAGTGTTTGTGATCCATCCACTTCTAGAGTCTGTTCCCAAAGATTATTTTAGAAAAGCTTACTGATGTAGAAAGGCCTAGAAATTTCCTGAAATTATTCTGGGAACAAATCCAGAGGATAGTGAAAACTCTGGTACATATTCTTATTTATGGATATTGAAAAGAACCATTGCTTGGGGCAGTGTGTTCCCAAGATATTTAATATATCCCTGGAGGCGGTGGTGGAGGAAGTCTTCTCAGAGCATGCATCACATTTTAAGGAAATTTGGTGAGGAAGCACAGCATGACTACAGCAGTAATATATTTACATTACATTTCAAATACTGTGAGCACATCCAAGTCTAAAAGCAATGGCATACGCTTTAAATAAAATGTAGTTGTCATAGCTGTCATCATGTAGGTTAAAGATACTTTACGCATGTGCAGTTACATGACAGCGCAAATGATGCTCACAGTTTTACTCCTATAATTAAACTAGGGTTTTTTAATGCATTCAGGTATTACTCATAAAAGTCAACTTCTTTATGATCGTATGTAAGTAGAGCTTTAGGTTGAAGGTTTGTCTGCTAAGAGAAGGATGAGCTGCCTGAACGAAACGGAACAAGTTGGGGAAGGATTTGGAAGGTTTTCATGTTCGTGCATGGGAGAAGGCTTGCATCTGCGGGATGCATGTGTGCTCTCTACCATGTATTTACTGCTGTGGGTGGCCTGTGTCTATGCATTTGTTTCTGAGGGCTGCTATCTCTGCTCTTAGAGAGGCTGTGGTGTCCTCTTGAACTTCTTCTACCTCTGCCACCACCCTCTGTTTTGTCTTGATGCCAAAGGCAGCAGCAGGTGGAGCGCAGGTGGCTGCGCACGCATAGAGCCATTCCTGAAGGGCATGTGCTCCATTGCGTGTTGCTCATCGGGGGACACAACACTCCTGAGGCCCCAGTGCTTTACCCCTGTGTCTTGCTGATACTTCAGTAAAAATATAACTGGCTTATGAATTTTGTCCTCTGTGTTCCTTCAAGAAAACCTTGCGATGTGCGATAGATCAGCAGTTACTACTTACATGCTACAGTGTTGGTTTTGACCTGTCCATATTGTGGAAATTAATGGGACGTGCTGTCTCCCACTTGATAGTCCACGAATTCCATGTTTTTTGGTGTTTTTTCTGTAGTAGACCTTTTAGTAGCTAGCTTCCCAGCAATGTTTCCAAACTTCAGTTTTCATTGAGCATACTTCTTTTACTTTAAAAATAGATAACAAACATTTAATTGATGGGGAAAACTTGCCAAAACCTAGTCCATTACATCTGTATGCCTCTACTAAGGATTGCTTTTGGGGAATAAAGGCAGGACAAAATGTAGGTTCTAGGAAATGTTTGTGTTTCTTAGGGGCTTTGGTATTATTTAACTTGTGCGTAAAATGCAAATCAGTCTACAAGGGAAATACAATTCATGTAAAACTGTGCCCAGCTCTCTTGGAAGTCATAGGGAGACTTTTCAGGGACTGAAATGAAGTTGCGTAAGCCAGCATCTCCTTTGAAGGTGTTGTTCAGGATGACACTGCTGAAGAATGTGAAGACAGTGGGAGTGTTCCTGTGCTGTTTGCATGCTCTGAAGTTGCTGTGAAAGAATAGAAAGTGCACGTTTTCCTAACACTTTTTTTGTGGCAGTCATGGTTACTGTGCATATGTCATACGTGCCACACAAGCAAGAGGACAGCATTGGTTTTACAAGAAACTGCTGTTTCTATTGCAGATTATTGGGAGATAATATTCTAGATTCTGTAGAACTGGTATCTTCCGCTCCCACTTTTTCATAGAATCATAGGTTGGAAAAGACCTCGAAGATCATCAAGTCCAACTGTCACCCCAACACCACCATGCCTACTAAACCATGTCCTGAAGTGCCATATCTACACGTTTTTTGAACACCTTCAGGGATGGTGACTCAACCACTTCCCTGGACAGCCTGTTCCAATGTCTGACCACTCTTTCAGTAAAGAAATTTTCCCTAATATCCGATCTAAACCTCCCCTGATGCAACTTGAGGCCATTGCCTCTCATCCTATCGCTAGTTACTTGGGAGAAGAGACCAACACCTGCCTCACTACAACCTCCTTTCAGGTAGCTGTACAGAGCAATAAGGTCCCCCCTCAGCCTCCTCCAGACTAAACAGCCTCAGTTCCCTCAACCGCTCCTCATAAGACTTGTTCTCTAGAGTCCTCACCAGCTTTGTTGCCCTTCTCTGGACATGCTCCAGCACCTCAATGTCCTTCTTGCAGTGAGGGGCCCAAAACTGAACACAGTACTCCAGGTGCAGCCTCACTGGTGCAGAGTACAGGGGCACGATCACCCCCCTACTCCTGCTGGCCACACTATTCCTGATACAAGCAATGATGCCATTGGCCTTCTTGGCCACCTGGGCACGCTGCTGGCTCGTGTTCAGCTGGCTGTCGACCAACACTGCTAGGTTTTTTTCCTCTGGGCAGCTTTCCAGCCACTCCTCCCCAAGCCTGTAATGTTGCATGGGGTGGTTGTGACCCAAGTGCAGGACCCGGCATTTGGCCTTGTTGAACCTCATACAGTTGGCCTCGGCCCATTGATCCAGCCTGTCCAGATCCCTCTGCAGACCCTACATACCCTCAAACAGATCAACACTCCTGCCCAACTTGGTGTCATCTGCAAAATTTCTGAGGGAGCACTCAATTCCCTCATCCAGATCCACTTGTGACCGGCTGCCAGCTGCATCTAACTGCATTCACCACCACTCTCTACGCTCGGCCATTCAGCCAGTTCTTTATCCAGCGAAGATTTTTGACATTCCTAAGCTCACATGTTTTGAAGAATTAAATTTCGTGAATGTCATCATGCACTATAATACATATTTTTCTCTAGAAGCTTTGGGGGCTTTGTTTTAAGGGCTGCTTGTCATTATCACAGAATCACACAGAATCACAGAATGGTAGGGGTTGGAAGGGATCTCTGTGGGTCATCTAGTCCAACTACCCTGCCAAAGCAGGCTCATGTACAGCAGGCTGCACAGGACCGCGTCCAGGCAGGTCTTGAGTATCTCCAGAGAAGGAGACTCCACAACCTCCCTGGGCAGCCTGTTCCAGTGCTCCGTCACCCTCAGAGGGAAGAAGTTCTTCCTCAAAGAACAATTAAGTGATATGCATTACTGGTTTTCTAACTCTGAATTTTTCTACTTAAAATTTAGAACATTTTCAGGACAATTTTCTATTTTAGGAGAAATTCCTAATTTACAAATTGCAGTAACACTGCACAAGGCGTAAACATCTTCTTCTGCTCATCCCATTCTTCCTTCAGGTAGGGATAGGGAGGACTTAAAGGAGGATTTTCAAACATGCAAGGTTATTCCTTGCTGCACTTTGAACTGACATCCTGCTATGGAGGCGTTTGTAGTGGGCTTCGCTGGCTTTAGAGGATTGGCAATAGTGGAATTTGTGAGGTAGTGAGATAGGTGGGTTGTTAAAGCTTAAAGCCACCTCCTTTTGCCTCCTGTGAGCGTGATCTGGTAAAACCTGAGTTTAACTGCTCAGAAGAATAGTTATTCTTGCATTCAATAGCCATTACTAAACGTGTAGTAATTTCTGAGATCAGATGTGGGTCAGTTTTTAACCCAGTTAACTGGGGAAGTAAAGCTTCTGCAATTATGCCATGGGTACCTCTGGTAGTCCCTTTGTAACAGTTGTTTAATCTGCAGGCCAATTCAGTCAAGTTTAAAAGTAGGGTAGAGATCCCTGAAGGGAAAATCTTCTGCAGTAGTTCCAGGGACTGAAGACAGCCCCTGAACCTATTTATTCATCTGCCAGAGGATGAGAGACTTGATTTTCAGCTGGATCTTCTGGCAGCCAGGTAGATCGACAGATACAAGTTAGCCCGTCAGGTGTGTATCTAGCTTCAAGATGTGAAGCGTTATGTCAGTTGTCCAACAGAAAACAATTGCGAGTGGATAAGGAGAGCTTGAAGATACGGTTGTAAAACAGGAGTGTGTGTGTGTTGAGGGGTGGGAGGGGGCTGTCAGTGTTACAGTTCATCCATGAGACACAAAGACAAAACCAGCTTTTTCAAGAAATACTTGACTGCAGCTAATAAAGTGTGCAACAAACCTTAAACTCTATTAATAATTGCTATCTAGTGTATCTACAGTTGAAAATATAATCACACAGGTTAAAGGAATTTAACATCAAAAAACTTAGCACTTTTGGACAATTGCTGTCAGTTTTGTGGACTTCCATGCCGAGTCTCACAGTCATCCTAAATTTATCCGAAATTATTATAAATTCTACTTAATATAGTAGAACTTTAAAATGCTGGAAGTCCTCAGGGACAAAATACATTCTCTAAAAAGACAAGGCACATCCATATGGTTGATGAAGCTTAAAACGTCTTATTTGATCTATGTGGCAACCAGCCTATAATCAGTCTCTAACACGACCTTTCTGCATATCAGACTTCAGGAATTGCTGAAATCATGAGAAATGTAAAAGCAGAAAGGAACTTGTTCATACTTTTCCCATAGTAGTGAAGTAGAGATCTAACACATGACTGAAGGGCAAGGTGTGGGTGGTGCTGCTTGAAATCCTGGCTCTAAGGGCGTTGCTCTTTTAGGCTCAGGTCAAGATTGTAGCAAAGATGGTGTTCTCTACTGTCTTAAAAGGATACGTGTGCTGCGAATGCAGTCCCTTGGAGGCATGGTTAGTTACTCAGAGGAAAATGCCTGTCCTCCCATTGGCAAAATGCGTGTAGGAATCGCAGCTGTTGCTACAAACACTGAGAATGTCTTCAATAGCTGTATACTCTGAGCGCAAATAAAACTGACTGGCTCTAGCTATTGCAGTTGTAGAAGTTACAATTTCTTTTCATCTGTGTGTTGCTCTGCCCTGGCTTAGGATAACAGGATGTAGATTTTGAAACATTCAACTGTGTGTGTAGGTACAAAATTTAAGGATATCCCTTAATAAAAATGTTCAAGCTGATTTACACAATTTTGACATAAAACCAGATATTCCTTCTATTTCATAGGAAAGCCAATAAGGTGGCTGGCTGCCTGTCTTGCTAACAAAAGCTTGTATGAAATAGCCCAAAGCAGAACGTTTTGCAGGTAGTACAATTCCAGAGTTTACAATACAGCTTAGTTTGCAAACACCAATAGGCTGTCTTACAAGGTGTCTTCATATGTGCGTGCACGTTGGTAGCTGTTCGTCCCTTCGTAATTCAGTATACTTTTAAGGTTTGCTAACAGAACTGTAATTAAATAGTGCTTGGGCAACTCCTAAAACTGAAGGTTTGAAAGTAAGGGATGATTCAACATGCTGCCTTATAAACAACAAGATACCACCTCAGTTCACTAAAATAAAATACACTTTTCCAGATTTTAATCATACAGGATTCAAATTAGCTTGGAATACAATTCAAAGTATTTATATTTCAGATTTCACTGCTCATAGGACCGTATATTTTCCGATTTACATTAGTTATACTGAGATTAAAAGAGAGACATTTGTAGGCTCTGAATCAAGATATTGCTGAAACATTAGCTGGTTCATTAATTTTAATGGAACTTCTCATGGAACAGGTGTGAACAAGACTGATTAATCCACGCTTACATCCATGAGCTGAAGTGTGATAGTTTTCATTGACAAAATTATACCAAGGAAAGTCCTTCTGTTTCTGCAGATCTTTGTAACAGTGTTGCAAATGACGAATAACTAACTTCAAGGTATGTTAATTAACCTGATGTATTTTGTGTCATGTAAGAAAGAGAATTGTCTCATAGGTTGAAAGAAGAGTACAAAAAAAAATTTCACACAAGAAATACATTTTTACTCATTTTATATTTTTGTGCCAAGTGCATGTATGCATAAGCAACTCTGATCATGCCAGAAGTATAATTTTATGACCATACTTTTGCAAGAATTTTTCATGTAATATTTGATTGATCACCTTTTGCTTTAATGTTCCTTATATATGATTTTGCCACTGAAAGCAAAAATATTAAATAGAAACACAGTATGACAAATGCAAATTTATTTTAACAATCCAAACTGTTGATTTAGAAATCCACAGTTCTGTGTAGAAAAGCGGAAATGTTTTTATAGAATCATAGAACGGTTTGGGTTGGAAGGGACCTTAAAGATCATCTCGTTCCATCCCCCCCTGCCATGGTCAAGGACACCTTCCACTAGACCAGGTTGCTGAAAGCCCCATCCAGCCTGGCCTTGAACACTTCCAGGGAGGGGTCAGCCACAGCTTCTCTGGACCAACCTGTGTCAGTGCCTCACCACCCTCAGAGTAAAGAATTTCTTCCTAATATCTAATCTAAATCTACCCTCTTTCAGTTTAAAGCCATTACCCCTTGTCCTGTCCCTACATGCCCTTGTAAAAGTCCCTTTACAGCTTTCTTGTAAGCCCCCTTCAGGTATTGGCAGGCTGCTCTAAGGTCACCCTGGAGCCTTGTCTTCTCCAGGCTGCACAGCCCCAACTCTCTCGCCCTGTCCTCATGGGAGAGGTGTTCTGTCCCTCAGATCAGTCTTATTTTCAGGCCAGTGTATGTCCTGGCATAGGTTAACATTTCCAAAGCAGCATTAATACCTGCTGTCTCCTGAGTGATTGTGGGAATGTGATTTTGAACTTTGGGCAAATTGCAAAATAGCTTTTACGTGCCTCAAGTAGAACTTAGATGCAACTTAAGTGCAGAAACACGGGAGAGCAGTCCTGGATCAGGTTTCATCTTGCCTATCCTTTCTAAGTGCTCTAAGAGCCATTATCAAGGTTTTTGGCACCATGGTGGTTTTTAGCAGTGAAAGAACACCGAATGACTGAATTCCAGCAAGGCCTTGTGACCTGAACTTGAGAAGTAGTGGCCAGTTCTGAAACCCAGTTTAATGTGCCACAACATCCTGATATTGACACCTTAAGTCTAACTTCTCTCAAAAAAGAGAGATTTTTAGACATGCTTTTTCTGATGTTACCACTGAGCCATGAGGAGAAAAATTTTGCTCCAGGCGTATTTGTGTTAAAGTAACTTCCACTGTAGCTTTGGTAATTGTTTCCATAGGACAAAAAGTGAAATGACTAATTAGCTGCCCCCATTCAATTGTCCTTCATGTCTTTCTGGACACCAATAAGAATTTGGCCTTTAAACTGAAGGAACTAGTTCTTAGCAGATTACATTTAGAATTATTTGTGACACAGAATGGTAAAACTTCTGTAAATAAATAGTACATTGAGTAATTTGATTCACTGATGTGCAGAGAATGCAGGTAAAAACTGTTTTAGCCATTACTGTGTAACTAAAGACAAAGTGAACGTACAGGATAGCTAGCTGAAATGGCAGCTTTCAATTCACTTTGTAAGTAAAATTACCTCATTTCCCCCTTTTTTTAATCCACATTTCATTTTACATTGTATTGTTCTGAGGAGGCATCATTAATCTTTCCAGTTATTCTGCTGTCATCCCGGTGTCCCCTGTGGCTTTGGGATGCAGAGCTTAAATCTTGTGAAAGTTCCTGGTGTTGGTACATCTGTGCAGGACTGTGATCGGAAGGAGAAAAATCTGTGATGATGCCGTGAATTGTCCCTAGGAGAGAAGTTGGCAAAACCAAGCATTTCTTTGGAGTTTTAGGCTGCAAGTCCCATAAAACAGTTTGCCAAACGTACGTAGCAAAACTGGAAACTCTGGTGAATTTTCATCAGCTGCACTGAAAATAAATTCTTTTTAATGGTCCTGTAGGCAACATGGATGGGAAGATTCATTGCAATGTGCTGCAACTAAGTCTCCGCATCCCCTAAACTTTCCTCTACGTGGGTAGTTAAACACTGCTGTCAGAAGTCTGGCATGGTTCACAAGCAGGATTCCTTCTGTCATCCACTCATCAGTTGCTAGCTCTTACGAGGTGCTGCCAGGAGAGAAGGAAATTGCTTGTAGTCTGTACAAAAGCACGTTGGCCCTGGCACCTGGCCCACGCTGGCAGCCATGGGAGAAGTATGCTTGTGCGGGGGGATGGAGTTGCTCGGGTAGAGCTCCTCCATCCTCTTCTCGGTGACAGTTCTGTGTTTTCATGCAGCTGTTTGTCAGGCTTTGAAATCGAACCAACTTTAGGAGTCAAGAGCTAGCTCAACTGAGAAGGATATGCGTCCAGTAACTTGTGAAGCCTCTTTAAAATCTGCGTGTGAAATCTTGACCATGCTGCAATCGATGGGAAGGTTTGAAGGCAGGAGGTTACCATTGACTTGAGCAGGATTAGACTTTGGCCTTGTGGGCCTATACTTGGCTTATAATTAAAAGTTGCCGATTCTTTTTAAAGATGCTGAAAACATGCAGTGCCCATTGATTGGCTTCTGTAGGACCTTGACTGGATGTTCACATTTCAAAAGATGAACCCTTTTATCTTCTAACTTACATAAGAATTCAAGAGCAATTTTAGACTTTTAGACTTGATCTTTCAGCTACTCCATTAATTTAAGGAAAGCAGTACCTCTCCTACCTGTAGCTACTACTAAGATGGGCATATAGAAACGCCACAGCATTGTATAGCCATCTGACAATTTCCTAAAAGTGCAAATGTTCTCTCTTGCTTACCAGTGAGCCGTCAGCTGGGATTTCCTTTTGTGTGTGCCATATTATTCCCTGCTTTATCTCTTTGCACTTGCTGTTGATAAAAAGCTGAATATAGAAGTAAAACTTAATGAAAATCAGAACTGATGTATGAATATGGCATTTGAGTTTTTTGCCTTTTTTTTAAAAGACAGGTAATATTTGTTTAATATAACCTGTATGCATTTTGGCTTTGTGGGTATACATACCAGTGAATGTTTCTGAGTCTTTTTGCAATAAGCCATATGATCATACTTTTAGCTTTTGTGTTCCCAGAATCTTAACACCTCCTCCCAGCCAATGACCCTATAATGAACATTGCATTTACATGACCAAATCTCATTACCATATGTCCATGCACGCTGTGGAGCTCAGGGCAGTTGAAGACTGCGGTAGTTAGGTCTGTGCAATAAAATGGAACACAACTCCAAATGTTAGATGGGGAATTTTTGCAAGGATGATGTTTAACAATAAAGACACTGAGGAGAAACTAATTTGAACTGGGTTCTTTATAAGGAAATTAGTTTGTTTTACATTGACAGACTGAGTAAAGGGTATTCTTTTTCTTAAATGTACACACCGTGAATGCTGGCAGATAGCTGTACAAGTAAAGAGATTTTTACTGACTGCCAGGGTGCACTCTTTTCAATAAAGCTGTCCATATGTGCTTTGAGAAGATAGTTAAGATTGTTTTTCCTCGGAATGATTAATGACAGAGGACATATAACCAGAGATTCAGGTTGACTTTGAGAAGGAGTCATTCAGATACGAAGGTTAAGTAAAACTGATCATTTTCATTGCACTTATTTGAAATGGTCATTTAAGATACAGCTTAACAGGGACAAATTTTTGGTCTAACACCCATAGTGTCCTTTTTAAGCCTTCTGGCTTTCTGTTATGATATAGTGACATTTTTTTCATATCTTAAAAAGACTTACTGAAGATTTTAATTTAGAAACTGTTTCATACCTTTATAAACTTCTCTATATATGCAAACTTCTCTATATATGTGTGCATATATATTTGCTCACATGAAGAGATATAGGACAAGGAGCCATCTCTGTATATAGTCTACCGATTCTATTGAAAATACTTAAATTATTCACTATAAAAATGCTTTGACTACAGGGTAATTTTTTATCATATATACACAGATGTTTTGTGAAGTGACATTTGAAAGCTCTCAAGGGATGACATTTCCACCACCTTCTTTGGAAGACTCTTGATAATCAAACAGGAACATCAGTAGGAACTTTTTCCTTGATTCATGGCCTACTTTCAATGAGTCCCTTTTTTTTTAAACTGTTTTTATAAGGAAAGACAAATTACTTGATTATACTGCTCTTCTGTTCCTTCATCTATCTATCTGCTTGTCTAACAGTCCTCTAGTAATTTCTGAACCTGGCAGCCAATTTCAACCAAATTTGACTGAGGATTAGAGGTCTCAGAACTATTAAGGTCTTGCACATGTCATGAAAATTGATACTAAAGGGGAGAGACTCAAGTGAGTGCCCTGCTGAGAAAAGCTCAGTCGCAGCTTGCCACCGGGAATCTGCTGAACTGATTGCAAGTTCACACTCGTGAAGTGAAACAAATGTAAGTACTGGCTAGGTAAAGCCTTAATTTTCTAGTGAACAACAGTGTTGGTTTTTAAAGTGTTTGCAAAAAAAGGTTTTTCTTGTTCTCTTTGCATTTGGCCCTCAGTTGACTTTTCTTCTCGGCAGCTGAATTTTTGCTTCTTCAGGGGGTAGTTGCAATGGGGTTTTCAAAACTGCACTGGAACAGATGTCTACTGAATTTCAGATGCTTTCAAAGTAACAACCTATATGTTAAGCTTAGAGTTCAGGGGTAACTAGCCGATCATATTCTGTGAGTAGTTATGAGGAATCTGGAGAAGTTATTACTTGGTTCACCTTCATTTTAGATTGATCATTAAAACTTTTATTGGATGATTGATACAATTTGTTGCAGAGGGAGTTAATGAAATCCATCCTGGTAATGCGATAGAGTTCTTAAGGTTTGTTATTATGGTAATACCTATTAGAATCATAGAATGCTTTGGGTTGGAAGGGACCTTTAATGTGGCTTAATTTCATTTCTTGCCAAAGCATGCTCTTATTTTCACAGCAGCTCCTGTTTTTATCTGAGAAAGTGCATGGTAGTGTAGCTTGGAGTCCATCCTTACTGAGGCAAAAGTCCCACTCATTTCAGGATTAAACTTTTATTGTTAATGATAATGGTCTTAATCTCAGTTAGTCCTCAGTGGGAGTGCAGACATAAATATTTGAATAAATATATTTATTAAACTATTTGTTCTGTCAGAGTAGAAACATCTAACATATTGTCACCCAAAAGGTGCCAGTGATCCTGATGGGTGCACGCTTCCCACCTGTCATGGGAAAGCAGTATTCCTCACCCCGTATTCACAGACCTCCAGGCTGGTGCCCTCGCTATTCCTTACCCTCTATTCACAGGCTTCCAGGCTGGTATCCTGGTGCCAGAGATGACAATTTATAGCTACCTGGCACCAGAATCACTGTCCTGCTGTGTACCTTAGCTTGCTAGACTTTGGCACATGTATGACTGATGTTCCTCTCCATAGGAGACCTCTGTATAGGAGTTGCTCTCTGTAGTAGCTGAGGTTCAAAGGGCTACAAAAGTGATCCATTGTCAATCATCTATTGCTTCTCTAGGAAACTGTGCTAACTTTTCTGGAAGTGCCTCCGCTGTCTCTCCTTCGCACTGCTGCGCATGGTGACATAACCATCAAATACCTTTCACTTTCCTCCACCGAGATTACAGATCCAAGAAGGGGCTTAATCCATCCAGGTCTCCTCAGATAACTTCTCAGGTACCCAGGAGTTTCCTGTAAAGAAACTAAGGTGCTGCTAGTACACTGATGCTGTTAAATGTGTCTGCTGTAGACCGTGACGCCTGTCCCATAGACCATCTGGTGCAGGATGGTCACATCCATGTTTTTCAGGACTACTGTACTCTGAGACAGGCTGGTCACACCCGTAGTATTTGACTTTTCTAAGCCTCACATGGTGGCCCTACAAGTTGCTATTTTTTATGTGTTTTTCCAATCAAAGTTTAATGTGTGGATTGTACTTCAGTCTACTAGAGCGGTGATTTCATTATATGAATGTTAAGGCATGTGCTGCAGGCTCTGGGGTATGACAGGGAGGAAGGTGTGGTTATTTGCAATCGTGTTGGAGGACTGCGCTAAGCAGGACCCAGGCAGAGTGCAGGCTAGCCCGTGCTGTCTTTCGGGAGCAGTTGTTAGTGAACTATCCACAGAGCTGCTGTTGGGTTTTGATTTGAAGGGAGCTAGCTGATCTTCTCCAGCGGAAAGCGGGAGAGTAAGGCAGCTGGGTCAACGCTGCCTGGGAGCTTGTCAAGGAGCTAAGCGCAGTGTAGACATGTCCGCTCAGGTCCCCAGGTGATGCAGTTCATCTGCTGGAAGAGATGATGTCATACTGGGGTATTGCACGATATGAAGGAGAATACCCAGCTCCTGGGGCAGTTTTCTGGAGTGCTTAGTGCTTCCACTATAAATCCCCAGATTTCACCAGGTCTGGAACTTACCACCTTTGCTGTTTTCATGGTCTTGATCATGAGCCTACCCTTAAGGAAAACCATGCATGGCTTAAGGCAGCACAGGAAAGTTGAAGAACATTTTCCTTAGCTTTATATAACCATTTTATAACATCTCTTTGCTTATAGTCATCACTTTGGGTCATTTTCACACTTTTTCCACTTTTGTAGTATTGTACTGAATTGCCTTTACTATTGATTGAAAACAAAACCCAGTTCATTTTTATCACCATTGTTGAATTAAACTATTGTTTCAGATGGTAAAAATAAGATCCATTTGGTATTTGAATGCTTCTGGATATTAAAACGTTTTCTGTCATCACTCCCTAAGCACAGGACTCATGACTAAGCATCACACCAGGGTCTGAGTCATAAAGGACTATAAGTAATGTCCAAATTCATCTGTGCTTCCTTGGAAGCATTTCCACCATTATGTCTTGAAGCTTTCCCAGCTGCAGGTGCATTATTCTGTCCATACCATGGGAGAAGTGAGAACTGGGTGCTTTTTCTAAGATTTATTCTTTTACTTTGAGAAAAATGTAGAAGGCATAGTTCATCATCTTAAGTTATCTTTCCTCTCCTTCACACTGTGTGCCTATGTTAACATTTTAGTGCAACTTAGGAGTGCACTTTTGAAACAAAACTCCCAGTTGTCCCTACTGACTGTGCTTTGCTTCTCGTTGTGGGGTAGTTTTGGAGTATATAGGCTAGATTCCTTTGGACGAAACTAAAATGGAGTATAGACTCCCAGAGGACACCTAATGCACTCCAGCCACAATAGGGCTTTTAGTCTATGAGACCACTCTAGAGTTAGTCCAGAATTCTCTAAAAAAAAATCAAGATAAAAGCAAAAAAAAAAAAAACCAAAAAAACTTAAAATGTGTGTACTGTGGATGTCAGGTCTTCCACATCGTGTGTTCTGCTCTACCAGTTCTGTCCTCTTGGTCTCCTGTAGATGTAGAAGCTACAGCACACAATGCAGACATTATATGCTTTTCAAAAAGAGAACATCTTGGAGTTGTGGGAACAGTAGACTCACTTGCTCACATTTCTTCTTTAGCTCTTTGGAAATTGTTTTAGTTTCCTGATCTCCTTACAGAGCAAGCGTGTGTGGACACCATACCATCTTGTCTTAGATACCTGGTTAGCCACTGAGGCACTGAACTTTGTCTAGGCACGTACTTGTAATGTGTGTTGCCTTCACCAAGAATTAGGATCAGCGGCTTTTTTGTGCAGGGTGAGGATGTGGAAAGCGGAGAGGTTTTCAGATGTGTATCAATTTGTTCTTACATTGATTTTACATTTGTTTCAGAGGAGTTACTCTAGAATTGCACTATTTTAAACAGTGAGAAAATTAAGGGCTATGGCTTGCTGTCGCCGTTTTATTTATGTGCCCCAAAATACCTTGGAGGTTATTCAAATAAATGCACTCCATTCCATGTCTGATGGCTTAATCATGCAAATGAATGTGTGGATGATATTTATTTGACTGTCCGTCATGTGGTCTCTTTGACTGCATGGTAGAGCATACTTTCTTTTTCCCCAAAGAGAGATATTAAATTAAATGCAAAAATAAACCCCCATGCTGTAATGCTACAGTTGAGATTTTAAACACACAAAAGTCAGGACATTCAGAGTTATGACTCCCTAGAGCCTGTAGCTCAGCCTTGTTGTACATGTGGTGTAGATTAAAGCCATGATTTCCTCTCCTTTCTGTACTCCTTTCTCTTCTGGATCTTTTCCTCTTTTTCTTTTAGCTTTGCTGTGCTGTCCGTGCCAGAGCTCCTTGGCGGGATGGGTGATCCTGTGAAGCCGATCCCGTGCACGTGAGGCTCCGGCACTGCTTGCGGCAGCAGAGGAGCGCAGCAAGGAGAAGATGGAGCCTGGGGATGGCGTCTGGGGAGCCCAGCAGCTCGGTGTGCGGCACGCGTGGGGCCGGTCCTGCCTCCGCTTCATACTCGTCCCACACTAGCTATCCTGTATTGCAGCATTGTCCAAACGGCGTGCATTTTTTTTTTTTTTTCACGTATGTACACTTGTGTTGAATCTCTGATGCGCTCTGTTCATAGGGGTCTGTGTTATAGACGGGGTAGTAACTCAACAAGGAACCCGCAGGTCCTCATTCACTAATATTCTCTGAATATCACAGATACTCTGCAAATGAGATGACAATGTGATAACATTCTCGGGAGCCAGAAGTAGCCTAAGTTGACTGACAACGAAGGATGGGTGCTTCTTAGCATTCACGTTGATAAGAATTATCTGAAAAGAGTATGTGAGTTGCCACAACACTTTTATTTCCTGGGTCTTACCCTTTTTCCTTGTGACTTTTTATATTCTGTATTCCTACATAACCTGAATAAAGCATTATATACTCTCTTTGTGTGGTTACTCTTTCTTTGCTGGTCTTGTAAATGACTTGCAATGTTTTCTGGCCTGGCGTAGTAAAACTCCCAAAGTTCCTCAACAATATAAATTTCTGGAGGCCGATAGGTGTAAATTGCCCTGAAGAGAGCGCTGGTTTGTTTACACTCCTCTAGGCCAAATCCTGTAATGGAAAAGCTCATCTGTCCAACTGCTTTCTTTTTTACAAGTTCAGATCATTGTACCAGTCTCTGGATTTTCCAAAGAAAAAATAAAAGTATTTGAGGCTGTTGTTATTAGTAGCTAAAAGTTCCTGCCTTTTCAATTCCATAAACATCGAGATAATTATAATATTATTGTAAATCCTTTTGAAATAATAGTTTTGGTTTAGTTATTGCATGTTAAGCACTTATTGTAGTAAAAATAAACACCTTTCTATTTCAGCTTATACCAGCAGGATATTATTTCCAAGCTCCTCAGGGCAGGGATTGTACTTGTCCTTATATCTGCAAATTATTTCTTGGAAGAGGGGCCCTATCCTCCATACGGCTTCAGCATTAATATTAAGTGATGGTCTTCATATGGAAAATATTGAGTCTGAATACATGGAATTTTGTAAATGCCATCAACCTACTGTACAATCATGACAGCACTTTTCTCTTTTAACTGCTCATATTTCTCTCCTTGGTTCTTCTAGATCTCTTTGTTTAATTGACTAGAGGAGAAGAAAGCAGAAAAGTGAGACTCTAAAGTCAATATCTGAAATGCAGTTGCTCTGAAAAATCATTTTCTGTTTTTTTGTGAGACGGATAATGGTTTTATGTCCAGATATGGCGAGTGTGATGATACCTGCATTACTGGTTTAAGCAGGAATTCTGTCTCGGGTCTAAATCTTCCCACTGCTTCGTGGGCTAAACTGCGCCGTGTGCCAGGCATGGTCACCCCTCTTCTCGTGTCCGGTGTCATGGGACTGCTGTGCTTCTGACAAACTCGGAGCTATCGTGCAGCTGCCTTTCTCCAGCCAGCCATACGTACAAAGGCCAGCCACAGTCTGCTCTGAAGTGGGTACACCTCCTTCTGATGGGTTCAGGCTATTGGGTCATACTTTTGTTCCGTTTTACCTCCTCTCTAAAGGCACCTCTTTCCTTGGGCGTATCAGAAAATTTCGTCAAAATGTTGTCTGTAACACGCTTCATCTCACTGTGATACTGTGACCCTCTTAGTAATGGACTAGCTATGAGTTAGCAATACTAGTCAAATAGCAACTGGGAAAGGAAGCTATCTGTAATTAGTACTCTGTAGCTGTCTTTGCATGGTGGCTCCATGTACGCGTTGTGCTAGGATGCCGTGCGTGACCGCTCACTCATCATGTCCGTGTTGACCTCTCAGACAGCACCTTCGGAGCCTTCCCGATCAGCTCTGCCTGTTCCTGCAGGTTGATGGTTTTATCCCTTGCAAAGTTCTTACTTACTTGGTACAGGGAGCCGAAATCTGAGCAAGGCTGAAGAAGTCCAAGAAATAAAAGCAGATGTAAAGGAATTGGTTTGGGTGTGTGGTTTTACTCAGCCTTGCCAGTTCGGTTTCTATTTTACAACAAGCTTTAATGATGGGTAAGTGTTGTATTTTTAGAAAAAGAAAATACTTGCTAGTACAAAAGAAAATGTACTCCAAGATTTAGTGGGAATTATACTACCTTTTCTTCCGTGGTCTGAAGAAAGAAATAAACCAAACTGATTCAGGCCTGGTTTTGATAAAATAGGAGGAGAAATTCAGGGCAATCACAGGGAGAGAGTAACAGATATTGCAAGAAAATATTGGATGGAGTAGCAGTCATTGCCAGCATTATATTATAATTCAATGTACTAGGTTATTGGTTTTGTTTTTAATGAAATGCTGTATCTAGATCTCTAAAAGACAGTACCTTTTGTCCCTGCTTAAATATTTACAGATGATATTTGGAAGCTGTTATCATAGTTAAATTAAAAGATCCTACTATTTTGTATCTTGTATGTTTGCACAAACCCTATCAGTTCACATTTAATAAGATTTACTATCAAGAGAACCACAAACTGTTTAACTTTAAAACAGCTGCAGCTTAGACTAGATTTATTTAACTCAAATAAGGAATTATGGAAACAATTAAATTTCTTCCATATTTTCATGTCACTGACAGGCTTCCAGTTCAGCTTTACAATATGGTGTTTCTTTGCAAACAGCTAAAAGGAGACATTCCACAGGAACAGAAAATTTGCCATTGTTGTTATTACAACAAGCATATGATATCTGCCATCAACAGCTGGGAAAGTCTCCATTTAAATAAATATTAGAGAAAGAAATATTTTAAAACACTTTTAAACTAAGTCCCGGTAGGTGTATATTGCAAGAGCACACACCAGTTTAACTCAGGATTATACTGATTTTCATTTTTGTTGTTCACTTGGTGAGTCTGCCTTAGATCATTTGTTTCAGTACGTTCACATACTTACAAGAAACCGTTTCAGTTATGCCCAATGTGCCTGCCATTAAAAGTTACAATTTGGATTTGTACTTGCTTATGAAAGATAAAATAAAAAGCAACACGTTTCAACCTGCAAAGTGTTGTCAGAGATGCATTTTAGGAAGGGTTCCCCATTGACTCATTCTTTGTGGACTATTGTTATAAATGTGAGGCTCTTCTGTCCCGCAGCAGGGTCTGTCTGGCAAGCCAGGTTATTTTCAAAAGCAATAAAAGACATCCATAATAAGAAAAATGACTTGATAGTTCACTGTGTCCTTCCTGCTCCTAATGAAAGATTGTTCAATACAGCGTATTTTGCATTACTTTGTCCAGTCCACTTTTTAATAACTCATGGGACACGATTCTCTATGCCTTGCTGATGAAGTCCACTCCTCTGTACATCTAGTTATTACAATCTCTCATGTGGATTATTTTTTTCCCCGTAAGAGAATTCCTCTGTTCTCTGTTACATGCTCTTGTATTGCCCTCCACAACTTTTCCCAGCGGTAGGGGCTTTGAGTGCTTGTCACTGTCATGACATAAGATTTTACATTCCTCTCGTCTGCCTAAGAGGAACTAGTCCTTCGTAGGCTCTGTAGGATCCAGCTGGAAGCAGTTAGTCCTTTTAGAGCCTCATTTTTGCGCCCAGCTCAGATCAACAGGGGGAAGGAGAAAGCTTGTCCCCTTTTTCCCTCTCATGAGCACAGGGCAGCATATTTGAAATTTAACAGACAAAGCAAGAATATTTGAAATTTATGCATAAATCCTTCAATGTAAGGGAGTAAGCGCTCAGTTTCTTCGTAGCCGTTACAAAATGCATGCTCTCCTTTCTTTCACGCCTCATGGTTTGCTACTAACCTGAGAATTCTGGAGGTGACCCAAAACAGAAGCTGTGAGTGAAATTTGTACCTGAATGTGACACTACTTCAGATCCTTCTGCACGTCTCAGTTCACGATGCTGACTGTAAGGACACAAGTTATTCTGCGTCACTGCGAGCGCTCCAGCTAGAAAGGCCTTCTCTCTGCAGCCAGCGCTGCACGCCAGGCTCCGAAAGGAAGACGAGCAACCCCAATATTGCTAACTACTCTTCCCTTACATCTTTGCTTCTAATTGTATCTATTTTTTGTTTCTTTTATATTATTGGTGGGAGCTGTGAGATGATGAGAAATATTTGGATTAATTCATTGCTCTCTTTATGGATCACTGCTTATTAATTAGTATTTATTATTAAGCTGCTTATTGAGGAAAAAAGAATCTTTTTTTCCTGATAGAGCTTGTTGTAATGCCCTGTGTAATCCTCAGTCAGTGCCTCTTTGTGCCGAGGAGAGGGCAGAGATGAAGGACGGTCTGCTGTAGGCAGAGCTGAAGAAAATCGCCTGCATAGCTGAAACTACCGCTGGTTGGAGACCCTGGTTCAAAACTGCTATCGCGACAGTGACGATCACATATCCTCACGTGAGGAGGAGTTCACCATCATCGGGAGAGGCTGCGAGGAGCTGCCATGGCCGGCAGACAGAGCCCGGAGCCTCCCTGCCGCCCGAGCAGCACCAGGGCAACACACTGCCCGGGCACCGGCGCTTCTCCGAGCCCTCAGCAGCGAGTCCGACCGGGTTGAAAGAGCTTTGTATTGTGTTTTTAGCCTAGAAGATTTTCCTGCTGGTTTTCCTCAGAGTTTCTACCAGGCAGCAGCAGTTCTGAGGGTCCCTGAAATGCCTCCTGCCAGGCACGGAACTGCCGTGTGAGTGGAGCTGCACCTCATGCTCCTCTGTCTGCTCAGACAATTAAGAGCTGTTGTTTCGCTTCGGCACGGTGGAGTGGGCTTTCATAACAAAACCAGTTCTGATGGTTCATAGGAACATTTGGCACAGGTTCCCTATTTTTAAGTTTTCCACCCCTTCTGTCCACAGTTAAACTGCAATCGGAATCAAAGCTAGTTTAGTAACGTTTAAAATAAGTTGTCCTAAACCCTATTAAAATTAAAGGGAATTTTCTATTGATTTTGGTAATTCATATTGTTGTGGAGGAACGCTTTGCCATCGGCTCAGATCAAAGTGGCAGACAGGAGAATATAAACTTGCTATTTTTTCTGAAGTCTCGGAGAAGGAGGAGGCCAGTGCGTGGGTGCATAGTGCCTGAGCCTCTCACAGCGTGCCGTCCCCTCCTGTCTCTTCGAACTGACCGCACTCTCAGTCAGTTGCGCTTTAGGTTTTCAGGTGTATGCGGGCTTGAGCAAAGTGGAGGGGCCAAACCTTAACATGATAGACATTTCCTTCGCAAACAGAAAGTGGATCTTCTGTCCTTTTTTAAAAACCCATCATCAGGCTGCGTACTCTTTTGAAACAAAAATCAGATGAGCTTTCTATCCATAGGCATAATTACTAATTAGGAAGAATAATTTATAGCAATATAGTTCAACTGCAGTTGTTAAGCAGATCGTTTCTTGCATCAATACATTTCCCAGACTAATTACCAGATGTGTGAAGGAGTTGTTTTCCTTCTACATGCAAATTTAATTCATGGAAATTTCATGGAGATGAGAAAAAAGATGCAAAAAAACAGAGAGCTTCTGTCCTCCTACAGACCCAAAGGGGGATGACACTGTAACAGTAAGGGTCTGAGAAATTTGTAGTAGTTTTTAAACTATTTAACTTCAGGAGAAATGAAAGTTTCCAGAATATTTTGTTGCAGAACAAAAGTTTTGAGTGAAAAGAGTACTATCAGTAGTTGCTTACGTATCAGAAGGGACCTTTATTATAGAATAATGAGTAAGAGACTGTAATTTGTTTAGCACATGTAGTACTACTATAGTTATGAAATAAGTTGTTACATATTTGTAAGACAAATTTCCTTTTTTGAACAGTTATAGCTGACTCACCTTGGTTATGTTTCAACTATTCTTCTCCTTCATCTCTGTTCCTGTCTGGTATACTCTTTTGCTTATAGGATTTCCAGTTCTGTTTGGGGTTCTGCAGTTATCAGTATTGAAATTTGTATCAAACTGATATCACAATGGCAACACTTACGTAATTTTTTAGAAGACCTAAAGAAATTAACAAGAACTACTCAGAAAATATTTAGGGCTTTTTGCTGTTTATCCAACAGATATGACCTGAAGAAACAGGACTGATGTATTTCTGCAAATGAGGGTTTTGTATTTTGGAATATGATAGACTTCAAAATGAGGGAGGGCTTTTAGCTTGCCAACTGCTATGAGTTATTCCTGTCAATTGACCTACCTAATGCATTAAAACGTCTTCCTTGAATTTAAAGGACTGGAAATCGCATTTAACCAGCTGTGGCAAGCCGCTTCTTATTACAAAGCACAACCTTACCTTGGTAATATAGCTCTTCAGATCAGGACTGCATGGTTCATCTCTGCTCATGAGGGATTCAGAATCGTCTTTTTTATTTTCCTTGCGACACAACAGTGAAGTGGGTAATGGAGTGACCGGGTAGTTCAGCCCTAGCACACCCACGGCATGGTCTCGTTTTGATGGTTTGTTCTCATGGGTTAGTTGAGAGATGGCAGCACAGAGTGTGTCTTACTCTGAAGAAAGATCTAACGGTCCTGCTATCAGGAATAGGGGGTTTTACAGATGATTTCCTGACCCCGAAAAAGTGAACTTTTTCTTTCTTTCCTTCTTTCTCTTTTCTTTTTTTTGGGGTGTTTTCATCCCCTCCCTGTCCCCCCCATCTGAAGAAAAAGTGATGATTACAATAAGAGAAATTGCAAGAGGTTTTTCATATCTAGGGACAGTAGTGACATCCCCATAAATCATGACTCTAATACAGACAGTCTTAGAGAGGCTTAGTTGTCATAAGCACACATACATAGGTAGGACCATTCCCATCGTATTTATCTTTCACTCCACAGCTTATGGAAACCAAATTTCTGTCATCGACAATTATTAATCATCCATTTACCCTGCTGAGACATCTAATAAAGCATCAAGTACAGAGTTTGAACACGAGAGAGAAGGAGAGAAAATGTAATCCAAATTTTCAAAAGTAAGGAGAAGAAAAATCACATGGAACATCTGTGCACCACATGTTCATAAATTACAGTGGGCCTGTGAACACTGCTTCTCTCATCTATATGTCACGCAGGTTTAATAGTTCATAATTTCAGAAAAAACAACGTTATTATGCACCATGCTTTCAAGGAGGTGTGACCAGCCCTCCAGCAGCAGCACCACATCAAGCTGCTGTCCGCTGAGGGCAAGCTGGCGCTGGTTTAGCGTCTCGTGGCGTCCTGGTCTCTGCAGGCAAAGCTCGTTCTTCGTGGCGAGGCTGAGGGGAGCACCGGTGAACTGCTCCTCGGAAGGCAGGGCCCAACCGTGATAACCTTTGACTCTCCAAGGAAGTTGATGTTTTGTGCTTAAACTACTAAAACAGTGCTGTTGGAATAGGACGGCTGGCTGAGGAATATGATGTCTCGCTGGGAACACAGCCTTTCCATCAGCAGTGCGTTAAAGAACGGGCGTTTTTTAGCTTGAATGAGGAAATGAACAAATTGTTACACCGTTAGCACATTTTACACAGTTTTTACCCACCACTGAATGGCAGATGTTAATCTAAGCATGTGTGTTTCCAGCTACTGAACTGAGGCAAGTCAAGGGTGTACAGAGGAATGCACAGATAACCAGGTTTGCTCTTGCCTGTTATTTCTGGTGAAATTTATCCACCTCTGCATAAAATCTATGTGCATCATTAAATCCCAGGTCTTGGGCTAACTCTGCATGCCCATGAGGAAAATCCAGGTGTTGTGTCTTGTACATGGTTATTCCAAGATGTGGAGGAAAGCGATGATTTAGATGCAGCGCTAGGACCAGAAGGCTGAGGGAGAGAGACAAGTCTGATGAAAGAAAATTTTGCTTTTATATTATCTCCCATTCTTAAAATAGCCATCTTTCCCACCAGAATGATGACACTTTAAAGAAGAGATAGAGCTTATAAACATACAAGAGTTTTTCCCACATAGATATGGTTAATAATACAAAAGGGGAAAAAAAAATAAAAGAAAAAGAAAAAGAAAAAAAGAAAATCCGTGGATTCCAATATGTAAGAAGCAAAAGCAAAATCTTCATGAAACACACTTGCAGTAAACAAACTGGAGACTACAACATTCCAGGAGTAGTGTGCTAAGCACACTGGCAACATTTACACTCCTTACAGCCTAAAACATTTAAACTTTACTTTAGTGGTGATATACAACTTTAGAATCTTGTTCAAGAAAAATACGGCTTGGAAACAGTTTCCAGCATGAGAAATTTCCATAGTTTCTCTTTTTCTGCAGAGGATAGTTCTGATTTAGGGAACGGGGTAAAGTATGCAAGGGGCTGCAAACCCAGTCTGAAGCGTTTCAGATTATTATCCTGAAGAAGAGCAGACAGACGCTGTCTTCCTCTGCTTCAGTCTGCAGTTAACAAAGTGCTTAAGCACAAGCTTACAGACAGATTTAAGTAGAAGCTCTGGCAAATTTGTCAGGAAATTTTGTTGCAGTTATCAAATCCTAGCAAGGGATTGATTTCTAAGTAACCAAATGACTTTGTTAAACGAAAGCCTCGTGTTTCTCTTCTGAGCTCTGGAGACAGCTACTGAATCTTATAAAGGCCATTAAGCTCGGTGCAGAGCTGGCAGTGCCCGGCTGGCAGGAAAGATGGTTTTGCCCAGCTGACTCCTCCGAAGGAGCTGTGAACCTGCCAGGGAATTTCACTGGGTTCTGCATGCCATGAACTACCAAAGCAAGGAAAACCCACAGATCTGCGTGGGGACGACCAGCTGATGGGACAGCTCCGCCAAACCAGATAAAAATAAGAGTCAGGCGTTGGAACCAACTTGCTGGAAATTGCCTTTGCCTGCAGCCGCACGGTGGAATAATTCCAGTTACTCCAAGCGCATGCGTGTAACTCATTTTTGCGTAGAAATTAACAAAAATTATGAAGCCAGAATGGCTTAGTAGCCCAGATTTCAGGTTTAAAGATCATTATAGCTGTCAGAACAAATAATAACATTTTTGATTCATCTTTTTATTTTTCAAATACAGGCAAGATGGTGGCCATGTTTCCATAGGGAGAGAAGCGAGACTGTAGTGTTTGTGTTCACAGCAGGAGCAGTTTTCCTGGCTCTCCCGTTCCCCCGTACTGTTGACGGGTGCACTGGGATGCTGCTGTCCTGCAGACCTGCTGCCTCCTCACCCTCCGAAGGCTCCATTCCAGGAGATTCCACAACAAGGAGAGGTGGGGGAGTTGCTCTATATGTGAGGCAGCAACTGGAATGCATTGAGCTTGGCCTGGGGGCAAGTGAAGAAGGAGTTGAAAGCTTGTGGGTTAGAATTAAGGGACAGGCTCACACGG
>Ga0065711_1029277_pt1 | contig 36835 bp, 24 predicted proteins | sample Hoacrofraction12_FD_59098 | JGI IMG/M metagenome (GOLD analysis project Ga0065711, IMG submission 59098) | Hoatzin crop microbial communities from Cojedes, Venezuela - Epithelial fraction 12 v2 (version 2) | ecosystem: Host-associated > Birds > Digestive system > Esophagus > Crop | place... | reverse complement strand
AAAAAAAACCACCAAAAAACCAGCAGGAAGAGGGAAAGGGACTGTAGAGAGACAGTGCAAACTCAATGCTATTGTACATGGCATATATCACTAGCCATGTTTATGGAACATAATCTACCATAATTTCTTATTTCTCTGTAATCGTTTTATCATGTGCTCCATAAACATAGATGAAAGAAGCTAAATTATGTCAATAAGTTTATCAGACAGGGCTTTGCAGTTAAAAAAACCACCACCACAACAATAAAACAACCCAAACGTCCCACAAATTCAGAGAAAAAAAGCTCAGTATTTTCTGTCAAGCTTTTCCTTACTGGTACTCCAAATTATGCATACAAAATATGAAATGCCCACAAAAAGTCCCAGAGCAGCTTGGGGTTCAGCAGTAACACAACCCAGAAAACACACCTGTAAGCACCGGCATTTATCCTGTGCTGTCGCAGGATATGTCTGTATTGAAAACCACAGCAGGTGCAGAAGTACTTGAAGGAGTCCTAGCTACTAGCTCAGGTGCTGGCAGTCTACACAGTCACCAAAGTTTACAGGCCTACTAATTTAATTTGCTTTAGAGCTTTGTGTTACTACCGCTAAACTAGCAATATGACTACACAAAGTTGAAACTAGTGTATCTGTTCCACACTTTCTTTAGCAGATTAAAAATATCCATTGTTGCCTTGAAAGTAGCTTTACTACTGATGGAAATGCACTTTAGATGATATTGCCTGTTAATTTCAACATCAAAAATCATCAGATTCTCAAATATTCCCATTCAGCTCAAAAAAACCCTACTGAAATAATGGAGGAAAGACTAAAAAAAAACAAACCAAAACCAAACAAAAAACAGTTGCCAGCTACTATTCTAGGCATGAAACAAGAACACACAAAGCAGTTTTGAAAACAGTTTTCAGTTACTGAAAAGTTTGTGCTCAGAAACCAATTACAGACATTCATTTATGTATGAAAGCCATTCTGGAAAAGGAAGGGGTCCCTTTTCAGAACACTACTGTTACTCAACAAACAAGAAATTCCAAAACAGACTGGTGAACTCTTAGTTATCCAGTTATTTATAAAGGAGAATCTCAATGCAAGTCACATGGGAAAGATACTCATTTGCCAGTAAATGCCAGAGTCGCAAGATCTCCGCTGAAAAGTCTTAGTTCTTTGATCTTGCAGAACAGAACTGAAGTATTAGCTGCATTTTTTCCACAGGTATTTAAAGCAGCACAAAAGTACTCAACAAAGAGACAGTATGTGGCATAACTTGTTAGTTCGTGAGCTTTAAAGAAACCAAAATCCTGAAATAAAGCAGGATTTGTAAGACAGCCAGCTCTGTCTAGCCATCAAAAGCTCCATCCGGCCGACCTAGCTATGTTAGCATTTTGCAGCATCAGAAGGTCTCTTCTTGCATCAAGAAGAGCAAAGCAGTCAGGCAAATGCTGACTGCAATCTCCACAAAACAAACAACACAGGGGCCAAAAGCATTCCTATTGGTTTCTGCATGTATGCTGTTTGAGGGTTAATACTTAAACATGGGGTATTCTCTTCATGGCAGGCAATTCAGAGACTGATCACAATTCTCTCGTCTCAGTGAAACGTGGAAGATCTTACCATCTGAAAGTTTAAAGCCAAGTAATCAATTATCTTTATGAGAGGAAGCAAACTTGTGGAGAAATTCGAGAGCAAAAGCTATAGGAAAATCAATGCCAAAAATAACTTTTTAATGAGCCACAAGCCCTCTTTTTCTTTCTACCAATTCTCTGCATCCAAATAGAGACACTGCCACAAGCCATCTCTTAAGCAAAGTGTTATATTTTTGCATTCCGGCCCTAGAAACTGCAACAGAGAAACAACAACAGGCGTTAATTTTGCTTGTTATTAAGCTCCTGTGCAGTGAATCTTCTCCGAAGAATTTCCATAAAGCAGATTCACTGAGAAAATATGGAGCAGTGAAAAATGAAAACACTTCTAACCAATTAGCTATACATGAAGGTATCCCTCGAAGCTTTCCGTGCTTGCCTCACTTCTGTATCTTAGGACAGGAGTTTTGTTTGGTGTGAAAAAAGGAGGAAATAAAGGCATCCCCTTGATATTTTCCCTTCTGGGCTCTTTCAAGGACAAAAAAGACATATGATTCTACACCTGAACTCCTTAAAGGATCGTTCTCTGTTTTCCACAGAGCAAAATTTTCTCTACTCTAGATCATTGAAGAAAACTGCATGAAATAACAGGATTTCTGTTTACTTTGTGTAGGAGAATATTTATCAGGTTCATAGATAATCAGAAAATTTCTCAAAGGTCTAATCCTACAGTCACTGCACCACTAATTTCAGAAGCAGCTGAACACTAAAAGACATCACTGTGAGTTGCTATATTGTTAGATGTTCGGTACTTTCTTCTTTGGGGAAATCTGATAAATCCATTTGGATTTAACCCAACCAGTAGCAGAGACCCACTAATAATGTTAAGATAGAGTCATATTCAAGCAGGCACCACTGTACTTCAAATATGCAAGTAACTATAGCAGACTTTTAAAACAAAGTAGAATAATTTATGAGGAGCATATGAGGGGTTAAGAAGGTGACAGAAATTCTGTGCAGAGAGGTCTTGGAATAAAAGCTACAATATGTAGCTGTGTAATCAGTAAAATGTTTTATTTGCATTGCAGTGTTTGGGTTTCCTTTCAAACACAAGCACCAAAGTCAAAGTGGGACTCTGATCATCTCACTGCAGTTTACCAATCAGGATTAGATGCCAGTGTGTAATGAAGTGGAACTACATGATGTGACAAAATATGATCTGACAAGTGAATTTTAAAGGAGAACCCACTAATTTGGAACCAGTAATTGCTACAATTCAAACAGCCCCATTACTTATATAGTGAATTTTCAAAGCTGCATTTGTGGCATATTTTTAACTGGATTAAGTGTCAACTTCAATGGAGCAATTAGCATTTTTAAAAAAATATTTCTCATCAACAGAATACTATTTATCACCTGGCAGGTAATAATTTCTTATTCCTATCTCTACTACTGCTGAATATTTTCTCTCAAATAATACATTCAATCAAAAGAACACAACACTTTATGCTAATGTAATCTTTGTACAGCTTTAGCTAAAATCTCAAGTGGTGATTATTACAAAAATGTCTGTGAGAGGATTCCAGAAAACTGGCATTTTATTATTTTTTTTATATGGGAACAAAAATTCAGCACATTCTTGAACAATGTTCAGTAGCACAAACTGCAAGCATTATCTTTGCATGTCTTGTATTACTAGCCTAGGTGTTGAAAATAGCTCTGGAAAAGAGCTGACACACTGCAAAGCATCTGGAGAACTTTGCCACCTATAAACAGCACACACTACCTTGGAAAGGTGACACTTCAACATTTCAATTTGTCAGTTACTCAAAAAAACCAACAAAAAAACCAAACCAGGTTCTATATAGAGTAAAAATCTGGTACAGAGTAACAGTATTTTAGGATCAGAAAAGTTACTCCATGAAAGTTAATATAAAGTATTGAATAGTCCACTGGGCACCACCACAATGCTTCTATAGGTGGAGATTTTGAATGATATGGAAGCATTTATAATAAATAGGCAGTGTAGAACATGAGAGTAATTTTAAATACAAGATTATAAAATGCAAATGTATACATCATGAGTCTCTTCATCTTTCTAGTTAAGACCTTAAAATTTCTGAACTAGTGTTCTTCAGTATGCAGTAAACAGTTAGTCGAACTTCACATACAAACCACAAAAACTATGTACATATCTCCCAAAATAACGTCAGACTACACCTGATATCACTAACAATGAATACATAATTTGCCTAGCCTAATAACAAAATTACATGAATATTCCATCTCTTTAGGAACAGAAAGCACTGAAAAATCATAATTGTGTATTACTTAAACAAAAGACGTACCTAGTTCACAAGATGTAACAAAAACTATGGCTTCCTCTTGACAATACTTTTGGAAAGGAGCGATTGCAGTGTTCATTTCACAACTAGTTTTTAAAAACTGGGGTTTGGAAGGGGATTCTCCTTGAGAAAAAGTCTCCATCTTTGATTAGTATTGGTTTTGCTTATAGTGCAAGGCATCTAACATCTGTTATGAATCAAGTCTGCATACTGAATCAAACTTTCTTAATTAGTCAGAATTCTATTTTAAGCCTTGGTTTAAAATCTGCTAACTAGAAAAAACAACCTAGTTTTTCTCATAAATGTGCCCATTTGTAAAAATTTGTAATATATTGATAGCAACTAATATACATGCGGACAACTAACATAGCTTATATTAGGTATTCCAGAAGTACTAGAATAGACTGGTGACTGACACAACACAGATCTTTACCAAAAAGCTGCAAGTGGCTCATCTTGGGCACGTCTCAACAGGTATACTGAACACGATGGTATGCACAACTGGCACTCTGAAAAGCCATTAAAAAAAAAAAAATCTCTTCTATATATTACAGATATTGATTAATTCATTATACAGTATATTGATAACTCAAGGAAATATTTAGAAGCAGCCTCACAACATCAATAATTAACAGACACGTTTTACACTTCTTTGTCAAGTTGTTGTAGCAGTTTAAATTGGAAAGAAGATAGCTGCAAGCCAGTTGAAAGCATTTAGTTATCTCCCAATTAAAACTGTACATGGTATCGTTACTGTACATGGTTACAGCTACTTCAGTGGTAGAGTGTGTTATACACTCTGACAACACAGGTTTGTTTTTTTTTTATTCTACACCTACACAATGGTCATATACTATCCTGACCAATTAAATCTTCAAATTTTAAGAAATGTGGACTTCAGTGAACACATTTTTAAGTTTTTTAATCAATACTTCGGAAGACTCATCAAATATGGACAGCTTGTCCCTGGATGTCAAAAAATCCATTTTAAGAATAATGTCTAAGATATGGCACCAAAATCAAGTCTGAATTATTTTACACTTTGACTACTACTGAGTTATTAATCTGTTCCAATGGATATACAGCAGCATTAAGGCAGAACCTCCTCTTCGCTGCTCTCTGAAGTTCTGTTTATTACCACTTAGTTTTCTGCTTTTACAAAGCTTGTGTTACTAACTCAAAATAGGTGGTGGAGGGAAAGACATTGTCAACCTCATTTCAGCTCCTAACGTAGGTTTACTTTTCAAAGTCATTGACTGACAGAAGATGGTTTTGGAAAGATAACTGTACTAAAAGAACTTATGTGCACTATTCTACATAAAGCTCTGTTGTGTAAGAGTACGTTTAATTAATGTTAGTAAACATTTGCACACTTGTGTTTTGGGGTCACATACATAATTGTGATTGTGTATGTGTGCATGGAAGAGCATGTTTACATTTCAACACGTGGGACTCAAGCATAAAATCTTGCTGCAGGTTTCCAGGTATCAGCCTATATGTGCAGTAAACTGCCTGCCCATTTCTGGTTGTTTATTCACTACTTCAGGTGTTTTTCTTACACCTCAGTGGTTTTCTCCCTAGAGATTTCATAGAGGATTCAGCCACGGTTCAAGCTTCTATATAATTTAAGTACCTTCAATGCCAATACCAACTGACTGAATAGTAGACAGAATGAAATTTTTACTTTTGCATGTGCAACTGGCTTGTAACATTTCTAAAGCTAACAAAATATTAGAAATCTTCAACACTCCAAAACTACTGCTCATTACCAGCTCTGTTTTGCAGAAAACTGTACAGTTCAGTGAAGTACATAATAATTTCTAATCTTGCACATCTTTAGGTTTGTCATAATCAATACCCATAATAGCTGTTTCAATATTAATTGTACAAATTTCGGGCAGGATTAAGCAGCACATAAATAAATAAATAAATAAAAACACAGAAACCAGAAGGAAGAGGTTTCTTAAGCTCTTTTAGCAGCTTAGAAGTAAATTATAAAGTGTCAAGCTACAAAATGTGGCTCAGATAAGTATGATTTTTCTTGAATTAGTTCACTAAGCTTTTATCCTTCCTGAACATTCTCAAGGCAATCCTAAATGCTGTGCTTACGTTAATATTGAACAGTTATGCTACAACACATAAAAAAGATTGAATATACGAGTTATTCTCAAAGTAAAAGGGTTTATCTGTGTTTAAATAAGGAAAATTAGGAATTTATTTGGTATTGGAAGGAAAAGTAAAATTAAGATGATACTTAGGAGTTTTTCTTCCACTTAGCTAAGGGCTTCCACTGGGTGCTAACTTCTCTTATACCCATTATACACTTCAAAACTTCGTAACTTAAATCTTGCAGCTATTTAGTTTCACGTATTTTCATTTTAATAATAGTTATGTCTGTTAGTAATTACACTGTCGTAATTATACCATCATATTTTCAAGTGTTTCAGGCTTTAAAAATTTCAAACAGGCTGTCTTTTCATATTCCACAGGGCTTCTACTCTTTTTCTGTGACCTATGATTAATCCTGCTATTACTAAGTCATACACTATGTATTGATGTATATGGACATATATAGAGTATACAATTTAGATAATGTATCCTCAGTTATGGACACAATGCCCAGAATGTACAAGAAGTGTTATAAAGGAAATATTTAAACACAAAATTATGTAAAATTGAAATTCTAAGCCTGAAAATAAAACTTTATCAATTTTTTTAACATGCCAATTAAAAAAAAATATTTTTCAGAAGGCTACAATATTCATGACATAATTAAGACACAAATTCCAATGGACTTTTTTATTCAGCTAGAGTTTTTGCTACACTCCTTAAGTTTGAAGGTTCCATTTATCTCCTCCCTAGACTAATGCCAAGATCTTAGAAACCTCTCTAATAAGTGAGATTAACTTTGCTCTTGTTCCTAAACCTGTAAGATTTTCCAGAGGTATATTACTCAGGCCGTGAAGAATGTTGTCAGAGAGCCCTTGATTGTGGCCTTAGTAGATAAGACATCATTCTATCAGCACTGGCAGATGTTCTTTTCTCTCAGGAAATGGCCACCAAGGATAAAAGTTGCTATCCGCATGTAAAGAAGACTAATTTGCATTTGAAGCCTTATATCCATTCCACAGAGTCTGCGGCATGGATTAAAATCAGACCTGCGCTTCGTTTACAGTATCGGCAACCCAGCATGAATAAACAGTTCTTCCATTGCATTTACCTGCCTCCAAGGACTATCATTGGGTACAGAGTATTAAGGTCACTACCATACATACTGCATTCTAAACATGTGGCTCACCTCCTCCTGCTGTGAAGTGGTCTGAGAGAATATTTTTGTCAGACAAATATATTTGCATGTAAGTATATTTGAGAGGAAATACATGTAAAAAACCAGACCAACTGTTGTGTGTGCCTGGAAGTTTATACAAGTCATTATTGTGTATAGATCATGTTATCCATGAAACTATTCAGAAACTATCAGTAGTGTATTAAAGAAAAAGACTAATATTAAAGACAAATACAAGGATTAATATTAAAATCCTCTCCAATGCATGTGTAAATATTTGTAGTGAGTCAAACATACATGTAATTTAGCATAAATTATAATTCATCTAACCTTAGACAGCTTGCTGAATGTCATCTTTGTCACTAAGCAATCAAAAGGTGCTTATACAATGCCAATGGAGGTCAAGGAATTTTTCAGTGCTTCAGTAATTTTAAACCAATCTCCAGGGAAAAATGCGTCAAACAAGAAGATCCCTTTAATTAAACAAAATATTTTGCCTTCTAACTATAACAGATAAAATCAAAAGCAAGAAAAATTTAATTTTTGGATTAGAGAGCAATTATTTTTTTGAAGTGCTGAAAGTAATCCCTGTAGCTGTTCTTTAACAGCAATATAAACATCACCGGTAATTCTTTTGGAAACATAAAGAACGTGAAATACGTTCAGGATAAAATGTTATTCCAGTGTTCACTTTTAATACAATAAACTTATAGGTTCATAATTATTCTTTTAGAAAAAAATGTTGCCATCAACTATAAAGCTACTTAAAGAATCAGTCTAACTACTGTTTAGTGTGCAACTCCAAAGTCTGTGTAATCATTTCCTGAATCAGTACAATTTTATGATGGAAATACACTGAAGTTCATGAAAAACAACATTTGAAAACTAACATGAGTTTCTATTTTTAGAGCACCTGAATAATCTCCCAATGGAATAGGGGGTTAAGCAAACAATAATATAACTTTGGCACTGCTACCACTGAATCAGCCTATTCAGAATAACAGAATAAAAGTTCTTCGTTACATACTGCAGAAATGGAAAAACTTGTAAGCAATGAAGAAACCGTATTTTCCAGACAGCAACATTTAAGGAACATCTGCATCCTAAACACCTTGATACAGGGAAATGATATTTGTTATATTTGATACTACTACAAAATCTGATAGTTTGTGGGTAATGAGACAGAAATATCCACTGCATGAGAACAGCTATGAACATGACTGTATCAATCAGAGGTTGAAGAAGACTAAGAATAAAAGATACAGTTGTAGGTTAAAACAAAACAAAACAAACAAAAAGACTATTCCATACAATTATGAGGATTAAAAAGGTCAGTTTAGAAATAGAAGCATATTTTGGTGCAGACATGTTAAAGTGTTCACTTTCACTTGCACCACATTAACAGCAACACTGCAACACCACTAATAAAATCAGTCAGTAGACTCAGCAAGAAAAGTAGTTCTTTTAAGGAAGTAATTGCTACAGTTTCTCCCAGTCATTTACAAAGGCTTGTTTCCCATAAAACTGCCAAAGAAAGAAATCTGAATACCATCTACCAGAAAAGATGAACAATATTGTGACCATCTCTAAACAAATAGATTCAGTGACAGTTATACTACAAAATATTCTTGTCCTGTTCTCAAAAAGCAGTTTCTCAGCCCCTTAACAGTGAATGCTGCTTTTTTGTATTTACGTGAAATGCAGACCTTTGAATTTTTAATAATTATTAGGAGAGGACTAAATATGAATATAAAATAATTTCTATATTAAAATTGTTCTACATTCTTTATCTTGAAGACAATAGAATAAGAACTTAATCAGCTATGTGAATTTAAACTGTGAATAAAATAGTGCATCTCCTTAATATACAAGGAAATAAAATTTAATTTGAAATTATGAGATTACTAATGTAAATTCCACTGAAAATACATAAATATATATAATTAAATAAGCCTTCCAATATTTCCATGACTTCAGTAAATTGTATCATTGCCATTTTTAATCAGAAAATAATTGATATTATCTGTATATTTAATCCAAATTTTAACTAAATCTGTGACAGAGTAGGGAATGTAAAGAGAAATACTAGCTCTTTTTTTCTTGTTCTAACTACTTACTGAAATCACCCACCACACTTGAGGCACAGGAGTGCTTTAAACAGCCACTGTGTTCTGATCCAATTCCTGTTCACGTCAACAGAAGTCTTTTATAGACATTAGGCTAGATCACTGTATGAATCAAAAAAAACAGTACATTTATTTCTATTCCTTTTCTGCTTTTCACCTACTCCTTTCCTTGACGGTCCCTAAAAACGCCAGGAATCTATGTAAATTCTTTTTTTCCTGCAGAAAGTGACTTAGAAAGGATGCTACATTTTGGTATTCCTGAATTCTCCGTGTGTAATGGAAAGAATGTGAAAATATTATAGAAAAGACTCCAAGAGTGTACCTGTATGTATTTTCATTTTGCATATCAATCCATAAGGTCCTTCTAAATATCATCTGAACCTCCCCCCGCCCCCGCTTTTTTTCAGACTAAAGAAATACAACAGAAGCTTTGCTTTTTAAGCACAACCAAGCCAATTAAGGGATTGAAATTACTGGATAATTGATCACATCTTGACCTTTGAGAACTAGTCTAGGGAATAAAATGGCAGATCATTAAGAGCTCAAGAAAAACAATTCCTGTCTACAAGTTATATTAATTCTTCATACAAAATAAGTATAAAAATGTATGTAGTTTACTTATTAGCATTTTTGTGCACTTTTCATTTCTTTTACGCTAAAAAAGCTAAAATATATTATGTTTAATTTAAGTATGTTGTAATCTCAGGTTTATTCTCCATGGTGTTCAAGGGTGCTCGCCATAACAAAGAAAATTTAACAATCTAAAAGAAAGGTGGAAGGCATCTATTTGTTTATCATTACTACAATTTTGATTACAGATGAAGACTGGGACCAAGGCGCACAAATACCCTACAGTTAATGCTAAATTTTGCAGAAAGCCTTTGGGTATGTTCATGTCCAGATCTAGGGTTTAAATTCAGGGTACCCCATATTTCCACAGAGATATTCAGCATGATCTGCACAGAGCTACTAGGAAGATTCCTGCTATCAGAGCAAATGCCCTATGCTCGATTCTGTGTCAGGTAGGAATCTCTGGATAATGCAAGGGCTAGTAACAGATTTCAAGTTGGAGTTCAATACTCAAAAGAGTACAAACAGTTCATTGTATTACTGCATCTTACATGACCAGAGCATGAAAAAAAAATACTCCACAAGGTAAAACAGCTTTACATTTTGCCTTGTAGAACGCTAGAAATAACCTTAAATATAGTCCTAGCCTTATCCACAAGCAGTAAGTGAAGTAAATTAAAATCCATTTCTTCTAGACCTCATTCCAGCTCATGGGTCATGCATGGCAAATGGTCACCCATGGCAAATCTCTTCAGTGTCTAGAACTCTAGAAGTTGCTGTCCAATGCATAATAATTACTTTTAACATTTGGTTTGCAGACTAAAATAACAAACACCTTAAGACAAAGCCAAATGATACAGAATGAATGCAGCCTATGGACCTAAGTATTGTAATTCAAGCATTGAAAATTTTTACAAGATTGAGATATTTCAGAATTGCTGCAGTGCTTTCTGTCGCACAGGCCCAAACTATTAATTGTTCCAGAACTTTTAAATTATTCACCTTGCAGATGCAGAGTGAAATAAAACCAGTAAATTCCAAAAAGCTTAATGTCTGCCTGGGTGGAAGGACAGGAGATGGAAATGAAAAATCTCAGAACAAGGTAGCCCCAAAATAGATTTTTTGGGCTATATTTTTAACATTTAGATATTTATTCCATGTTAGACAAAACATACAATACATGACTAAATACAGAGATACTCAGGCAACTCACTTGTACCAAAAAAAAAAAAAAAAGAAAAATGAGTGTGATGGTGAGAGAAGACTACAATAACTTAACAGTACACTTGTTTTTAAGCAGGTTGGGCCACTTATGCACACAATGGGAAAGACTATTGCTAACAAGCTCTCCTGTGAACCTGGTGAGGCTGCAAGATCTACAAAGGCAACTGATTAATGCCTTCACAACCAGAGATGGACACAACCTTTGAAGAAAGAAAATTTAAATTCTAAAGATTTCTAGGCAGGGTGCCTGAGGTGACAGTTTGCTCACCTCAGAGAAAGAAATCTACTGTTTGCACTTCCAGCATCACCAAGTAGTTAACCAGCTAGAATTTTCTAAACGTCTGTGCCTCAAAGGGAGATTCACAGGTGCAGAGGCCTCTTTAAGCTCATTCTTGATTGCAGCAAAAGAACAAGAAAAAATATTGTAAAATATGAGAAACACAGCAGCCAAACAGCTTACACTGTATAATAAATAAATAAATAACACTTGAAGTAAATGCCATATGGGTGTTTCAGAGATTAGTTGCAAAAAGGGAAATAAAAAATACATTAGAGAAAACTTAAGTCAGAAGATTGCTTTGTTAAGCAGATGCACAACCACTCACCCAACTTTTACAAGTGTATGTCAGATATAGTGAACATCTGAAGAGACATACTATGCACAATGAAAGACAGTTATCCTGCAACATCTGATGAGAATAGACTGCTTTTAAATAGAGTTGGAAGACTTCCAAATGGCTATTACCGCATGCTCAATTCAAATGCCTATATTACCCTCCTTCAAGATCATACGTATCTCAAGCTAAAGTAGGTAGGCAAGTGATTAAGCTGAAACTTCTTGGTTGCTGAATGCTAGCTATCTGTATTCTTACCATCAACTCCATCTTCCTCTGGACTGTCACAACTTCTGCCTTGAGACACCCCTTAGTGTAAAGATATCCTTAACTAAACGCTAGTGAAGCTGAAACTCAACATGCACCTAAAATAGAGTAAAATGCTATGGAAACATTATCTTCAACTGTAAAATAGCATCTAAAATATAGAGTTAATAAAATCATATACAGTTATACTTCGTAAGAGAATGACAATCAAATAACTAGGATTAATCCACTGTAGTACTGTGTAATCCTAAGGCTAGACATATTTAGAAAGAACATCTATCAAGCTGATTCAACAGCAACATAGGCTTGTCACCATATGTGACTGAAACCAGAGGCTATGTGAACACCCAGGAAAAAAAAAAAAACCAAACAAAAACCAACCTACAAAGGCCTAAGCAAATCATTACATACTAGAAAAGACCAACGCTCCTTTGGAAGAGTCTTCTGTAGGAATTTCTAAGCATCCCAAAGGCACTGCAGAAGAACGGTTTCGATAATTCTTGTAAGAGGGTTGGTTGGTTTCAAAGGATGGACTCAAACAAATATAAACAAATGCAGCACAAAGAATATGTCCCTTAAATCTCTGCTTCGAAAAATTTGTAACCTGTAAGCTAAAAAGTTTGCCTTAATAGCAAACTAAGAACCGTCACAATTCAATAGAAGTGTGTACCTTCAAATCCTCTCACTGTAACATCTAGAACACAGTATTATCAATATTCTCTTATTCATCCCTTCTTATGATAAAGATGCAAACAGGAATGAATTCCTTTTTAAATTGATGCAGGTCTCACTCAATATTAACAAATTAACATCAGCATAAAAATTTCAAATGTGCAAAGAAATATTTTCACTGTATGGTTACAATTTGTGAAATCAACTTTTTCCAGGACATAGTCTGTTTTAATATGTCTCCTAAATTAAACAATTATGAAAGGCAAAAGTTGAAGTTATTTAAAAAACCACTGAATCGTAATTTGAGTGGAATCCTAATTATTTGTGTTCAAAATGGGAATAAACATATACTTGAAAATTCAACAGAAGGAAGGAAGTCAACTTCCAGAACAGACACTTTAAAAATAGCTAAATTAAGTACTTCAGCTGTTCCAATAGTTTTACTTATTTCATTTAGGTTTTTGATTTTTTTTTTGCCAACTGGGAAAGGTATTCAGCTTCCAACTGAAATCTGTTTTTTCAGCCTCACAAAACTTTCTCAGAAAACAAGAAACCAGATTTATATGACAATATAATATAATCATATAATACAATAATCATATAATAATATAATCATAATAGGCATGAATGAACTATGGTAAGTGTGTAAATAAAGAAAAAAAAAGTCCTGTCACCTACTCAAATGTAAACCCAGTGGCTGCATAGAGTGAAGATGTACAGTAGCTGCTGGTAAACCTATAATGTTGGGGTTTTATTAAGAATTGTAACCATTTCCACTAGCTCAATTCTGTAACAGAGCAATACCAGGTTAACAGCAATTCCATCTCCGTGTTAGTTTGCTAAATACAGCAATTCCCACAATACAACATTAATCAATTAGCTAGCTCTACCAGTTGCAACGAGGCCATAAGTTGAATGTTGCAATAATTAATACACCCACACATTCACTTCCCTTATTCCACGAGTAATGATTAGCTATGGTCTCTTTTAGAAGTCAGGAGTTTTTTCCTTATAATTCTAAAACCGTAAAATCTCTTTTGCTTACATTTTGAGAATGAGATCAAATTTTTTGCAGTCTCACCTATGGGTCACAGACTCCCAGCTGACAATATGACGCAAACTAAATCAACCCTAACTGTTGTACAGAGAACTAGAAAAATACTACAGCCATTAACAAAGTTGCCCAGTAAGGAGTATGAGGATTTTTTTTTTTCCTACATAAATGAAAGAGATGAAAAAAAAAATGTTAAAACTGTGCCTATAATTGCCAGGGGTATTTTTGTTTACAGATCTTGAAGACTTTCTTTAAAGTACAGTGCAAGATGGCAGTCGGTAAATAGAAATGGAGAAAGCAAAGCAGATGATATAGGTAACTGGCCATCTAGCATAAACAATGAATTGTAAGTATTAACTCCCTCAGACCAAAAGTAAGTGTTACAAAAGGGCAAGTGCAGGGTCCTGCCCCTGGGGAAGAATAACCCCATGCACCAGTACAGGCGGGGGCTGACCTGCTGGAGAGCAGCTCTGTGGAGAGGGACCTGGGAGTGCTGGTGGATGGCAAGATAGCCATGAGCCAGCAGTGTGCCCTGGTTGCCAAGAAGGGCAATGGCATCCTGGGTGCATTAAGAAGAGTGTGACCAGCAGGTTGAGGGAGGTTCTCCTCCCCCTCTGCTCTGCCCTAGTGAGGCCGCATCTGGAGTACTGTGTCCAGTTCTGGGCTCCCCAGTTCAAGAAAGAGGAGGAGCTACTGGAGAGAGTTCAGCTGAGGGCTACAAAGGTGATTAGGGGACTGGAGCACCTCTCCTACGAGGAAAGACTGAGGGAGCTCGGCTTGTTTAGCTTGAAGAAGTGAAGGCTGAGAGTGGACCTTATAAATGCCTATAAATATCCTAAGGGTGAGTGTCAATAGGATGGGGCCAGACTCTTTTCAGTGTTGCTCAGTGACAGGACAAGGGGCAATGGGCACAAATTTAAGCACAGGATGCTCAGTCTGAACATGAGGAAGAACTTCTTTACTTCAAGGATGACAGAGCACTGGAACAGGTTGCCCAGAGAGGTTGTGGATTCTCCTTTTCTGAAGACATTCAAAATCCACCTGGATGAAGTCCTGTGCAGTCTGCTCTAGGTGACCCTGCTTCAGCAGGGGGGTTGGACTGGATGATCTGCAGAGGTCCCTTCCAACCCCTACCATTCTGTGATCTACTATCAGCAATTTCTTCTCCCTTCTACATCATATACATGAATATTCAAAATTGACCAAATACAATAATTTTAAAAATTATTTTGTGGCTATTAGCTGCACACAAAACAGTAATCCATGCAGTAATAAATAATGCTCTTTACAGTTCACCCACTGCTAGCTGAACATTTTGTTTTTCTGGATGAGAACTTAAGACAGGTTTCTTCCTGATTTACTGTGATAACTACGTAAATGTCTCAGATCATCTAGTAAAGTGTATATCGTCATTTGATTTGGTTTTTGGTTTTTTTTTCACATACCTGATGAAGACAATATACACCACAACACTCTGCACAATGAAAAAATACACCACAATCAAAGGAAATTATAAAGAGCTGATCATACATCTAGATTAACAGTTGCTAATGAGATGAAGCCAGCCTTTGCTGTATCAGTCTTGCTCTAAACAATTCTTCCTCCCCAAAGGATTCCTCAATTACAAAAAATCCCGTACCACGATAGAGTTCTAAAAAGTCTTTATTTGCTCCTCTGTCCCAAACTGTTCCTCGCAAATACAATGTACTAATCTTTCTTGAAAAACAGATTTATGTCAAGCCAGCTTCTGTGAAGTTCACAGGGTTGTAATCAATCTATTCATTTGTTTTCCTGTCGATAGAAAATTGGAGTTCTATCTTCTCGTGCTTTTCCTTCACTATTTTAAAAATACAGAGATAACAGGTAGCACAGATATGAACAGTGCTCTAATCTCCCGTGGTATAGTCTATACTCCTAAAAGCAGTCACCTGATAACTAGATCCTAAAGTGCAGAAGTCATTTATGACTCAAACCTTTGAATAAATTACACGTGCCTCTTTTCATATGGCAAACACCACTCCCAACCCTGGTATTTTCAGACTGCCATGTGAATAATTTGTGTAACATTAGTACACACACTCAGAATTACTGTGGTCACTTCGCAACAGGGAATTCATTCAGTTCAGTTCTCTGAAACCTTGAGCTAATTTCCACAGCACCTAGTGCCACTGCAATGCAACTACAGCAAACCAAATTATCAGGTTCTCTTTTGGATTTTACCATTTTGTTTGAAGTGAACTTCACAGCAGCAAGATGACAGGATACCTTTTCAGCTGTGAGGAGAACAATGTTTTCTCTCTCATGTACACTGAGCTCAGAAGGGTACAAGAACAGCAGAAACTAGTCACTGTGGTTGTACATGCAGAATACAGCGAGTCCATTTTTTTATCTCGAAGGTAGCTTAATAGTTTGAGAACAGAGTCTTATTAATGTAAATGAAGCTCTAATAGCCTATTGCATGAAATTCTTTTTACTAAGCATTTCTCTGGAAAACAGCCTACAAGCTGGCTTAATCCACTGCACTGTATTTTCTGTAAGCACCTAACCAAAGTGACTTTTAAAACAGATTGTTGAGTAAACTTCAAAGTAGCCAATAAAATACTTCTGCTGTAAAAAAAGTGTTTCATATGTAGTTAATTTCACACTTATTTGCCCTGGAAAATTAAATTTTTACTTATCAACATACCACAGAAATACTAGGGAAAACTCTGCTCTGATGTTCTACACAGTATTTTTTGCTTTAGGTAAACTATAATAAAATTAATTGATAATTACAAAACTGACATTATAATCCTGGTAAAATTGTCTAATTCTCCAATGACACTGTCCACACTGCTGGTCCATTTCATCAAAAAGAACAAAAACCATTTTTTTGTAATGCCTGAGAATGCACCTAAATTCCTGAATTATTTTTAAAAATAGAGTCAAGGAGCATTACTCATTTATGTGCTTTTGAAAATAATACCTTAGGCCTGCCATTCCTCAGCACTCAAAATTCTCTTTAACTACAACGAGAAAGAAAGTAGGACTGAGTCTCTGTGACTGACAGTAACATCTTACATTGATTCATTACCCACTTAAAATGAGAAGAAAAAGTGCAAATATTTTGTGGGCAAAAACAAAGAAAAATGAATTACCTGTCATTTAAACTAAAATGCTCTGGACAATTTCCAGACAGAGTTTAAGAATCTACCCTCAACAGACTGAAAATCTGCTTTATTTTCAGATAGCTTCAAATCAAGAGGCGTTCTTAATTTGTTTTTAAATTTCAAATTTGTTTTGAGTTGTATTACTGAAAGAGATTATTTTCTGCTTCTTGTTCTCAGGCTTTTACCATAAAACAAACGCTATATCTAACACATTGCAAATGAACTCTTCCTGACAGAACTTAAAATTTATCCTGTAGATCATTTCAGACTTAAACATAGCCGACAATGATGCGAATTTGATTACGTTTTAACAGTCCATCAATAATTTCTTTTGCATTTTTCTTCTTAAATATTCAAACACCACCAAATTCTGTTATAATTTTGCCTCAGTGGCTTAAAGATTGCATCCATTTGAGTACAAATAGTATAGTTACTTTAAATTCCCAGGAAATTGTGTATCAATAACTACGGAAAAATTCTGTCCTAGAAAGCTGCATACAGCTACTGGTTGAATTTATTTAAACTCACAAGATCAGGAATGCAGAGTTAATTTGCCACACAGCAGAGAAAGTGTCTCAGATTTCCAGCAATGGCTTCTTATTCTCACTCCTAAGGTTCTTCTACCACCTTTAAATTATATTATTACTCTTCATGCTCTGTAGTGTAAGAAAACAATAAATTTTTTTTTTTTTTAATTGATATTTCATGTCCGTAACATGAACGTGGAGAAAACTACCTTTATCTAGGTAGGTAGCAAAGGGTAGGTTGTTTATCGCAAAGTTGAAAGTAACACCAATTAAATAAATCATTCAGTGATCTACTACTGACACTTGTATTACAACCCGAACACAATGGTTGACATTTCAGACCTATTTAAACCAGCATAAGCCAATCTCAGTGCTGAAGACTTCCATTCTTCTCCCTGCTCTCCCGGATCCTTTCACCTCAGCTATTTTTTAAGAGAATTTCTACTGTTACAGGATGAGCAGTCCTGAAAAATGGCTTGTTGCTTCAGGTTCCAAGATGACATGGTCAGACTTTGTCTGCCCTGCAATGATCCATTTTTTACAGCATTTGCAACAGGTTTTCCCCAAGTACTCTTGGGTGTGGGATACAGTGTGTGTCTGCTTGGAAAAGGTCTCTGCATTCAGTTCATCCTAAAACAGTTTGAGGATATATTTCCCTGTTTCTGACAATTTGCTGGGCTAAGTCCACTAGCCCTTAAAGTTTCAGGAAAGCAAGTTGCAGACAGACTTTTTTCCTATATTATCTACTTTTAATAGGTATTAAAAAGTATGAGTCAAAAGGTTTATCAAAAGGTCCACAGCATCTTATAAACAGTATGCAGTACTCCATATAAACCTTGAGTATAAATACTATGAGTCACTGGCTGAGTCATCCTCTCTGCTGCTTATCTTGAAGCTAAAAGCCTATTTTGTACATAAGTATAACTTCTCTTATTGGCTTTCAGTGATGTCAAATGATAAAATAGAAACCCAGCCTGGAGAAGCCCTCACAGTTTTAAAAGGCTCAGAAGATCTGAATAGTCCAGATGCAAGATGCTAAAGGCACATGGTTGTAGCCAACCAGTTTGTTGCCCCATTGAATAACACTTAGAAATGTATCTAACAGATTGCTTGAGGAGATATACTTCCATATATTACTAGTGGCCTTACTACTCACAAGCAGTAACTATGGAAGAGTTATGAAAGGTAATCAGCCACAGGTAACTAGCATGCAAGGTAACCACTTAGTTTCTCAATCCTGCAATGGTAATTATATTATTTAAATAATTACATTGGGGTGGATTTTTTTCCACCAGAGGTGCTAGCTAGATTAGATCTTTTTGCTTTGCTTTTTGCTTAATTTTTAATGTTTCATATCAAAGATTTATATGGAAACAAGTCAGGAAATTTTCTTAAAAGAAAGAAGAATCATTAATGTATAAGTAAATCAGGAATGGCTGGTGATTTCAAGTTTAAGCAACTATGCTGCAAGTAAGGCCTAATAATTTATGACTGCAAATAGTGAGGTCTGTAGGTGGAAGACAGTTTAAATATAAATAATTACTAATATTAACCATGCAAACCAATATTGTCATGATTGTCATATTTACAATCATGCTTACAGATTTGGCTGTCATGAATGTAAACAATCATGTCTTACAAAACTTAATTTCTCAGTGTCAGACACTACTTTTCTTTTGATATTTTTCTTTTCCTTTCGGAGAGCTTCTGCTCTAATTCTTTTCCTGGGGAAAATTATTCTTGCTTTAATTCCATTAGAATTCCAGTGGAGCCAGAGATGAATTCATCTGTGTCCCTATCAATCTAATAATTTTTATGCTCAGTTCAGCATTATAAACCTTTAATTTGTATAAATTTAATTTTGCATTTTCCCCAATCTTATTTTTCCACTTTCCTGCTTCCCTCTCTCTTGGTAGGGATAAATCCTCAATACTACATAAATAAAACCAGCCTTGTTAATGGTGAACACTACATACATTGTCTCATACTCTTCCGGTACAAGTACCCTTACCTTGCTTCTCTGTTGGAAGGTATCATTTATAAACTTGGTTCTAAAAGCAAAGCCTTTACTGACACTGTCAGAATGTTGTATCCACATGACAGGCCCCCCCAGCTGCCATTCTCACATCTATCAAGAAATCCTGATTCCAAACGCTCCCTAGCAGAACTCTGCTTGGACTCGTTTTCCAAGATTTTATTATCAACCATTTTTCAAGATTCTCTTACAATTGATTCAGTTGGAAATTCATCAGTGCATTGGAAGAGAATGGTATACACAAACTGTGTTCAGAAAGAATTTCAGCATGCAATTAAAGAAAAATATCTATTCCCTCTCTCTTCTTCCACTTTTCTGTCTCCCCTCAGTAGACATGGGTGATGATGATAAGTAAGGGCAGGAGGGGGAAGAAAACTACAAAGGCTGTGAGTAAGGAATATTTATGGACTTCTCTCTTTTTCTCCTCCCCTGTTCTACTATCCTAAGTTGACCTGGGGGAAGAAAACAAAGAACATGAGCAACCATAATGCAAGTATGTCAAAGTGTCACATGTTATTCCGACAAAGACAACTGACTCTGGAGCAGATGATGCTTTGAAGGTTTTAGAGCAAGTCAGCTCAAAACTAACATGAAGATAATTGTTTAGAAGTGGAAATGGAAAACATCTTTGCCCCCTGAGGCAAAACAAGAGATCTGGAATTTAGCTCCACGCTGAAAATCCCCATTTGCTTAGAAAGAGTCGGTGGCGTTCATATAGTCTGTCCCAGTAATCCATATCAGTGGCTGCACTGGTGAACTACCAATCAACAACTCAAGAACTTTTTAAATTTTTTTTTTTTAACCTTTTTAGAGTTGGATCTGTAGTCTGCCAGTGCATTATCTTTCATTGCTCTCACAGTGTGCCTATTGCTTCCCTTTAAATTGTTAGAGTGTTTAACATATTCTTTCTCAACGAAAACCAGTAGGTAATCTAGCTAACAGCTATAGAAATAGGGTACCAAATAATACTTCCTTTGTGTGAACATGCTCATATGGCCCAATAGTCATTTTCAACATACTTTATCTCCAAGGACAAACTAAAGAAAACCTCTACTTTATATATCTGTGCATGTGTGTACACAGCCTGCCTAGACAGACAGGAAAACTGAACAAAATGCTAGTTCAGCTCTGACACAAATGACAAAGTCATAATGATATTCAAAAGGTCCTTTGCTGTATTAGGGAGTTTGAGATATCATAAAAGGATCCAAAGACTACAGAAGTCTGCAGCTTTTTCTCTGCATGACCTTCACCCTTTTTTTTTTAATTTTTCTTCTATCCATGCTCAACATTTTATAAATTATGTGCATTATAGCAGTATCTGCAGATCCCGCTTGTGATCAGCTCTTCATGCTACTAGACAGTGAACTTCAGTCACAGTTCTGAAGTTCTAGGTCCCTGAGTGTTCTTTAAAAAAATTAGTGTTGTCCCATTTAGACTAAAATAAATTACTAGATAATTTATAGCAATAAAAGAAAATTCTAACAAACTAGAATCCCTGATGTTATACTGATTCCTAATCTCAGCTAAAAACTTTTTAAAATTTCCATAATTCATTTTATGAAAATAGCAGCAAATTCCATAGTGACTAAATAGACATGTACATGGGAAGATCTGTGCCTGCAATTTAATTAAGGATGCAAAACCATACTAAACTCTGGTGCAGTGTCCATTAAAAGCTGAGGCTAACCTTGTTAGAATCTCAGTCGAATAATGCTTATGAGATAACACTGAGTACTTCAAGGAGCATAACCATTGTTCACAGAGTAGACCAGACCAACAGGGATTTGAACACGTAATTTGAGTGTGGCTAGATATTGCATCTGAGGTTCAGATACCCATATAATGACTTCCATTTATTTGCACTAAGAAATATCCTTCTGTGGCTCAAAAACATCTTGCCGATAATTACATCTAAAAATCAGAGAAGCATCACATGACTGCTAGCAATAAAACAAAAAAGTAACTGTGTACTGTATATAAACAATAGTAACAGTAACAAACACAATTTGGCATAAAACTCCTGATTAAGGATCAAGAACAAGGATGAAGAAACGTCAGGTAAACATCACTGTACTTACACAATTACCTGTTGTGATACAAATATACTATGTGTGCATGTATGTAAAGAAACATGAAGTTTTGCTTCAAATCAGTATTTTTTAGTGTAATTCCCTCCTTTCAACTTAAAACTTAAACAGAGGACCAAACAAAAATTTTCACGCATCCGAAAGGTAGTATCTAAAAAGGCTCCAGAGAAGCAGTGGAGGAAACATTCAAGGCCAGGTTGGATGTGGCTCTGAGCAACCTGGTCTAGTTGAAGATGTCCCTGCTCACTGCAGGGGGATTGGGCTAGATGACCTCTAAAGGTCCCTTCCAACTCAAAGCATTCTATGATTCTAAGATATTGTCAGCCTTCAGCCTTAACAAGAAATTCAGGAGGCATTTCAATGCAGTCTCTTCAAGGAAGCTAGAAATATTCTGAATAAATTAAGACCCACAATATTCTCTATTACCTTTTATTTACCAACTAACTGTTGTACCACTCACAACTTGTCTTTTGGAGCCAGCTGTCATAAATTATAACAAAGTACCAGCTCTTCTACAGGTATAATAGAGCATGATTTTCAGTTTTAAAGGCAACTACTAGCAAAGCCTCATACTTCTTAAGGGACAAAGGTACTTGCTTAAGCATTATGAAAAGTAATGCCTAGTTTTCAGATTCCAGAGGGTATGGAGGATAAATACTGATCTGCTCAGGTCTATCAAAGTTGATATGTTCCAAAATATATAATGGTTAAAGAGCTTTAGTGTAAAAAGACATACACAGTAGTACCATTGCAAATGCCTCCAGGATTAGAGACGGTATCTTCACAACAGTTTAGGACTCCAACTTTTACAGCCTAAATTCAATGAAGTACCACTTTGGAGGAATAAATCCTTTCCTTGACAGAAAATGATTTTGTATTCTTAAAATTCAAAAGGAGATGATATGCTATAAACCCTTTCACAAGGGTGAAATCCTCAGCCTAGTGCCACGGGCTTCTCAAATAACTTCCTGTACCATATACAAGTTACCAATAACTACTTTGCTCACTATTTTATTTTATTTTTTAGGAGGTCTTATCTGGTTCCTTCCTCACTGTTCTTCAGTACAACTATACTGTTCTTTATTGTATTAAACTATATAAATATAATGACAAAAAACGGGAAAAAAACGGAGAAAGCAAAATCACAACATTAAAATACAGGAAAGTTAAGCGATGTGTGCACTGAAGTCAGAGACCCCTCTGACTACAGTAAAAGTAACTTTAAAGTTTCTACATATATTTTTTTTACTGTGACGTGTATTATTTTTATAAAATCTTTCCTGTATCTTGTGTTGTTTAATTCTGCAAAGCATATGTACATGCTACAGACTCACAGTTTGTAAATATTTCCAGAATACAAAATTCAAGGTTACACTACACACAACGGCTGCAAACAAGACTTCAAGGAGTGGGCAACTGGAGGTATGAATAAAATATTTTCCAAATACTCATGAGACTTTAATTTAATGATGCCAACTGCTAATGCTGATTCATATTACCAGAAAATAAAGAAAGTTGTTGCAATGGAAGTTTTGATGAACCTGATGAATGCCTCAAACAGTTCTGACCTATCTATTCAGTAACATGTAAAATAAAAAAAACGTCAAACAACTCCCCCACCACCACCACCACAAGAAGAGGGAAGGCAACGCACACTAGGATAAAACAATCCCCATGACAAATTTTACCTATGTGCACTAAGGAACTCATGAGCGGATTTACAGGAGCAAGATATGGGGTAGGTAAGCCTATGGAAATGCCAGGTAATGTTCTATATCAGTCAAAACAATACATCAAATATTTGAAATTACTGGAGAAAAAGAACAGAAGGAATAGACATAAAAACACTATGTCAGTATAAACCCATGGTGCATGGTTCTAGGTGTAGTTCTGGTCATATTCTCGAAAAGGTAACATGGGAATTGAAAAGTTACTATAAAGAACCAGCAGACAACCTGGTTTTGTACAAGAAATTATTCAGCTGCCTAGTTCTCTTCAGCCTGAAAAAAAGATGATAGAACAGTACGACAGATACAAAATCCTAAGCAGAACAGAGAGGCTGATGAGAGACCAGTTGGCCATTATCTCTTTCATTAACAGAAATATATAGATTTTTGTATGCCAGTGTTTTCATTTAGTCAATAAAAACTAAGGAGTCAATGATGCTAAGTTACAATAAGAAAAGAGAAAACATAACAAAGATTATTTCAGATATTTATTACCAAATGTTTGGGTCTCAGTTGCTCTCAGCAATTCAAAGAGCACTCCTAATCTTAACTGCTTTTATATTTAATTACACTAAGATGAATGCAACTTATTCTATTTTGGGTTCCTTATTAATGCCTTCAGTTGTCTAAAACACACTCAGTATGACATTAACCCTTGATATCTACTGGAATGCTGAAGACATTTCAAAAATTTAATTTACCTCTTCAGTACGTTCCTCATTAAAAGCACATGGTACACATTGATTGCTTCCTAACATTTAGATAGCTGCAGATGGATCTTTTTTAAACTATAAAATCTTAGGCTAGTCTAAAATTATGTTTAGAGTATAACAATTGCTCAAGTTACCAAAATTAATGAGTTATTGCTCACCAACTGAGGTCATATAAAACATATAGCACTGTGTGCAGATCATCAGTACGTGTTGTGAACTAAGGTGATTTAGTCTGAGCTACCATACAAACACTTAAAACCAAGCACACTCTCATGGGGTAAGAAAGCATTATTACCTAAAGCAGCTTTAGGTATTCTCTGTTCCTTGAAGGTGCGTCCCATGAAGGAATTAAAACATTGTATTTTCTAAAGTATTCACAGAGGGATCAACACAAACAACTACTTGTCATTACACTGTAAACTGTAACTCAATTTATATCAGATAAAAGATGAGACATTAGCAGAATGGAATGCAATTAGACTGATACCGTTTTATGAATTTTAAGTAGGTGATGATACTCACAGCCCTTACCAGACCTGGAACTGCACCCTAATCTCTGTACGTAGTGCAGATTCATTACACAAAAAAGTAAGATAATGACATAGGAACGTTTTCATAAATAGGATTTATCTTTTAACGTTTTTGTTATAAAAAGAATATTTCAGCTTCTATAGTACTACACGATCTTTGATCTGGGACAAGAACTTTAGAACTCTTAGGCTTACCTGAGTAACATATTCTATGCTGGTTCTCCATACTAGGCAGAGCTTCAAACACAAAAATTTATTTCTGCATATGATTAGTCACTGCAAGTACAAGATGTTTTCATATGTAGACATAAAATTTTGCAATGTGCTAATAAAAATATTAAAAATTATTAAAAACTTATGTATACATAAAAATAAAGCTATCCTGTAGAAAGCTAAGAAATTCACTGACCTGTATGTCTCGCCCACTTGCCATTTACGGCAGTCGAATACACACATGTATTTAGGCCTTGCTGAATAAAAGCAAGAAGGATAATACTGTAATTGAGTTTCTTAATATCACAAGTTCCAAGGCCTAACCAGATTGTCACATTTTGAGACAGAACATACATGTTTCCAGTAGGGAAAAACAAAAATCACAATGAGATTTATAGGAAGTATCTATTAAAATATCTATTAAATTAATTGTAGTCACATTTTCAATTAAACAATGACCCTAACACAGGATTGGAGGGGAGAGGAAAAATTAAACTCCTTTTCTCTGCAGAGCGAAAGCTGAAATAAACTACAGTAAAAATGAAACACAAGTTTTACATGAATTAATAGAAGGAAAAATGCCTCTCAGCAAAGAAGTTGTGCCTTCTTAAACTTGTACATATCAGGACTCTTAAATTTTATTTGATTCCTAAATTTACGTACATCCAGAAATGTTTTCTGCAGTTCAGTTATACTGCAAAGTAAGATTATATTGTTACTGAGTTCATTTTCTCAGTATATAGTACCAAACTGAGTTGCAGTATATGACAGATTTAAGTCTATATGTTTGGAAAAAAACAGGAAATGGCAGGCATTTTCATCTACTCTGTATGGGAAGACCTCAAAAATAGGTCAAGAAACTCAACGTATTACAATGGACAGCAGGGCTCAACTTCTTTCTTGTCTAACCACCATACGCGTATTTCCAGCAACATTTTAAGATACAGTGCAGAGTTCACTCCATTATCTTCTGAAAACCAAGTATCTCCTATGTGAGGCCTAACTGTAGCTCATAGACAAACTAAAGCAAAACATTCAGAGACAGATTTACTGTGAAGACACTTGTGACAACAGAAATTCATAGCCTATTACTATGAAAAATCTGACATTTACAAAGGAATTACCGCATGGTATTTCAGCATTTTCCAGCCTATGATTACTACACAGAGATGGCAAATTACAAAAAAAGAAACTAAAAAGAAAAAAAAAAAGTAATGTATTGCTATGTAACGTAGTATGGGCATGCAGCTGCACACGTAACACTCAGTGACATACCTAACCATGTTTGGTGATCTCCATGATACACATTGGCAGCCCCTGTTCAGTTCATAAACAGGAAGATATCTGCATCACAGAAACCATCATCATGACAAGCACTAAAAGACAACCTTGCTGGCAATATAAGCAGAAAACCTGAAGGCTGAGCAGAAAAAGGTACTTGAAGTATTTTCTCAAGGAGATTTTCTACTGATCAGTTTGAGGAAGCACCACTGCTTTGTAGCTTCCATTGGTACCACCAAGAGCAACACATTTGCATCACTGGAAGTGTTCGAGGCCAAGCTGGACGGGGCTTTGAGCAACCTGATGCAGTGAAAGATGTCCCTGTCCATGGCAGGGGAGTTGGACTACATCATCTTTACAGCTCCTTTCCAACCCAAACCATTCTATGATTCTATGATTAAAAAAACAATCCAATCTTCACATCCAGATTGTATTCTGTCAAATATTTGAGACAGAAAATTCCAGACTTAAGCTTGCCATTGTGGCTTCATTCTGCAATCAGTTTTAAGTCACAAAAATTATTTCTTTCTTTTTTTTTTTTATTCCACCAAAAGGTTCTGTGTCTCAATTATTTCACAGACTGTGACTTTCATCATGTAGGATATATGTAGGAACGAATACATGCTTAAAACAGGTACATGCACATCATCAGCATCTACCAGGATGGTGATGTCTAAGTAAAATCCTGTTCAGCTTCTGCAGGCCTGAACTGTAAGGTGGTATTATACTGCAGGTAACGGGCATGTTTAATGCAAAGAATCTCCTGAAAATCTGTTTGCCAAGTGAGAAATCTATGTAAACGTTCAATCATTGTGAATGATGAAGGTGGCTAGTTCAGATTTTTAAAACTGACTTTTATTTAATAAGGGAAATGCTTTCTCGGTAACAAATGCCACAAATGAGGAAAATTTATGGGCAATATTGGATTAAAAACCCACTAAAAAAAAGCTGAATAACACACAGATTAAGACTCACGAAATTGTCAAGATTTGTTCAGGCAAAACTGTATTACAATGCATAGTGTGGTAGTTCTTTAAACTGCAGACCATCTCACCACAAAAATCACCATCACCGTCTGCAATCAGCAATCATATGGTCAAAGTCAAGACCGAAATGAAGGACTGATTTGGCAGGGAAATCACCTCAACTTAAAGGTTAAAGCTAGGATTAGTGACACAACAAAGAAACTCAATTTACTGTATGGACAGCAGTGTCATGCAAAGAAATGAAAAACCACAGTTCTCTTCTCCAGGGTTCTCTCAGGCATTACATTAGACTTCAAAAGTAATAAACATGAGTACAGATTTCTGAATGTTTACATCAAAAGAAAAAAAATACTTGAAACCCTAACACCTAAAGAGTAGTTGATCTCTAGTATTGCGTGTATAGCAGTATCTGATGTGTGTTTCATTTAGCCATTGCAGTCCTACGAAATGAGCACTTACGTTTCCTCTATGTTCTTGAAACTAAAAGCTTGTAAATGGTTTACTGTCAACACTACCAAAGGTCAAACAGTTCTCTTTTTTACAGTAAAAGTACAGTTAGACTGAAGTTATATCTGGCTCAAGGAAATCCATCACTGTTTCTGAAAAATATACATAACAGCATCAAGTCAAGTGTCATTCTTCAAGATGATGTGCTTCACTTGTGCATCTTCAAATCTGAAATGCATCTTCTGAGTCCATTACATATGCTCTATTTCCACACACTGTCATCAAAGTACCAAAAAAGGGTGTGTACATATATATTTTATATATATATACATTATAACAAAGTATCTCTTATCACGTTCATGCAGTTCACTTGTTCCTTAGTGCCTTGCTTTTCTTCTCATTTCTCCCATGGTGTTTGGGGTTTTTTTATCCTTCTTTTAACATTTTGAAACAAATGAAAAGAAAATAACAATCCCAAAAAGCTCACGTCAGTTGGCAGGGAAATTAAAAATCACAGATTCAAAAGTACTTTTCTAGTTCATGAAAATATCTCTAATGAGACAGATGAAAATATGAATTGCTCCTAATGAGCTCAAAATTGCCCATATTTCCCTTAGTTTAATTTTGTAAGCCTTCACAGATATTTTGTGTTATGCTCTATTATAAAACAAGAAGTGGCCACCAGGCTGTGATAACCAATTTGTGAGATTAAAGTACTCAACTTGAATGGTTTCATTAACTTCTAAGCCATGAGTCAAAATTAGCATAAAATACAACTCCTTTGCTATTCACAGAGGGTCTTACTCTCCCGTGACTTCCAACATTTTGGAGTCATTTGCACCTGGGAAGAGTTACACTGTTATTCTTGATTTGTTAGAACTATAAACAGTTGCACAGCTATAAAAGGATAATGTACAGCAAAACCATGAAGAATAAGGTCCTAAAAACTATTGGATCTGTACCATGGATTTCAGCTATGACACAGCAGAACCAACACAGCTTCTGTACTGTACACTCATGTCAGTCAAAGCTGCAGTCTCCATTAATACATTCTAATGAGATTTGGAATAGGATGAAACAAAGCCAGTGCAAACACTTTCACCAGCTTTCATGAATAGATTTTACGATGGCCAGGAATGCACTAGGTCACATCAGAAGTAAGTGCCTCTACACTGAAGACAGAAAATGGGAAGAAATTGTAACAGGGTTTGTAAAAGTTCCATGTCAGTTCCAGCGTGTATTCAGTTGCGACTAACTGTCATGGATCGGTAGGTGCATAATGCAGGTAACATGGAGGAGGACAGGATAATAACAAAAAAAGGTGGTGGAAGAAAAGCCAAGACCCCATTCGGACAACAGCCAGCCATGTGTGTTCATGAGACCCAGGAACATATTCAAATCTGGAACTCAACCGATTAGGAGGTTGAAGTATAAATGTTAGGAAAAGCCTGTGAGCTTTATATGAGTTTTTGCTGCAGAAATGGACAACATATGATCCATCACCTGCCCCAAACTACAGAATAGTTTTGGTGTGCTCAAGAAAATCAAGAAAATCCATAAACTATATAAGCTACCTGCTGATTGTAAAGAAGTGCAAACATAACCAGAGCTGTCCAGAATAAGAACTTTGAGAGCACCAGCCATGGCTACAGCAATTCAGAAAATGACATCCAAGTTTGAACCGACAAATGACAAATGAGGCATTCCCTACACAGTTTTATAAACTAGGGACACTTATGGCACCAAGAACATTAAAATGTTGCAGGAGGTGAGGTGGAGGGAGGAGCAAGAAGGTGTCCACAACCCATGACCCTACACCTTGACTACGCATCACATGGATGGAACCACTGCTAGGATCTGGGACCATCTTTTCAATACCCCAGCTATCTGAACAACTCTGCTGGGGGAAGCCCATGATCCTGCACCAGGATCTAGGACTATCTCTTCAATCTTTTGGGTACTCGGGAACTGGATAACTACCCAGAGGAGCCCATGACTGAGCCAGGACTGCACATAGCACAGCTGGATCTACCGCACTACCCCACCCAACTTCCCTCCCACAGAACAGGGGACAGTTCACATAATGAACCACTATTGTAACCTGCCCAACTTCCACACGGACTATGCTATCTCTCCTATAGGAAAGTGGAGCCATGTCATTAGTAAAATTGCACGTATATGTGATTAAAGTGTATTGATATGCAAATCCATTCAGTCTCCACACTGTCATTTGTTTTTAAACCACAGCATTGAAAGAATCACTGCTTTACCACACACCTAAACCTTAACATTTTGTTACAGTGAAGAACTTCATTTTCTGACCAGTTTACTTAATATGTACACAGTTCAAGCTTCTAATCATATTGCACCAAAAAGCACTATCGTAACATGCTTATCACAGAAGAGTATTACCTATATAGCAATAGCATAGCGCAGTACAGAATCATGTTCAGCATGACAAAGTAACAGAAGAAAATGTCACTACTGAATATGAGGATATACTCAAGTTCATCTTTCAAGCACCTAAGGGAACTGTGTGTAATTTTGCAAGAGCAGAAGAATAAAAATGAAGAACCACATTTGCAATAAACTTCCTAAAACTTTGAAGAATTCTGTGTATTTGTTAAACATATTTCCATAAACTGTCAGAGTCTAGACAACTGTAATTTACATTTCATTTATGAAAATTTGAAAACAAACTAAAAGCTAATATATTTAGCAGCAAAAAGCAATTACTCCTCATATTACTCCACAGGTCATTCAATCCACCTTGCTTGTTTCAATGTATTTGTCTCCTCTTTCACAAGTCTCTTTGGTTGCATTCCACCTGGCAATCAATATGTTGTTGCCAAGCTCATTTTTGCACTTTTCTCCAAACTGTTCTTGGACTTCTGCCTACAACGTACTCATCTTTCTCACACACCACATTTGCTCTTCATCTTGCTGTATTTCTCTTCTGAGCTGGGTGCACACGGATGCGAAGCAAGAAGTTTTGACACAATGCACAGCAGCATGATGGAGATTTCACTACTAAATACACCTTAATGAAAAAGGTTCACAATTCAAACTGTATTGCTAAACAAATATTAACCCATTTCACAGATGCCCATAGGAAGCATGGCAGCTGGGCCCAACATTCATATATATACAGCAAAGGATAAATGAGTAACAACACGCAGTAGGAGAAAAGAACATTCATAGCTTCCTCTAACCCCTGCTCTTTGCTCTCACTCCCACCCTCCACGCTGGGAAATCAAATCAGATTTCCTATAACCATGGAATCTCAGAGGACAATTTAATCACAGGATCAGGATATTCCTTTTCTGGTTTGTAATACCCACCATTGCTACAGGGCCCAGGCAGTTTCTGTTTCTCTCTCTTCCCTACACCTACAAGACGCATCCGTTTTTGACACTGGAACTGACCTCAAAGTTTGTGACTTAAATAGAAGAGGAAGCAAAGTACCCTGGAGGCAATTATTAGCAGTTCAAGGACCAGCATAATTTTGGCATCCAGTTCAGATGAACTCAACTAAATCATCACTAGACAGTCTTGGTCACAGTGTCCAGCTAGTCAACTGTTACTGACTTCTTGCAAATGTTTGGAAGCATAAGATCTGCTCTCACGAGTTGAGAAGACTGTCCTCTGCCCTTTCATTTCTGACTCCAGATTTGTTCTTTACGTTAATAGTTTTCCTATGACAATACCACAAGCGTACTTAACAGTTCTGCTTAGTATTAACAACGGGAACATGCTGCTGGCATTCAATAAATGAAAATACATTTATAAATAATTTAGTGGTAGTACAATTGCTTTTTGCTGCAGGAATGGGCTTACTAAGGTGGTTCTTTTCTATTCCCATTTTTCATGTTAGTATTTTTATGAGTATATCCCTAATATGCTATTTTAACATTCTGTTTATACCCTTCAGAACAGCAAAAAAAAGCACATGTAGAAAATCTCCAGCAAAAATTGTGGTCTTGACAACCATTTGTGGATTTCCATAAAACTCTGAAGAATCTTGACTGAACATGAGCCAAACAGGTACCACATTTTATCTCCAAGGACATTTAATCACATCCTGCATGTTTGCAGTCAGAAAAACTTCCATGGACATACTCTGTTTCTGAATGCTCAAAGGTACTTTGAAATCTACAGGAGGCTTTTTAATATACTTTATAAATTCCACATTTAGATGTCTAATAAGCACATTAAGTAACAACTAAAAAGAAGAAATAAATCACTTATGACAGATTTCATTATTTTGTACTTCCTTCAGCAAGAGGAAAAGGTGGGGAGGGGAAGAAAAAAGGAAGTCACAGGTTTTGTGGTTTCTCCTACTAAATAAAACCATTAATTTAGGAAAAAAAAAGTATAAGCTAATGTCATGGTTTAACTCGGCAGGCAGTTAAGCGCCACATAGCCATTTGCTCACTTCTTCCCCCCGCAGTGGGATGAGGAAGAGAATAGGAAAAAAAGGTAAAACTAGTGGGTTGAGATAAAGGCAGTTTAATAGGACAAAAAATGGAAGGGAAAATAATTACTATATTAATGATAAAAGAATATACAAAATAAGTGATGCATAATACAATTACTCACCACCTGCTGACCAATGTGCAGCTCATCCCAAAGCAGTGATTGCTGCCCCCCAGCCAACTCTCCCAGTTTATATGATGAGCATGACATCGTATGTTATGGAACAACTCCTTGGTCAGTGGGGGTCAGCTGCCCTTGCTGTGTCCCCTCCTAGCTTCTTGTGCACCCGCAGCCTACTCGCTGGTGGGGTGGTGTGAGAAGCAGAAAAGGTCTTGACTCTATGTAAGCACTGCTCAGCAACAACTAAAACATCAGTGGATTATCCACATTATTCTCATCCGAAATCCAAAACACAGCACTATACCAGCTACTGGGAAGAAAATTAACTCTACCTCAGCCAAAATCAGGACACTGAAATAGATTCCGAACTGTCACAAATTCTTTAAAATGGCTTTTCAATAACTCTGCTTACAGTGAAAGAATCAGCCTAGGACAATATGCATATGGCTTCTCTTTTAAGACCAGTTATATTTCTTAATTGGTTTCACAAAATGTCACACTATTGAATCCTATAGAATGTGCATGTGGCCTTTAAAAATCCTTGTAAATGAGAACCGCTGGCAGAACAATTAGCATTTAAAAGCTAGAATGACCTTAAATCTGTGCATCATTGTGATTAGTTTGGACTTCAACATCAAGTACAGAACCTCAGTTGCCAAGATAAAGAGCTCCCAGCACCAACAAAGGGACATTGGGTAATAGGGTGAAGCATGTGCAATGAAACATAAAGGACAAACTTGTATGATTACGTTTGATTTGTGTTGACTTAGCAACCAAGCAGAAGGGCCTTCCTGTGCAGTGAGCACGGAAAAGTAACAGAACAAATCTTCTGTTTCTGATATAAGATGGATGCACTACATGGGAGAACCAGCTTCAATTATTCATCCTTATAATGAATTTCAAGTTGCAGAAGATAATAAACTGCATAAATGTTGTTTCCAAGGAATCACTGCATAACTGTAATTGCCTAACTGTATTGTGAAATAGTTGGAATACTTCACTTTACACGTATCACATATAAACATGTGTCATTATTATATGTATATGATGTGTCATTTAAATATAATTTGCATATATTGCATGCAATTATACTAATTCATATACTATCCCCCATTCTGAAACCGAGATGACTTCTTACATCTCTAGAAATGACAGCATTGTCTTGGGGATGGGAGTTGTGGTGTTCTACAGCTGCTGATTTTACTAAAAGAATGATTCTTGAGTCAAAAGCTGAACACGTAGATTGGCTGAGTATGCAATTAAAACAGAATAATAAACGACAAGGTTCCCCTATTTGCAAGTGATTTTTTTTTTAACTTAAAATATTTGGTTCAATTTTCATTCTAGCTCTCATTCTCACATTCCAAATTACTGAAAAATAAATATTCATAAATATAAATTTACTTCTATATAGAAAACACTGTTGTAATTTTCCTATATTGTAATAAACACAATTGAGTTAAATCTTTAAAACTATCCTGACTAAAGATGATATTCTAAATATCATCAATTATTTACATGAATAATTTGTAAAGATTAATTTTTCTCAAAGACAGTGCTACTCAACCAAGTAGTCAATACATTAGTTACTATTGATATCAGTAATACTGCAGTAGTAGCATCCGGAAAACCCACAAATGGCCAAAAGTCTCACTGTACACTCACTGGTCTTCATACATATAAGAAGATACTACAGTGAATGCTATTGCTTGAGAACAGTGAGATCTGGTCATCTACTGTCCTTCAAAGAAATAGGCCTATCAACATTTTAGAGTGTTTTACAGATTTCCTAGCATAGTTTTGCTAAACATATGACAAGTGCATTACCTTGTCAGTTTTGCACTTTCTATGTGGATCAAGTTTGTGATGTGCAGATTGCTTGAGAGGAGACTATTTAAAGTCAGATGCTAAGTCACATTAAGTAATTTACACACTCATGCCAGGTGCTCTATATAGATATTTCAGACAGCAATGTTCTTAATATAGCTTATCTAAATACTTAAAATCTAAAGAACAGTAGACACATAAATAATAATTTATCATTCAGGAAATGACAGTTCCATATAAATATAGATTACCAAAGTATGTACGTGATTGTACATAGATTCAGAATATTAAGGTATTTAATAATTCACAGAGACATCAAGGGTGAAACTACACACCAGTTTGACACACGCAAAAAAAATACTGAATGTAAAGGCTGAACAGATCACTGTGTTGTTCCTCTGTCACACATCCAGCAAACCCAGACCTTCTACCAAATTCTTTCTGACTGTGTTCTGACTATACTTACCAGCTTCTGTCTAGTAATGTTCTATATCAATATCCTTTAAATGTCAGAATATGCAATGTGTCATATAGGAACTTTCTACTACAGACACTCTTTATGCTGCGTTCTCACAATGTGTCTGTTCCATAAGCCTTGCTCAATTTTGGGTGCTAGACTTCCAAAGAAAATTCCAAACTGTTGAAATACTCAACAAGTTCATACCTAAGTTTTGTGACTCTCCAATGCTAGGACAAGTGCCCTGGCAAAATTTGAGTGCAGATTATCACATCCTACCTGCCTCAATCTCTCCTGTAGTTTGAATTAAGTTATTTAGAATTTCCTACCAAGACTGTATTGTAGATTTTACAATTCATTTCCTATGTCAGAACACAGAGCACTGATTCCCACATAGAAAAGTTAAGTTCGGCTCACTGAAGTCAAACAGTAGCATGGTAATGTCATGTTTAATCCATGTGTAGTACAATTTGTTGGATAAAATTAGAATCTTTATTTTCTGCCTCATTTTGTTTTACATATAATTTATAACTGTATTAAAAACTAAGGAATATTCCTGCTTTGTTTATTATCTTAAGAGACTAGTACTGAAAGTGAAGAGGAGGGGAAAACTATCAGCTCAGCATACTGTGAACATAACCAAGACTTCCAAACAGAAATGAAAGCTGAATAACCATACGGTTCCCAAAAACAGTAGGTGTTAAAATAGTTCTGAAAGAGCCCACGAAGCCGAGCAGATTGAAACTGGTAGTATGGACTGCAAGAGTTCAATAAGCAGAAGGAAAGAACAATACAACAAATTAGGAGATGCAGAAAAGATAGAGCGTAACATATGTATTGGTGGTATCGGGAGCACTGAAACACAGATATACATCAAGTTCTGTACTTACAGTACTGGTAGCATCTGAACAGAGAACATTCAGTCAGCAATCAAGAGAATGAGATCTGAATTAGAAACAAAGGTCTGGACAAGCAATGTCTATGGGAAAAGAATTGGGAAAACACTCTTCAAAGAGATGGAAGGTATTGAACTGTACAACCTAGTGTATTAGAATAACGATGTGCATACATACATATATATATAAAATAAAAATGGCAACAAAGCAAACTAGGACAGGATTTGGGAGGGGAGATGAAACCATATGGAGAATGCACAAGCTATAAAGCTACACTTGTCCTGAAAGGAGAAAAATGAACAGGATGCAGCTGCCTATAAGCAAGCTTCTCTCAGTCCGAGGATTTCTTACAACTTCTTCCTTGCAAACTGGTTAAGACTCCGTAAAGTACGGCTGGTCAAGCATGGGCAGAAAGGGATGACTAAAATCATTCTTCCTATAGTTAGAACCAGAGTGATTTTGCTTTTATTGCATTTCAAAGGTTCTCTCACCTTCATAGTAAGTAATTTAACCAACACTGTGAGTAATAGGGCACAAATTGCAACTGGTTACATGCTAGAATTAATGTCAGTGCTGATAATGTAATTTTGAAATGGTTTCCATGCTATGAAATTGCATGGGAAGATGACAACTGAATTGTGATATTAGATTACATATTTATTTCCATTAATCTCACCAAACTGCATTTAGAACAAAGAATATCTGAGGGAACTTGACACACATGAATTGCGAGAGTTAGAACAATACAATTAAGTGTGAAACAGCTTTGGACTACTCATTTTACAGAGTGAAGTTCTATTCTATTAAATACTTTGAACTAGAATGCCCAAAATTAAGGTTTTATTCTGAGCCTTAAATGTTCTAATTTCAGTGGAAAGAAAAATTCTCGTTTTTAATGTTGCATTCACTTAGCTTTCAAAATCCAATCCATATTATGCTCTATGTGTGCTAACATGAGTAGTGTGGTAATCAATTTCATTTAGCACACTGAATTGATAGAAGTAATTTCATTACTTATTAATATTGAAAAAGTGCTGGGATGAAATTTTCCTTACAAAGGCCTTTATGCAAGACCTACTTTTATTAGCAGTTAATATACTATATGGGTACCATTAAGATTTGCTCTTCAAAATCCTAATCCAAATTCTTCTCTAGTTATACGTGAATACCACCATTAGCAATAATTACATTATTTCAAGTTTACAATGGAATAACTGATCTAAATTAGATACTGGAAAATAATGGTGGAAAATGAGAGGATGCACTCAATCCTGGTACACACTAATTTCTTACTGATATTTTTTTGCTTACTTACTAACACCATCTGCATGGTCACGCCACTCTCTCATAATTTCCACAAGCCTCGATCCTGAAGACCTCTCTCATTGGCTTTATATGGGTTTACAGAATTTAACATGACATCTTGCATTTACCACACTGTGTAGGAGTGAGGAAACTGAAGGTTCAGACATGCAGTCACTTGGCCTTACGAAAAAGAAGGCCTTCCAGGATGCCTTCTCTCACGCAGCAGCCACAGTCAGAAAAGGTGATGTTATGCCTTTTTGTAATGGATGACACACCACTTTCATATTACATATGTGTCACTGATAAAAAAAAAAAAAAAAA
>Ga0065711_1002155_pt1 | contig 36835 bp, 24 predicted proteins | sample Hoacrofraction12_FD_59098 | JGI IMG/M metagenome (GOLD analysis project Ga0065711, IMG submission 59098) | Hoatzin crop microbial communities from Cojedes, Venezuela - Epithelial fraction 12 v2 (version 2) | ecosystem: Host-associated > Birds > Digestive system > Esophagus > Crop | place... | reverse complement strand
GGCGTCCGTACCGGCACACGCTGGGCCAGCCCGGCCGCTGCCGTGGGCGCTCCGAGCGCTCAACCCGCACCGTGCGGGCGGCTCGGTGCCTCCCTTCGGTTCCCGTTTACTGGGCTGTGCAGGGGCTGCCGGCGCGGGGGGCGTCCCGGGTGCCGCCGCAGCTGAGGCGCTGGGTGGTTTGGCGTCCCTCGGCGGAGACGCGGGCAGCTGTTTGGCCATGCCTGGGAGTCTTTTGGGCAGCGGGTGTTGGTGCTGGGCTGCTGTCTCCCACGCAGTCTGCAGCGATGTGAACCGCAGCCCTCACGCTGGGGATCACGGTCTTTACGAAGGTTACTGGGTGATTCCAGTAAGGCTCGTTAGCCTTCACAGGAAATAGCAGCACCCTTCCTCCTTGTTGAGGTGAACGAATGTCAGAAACAATTTGTAATGGTGTGAAGCTCTCTTTGTTGAGCACGCAGTGTTGCCAACCACTGTAAAACACCTGAGTGTAGAACATGTTAAATAGTGGATAAAAAAATAAAACTGGATTTTCTCTGAAAAGTCAAGCTGTCTAATAGGTAATAGAGGAGATAAGGTAAAAATAAGGCAGGAGTAGCGTTTATCTGGTGTGAAACAGACTGAACTGCGGTTACTGCTCAGAATAGCAAGCAGTAAAAATAACGAAGAGAAATCTTACAGAATGAGTTTGACGCTCGTCCAGCTGCCTTAGTGCACAGCATGCAAAGCTGAACACATTTCAGGTGTGAGAGGGAACACTGATTCATGATACAGCGGAGCTGATATTCATCACGGAGTTGTGGTAAGAGCTCCGTCGTGAGGCTGGTGTCCGTGTCAGATTTTGTTAACAGCTTTTGACAATTCCCCTGAGTACAGCCAAGGAGTGCATCTGCTTGTAAGCCGGTGCACACATTTTCGTCTTGTTGCTTTTGATTTTTTTCATGCTTTTCTAGAAAATACCTGCAACAATTCATGTGACTCGCTTCAGAGATGTGTGATGGCATGGGAATGCTTCTTCTCCTCCTGGAGAGGGGAGGTGGAGGGCAGCCGAAGAGAGACCTAGAAGGTTCCAGATTTCCTCCGGAGGACTCCCCATAGAGTTCTGGGGATTATTGTCTGTTATGGGGCAGTGTGTACAGCAGGTTATGTATTTCCATTTATGCATTATAAGTTGTCTGCAGCCAGTCCAGAGCTTTTGAATCTTGGATTGGTTATGGTGGATGACCAATTCTTTAGCTCCTATGCTGTGCACGCGCTGGGTAGCCAGATGTACAAACAGTCCAGGACTTCAATCTGACTAGTTCATACAGCCTCAAAAACGTGCAAAGTCATGTTTTGAAATATCGCAGCTGTAGAAGTGCAGACCTAGAAATATGCCTGCTTGACTTTTCAGGAGTCTCGAGTGAGAATTGTTTTGACCTTTTCTATCCTGCCAATCTTGATGTTAGAGTTAAATTTCCTACTGCTGGTTGCCTTAGAGGGAGGGGGGGGAGGGATTTCTGCTGCTAGTGAGAATTTGAAAGATCAGGAAAAGAAATGGAAGAGAGAGGGGGAGGTAGGAAAGGAAAGGGCGATAGAATTGTAAAAACACTCCAGTAACAAAAAGATCTAATTTTCTTTATGCACAGTACTAAATGTGATGATAAATACATGGCTTAGGTTGCTGTTAGGAAAAGACTTTCTTCCTTTGATCCACATGCACCCGAGGGAGACCAGCGATGGCTTGCTGGGGATGGGAGTGTAGATTCGGACCGCAGTGAAGTGCTAAACCTAGCTAACCGCTCGAAATGCGGTTGGCATTCCGTGTCTTGATCGACTGCTGGCAGATGGCCTGGCTCTCAGGTTGACTAGCAGCCCTGTACTCCTCAGCCTGCTTCTCGGCGATGTGCAGGCTGTCGTCTAGCCCAGGAGAGCAGTAGCTTTCCTTGTCTCAGCAGAGAGCTGTGTATATATTTCCAATACTTTCCCCAAGTTCAATTAAACATGACAGTATAGATGCTGCAAAGCAGTTCTTACAGAAGATACAGAATTGCTCCTGGTTTGCTGTCCTCAGGTTACTTAGAAACACAGACTTTGAACAAGTAGGGCAGAACGATCTGCAAGTTCAAGAGATGACTTGCTTTAGAGTTATGAATTGGTGTTAACACATCACAAACGGTGAGCAGAAAGTGATTATGTAGTTTTGAATTTTTAAAAATAGAATTGGAGTTGGAATACTTTCTACCTTTTGAGTAGAGAAGATTATTTTTGTTTTCTTCAACAGTCCAAAATCAAGGGACCTCTAAGAATCACCTTGACAAGAACAACTATTAATGTCAGATGAAACGAAAATGCTGTATGGCGCATTTACATAGATGTGTGGTTTTGATGCTGTAAACTTTTTTCCTATTGCACGGTATTAAAAAGTGAGGCTTTGCAATATACACAATAAATAAGCCCAGTGATTTTTACTTTCAAGCACTTATACCAATTCTCTCCAGTGTTGCAAAGTCACGTACCTCCAGTTGAGTAAGGAGTTGAATTGCATCTGATTTTTTTTTTTTTTTCTGGCTGACATTCAAACCACCTCATTGCTGTGTCAAATGCAGTTGGTATATCTGAATGGGATGGGCAGTGCTGCTTTGTGTCATGTTTTCAGATGTTTTTTTCTGCCGTTTTCACTGCTGCAGTGATCTGATCATTCACAATTTGACGTCCCAGTCTACGTGTTAACTGTGTAACCAGTTGTTACTAGCGCTTCTGTTACAATCACTGCAGCTGCTCCTACCATGAAATAAACCATCTGAAGCAGTATCTGAGACTCTTTCAAAAAATTTTTTTTTTAATTGAGAAGCTTATCAGTGTTAAATGACTGAGGCTTTGATTTCTTCTCCTGCATGGTAGCGTGTTGTTGTCTGAGAGATTCCTTCCTTGTTGTTTACTGTGAGAAGCTATTTCCACATTGCTGCCAGTGAGCTCCCGCTAGCAGTATTTTTTGAGAATCTGGGTAACGTTTGGACTGCTGAGTTATAAAACGCTACCTCAGCTTGTAAAATTTCTGGAAGATTTTAGAGATGCTCATGGTGTATGTGGTGATAGGCACCTACAGCATTCTGTATTAGAGGTCAGCATAATCAGCTTTATATATTTTTAAAAATATAAATCAGGTATTAGTCTGCAACTTCTGAAACTTTCTAGAAGCTCTTGAACAGTATTGCTGGCAGCCAAGTTGAAGTTTCTCGCTTTGTGTTGGAAGCTGTGGGCTTCTGGGGCACGGACGTCTGTCTCCACGTGCAAATTTAAGTTGCCATGACTTTTTGATTTCTCTGACATTTTCGGCCGTTTTTAAATTTCCTGGGTAAAAAATTTAAATAAAAAAGACTGGAGGTAAACTTAATACCTTTTTTATGGTATTTTGCATTTGTGTGGATGGTGGTTAGGCATATAAAACATTACTGCTGGACAGTGCTGTTCCTTGGCATTTGTCACAGAAGCTGTAGATTTGGTCTTTGTGATGTCTCTTTGCCCCTTATATACTGTTTGAATCTAGTGCATAACTTCAAATTCGACAGAGGGGTGAAAACTTCGGGAATTTTCAGAGGGGTTTTTTGAACTGTTCTTCTTAAAACCACCTTGCCCCACCCCCCGAAAGATGTGCGAAGGTAGGACGAGAATGCATACGCTACTTGGTGACTCTCTCTGCGTCTGCTTGCCAGGCGACCAGTGTAGCATAGGCTGGCTGTGGTAGTGGGAGGGTTGTATACACAGGCGTTGGAAGCCTGAAGTTTGGCAGGACGGATCTTCTGTGAACATGTGGGAGGGAGGCTGAGAAAGAGGCTCAGGCGCAGAGGATGAGAAAACTTTCAGGTTAGACCAAGGTACCAGTTTTAAAAGGAAAACATGGAGTCTTAATGAAAGGTCTTAAAGAGAACACTGATAACTTTGCACAGCCTTTTCCTTAAAAAAGCTTTCAGTGGACACTGGAGAATAAAAACTGAGGAAAAACCAGCAAATAGTCCAACTAGAGGCAAAAATCTTGTTTCCACCACCTGCTTGTGTTAACACTTTAGCAACTTTGAGGTGCAAGTCTGTAGGACTCCAAGCTTTCTAAGTACTGATGCTAATGGCTGTTTATCGCTTTGCATGCAGTTTTATACTGTACTTGTCTGTTATTTCTACACGTCTTTCAGTGTAGCATCAAAATTTTTATGTAATAGTACAAAACAAACCCACATTTTCACAGTTACATGTGACTGATGGGTTAATAGTGAGAATCAAGTGACAAATTTTGCTGTACACGGTGTGGTAAGTTGACCCTGGCTGGAGGCCAGTTGCCCACCAAAGCTGCTCTGTCACTCCCCTCCTCAGCTGGACGGGGGAGCGAAAATATGACAAAAGGCTCCTGGGTTGAGATAAGGCCAGGGAGATCACTCAGCAGTTACCGTCATGGGCAACAGGCTTGACTCGGGGTAATTAGTTTAATTTGTTACCGATCAAAATCAGAGTAGGATAATGAGAAAATAAAAACTGAATCTTAAAACAGCTTCCCCCCACCCCTCCCTTCTTTCTGGGCTCAACTTTGCTCCCAGTTTTGTGTGAGTGGAGCAGGGGGACGGGGAATGGGGGCTGCGGTCTGTTCATCACACGTTGTCTCTGCCGCTCCTTCCTCCTCAGGGTGAGGACTCCTCACACTCTTCCCCTGCTCCAGCCTGAGGTTCCTCCCATGGGAGACAGTTCTCCACAAACTGCCCCAGCGTGGGTCCCTCCCATGGGCTGCAGCCCTTCAGGAACAGGCTGCTGTAGCGTGGGGGGGTCACAAGCCCTGTCAGCAAACCTGCTCCAGCGTGTGCTCCTCTTTCTCTCCATGGGTCCACAGGTTCTGGCAGGGGCCTGCTCCAGCGTGGGCTTCCCACGGCGCCACAGCCTCCTTTGGGTGCATCCATCTGCTCCGGCGTGGACCTCCATGGCCTGCAGGGGCACAGCCTGCCTCACCATGGTCTTCTCCACGGGCTCCAGGGAAATCTCTGCTCTGGCACCTGGAGCACCTTCTCCCCCTCCTTCTGCAGTGACCTTGGTCCTGCAGAGTTGTTTCTCTCACAGATTCTCACCCCGCTCTCCCCGCTGCTGTTGCCCTGCAGTTTCTTCCCCTTAAATACATTATCACAGAGGTGCTACCACTGTCACTGGTGGGCTTGGCCTTGGCCAGTGGTGGGTCCGTCTTGGAGCCGGCTGGCATTGGATCCATCGGACGCGGGGGAAGCTTCTAGCACTTTCTCACAGAAGCCACCCCTGTACACCCCCCGCTACCAAAATCTTGCTGTGCAAACCCAGTACAGATGGCATTTGGACAGAAGCTGTGTATAAATTATTGTTTGCTTTGACCACACTTGAATAGTTGACTCTGCACTGTGTATTAATACAAGGCTCTGATGCAGATGTGCTCCATCAGTATAACCACAGGAATGGTTTACACTAGTAGCTTAGTGATCTTAGTTATGCCTCACTTTACTGTAGCTGGAGATGCACCATGAAAATCTTCATCTGTGTTAGTACAGAGATAATCCTCTAGGAATTTGTATTGAAGGATCTTAGCTTCACAGTTCCAAAATCCTGTAATCTGCTGTAGAAAATTTGAGAAAGAGGTCATTCTCGGGGGAGAGTGATGCTGACCTTAAAAATGCCCCTCTTCATGTTGCTGTTGTTTGGCAACAAGGTCGTCTTCCAAGAGTGGTCAGATTCTGTGTTTTGTGTTTGTGTGTTTTGGGTTGGTTGTTGGTGGGTTTTTTTTTTCCTGGAAAGGCGCTGTTACCTGGAGTACATTTGTCTTCATCTCGCTGTAAGTGACTTTGCAGTGGTTGAAACCGTTTGTGTGGTCATGGGAACTGGAGAACCAGAAGTGCGTGACAGAAGATTGTGAACGATCCGGAAATCACAGTGCTTGCTTAGCAGAGCTGTAGTTTCAAGTTGCTGGACGACTGTCTACAGATTGAGTACCAACCTCATTAATGGTTTCTAAACCTCTATACTGCTGTTCTCTTCTTTCTTTTTTACAGCTGATGCCATTGACCCTCAGAACATTCTCCTGCCTTTTTTTTTGGGGGGGAAGTAGGTAGTGTCGGGGCTGGTGATGGGGTCTGGAACTGCGCAGGGCGGTGGGAGCAGTACTGTACAGAGACGTTAGCCCAGTAATGAGTCCAGGAAGCGGAGGAACGTGGGATGCTGACACTCGGGGATTATATGGCAAGGAAGAGAAGAATTCATGCGGAGGCCAGCTACTGGAAACCACAAGTGCAGCCTTCTATTTATGACGTTTGACCTTTGCTTTACAGTTTAATGGGCTTTGCTGCTAATTTTTTTTTTTCCTAAAAGGCAGATGTTATTTTCAGAAGACTTTCTCCAATGTGGTTGTTTTACAGTGATAGGATTTTAATCTAAGCATTCTGAAATCTCTCTGACAATATGACATCTGCTTAGGTAACCAATTTATTTTCAGTAAAGCTGGTTATAGCCAGTTACATGATTGTAGCTAATGAATTGACAGACCCTGGAAGAATTTGTGCCAAAAAGTGATGTGCTGGGACAAAAAGTTTTTGAATCAAGTCATTGTGGTTTTCTGAGGCAGCTTTATCCCTATGTGTAGACAACAGTTGTGACTGATAGGTTTCACTTTCTCCTGCTGCCTCCCCCTCAAAAATCAAAGCAAAACCGTGCATGCGGTTTACCTTCTTGTGTGCAACTTACCGGTTCGTGGTGAAGGAGATCAGTGTGATCTTCCCCCTTATCCCACTCTGACAAAACAGGAAAGAATTGTCATTTGGCAAGTAATTATAACTTGTCTGTGTGCCGATGTGCTGCTTGAAGTCTCACCCTACGCAGCTAAAACCTTTAGTTTTTATTTCATACCTCAGAATTAGTCCAAACTATTAGATGTGTTTGGGAGATAAAGACACTGGTACCTGGCAAGGGTTTCCTGCAATCAGAGTAAAAATATGAAAGAAATGTATGCTGCATGTGGTCTGAACTGAAATGCTGAAGTTGGTGCTGTACTTCTGTGGTTTTTGCAGAGAGCCAGCACAGGGCGGAAAAGTTCCCACCTAGTTAAGTTAGATTAACCAGAAGTTCTCAAGGTGATTAGCCTGCGGATCAGTGTTGAGCAGCCTTACCGTATAAATAGATATAGCCTGGGCTGTGCTGGCAGAAGAATTTTTGTGCCACTGTGGTAAACTTGGACTGAGGGACTTACCTGGCTCAGAACTCTGCAGTAAAGGTTATTTCTTAAGCCAAGTCAGTTCTGTGATCTCATTCGTTGCTTGACTTTGCAAACAGTTGGGCTGATGAAAGGGGGGCGTGGAATGGTGACTGTATAAATTAGCGCTGCTGCGGAGAAGTTAGGGTTTCCCATTCAGGCAAACGCTTGCATTTTGTGAGGAAAGGAAAAGGTGGAGGTAGTTACAGATGTGAGTGAAGTTGATCAAGGAGGACTGAGAACCAGGCTGAAATGGTGGAGAGAAAAGCAATTTGACTCAATTGTAAACTCAACAGCTGAAGCTTATGATGAATGAAATAAGGACTTGCACTAATTTTTAGTCATTCAGAGTGAAACTTGGGTGTAACATTTAAAAAAAAAATCACTTTTTGCTATTGGTAGTGACTCTTCATCTGCTTTCGAAATCTTGCTGGAGGATTTAGCAGCAAATGTCTGATCTCCTCTAGGAAGCAAATATTGAAGAGACTGATGAGCAGTTGGTTAAACTGAAAGATATTGCTTTTTCCTCATCACATCTTCTCCCACATAAATTGGTATGTGTAGTACCTTCCAAGTGATAAGTGTTATCATTTTAACTAGCAGAAAATAGAGCTAGCGCCTTTCACTTTAAGTCTGTCATTTCTTTTTGAAAAACTCTAAATTGTAAGATCATCTGTGGAGTCTGAAACTGTCTCCCACATCCTCTCTAAAAGTGCTTCTGGATACAACAGTTCAAACACATTTCAGATTAAAAGTTACCTTGTGATTTATGCTGTAGTGGGCTGATCTTGGCCAGCTGCCCACCCAGCTGCTCTTGTACCCCCCCTACCTTGGCTGGGCAGGGGGTAGAAAACAAGGTGGAAAAGCTCATGTGTTGAGACAAAGGGAGATCACTTACTGATTACCATCATGGCAATAAATGAATTAATTTTCCCCAAGTCGAGTCTGTTTTGCCCAAGTAAAATAGAGCTGGATGCTGAGACACAAAGACAAAATTAAATCACACCTTTGCCCCCCTTTACCTCCCCTGTCCCTGATGGGTGTAGGGGGGTGGGAAATGGGGGCTCCTCTCTGCTGTTCCCTCCTCCTCACACTTTTTCCCTGCCCCAGCATGGTCCTCTCCATGGGCTGCACCATGGATGTCTGCTCCGCTCTGGTCCACCATGGGCTGCAGGGAATTTCTGCTCTGGTGCCTGGAGCACCTCCTCTCCCTCCCGCTCCTTCTCTGACCTCGGTGTCTTCACTAGTTTTGCTCACACTTTCCCAACCCACGAATAGTCTCTCTGTGTGGTGTTTTCTGTCCTTGCTGAAATATGTTTTCCCAGCTTGGCTGGTGGGCTCAGCTGTGCCCTGCGACAGGTCTGTTGGAGCTGGCTGCGGCTGGCATGGGGAGCCCCTGGCCTCTTCCCACAGGGGTCACCTCTGGAGCCCCCCTGCTGCCAACACCTTGACACCTATGCCCCATACATATGCCCAGGTGGTTATGCAGTTAAATTAGGTTGTACCAAATGGAAGTTTTATGTCGCAGAGAAGTGAGGCAAGCTGACGTGTATTTCTTTCAATTTGGGTGCCTCTTCATTTTTACCAGTTACTTTATTTTAGACCATCTTGGGACTATCCATGCAGCGTTACATCCAATTGTTCCTCTTACAAATGGCCAAGGCTACCGAAGAAGTTTGTTTTGAAGCTGTTTGGAGACCTTTGCTTATAGCACCTGTGGAAGAAATGTATCGAGATGTGCAGATTTCATCTGTTCGTACTGGTGGAAGGTGCTTTTACCCATGTTGCCAATTGTTCATCAGTTTCTGTTGGAAGTTACTGTCCTCTGTGAGATGGCAGCAGAGTGTGTGTGCTGTCAGTCAACATTTTTTGGGTTAGAGATCTAGCTAAGAAAGGCTAGGTCACTTTTCTTGAATTACATTGGGAGTGCTGAGAGGGTTTACTGTCCTAGTTGATTTGCGGGATGGTGATTTCTGGCAAGGGGGCAGCAATGAACACTGGGAGTTGAGCTACGAGCTGTAATTCCTGTTGCAGATGAAGACAAAGATACTTATCCATCATCTGTCTTCCAATATTTGTTCATAATAAAGCCACGTGGGGTTAGTTGAACCTACAGGTTAAGGTGGATATTACCTAAGTTTTTTTACTGTCTGAAGTAGATCAGAGAGGGCTTGTACCTTGGCCTGACAAAGTTGAAGGGGTGTAACCCCGTATCTCAGTAGGTGAAGTTGAAGGTAAATTACTTGACTGCTGTGTAGAGAATTCAGCTAGTAAATGTGCTGCTGAAAATACAAGGAAAGAATCGTTCCCCTGAGACTTTGCATTGAGAATTGATATTGTGCCATTTTAAATATTTAACAGCTCTAAGACCTGCAATATTTTGGCTTTGTGTAAGAGGCCTTATTAATGTTTTCTGTTTTGAAGTTTCAGAATAATTTTGTCACACCTGTTTTGACCTCTGAACGTCTTAATTATGTTATCTCTCTCTTTTTGAGGTACTAGCATAAAGCTGCTAGTCATGAGGATGCTTTTCTGTAGTCTCAACACTATAAAAGGTTGTTAGATAACTGTGTATAACAAGTAAAAAGATACATGGAGTCTTTGGTGTTTAAGACTTTTATAGATGGCTGAAGACTTCAGTTTAGCAGTTTACCATCAGTTACTGAAATTAGGCTGGCTGGTAGTTAAGCTTCTTCTTTGTAATGAGGAGGTAGTCTCTGCATTTCCTTTTTAGGTTGGTTACAGAATAGCGATCTGTTACGCTAATTCTGGCTGTGATTAATGCTGCAGTCTTAATGCTTTAAACCAGCGCTTTCACCAAAAGGAGCAGTCTGTTCTCCCATCCTGCTGACAGCACATGTTTGCACCCTCCCCTTGGTTGGCACAGCTGTTTGTGTGGACATGTGGTGAACTGCATCAGGGACTCTTCTCTCTTGCACCATTTTTTTTTCTTTTTTTTTTTTTTTTTCTCCCAGATTGGCTACATGCTGTGTTTCACCATGAGGTCGAGAGACAGTTATACAGGCAAAAGTGAGGGTGCACAGTAGGCTGAAGTGAAAACACAGCGTAGCTCTTTTCCTTCCTTTCACCAGTGGCCGCTCATTTATCAGCTTAAGATGTTCAGGCTTTGTAAGGTGTTGGGATTTCTCTAAGCTCCCTTTGTTCTAATGTATTTTATGAATTTCATCAGTTGATTTCACAGCTGATTAATTAAAGGACCGCGGAGCGCAGAAGACGATGCTAGATTCTGTGAAAAAGTATATTCCTTCAACAGTAGCATCTCACTAAAGACTATGGTATTTAACTTGTGGATTAATATGCAGAATTTTTTATTTATTGGAGGTAACTGTATAGAATTAGTATTGAATATGAAATAAGAAAACTGGGGTGTCAGGAAATTGAGCATGCAGACAGCTGAATTACTAAGCAAAGCAAATTTGGCTGAAGACATGGAGCTTGGATTTTTTCTTTGAGCTAGTTGGTGCTGACTTTGCAAGCAATCTGCTTTCTTAAATTCTAATGGCCTTCATACAGTAGTCTTAAAGTTCCTGTATTTTGCAGGTGCTAGATATTGATTTGTTCTTAACTTTTTTGGCCATGTCCCTTGGTAGGCAGTGTGAAATTTGTGGTGATTAACTATTGCCGTAGTACAGGGAACGGAATTGCAATCATTTTTTCAGGCAAAGAATATAGTACTCCTTTCTAGCGACAAAGAAGCTTTAAAAATTGTCTAATCGCATGGAACAATTTCTTCCTTTGCTACTAGAGTGGTCTCTGTCAGACGGGTGAAGCTTTAGAGCTTTCAGTTCAGCTGCAGTGGCTCTGCCATGTAAGAAATAATGTTTGTGGTTTTTTTTTTTGTTTTTTTTTTTTTTTGCAAATACTTGCATACATGAGTTTTCTGATTGTAGTTATTTGCTAATATGCCACTGTTTGATCCCCCCTTAGACTGTTGATAGCAAGTAAGACTTCAGAAGTAGCCTTTTGTTTTCTAATAATGTTGCATACAGAAATCTTGTTTTGGTTGTTTTGACAGAGGCCTTGGCAGCTTGAGGTTTTAATAAACGCTTCTTCAAGACTGGAAGTTAATAAAACAGTAGTATATTTCTAATGGATTCCTTCTTTGTAGGCTTGTTCATATCTCCATGTGATCTAGCAATTGATTTTCATGCATGTCTGTATGGAAGCATCTTCTGGGTTATTCAGTTCACATCCTTAAAGAAGGCCTCTGTCTTGTGCTGGGTGTGTGAACCAGGAGAATCCTGGTGGTTATGTCTGCTTTTGGGTAACTTTTTTTTTTTTCTTCTTCCACTGAAAGCAGGATAACCAAGCAAAAGCTCAAAGAATGAAATATACCCCCCTGCAAATTGATCTCTGTTTTCGTGGCTTCTGTCAGTCCTGGCAACTCGGAAAATCACTCACCCCCACCTCCTGCTCTTTGGTCTCTTCTGAAAATCGCAGCGCGCTCTCTTGCTGAGGTTTCTTGTCCTTACCGGTTACTGTAACTCAGGTTGAGGGTTTCTCCCCACCCCCCCAGGTACAGTTAGTTTTCAATTTGATGTCTTCATAGAAGAAAAGCTATGCAGAATGTCAGCTACACCATCTGTCCCATCCGTATCATCTGTCACTCTACTTCAGGCCACCTGTGTTAATAAGAAGAGCTTTGCTTTTGCTTGTCAAAACACCTTCAATGCCTCTGTGTTTTTTTTAACTGATTAATTAAAAATAAGACAGATAAAATTGTGGGGGGGCATAACCAGTTGTGAATGACAGACAGTGTTGTGTTTTTGTTTTTTTTTAAGTACTAACTGGCGTGTATCTTCATTTTGTGTTTATTAATTTTCTTTAGTCAATGGAAATCATGTCATTAACTTGGAATTGGAAAAAGTGGAGTAAAAGCAGGAGCAAGAAGAGATATCCATCTGAAAACATTGCAGAGTATGAAAAATAGAAATAACTGCTTATGGCAGCATGGCCTACTGCATTAAATGCTTTAGAGCTCAAAATATGTCCTGAAATCTCTTCTGTGAAACTTATTTCAGTATGCTAGAGGAGAGCTAATAAGAAACACTATAATGTGCTGTTCTGGAGCACTTACTTAGATGGAAATTTGTATTCCTGTGAAGACAAAATTAACTGCTATATTGTAAAAAAAATTGATTGTGAGCAGCAGAACTGCAAAACCTGGTTTTATGTGAATTTGCCCTTTTTCCTCTTAGCATGTTAATGTTTGGATGTCCCAGCTCTTTTTATTGTTATTGACAGGGTTTTTTACCAGGCAAGAATAGTACATACTTGGTTGGAATAAACTGGCCAAACAGCATGTAATGGCAGAGTTCTTCATGTCTTTCTCTTTGGTAGCACTGAGCTTGGGTTTCTGTCTTGGCCACTGACAGCTCACAGAGCATACAGAGAAGTGGAGATTGGACACAGGGTTCAAAGGCGATTTGGGGGGCAGAGGAGGAAGTAACAGATGGTACAAAACACACTTCCTCAGCTAAAAAAGTGTTAGAAGGATTTTGCCTAAAAATATATTGGAAAGTGAAGTATTGCATATGCTTGATCTTCCTGATTAGTTAAAAAGGTGGGAAGTTAAAGGTTTCATTAGAAGCTGTCTGTTTATTTATTTTAACATGTTTGACAGACTGTTCTTCATTGGGTAACCGTCCTGTGGGGAAAGTGACATAAAATTACAAAATAAGATCAACATGTAGTTAAACATTTCCTTGTTTGTAGATTGAGTCTGCATCTTGTGACTCTGTCATGTGGGTCATTTACAGGTTTGTTGTTTGTGGGGTTTTTTTTGTTTGTTTGTTTTGTTATTTGGATTTTTTTTTTTGGTAATGTACACTTCCAAAAAAAAAAAAATCTTTATGCAGTTCAGTTTCCTGACCTGGTACATAGTGTTGCCCTGTATACTGACAACTGTTTATCTCAAATATGACTTATTTCTCCAAGTCTTATGGCAAATCAAATTGATTTTATTATCAGCATGTCTTTAATTGGCCATTTTACTGTAAAATGTGGAAGTCAAGTCCCTGATACCACCTTAGAATTGGACCTAGTTGTATGTTTCAGCATTTTATATGCTTAGACCTTAAAACGTAACTTTTTGACTAATTAATCCCTTTCTGGTCCTTTTTATATATTTTTATAAAATTCTTTGTAATTGAAGGGCAAAATCCTTATTTACTGTCAGAATTTAGCAGGTGGTGTTGATGTATTTAAGTACAAACATTTCATGTTCTTTTAATAAATGGCATCTTTCTTGTGTTTTTCATAGTCTAACAAGCTTGTCCATGTTACACTGTTTTAAAAAGATGCCTTTTATGAACCAATGCTGCTTCTCAGCTTTTGTGTAAAATGGTGGCGATACATGGGCACAGGAGTCACGACTGATCATTTTGTGCGTGTCGCAGAGGTTTAGCCTGGTGCTTGCCCCCTCGGCTTGATGGCTGCTGCATCAGAGCCTGGTGGTTACGAAAGATGACCGTCAGTCAGTTCCCTCACAAATTTCTTGCAAGTGTTCCTCCTCATCTCTGTTTGAAAACAGCTGTGGTTTTTCCGATAGTGGTGGAGCTCCATGCACAGTGCAGGAGGTGGGGCGTGCTTGCTTAAAGCGTTTTTCATCTAATATTCACGTTCCACAGGGGACCGGTATAGGTTCTGAGGAGCCTCAGCAGTAGCGTAGCTGTATGCAGCATAAATGCTCTTCTGTGGCGTTTGATAGCAAGATGCCTGTGGCCACACAATGGAGAGGCATAAAGGGCGCTCCGAACGTGATGGCAGGCAGCGGTGGTGTAGTGCCCTCAGTGTCATGTGGTACCTCAATTAAAAGAATCATTTTTCTCATACATGGGCTCTCTCATTGTTTATTGACAAACGGTTTTTAGTGGCAGAATGTGGAGCTCGCAGCTGGGCACTGCTCCCTCAGTTAGGCTGGCAGGTAGAAGCGCTGATGCTGCTGCCGGAGAACTGCTGATTCTGGGTTATTTTAAGCCAGGATTGGCTGCCTGCTGTGGTTACAGTCAGCATACTGGCATAACTAGGGAGGAAGTCTGGGGACCAGAGTGACTGAGCTGGGCTAGGGACTGCTGAGATCAGCCCAGCTATTAAAATGTGTTACCCTTAATATTACAAAAATAGTTCTAAACTTGAGCATGCCCATAAGAACCAAAACCACGATTCGTCTACTAGCGTGTATCTGGCAAAGTCCAGGTGGTAGCAGCTGTGAACAAGTTTAAAAATTGGGTCTTTTTGTTAAGTTAATTCCAAGTTGGCTCGCTGTATTAGTTTGTATTTGGCATACGACACTGTTCCCTCTGCCAAAACTGTCAGACTATAGTAAGTATATGGTCCTTCACCAGTGGAAATGCAAATTGTCCCATTTACCTGTGTCAGCGCTTATGCTGAAAACTTGCTGAAGGAAGTGGAGAATGTTTTATGCATTTACAGGGGTAATCTGTAGTTTCTTACTCACTGACTTTCATACCACTGAACTAAAGCTTTAAGCATTTGTTATCACTGCTGTTCTACAGAATTACAGTACAAGTAAAAAGCCAGCACAATACAAAACCCAAGTATGTTATAAATTCATGTGTATCATTTAAAATAAAATATACTTGCAGAAGTGAATGTAGGCAGCTCTAAGAAGCTTGGATGGCCTTCCAGTAAGGCATGTAAGTGGCATTGGCAGTTAATGCCTAGACAGATAAGTAGGTAATATGTAGTCACAACAAGGAATTAGACCAGATAAATTTATTTTCGTGTTTCTGTGTGTATTTAGTAAGAACTTCAATACTGTGATTTGTAGGACCTTGACAATTTTGGGATGAATAACTGGATTTTGGCATTAATTACTGTGACTTCACTTCCTTAGGAAAAAATAATCAAATACATAGTATAAAGTGAGATATTACTTAACTGCGTCAAGACAGCCATTACCACTCAAATGCTGTGTGAATATATTTCTACAGAATGTATTGTTACAGTATTGTAACAGTGCAGTTATGTGTGAAGAATGTATTAAGCCAAGTAGCAATAATCTATTTTGTGCTTGTATTGGTGCTATTGTAGACACGCGGAATAAATATCCTGTAAGACTAGAATAGTAAATTAATATTACACCTCCAAGTTACCATTGTTCTTTAGTAGAAACGGGATGATTTTTCTTTGTGAAAGGCAACACAGAAAGGTGGTGACAAAATTAACTGTACATAGCAAAACAAGCTAGAGGAAAAGCAGGAAATGGGGCTAAAATTACCGGAGGAAATGAGGCTTCGGCAGGGCTTCTTGTCCCTGCCTGATGGCCTGTTGCCTGTTCTAGCCTTGGGTCCTTTTTCAGGAGGAGGGGCAGAATGGTGCCTGTAAGATTGCAAAGGCTGGCAGCAGAGGAGAGGGGAAGATGGGCAGGAGCTGGTCAGTCTGTCTGCCCAGTGCGTTAGCAGGATGGGGGGTCAGAATGTGGGCAGCTGTCGGTGCAGTGCGGTGCCTGAGGTAGGGTTGGTGCTGTACGCAGAAGCATTGAGCGGCAAAGAACACAAATCTCTGTAGGAATCCGGGCTTCCCAAATTGTGCTGCTTACCGAACAACTTGCCTGTCCCTTGCTGTTTCTTAGGGTGACTTTAAGCATGGCTGTATGTAGGCTGGAAGTGATCACACCGAAGCTATTGATGCATATATCTGTGTAAATACATAAAACATCCTTAAAAACACCTTTAGTGTTGTAGCAGAGTACTTATATCTTGGAAGTTGGATCTGATTCCAGTACCAATGTTTGTCTTAATAAACCAGTCGGCTCTTGTTAGAGTAAACCTTGAACACTCCCTGTGAGTGATTATCAAACTCTTTTGGCTTTTCACTTACAGAATTTTCTGTTTAAGGTAGGATGGGAAATTTTCATTGTAGTATTCTTTTGAGTGCATTTAAGTATATTGAAGAAAATAACAGCTTGGCAGTAGTTTAATCAAAATTTAAGAAATTTCTTGAGGACAGCTTAATTGTTATCTATTACCTTGCGCTGTAGAAGCATACGCTGTCACAGCAGTTGAGGGATACGAAAGGAGATGTGTGGAATCATAGAATTGTGAAGGTTGGAAAACACCTCCAAGATCATCAAGCCCAACCATCAACCCGACACCACTGTGCCTGCTAAACCATGTCCCGAAGTGCCACATCTACACTTTTTTTGAACACCTCCAGGGATGGCGACGCCACCACTTCCCTGGGCAGCCTGTTGTACAGCCGACGCGTACCAGTTTACCACATCCTCATCTTCTTTCTGTAGATCTTCTTTGACTTTAAGGCATTTGTCTAACATTGTTTCTGTGGATGTAGGCAAATAGCTCATAATGAATACTTCTTGTTTTTAAGATAGTTTGTGCAGGTCATGTTTATTTTAAATGGGTTGTATTCATTACATTGCCGCCTCTTCTTCTTCTTGTAGGAAACCCAGCGCTTGCTGGCAGAGCCAGTCCCTGGGATAAAAGCAGAGCCAGATGAAAGCAACGCACGTTATTTTCACGTGGTCATTGCAGGTCCACAGGATTCCCCCTTTGAGGGTGGGACATTTAAACTTGAACTATTCCTTCCAGAAGAATATCCAATGGCAGCTCCTAAAGTACGTTTCATGACCAAAATTTATCATCCTAATGTAGACAAGCTGGGAAGAATATGTTTAGATATTTTGAAAGGTAAGTGCTACCTTGTTGTCTTTGGTTTGATCTTATTAAGTGCAGAGACTTGTAAATTGACCCTAAAAAGAGATTTCATTTGTTTAAAGAATACCCTGCTTATTTTTAATCTGGGAGAGGAAAACTTGCTATTTCTGTAGACTATGCTGAATATGGTGTTTCATACTGCTGTAAATGTCTCTTCAGATAAGTGGTCCCCAGCTTTGCAGATTCGTACAGTTCTGCTATCAATCCAGGCTTTGTTAAGCGCTCCCAACCCAGATGATCCACTAGCAAATGATGTAGCTGAGCAATGGAAGACCAATGAAGCCCAAGCCATAGAAACAGGTGATGTATCTTACGCTTTCGATTTTTTTTCTTCTGACTGTAGGAAGTAGCTGATCACTAACTGGTTGGGGGATATAAATCCCGACCTCTTGTTTTTATGTCTGCAACTTGCAGAAGCAGTTATTGCGTACAGTCCTAGTCCAAGTACCCTGAACGTGCCTGCGGTGGTCAGTTTTCAAATCTGTGAGGCTTGCCAGAAGACAAGCTCTCTTGATCTGTTTTATCTTGAGTTTTCATATTCCTAGATTGCAAGTACTTCTAATTTGGAGTCATGGTAGAATAAAAGTACACACCACTGCTTTTCCTCTAAAGCTTAAGGCACAGATTATCTGGTTTCAGAAAGCACATCTCTTCATACCTGCTTCTGTTGCAGGCTGTAATGGATTGAAAGAATTACCGTGTTATGCCTCTTCACTTCTGGATCCACTGCAGTCAGGCCACTTCTATAACATACAAAAGTTGACAGCTGCTGGAGTTCAAAATTGCATTTAAAATCTCAGAACTGATACGTTTTGTATACTTGCAGTGTTGGTATAGAAGTGATCTCTAAAAATCTTTTAAAATTGCTTTAATAAAGCCTGAAAAATACATATTTTCTTAAATGTGCTTCTTTTTCTTTGCAGCCAGAGCATGGACTAGGCTATATGCCATGAATAATATTTAAATGCGCTTTGAACATCGAGTGTGCATCACTTCTCCTGTTCTGCCAAGACCTCTTCCTTTTTTGTTTGCATTTAATGGACACAGTCTTAGAAATGTTACAGAATAAAAGCCCAGACATCTTCAGTCCTTTGGTGATTAAATGCACATTAGCAAATCTGTGTCTTGTCCTAATTCACTGTGGTACCGCATGAGCAGAGGCTAGAAGTATCATCTGGATTGTTGTGAAATTGTTTGAAAGCAGCAGCACATCTCTGCTTTTAATCATTTTTCCCATCATGGTTTCAGTATAAGCACTGTGAATGAAGGTAGGCAGGGTTAGCTGCGGGGCTTTTCGTTTTAATTTTGTGGGCTCCTCCTCCCTTTTTATGGTGATGCTAATTGCATTGGTCAAAGCAGCTAACCAGTTATACTTTAGAATATACCCTCTAGCCCAGTCTAACTTAGACGCTGTAGATGGACAAGCTTCATTGTTTGAACAAAAAACTGGGAACATTAAACATCCATCACCTTCACTAATAATATTGTGAATCTGCTGTCGAGTGTAGAAAAATCCCTCCAAGAAAAAGCTTGTGACCATTTTGTATGGCTTGTCTGGAAAATCTCCTGTAAATCTTATGTTTTAGTAAAATATTTTTTGTTATTCTACTTTGCCTTTGTACAGTTTATTTTGCTGTCTTTTCATTTCTCTAATGTGACAATCGTATTTAAAAAAAATGAAACCAGAACGGACAATTTGTCTTCACCAGTCTGACAGATAAAACAGTAAAGAGGTGGAATTCACAAGATGTTTTGCTTCTGTCTGCTGACTTTTTTTATTAGCTTGTGTTATGTGGGTGACCTCACCTGGCCAATTTAATACGAAATGGCATTTGGAGTGACTTCTAGAAAGAAGTCTCTGATGTAACCCTAACTTTAGTAATGCGTTGATACGCATTTTCACGGAAATGACCATAATCAAGCAGGAGGTTGAGAGCAAATGACAGCACTAATGATGAGTATCTGCATAACTTCTCTTTGCTGATTGTCATCAGATGTTAGGCTATGCAGTTCTCTAACTTCTTTAATTCCTGCCCTCTATTAACGTGAAATAACAGTGCGTAGAGCCGCTCTTACAGCCAGCTTGTGTGTTGACTAATGTTTGCTTAACCGCTTACGGCGCGCGCCTCCTGCTGCTGGTTTTCTCCACAAGCCTTACTGAGCTGCTTGCTTGAGCAACCGGTCTGCCTGGACAGCGGCAGAGCTGCTTTACTGGAGGGAAGGAATGTGATGAAAAACTTCCTTCTTATCCTAGTTTTTTGTGTATGCATCTTGTCGGGGAGTCCAGCATCTTTTCTGGGAACCCATCTTACTGGTTCCCTTAATTTCTTGTATCCCTGCTCTCTTCCTTTCCCCAAGCCCTCGCCCTAACCAGAAACAACAACAAAAAAAGTGTAAAAGCTTTTGGCGCGGCCAACCTGAAGTGTATAAACGGCAGCTTGTAGTGGTTGCAGTAGGGAGTGTTTTGTTTTGCAGTTCAGGGGTATGGTTATGTAGTCTGTTGGTATTCTCCCTCTTTCACCTCTTCTTGCTCTAGTGTCATCTGAAATTTCAATAGAATGTGGTGTATTTATTGTGCTCTTATGTACGATGAAGAATATCTATTAAAACTACGTCTTTCCAACAGACAGTGCTTTCGGTGGTTAGTAACTGGTGTTGTCCTCGCAGTACTTCTTGTTACGTGGTTGAAGCTTGGTTCAGAATTCAGCTTCTTCACCAGACTGAGCTATAAAAACCCCTGTTTTGTAAGTAATTTCTGTGTTGGATGTAAGCCAAAGTTGCATTCGGAGCTTGTAACGGATTGTTTGTTCTTCAGAGCGGGTAAGCGGCCACTAACCCGGCCTTCTCATGACCAGCGAGCGCGGGTGTAGCCGGTGTGCATCCCGGCGTGCTGCCAGCACGGGCAGCTGCGGACGCGTGAGCCGCGTGGCAGGCCCTGGATTCCATCACCTGCCTCTTGAAGCTTTGCCTTGTGCTGTGTGTCCGGCTCTCCTCAGCTCTGTCCCAAGCCCGAGGACGAGTGGCAGCCAGCAGCTAGCACGGCCAGACGCGCTGAAGCACCCACTCTGAAGTGGCCTCCCCTCCCTTCGCTAGGAAAAACGGGGCCCGGGTTGGCACTTGCGCGGTTTGACTTCAGACCGGGTGGGGTGAATCCAGGCCCGCGCTCATCGAACGGGGAGCTGGGTGCTGCTGCGCTCAGGGCGTGATGCTCGGCTAGAGGCGGCAGCTCGTCGGAGGGCGTGATTAAAGCTAAGTTCTTAATGGAATGGTGTTAATATATTAACAGGAAAAAATCCTCTGCTTCCACTTGCTAGTGGCTGAATGAAGTGGATTGTAGAACCGTTTGAGTACACAGTAGCCAGTATGTGTCTGGGTTCTTTGTTTAACTGTCTCAGCAAATCCAAGATGTTATTAAAGAAGTCTGAGTTTGAATGTGTGAGTCCATAGTGATGGTGTATCTGAAATTAATGGTATAGAAGGATAGGTAAACACTGTGTTTTAAAACTCTTGAAAGTATTTTCGAATGATAGTTGTAGTGAAGGAAATTTTAAATGGGCTTCCTAAAACCTAAGATTTGTTTTTTGTGGGGTCTATTCAGGCATACTTCAATACTTTTAAAGTTGATAACACATACTAAATAATATGTATTTAACCTTTAAACCTAATTTAAAAGCCCTATATAAAGCCAAGCTGGGAATTCCATTCTATCTTATGCTGAGGAATGTGTGAAACCTTTAGGCTGAATTTTTTGAAGCCAGGTAGATACAACTTTTTCCCCAGTGAAGCAGGTGTATGCTCACAGCCGTTACCTGAAACTCAAAGTTACTTCTGTTTCATCTACCACTACAACTGGTTAGCAAATGCAGCTGTCTTTTAGGGAGCGTTACTTTTACCTCCATTTTTAGTGGATGTCCACTGTATAAATTTACAGTAAACTCAAAAGAAACGGGTTTCCTCTAGCATTACTGGCGCTGCGTGTCAAACGTCCTGAACTCCTGAGCAGGAGTGGTGACGGGGCATTGTGTCTGACAGCGCCTGGAGAGTGACGGTGCAGCTGTTGCGCCTGGATTACCCCGTAGGCTCCCAAACCACGCTGCAGAATACCTCTGCGGTAGTTTCCTTCAGATCGAGAGGAGGATGTGGAAGGCTTTTGGTTTTGCGTAACCGTTCAGTGGTGGTCTGTCACCGTGTTCTGTCGTGGGTCTGCAGTGTATTATCGCTGGGAACTGATGGAACAGGTTTTTTGTCCCTTAGCTGACTTCAGTCTAAACCAAGTGAAACATTGCTTCTGTAGCTTTCAAGAACACATCGAGCATTTCCAACACATTGAGATTATTGTGGCTCATCTTAATGGACCAGTAACAGCAAAGATTGTGGCATCTCGATTTAGGTACCTTCTTCCTTGGGGTTTTGTTTTGGGTTTTTTTTTGAGGGTTACTCTAAAATGTCTGGTAGGTTTTGTCAATAACATGTCTTGACTGTAATGTAATATGACACTGAAATTAAAGGAAGAGTGATTATTTGTTACATAGACACTGAGCTTCATTTAACTGTAGTGGCCTGCCATCAGTGTGCGGTAGTTTCCGAACAGTTATTACATCTGTTAAAATAAGGAAGATAAACATCGATAACTTGTCTCATAACTCACTTTCCAAGTGCTGCGGCTTCCCCCCCTCTTCTATGAGGAGAGAAGAGCAACACCTGTCCTGATGCCCTCAGCGGGGCCTGCTCTGGTACACAAACTCTGAGGATGCTTTTCTGGGTTATTTTTTTGGGTAGGTTTTGTTTTGGTTTTGGGTTTTTTTTGCTTGCCTGTGTTTAAATCTGCCTGTTCTAGTACACTGATGTGCAGAGCTTGGACAATTGCTGTGTGCGCCTCCTTGCACTGCCTGTTCCTCGGAGCTGGCGGCAGCAGATACTGTGGGACAGCTACTGGAACCAGTGCTGCCACCGAGCACTGCTGAAGTTCAGCGTGGGCTGGTTACCAGCAGGCTCGTTCGGGGGTCTCCAGCCCCCCGAAAGCAGCTCTGAGCAGCATCGCCTGCCTGTTCAGGGACAGAAAGCTGCCAAGAGCATTGTCCCAGGCGGTGCACAGCCCGTGGCGCTCGCTGCCACGCACAGGGCCATGCCTGTGCTGCTGCGTTTGCCGGTCAAGAGGTGATACCCTTCCTTGGGTGGAGCACTGTCCTGACGTGGGGACACAGTACGGGCTTCTTCACTTGGGCTGAGCATGCAGTGCGTAGCTTAATGCCACAGCAGTACTGAGGCCGCAACGGTGTTCAAAGTAAGAGGTTAAGCTTAAAAAAAAACCCAAACGCATTCAACTTAAAGTCTGAAGCTTCTTATCTTTTTCTGAGCCTTGGAAGTGTCATTTTGCCTTTCCCTCTGTGTGCTATGTTTTGACACACACGCTACCCCACTTGTGTGCTTCAGCTTCACATGATGTATGGGAGTTACTCAGAGAGGAGGCAGACACAACCACAGCAAAACTCTCTTAAATCTGGAGAGGGATTAATGGTAACTGACTGCTTGTCAAAGTCATACAGAGAGGAACAGAGTACCTCCTCCCTCCCAAAAGAGCAATGAAGGAAGCAGGTTCAAAAAAGGCAAGAGGAGGTGGAACTGCGGCAGCAGGCTCAGCTCTGGCCCTGTTCTCCAAGCTGGGGTGGGTGTTAGAGACAGAGGTGCTCGGAGGGTGGGGTGTCAAGTCCAAGGAAGAGAAATCCCTTCCTTGTAACAGCACAAAGAAGCCGTGTCTGGCTGGGGAGGATCCTGAGCCACAGACAGCAGCAGGCACAGGGATGCTGGAGGCAGAAACTCACTGTTCTGCTGTTACCAGTTCCTCCAGGCACTGCTGAACACGAGGCACTGGGCTAGACAGACCTTGGGTCTGATCTGATGCAGCTGTTCTCACTGTTACTGTGCAGGTATTAAACACACATCTGTGCTGCAGCTGGGGGGTAGCAGGAGAGCAAAAGGAAGCAGTGTGTTTGAAATGTCATTGCTGGATTTAGATGGGGGAGCTGTACAGCAAGCTGGGACCATCGTGCTGGAATAAGCTCTGGGAAGGGCTGTTCCACAGGGCCAGGGGAAGCCAGATGAGGCAAGAAGTAGGAAACATTAGATAAAACACAAATATTTTAGATGGGTGAAGACTCTTGCACAAACACTTCTTTTGCAGTATGTGCAATGGAATGACTAAATAATCCACAGAACTAATTTAGATTTTATTTTGGTATTTCTCAAATATAAAAAGTCAAAATTCTTACATCAATCTTTAAAGAAAATCCATGCAAGCAGGTCAAAATGTTTACAACTTAATTTGCCCCCCCCCCTTCCCTTCAGTCTTCACTTCACACACCATGTTGGTAAGCAAACCAAGTGTTTGCCTCACTTTTTTTTTCACAGCACATTGTTAACAAACCAATGCTAGGCTAAGTCACAGGTGCAGTAAGCACCAAAATAAGATTTTTCACTTTAACAGTCTCTCTGCAATACCTCAGTATTTCTTGCAGTGTTTAAAAGCACATCCATGTCACTTAATTCTGGCTCCATATGATTTTAAACTTTAAGGCTATTTCTATTTGATACCACCATAATCTATGATCTCAAAACCGAACAGCCAGGAAAAGCAGCAGTACAAACTATGATTTTCTGAAAACTGCAGATAATAACTTCTCTCTTCCCTTTCTTCTCTAGAGAACCCAATCTGGATACACTGCAGAATTTACAGCATGAGAAAAATCCCAAATCTGCGCTCTATCTGAACAGAGATGCATGTAAACCCAAAATGCTTCCACATTTGAACTGATATAGGTAGTAGAAGAAACTTTAACCTTCCTATTCTGATTTTTACAGACTTCTTCTGTTGAAGCTTAGTGTCAGATTACATCAGGACTGAAGCCATACCACTGCCTGTTTACTGCAGCTGTTGCCTGTAGCATAACTGAAGTGTTTTCAATTTACCTTTACAATTCACAGAACATTTATCTTTGAAAGGGAGTAGAAGTCAAACTAAGCAATAGAGCTCCATTCTGAAGGTTGCATAGAGACTGAAGAGATTTATACAACAAATGCTGTTTAAAAAAGGAAAAAATCTGTCTGGCACTACTGAACAGCTCAAATGTGTATGACCAAAAAATAACAAAAATATTTATAGGCAATCAGCTCTGAGTTTGTTAGCAACAGCAATACTGTACATTTTTACATTATTATCAAATACATAATTCAAGAGTTACAAAATAAGATCATGCATTACCACTAAATCTCATACAAGTTTGAACTGGTTTCATTCCAAGAATCTGAAATGGAGACAGAAGCATTTTTATGAATAAGAACTCAAACTCTGGGTTCTTGTTTTAGCCTTCACAGATTCTATATAATCTTGTTACAAGAAAGCCTGTACAAGTTTGCTCAATTTAAAGTGTTAAAATGACTACTGAACAAAAAAGTGAGCATCAAAGGGATCAAAAAAAGGAGCTAAATTATTCACTCTCTTGAAGGCAGCTTTAGAGCCAGAGGTACCCTTACACACTGTGGGTATGATTTTCACAACGATCGGGCATTCTTCAACGCGCTCAACTCCACCTTCTCCCTTTTCGCCTGGCAAAACAGTGCTTTTTTGCTAGACCACTCAGTTTAAAGCAGGGAGCTGAGCTGTCCTGATGCGGATGAAGTTCAGTGAGTAGCAGTGTGTGCACCACCAGAATGGCAAGACCCCTGGCCCAGCCCCTGCCCCACGACTGAGAGGAAGGACGAGCCGCTGGCAATGCCTCTGCCTTCGGGTGCACCTGAACAGAGGTCTGTGTTCTTTCCAGTTCTGGAAGGGACCTGGAACAGGAGATGCCCTGGTGGAAAAGCAGCATCCTACCCAACGCTTCAGAAGTCTTCAGCTCTGTGGCTCACGCCTCTTGTCAGTAGTATTTATGCCTCTTCAAAGAGAGCAGCATTAAGAGATCAGATCATCTGACCCCCTCATTTCACTGCATTTACATATGGCACAAGATTGGTTTTCTAAGGAGTAACTTGTGGCAACAACATTTTTTCCTAAAAAAGTGTAACAGCACAAAAAAGTTTAATTTATAGCAGCATTTTACACAATTTGTGTTAAAAAAGTAGAAGTTAACAATTTGTGTACTGAGTAACAAAAGGTTTAAATTACATTTATTTTCCATTTTACACTCACTATTTACTGGTTGGACTATTTACAAAGAGAATGAGCTTCACCCAGAATAAACTTCACATGCGAGGTAACAGTCTACCTCAGCCTCTGTTTTGGCTGGCTATACAGGAGATACAGTTGGGTTTAGATCCTAGAAAAAATTCAGAATTAAGATGTTTGTAAGAATTAAGATTGTGTTCTTGTAGAAGACACCATACACACACATACATAGAAGAGAGTAATCCTATGGTAAAAACATTAAGACCAACAGTAGATTTAGTTTTCATCTTTTTGGCTGAAAAAGAGGAGAAAATAATTAAGAACAGGGGAGTTGTCAGCTGTACCTCATTTATTCCAGCTAAGTTTTACCCACAGGACAGCTTTTAATTCAAGAAGCTAAAGCAATTAATGTCAAAACAGGAAAACTGAAGTATTTAAGAATCAAATTAAAATTGGGGCTTTCAGCATACCTTCTGCATAAGACAAAGGAATATTATTTCTCCATTAGTCTAAGAAAGCATCGACCCACCTGCCCTCCAAGCCCAGGTGGTACCACTGCTGGCTTCTGCTGGGCGAGACACCTCAACACAGGCTTGCTAACAGACACGTCCGTAAGGTAAGGGTGCCCCTTGGGTAAGCATTAATTTCCTCTACACGCTTTTAAATGACCACAGACTGGAGGAACACTACGTAAGATGCTTCTTGAAGATTAGAAGGTTTTGGAACCCGCAGTGTAATGACACCGTGAACAAAACACATAGCAAAATGCTAAAAGGAAAAAATGGGGGGGGAGAGGGATCTACAATGCTTTTCATGTAAGTCTTCTGACAGCTCATCAGCTGACCAAGCAATGAAACAGAAGCATCCTGGATAGTTTTGGTAGCTGCAAGACAAAGTTATTGTTCTTGCTCTGGTTAAACGTTACATGAAGATTGCATAGGACAGGCAACCTTTTGGGTAACTGCGGCAAGCAGTGCTTAGTGCCGGCATCCTTTGCTCCTGACAGGCTGAACATGGTTCAGCGCTTTACTGCGGCGGCACTGATGCACCTCTGCCTTCAGCGCGCCCATTCCCCCCACAGTGCCACCTTAACATCCTAGTGCTGCATCTGTGGATACCAAGTACCAGTTTAGCATTAGACTAAGCTTTTTTCTAAGCAAGTACTCTTGCGGAACTACTGACTGGAGCTGACAAGTCTTAAATAAGCTGAACACCACCGAGATGCATATTTTGTTTTAGCAGATATGGATATTTATATACTCAAGTTTCTTTTTTTTTTAAAAATGGCCTATTAAGGCATCTTAAAAAAATCCATATATGGCTTTGGCTTGCTGAAATACTATTTTTACATTGTTAAAAAGGAAAAACATGTTCAAATAAATTTGACATTATGACACATTCACATATTTCACTTACAATTGACAGTTATACAGATGCCTACATGTGATCACAGATGTCTCCCCTTGTGATGACATGAATAAAAAGGTAATCCAAATGTTTATCTCACAGTAGAGGGCAACCCAGAAGTCTGTGCAGAAGTGACATATAAGGAGTTATTATCTGGAAGAGGGGGAACCACAGAGTTTCCATTAGTGGGTGAACAGCTCAGTTTCAGTTTTTCCAAGTACTCCGCATGAACGGGCTTGTGGCACTGAAGGACCTTGATTGCATCTTCTACTTTAAACCATTCTCTTTTCCTTCCTGAATGAGTATAATCCACAAAGAGAGAGAGTTACAAATTTGTAACAGCACCATTTGTTGCTATCCGATCATTGACTTTTTCTCATTTCTCTTACTTTACAAGTTGAAGTTGTCAGGCAAAAAGATACAGAGTGAAAAGACGTTTAAAGAGCGGACGAACCCAAGAGATTCACTCAAGCTTACGGAAGTGAAATGCATAATAAAGCCTTTCAGATAACTCTCTTGAAGCAGGTACTGGGCAGAAGATCATATGACTACTTATGTGCTCCAAGAGCCACACCTAGTCCTTACAGAAAAGGATATGGTTATTTAAATGACTTAATACTGCCTTCCTACATTGTCATGCCTAGCACAAAACCGATCTGAAGAACGAACATGCACGCACACGTGAAGTTACAGCTTCGTGAAGAATGGCTTGGTCTGGTTTAGAAAGCAGCGCTTCATACTCAAAACATATCCATGTACCGTTACTCAGGTTAGCCCTAAGTTTTCAAAAAGAAATATACCAGAGATACTTTAAAGTGCTAAGACTTATCTTAGTAAGACAGTCCTAAGACCATCTTTCTTATACAAGCAAGTCCTTTAAAATTAGAGGCCTCTGAAAATACTTATAGACAAGGTCAGTGATAGTATTGTTAAAAACGAGCGCAATTAAGAGGGTGCACTCCTCACAACTTGACAGCATAAGAAACAAAACATTCTCTCTCCCCCTGAAAAATTGAGCACAGTTTTGAAGCCACCCTTACAGTACAGTCACATGCCATTTGCTGAGAGATTAACAGTGCTAAGTTTGTGAATGATTAACACTCCTGAAAAGGGCAAAGCATAACCAAAGTAGGATGTCATTTTTTAGACCAATTCTTAGTAAACTCAAATTTCAGCTGGACAAATACACTGAATGTACTAAGTTTTGGGTTTTGGTGTTTTTCTTTTTTTTTTTTTTAATTAAGGACAAAACCCAGTTAATATGTTTACTTAATTAAATTCAAAGTGCAAGATCCATCTAACATCATGAAGTACAGTAGTCTAAGCTGCATGACATAGATGTATATATAGGAATAGATACCTCTTAAGTCGGCATTGTCCCTGCTGAAAAATAAGGCTAAAGTGAAAGTAAACGCTAGTGATTTCCCCCCCCTTCCCAGGAGAATCAGGGGAAACTTTCCAACTCTTTTTTTTTTTTTTTCCCAAAGACACTTTCAAAAACACCCTTGAGTATCAGACAGCAACACATTTTATTTTTAAGGAAAAAAAATAATCAGTATAGTATTTGGCTTAAAACCAAAATTAATTGCTGCATCAGCATCTAATAACGAAGTTTATTTCATCCTAATACTGAGAATGCCCTAATTAATATAACACAAGAGTAACAGTATGTCGGGAGCAACCCTCGTTATACATGTACAAAAGCGTCGAAGAACAGCATCACAATTTCCAGTAATTTCAGTTTATAGAACAGAGTTAGTATTTCCCCTAGAATTATATGAATTGTTTCAGAAAATGAACTGAGTTTGCCAACACATTCTGAGCGTAGCACATGAAGAATAGAATGGATTTACCTATATTAACTGAATCCTCCCAGTCTTCCAGTATTTCTGTCACGGTAAGAACATAAACATATGTCCTATGCTTCCGATCCTGGTTCTGCTTGAATATTAGAAACAGACATTTTAATGCACAGCAAAAAATAACTTGTAGACTTACCTCTGAAGGATACTTGCCAGCCAAACCTGGCTTTTATTTTCACCAAGCATCTGTACTGAGTAGGCCCCAAAAGATCAGAAAACTGAAGTTTTAATTGAAACAACAGCCTGTCTATTTTACTAGGTTAAAAAAAACCCCAAACCACCGCAAGCAAATTTGAAGATCCTGAAGTTGGGATCAAACCATGTTCTTGATCATCCAATTTAATATTAGCAGCTGCTGATTAGCACTGCCCATCACTTATCTGTTACACATGTAAGTTACCGTGGTAAGAGTGCATTTGCTAAAACTGTTTCTGCAACTCATGTTCCTAGACAAAAGGTTATTCAAAAAACCTTTGCAGGCTGGATCCACTGCATCACGTGGCCAGATCATCTATGCAATGCTGGCTATAAAGTTTCACTCAGTAAGTGAGACAAATTAAATCGGCTATGTTTGCAATCATGACAAATGCAAAAATCATTACCATCTGTTCACTTGACAGGTCTGCCACGCTAGCAGCGCGAGCTGCCTGTTTGGGAAGCGCACGTGTTTTGAACAGGGCGAGTCGAACAGAGACTGAGAGCGCCCGTCTGCTCAGGGCAGGGTTGCTGTGCCGCAGCCGGTCCACGTGCGGTCTGGGCAGACGACGGTACTCCCTGCTAGCTCCAGAGCAGGCCAGCAGCACGCTCCCAGAGGCGCCACCCTGCTAACCAAACCATACTGGCCCTTGGAAAAGAACTGACCTCCTAGAAAACCCAGCACCATCTACGATTACAACTATATTAAGAACCAAGAGATGTTATGCCCTAGCTCTCCTTACAGATGGTTTTATCCTTTTGCCAATAACCATTCCCACTTAATTCTGTTTCACTACAAGCTTAGTATAAACTGTTGTGCTTTACTAGGAAATAAAAATACTCCAAGACAGTTGTTTGTCAATATGACTATTAAAGGGAGTAAATACACCTATTAAAAAACTCTTTTCTGGCTGTAGTTCCAGAACACAAGGACTCAGCAGCAGTATCATTTCCATTTTCTGTTTACTTCTGTCTCCAGGTCACAATGTGTAGCCCCCCCAATGGTACTAACAACTGTTTGTGGGGCCATGTTATGAAAATGAATTAGAGCCTTGATTTAAGTTAGCAGTAACCTAGAAAAGTGCTGATCTTACCACATATTTTATCTCCTCTGGCCTAGATGGTGGTATATGGCTTCAGAAGAACAGACAGCTCAATTACTAAAGAACCATCATCCCCTGCAGCTCCTGTTTTAAGGCAACAAGGTGACAGCTATCCTGTCTTTGGTCCGAGCTGGAAAGTATAGAATACTTCTATAGCCTAACCAACAGAGTTAAAAACAGGCTAATTTTTACTGCGTAGGACCATCCACGTGTATTCATAAACCCAAAACAAATCAGAAAAAGGGTACAGATATAGTGAATGCTACTAATTACAAACAGGAACTTTTCTAATTTTGTCATGGTTTCCATACTTCACAATGGGAACATCTTCAGCACTGTATCAAGCAGCCATACACAACCAAGTAATATTTCACATAGGAAATCTCCACAAGGAATACTCCAAAAGTTGCTTGCATAATTACACTGTGAAGATTCATACCCAACTACTAGAATGAGTGGACTTCCACTCTCACATAGCATACACCACAACAGAAATGTTGGATGTATTATGATCTGAAGACTCGCACCTACATTTCTACAGCCTACTCCTGCCTAGAACCTGAGCAGAAGTGGGCAATGCCAACACTAGAAGAAAGTTATACCTACTATGCATCCCTGTGCTATCAGTAGTTCAGAGTCTGATATTTACGCTACAAAATACAAGTTTTGAACTACATAGTATTGCTAAAGGTTAGATTTATCTGTAACTCAAAGCATTAGCTTTTTTAGTGAATCACAACCATAATGAGATACTTCATATACAGACCTATCAATTTAGGTGTATGAAAATTGACAAGTTACTTCAGCAAAATCTAATCAGAAAGAAAAAGTCAAAATATTGCCCCAAAACAGGCATGTGTGACATTTCAGAAACCCTGCAGCTATCAATGTTCGTGTCACTTTTATTGAAAAAAAAACCTTCTAGATGTTGCCTGAGTACCAATTTAATCTTTCCAGGAAAGTTCTAAGTATTTTGAAATCTTCCTATTCAAACCTTCGCACATCATGTAACAACTAAAGGAAAACAACTGTCTAAAACACCATTTCCAGTAGCATTGCAAAATTAAGTTGGATTCTGTTGTGTAGATGTTAAATTTCTGTAGTTTATCAACTCTCACAGAAAAACCACATTGCTTTTAAAAGGTAAAAAAATAGCTCACCTCAAATATCCCAAGCAGTCTGCCTAGCTTTCCCTTTACTCCAGCCTACAAAACAAACAGTAAGAACTGTTAACGTGCTTTTTAATTTAAAAAAATCCCTAAAATATCAGTACCAGCCTCCTACATAAGCATAAGTGAATTACTCCTCCTTATTATGGTTATTTAAGCAAGTGTTTTACCACAAGTTTTAATTAGACAGTGCTGTATTACTTCTGGAGTTTCTAGTTTTAAAGTACTTAGAGCATAAGAACACAAAACTTTGTCCTAGTGAGTGGATCAAAGAATGCATAAATCTTTGAAGTTTTCCATCCAGAACAAAATACTGTTTTACTTACCATGTTCTTTGTGTACTGTATTTTATTAAAGAGATGAATGATATTCAATACTGAAATAATCCAGGGAAGTAGACAGAATTTATAGTATAGTAATAAATCTAGAGAAGGAATCATTAAAACACCATTGCTATTTTACACAGAAACTTAAGTCTAAGTCTTCAAAATACAATAACAAATGGAACTGTAGGTTACTAGGTGGATCTTGCAGCGTAATGACTTCATGTACGCTAGATTTCATATGAAAGTATAGTTTTTGGCATGTAAGCCTAAAGCCAAATTTATATCCCCAATACTCTACAAACAGTTTTGAATTCTTTTCATAGTTAATAACATTAGAAAATGCTTTTAATTTAGAGTTTTACTCCAGCTTTTAATAACAACCCCTATGCGTATCAGCCTGCGCTTAGTAATTTTTATCAATACAGTTAAGGTGGTCATTATGTTCTAAGACGCTAGGGTTTGTTTTTCCCTGAAGTAATATATAATACCTCTTCCAACAGAAGTTGTTTATGATAATCCATTTATTCGAAACAAATCTGAGTCCATACGCCTGAGGCATAAAAACATATGTAGTCTACTCGTAGACAAAGTCATATATACATTTTTTTTTGTCTTATTGTATAACTGATATTTAAAATAGAGCTTCTTAGCACTAAGATGACTTTTCCAGCCTTCAGTCTTTGTTTCCAGCTTTAACCAAAGAAAGTTACTGGTGTCACATGTCTTTATATAAAGGACCATATGGATCTTAATTGCATTTTAATGAGTAACTCAGACAACTGGGCAGGCTTTAGCAGTAAGTCTGATCAAGATCTTACAAGTGAATGTTTTCTGCATATTTCCTTTTAAAGAAAGCAGATGGCTGGTGTTATTTAAGTGCTTTTGATGCAGGAAGTCTGATTGCAGCCCCTGCAACTCAACAAGTATTTGGCTTATCTAGAGCAAGAGCTAGCCTAAAGTTAATGCAAAACTACATTTCATATTCTTCTGGTTGTCTGCTGTGATGAGAGAGGTACCTGTTAGAGCCTATGAAGCTGAAATATGTAACGACCTGCTGGGTGAGAGATGAGGCAGCACATTAATTATGAAAGTGACAGCCCCTTATTTCCGTCTGAAAGGGTCAGCGATGCCACAACAAGCACTAAAGACTGCTTGGGCTTTACACTGGGTAATGAAAAAGCATTTATTAGGCTAAAGGAACACACGCTGAAGAAATGTTTAAGTTTTACTGATCAGTCCTAATTTCTTCAACATTACAGTATCTTTTAAAAAAGCAAAGCAGAACCTAAAAGGCTAGAAACTTATGCTTCGGTCCCCAATTTTTGCCCTTCTTACACAGCAGTATCTAGGAATCACTATATCATTTAAAATCTCTAATTTGTGGCAAATTGAACAACTAAAAAAAGCAATTTTCCATCATCCTATTCCATCAAGTCCAAGTGTGCAGTTTTGGCTGTGCAAGTTTTGTAATTTCTTCATTTCTTTCCTAAAGTTGCAGCAAAGAACAAGACTGTTTAATATCCTTAAAGATATGGCAAGATATGGCTTAACAGCGTCAGAGAGCTGTGTATAAACTCTGCAGGTTTCTCAAATGTTAAGAAATGCTTTTCCAAGTGCCAAGAACTGCTCTAAAGGGGACTATGCTCTACCAGAGGGAGGGGAAAAAAACGACTCCGCACCCCGCAAGATTTTAGAACTCTTTAAGAAGTCCTAGCCAAAGCCTTATTTATATTACAAAGATTTCTTGAAGGCAGGCCTATGGCAACAGGACTGTTGAAGCACAAAGAAACTCACCATCAAGAGATGCAGGAGGGTTTCTCTGAACTGCTAAGAGGGAGTCTGACAATTAACTGATATCCAACTCATGGCACAAACACCATGACCAGGCAAGCTTACACATACAGAATAACTTCCATAGAGAAGTTTTTTTCAACTTATTAGTACCCCATAGTCACAATGTGGCTTTTATCAGCAATGTTACTCTAAGTGGAATTTACTTAACAGCTGCTGCATTCTCCCTCCAAACAAATCAGTGGTTTAAACAAACACTCTTAACTGAGTAATGCTGAATAAAACAACTGTAAGCACCCTATTACATTAAGTGTAAAAATTCCCCAAAGGTTATAATGAAGCTTTTGTGCAACCAGGTGTTGCTGTGTAAATGTGATTACTGTCACTGATGCCTAGTTACTCTGTAGGCACAGATATGAGCTTTCAAAATGTAGCATAATTCCTGCAGATAGTAGCATCTTTTGAAACCTCTATACCCAAAAGTATAAAAAGGTGGTAACTAGAGTCTCATGATTTTTCTCTGAAAGCAATATATTCAACTGAATCTTCTTCATAGTTTAAAAAGTACCATTAAACAGACTGATTTTTTTTAAAAAGCCCCTTTTCTAACAAAAGTATTTTTTCCACGTTCTTACCTTAATGTATTTCCTCCAAAACGTGTCAAAATTAAGTGCTACAGGACCAAGAAATGCTTCAGCTTTTTCCCTAGGAAGTAAACTAAAGTTCCCACTTCCTTAATCATAAGCTTCTAATCCAATACATTGGTTAAGTTCTTAAGACTTTGAACCATTTTGTCTCTAATAAAGTTATCTTTCTTCCTTTGGCCATGATGTGCCCATGGCTGTTAAAATACAGTTCTAAGTAAACAGAATCCTAGAGGCTACAATAAGCGAGTGAGACAGTCTGAACTTTGGGGAGAAAAGCCTGAAAAAACCCAGCATTTCTTTTGGCAGACAAGCATCGAATTAAGTGCTACACCTCCCCAGAAGGATCCCCTAAGGAAGTCTATGGGCACTATGTCAATAAGATCTCAAACCTGAATTTATGCATATATTTTATTAGGAGTCTAAATCCAAGGACAAGAGGGAAAATTGGCCACTTCATCCCATAATCTCTCTGGCCTGGAGGCTGTTCACTGCTGGCAGCTCCAGACACACTGCAGCCACAGATGTGCAGTCAGACTTGCCTTTTGTTGCCTGTAGATGGAGCAAGAGTCATGCTGCCCTTCGATTTTTAGACCAACAGTCTACCAGAACAGAAAGTTGCATAAAATCTGGAAGAGCTGAAGAGTTACTTTTAACTGTGGGATCTGTTGGCTAGTAAAAGTCTTCAGTGGCTAGGCTCCTGAAGGCATGGTGCAAGATTATTCCTGCCCTTTCTTGCATACTCTTATAAAACCCAAAGGGTTTCACTGTACCTGCCACAATCCTTCAGCTAGAAGGGTGTTTTATTTATTTTTTTTAAAGTACCTACCTAGTCCTAGTCTGCACCACCCAATCATTTTTCAAATACCAGATGCTCACTGGAACAGATTCCTCTGCTTCCTGTGACAGGTCACAGAAAATGCTACTGCCATTTTCACTGTTGCAGCAGATTAACCTTCAGGATCAGCCTCTTCTCAGAAGAGAAGATTCCTCCCAGACTTATGTGAATATTTTTTGGTAGGCATTGCAATATACTACCACGTACAAACAAAGCAAGAGTCTCATTTTTTGGTGAGACAGAGGAAGAAACAGTGCTCCTTCCATTTAAGAGGCCAGACATCATCAGCTTGCCACCCTTGTTTTGCGTGTTGCATTTCTCTTTGAACACCACATATGCAAACTACTCTTATTTCCATCTTTCACACTACCCAATTAAAGAGTAAGCTCCAAATTCATTAACAGAGTAGCTCTTCATTCAGATGAGGTTTAATACCTGTCTGGTATTGCTTTATATGGTAACTTCGTTTTGGTATTCTGTTTTCAGGTTTGTAAAAACTAATTGTACCTAAGGAACTTCACAGGTTATCACAATGACTGTAGCCTGTGAAATGGCAGACAAACTTAAATTAAATTAATACCGAACATTTAGTAGAGGTAAAAACCCAAATCACTAACACGAATAGAACTTAAGGATAAAAAACAAAAACAATCTGGAGTCATGCACACAGGCAGACTATAGAGCAACTGCAGCGCATATAGATTTGACTACAAAGATCTCTGCTTGGGTTTTAAAACAAAGATTTTAAATACACAACTGTTGGTGGGAAAGTGAGGGATACTTAAAGCCAGTGGGCTATCATATTGTAAGCCATTAGCACTCCTACCATCAAGAAATACCATTACAACTCCCACTATCAGGTTCTTAATTTTAATAAATTAATGGAAACCGATTCTTAGTTTGTGCATGACCCAATACTGAAGAAGCACAGTTCAAACCAGTGCCACAGCGTGCCTTCTTTGACGTTTATTCATTCACAAAAACTCTTAACAGTTCACTGTACTGTAACCTGCTTGCCAGGTGACATTGACCTTAGCATAAAAATAGAAACCTCTAGAAAGGTTAGCATGAATTTCCATGGCTCAAGTCAAAACCCTGAACACCACTCTGGCTTTTCTTTAAAAATGGTGCTTTGCAGTCTCAGCACACAAGATTGAGCCTGTAGCTGACGAATATTTTACTTCAGGGCATGAACTTTTAACACTTGTCAGCTACATAAGCTATCAAACCCTGGAAACTCTGAAGCTGTAGAACCAGTGACACCAAGTGATTTTTGCTTATTAAAGCCCCTAGCCTTTAGAAAAATCTTGGTCTTTGCAAGCACAGCTCAGGGCTGAACACAGCTGGCAGTTTGTGTCTTACTCCAGAACACCAAGAAAAAAGTGTAGTCACTGTAGGAAAAGTGAGTAAAAACCAGTTTAACTTCTGAGCAAAATGACCCTGATGCCACCACTCAAGAGCTTCAGATTTGCTAGGTTCTTTTCTTTAGAAACATTTTCTCTTGTGATGTATAAACACTGATGTCGCTGGACTTTTTCCAGTCATTTACTACATGCAGCTTTTCTATCACGAAACCTCTTACTGAAAGTTTGATGGCAACACATATATTCTAAGTAGCTACAATACAGCGTAGTGTACTGTACACTAAAAAGTAGGCAAATGCTTTGATTAAGCCACATTTACATGCCCCTAGTGTGATAGCACTTGAACAAAACACTGTCAAAAGAGTAAGAGGGAAGGAGGCCGACATCTGTCTTTCAGGATTCAAAACACTCTCGGTTGCAGAGTACTGCAATTCTTGACCAAAACCACCACGATGCACAGGAAAGTCTTTTGCTTTGCCCTGACAAAGAAGTGAGGGCGAAACAACACTGAACTATAGAAGGACTGCTTCACATCATAACAGCAGGTACTCCTATTTTTCACTTTGTGATTTGCTCTATTCTTTTTTTCTTTTTGCTTGCTGGTGTGAAAGCACACCCAAAGGGAAAAAGATCATTCAGAAGCAACTAATATTTTGGTATCTGTACGGAGCAGAGAAGTTTACAGTGTCTGGGTAGTATGTGCACTCTGACTGGGCTTTTATATCAACAGATAAATTAGTACTGAGTTTATACAATATCATGTAATATTCTATACCCATTCCTTAGCTATCCCAGCTTAACCTTCCTCAACACTCATGGCCAATACGCTGCACCACTGCAGAAATTTGCAAGCAGAGCTCCAGCAAAGCCAGGACTTGGAAGTGTTCTGCAGTATATTCTCAGGGCAGGACCACGTGTAGCAGAAAACTTCCAGGGAGGTTGTGGAGTCTCCTTCTCTGGAGATATTCAAGACCCGCCTGGACAAGGTCCTGTGCAGCTTGCTGTAGGTGACCCTGCTTCGGCAGGAGGGTTGG
>Ga0065711_1029276_pt1 | contig 36842 bp, 15 predicted proteins | sample Hoacrofraction12_FD_59098 | JGI IMG/M metagenome (GOLD analysis project Ga0065711, IMG submission 59098) | Hoatzin crop microbial communities from Cojedes, Venezuela - Epithelial fraction 12 v2 (version 2) | ecosystem: Host-associated > Birds > Digestive system > Esophagus > Crop | place... | reverse complement strand
TTTGTAGGCTTCTTCTCTTACCTCCGGGGCCTGGGATTCCTGAGGGCCAGTCTTAGCACTGAAGACTGAAGCAAAGAAGGCATTCAGTAGCTCTGCCTTCTCCGCATGCTCCGTCACTCAAGGACTGCAAATCGCCATGCTGAAATCTGCTTTCTCAGACTCAGATCCCAGCCTGTAGGTCAGGATAGGCAGCTGCCAAGTCTCCTCGGTGCTACAGCATAGAGAAGCTTGGTCAGTCATGGGCCAGCCACTGTGGTTTTTACAGGGCTCAGGACAAAAGGCAGCAAGCTGGCTCACACCATAAAGAGGACACTGTGACAGCCACTGTGATAGTGCAATTGCTGTATTATGAATATGTTGCAATTTAGCTACATTGCTCTGCTAAATGAGCATCTCATGTAATGTCACATGCATGTAATCGGGATCAAAACATTAAACCCTCCTTGCCTGCACCATCTAAAAGCACCTGGTCAGAGTGCTGGATGACACATGTAGTAACTAGTGTCTTGTGTATGTAGAAACACATCCCAAATTTCAAGTATGTATGGTTAAATTAACACCTACAGAGAAATAATTTGAGTTTCTCTGCAGGTCTAAACAAACTCATTCTTTTAAATTTAACTCTATATGTATGTTACAAGCATGGCTTTGAAATACATATATTGAACACTTTTGTGATAGTACTAGCATAACACAAGACAGTCAGGCACTGAAAGTACCATTAACCTTTGAAGTCTTCATAAATATTTAAATCTGTACATTTTCGTATGAAAAATTCAAGAGGACACATACAAAGTTACAGAAATGGCAGAATTAAAATACTACTACTACTACTGTTTACAACATTCAAGCTTGTATCAAATCCTCAGGAATCTGCATTTCCAGCTGTAATGAAATCTGAAATGTTTGTGTTTCAACAGTTAAGCCTTACACACCAATTACTACAGTCAAGTTCCTATTTGCAATTTTTGACTGTTTTAAGATAAAATAATTAAACTGCACGCTTATAAGAACTATTAACTGGAAATTAAAAAACATCTTCACAAAAAGCTTGATTAGAAACCCAAAAGACTTTGGGACTTGACTACAACCACTAAAGGAGCTTTGTGATCATACCACCAGCTACCTCTTCTGTATAGGAGGTGGCTGTGTTTTATTAATATGTAATATTACACATGTTACATTAAAAATATGATGGTCTTTCATTAAAACCAGAATACTTAGAGAAAGAGATCTGTTCTTAGAAAGTAGAGGAACTGCATCATCAGAACAGGAACACACACACACACACACTCTATGCTTTACATTACTGGGCTGATGACACAACTCGGATTTTGGCTAAATTAGCTCAAGCAGTTAAAAAACACTACAGAAATAACACCCACATATTCTGCAGAAAGGTTCACCACAAAATCTGCTTTCTGTCCTCTGCTCATAGACTCCAAACCTGTGCATAAGAACGGCGATCTAAGGCATTTGTCTCCCAACGTGAAGAACAGGAATGCCAGATGCACACAGAAGGAAGACTTACTACAGCAGCTGCAATAAACACAAAGGAGAAGCTATGCAAGCTTCTGGGAATGGGTGTTTGCCCTGTTCACTAACTTCTCACCTTGGGAACCTCGTATTTTTGATCGTATTCAACATGTTCTTTTATGTAGTGAGCTCTAAACCAAATGCAACTAAGTCGACTAAGCACTGCTCAGCTTCTCATGTCAGTCAGTACTTTAAGATAGCTCCCACTTCAATACACAGAGTTAATGGCATTTGGATGTTTAATACAAATATAGCAAGCTTTTCAAGAAGATACAATAGCAAGTATTTGAAGATCCTAGGACAAATTCACTCTTTTACCTATTTGCCAGAATTCACCTTTGTATTTTGCACTGTCTGAATCCAGTAATGTCTCAAAGAGATGCCAACTCCTTTCAAAGACATCTCGGGTTACACTATCAAATTGTGTAGCATTTCACTTGGCTAGACAGTTGCAGAAATTGTACCCAGACTTCACTGAATCATGAACGTTTCTGTCCCTTACAGCACCTCTAAATAGGGGGATGGAACAGCACAGAATCCTTACATTTAACATATTCTACCAACAAGGTCAAAACCAGAATTATCTGATAGATCTGCCTGCCTGAATCCTTCTTATTCCAGGAGAATTCCTTCAACAGTAGTTTTTCCACTGCTACTGGAAAGCTGCAAGAAAGCTACGAGGCACTCGTAGGGCCAAAGTTCAATAACATCCGGAGCTTGGAGTTACATCTAACCCTTGGGAGGGAGAGAAGGATAGCGCAGAGAGAGGGAAGTGTTCAAGATGTCCACGGTGCCACTTTGTTATTTAACATGCGGGACAGCATCTTCTTTACTGCTAACAAGATATACTCAAATAGTACACCTACAATCCTTGCAATCTTCAGTGAGGATTTTGAAATCAAGACAATCAAAGAAGCCAAATTAAGCCGTTCAAGCACATGTAACAGTAAGACAGCTTGATGTGGCAACTGCAACACATACACCCTTGCCCACCACACCCCCAAATTTCACTGCCTGATCCCATTTCCATCACTGAAAAACAAAGATGACGTCCAGATAAAATGGTCGTAACACACCAGAACTGTTTCAAGCTGCTTTTATTATCAGAAGTATCTATCTAAGGCAAAGTAACGCTTTAAAGTAACTGCTAAAACAATTACGGCTATTATTTGTAAAGATTAATAATAAAAAAATAAATCAAGCAAATGCAGCTTTTGTACCTTAGGAAACTAGTTCCACAGTTGATAAGCATGTATTATGCAATGCTGTAATCCTCCAAATTTCATCAGTGAGATGTACACACTTCTGTTTAACAGCAGTATGTGAAAGACCACCGTGCTAACAGGAGCTTACACTGAAGTCCAGCAAGGTACAGAAAGACAGCATGTTCCAACAGACACAAGCACTGGTAGTAAAAATACAGAAAGTATTCTGAACAGCCCCTGTGACAGAGAGGAATAGCTATGGACCCCAAAGCATCTGTGAGATGATCATCCCATCCTTGCAAAACATCATCTGACCCATGCCAAGACAAAAACCTTTGTTTCAAGCAGCTAATGCCAGGTAGTCTTTGAATAACTGCAAAACTTGTTCCTTTGAACTGGTAAAGCTCATTATAGCCAATTCCCAATAAAAATACTTAGAAATGCTGTTCAGTTTTTCTTGTCCATACAGGAATTAAGAAATGAATTGGAAATACTAGAATTCTTCTGATGTGTGAGGATATTTTAAGTCTTGTGTATTCTGGTTTTTTTTTTCAAGATTAAAGAAAGAAGTAAAGTTACCACAAAATAAAACAGACACGAAACTTTTCTTTATATGGCAAGAAACCAGCTCTGCATGAGACTCTTCCTCAATTTAGAATTGCCAAGAGCTCATACAGTTTCTTTACAAAGATATTTATTTGTAAATGCATGACATTTTAATGAGTGATGCCTATGATGTCGTATTGCTATGTCTTAATGACTTAAAACATTTTTTGAAAGAAAATTGTTTTTTTTTAATTAACTTTTAACATAGACACATATTGCTGATATTCTACTTTCACCTTATTATTGTGGAACATAAAGCTGTAACCTGGCTTATATAAATTCTCCTAAAACCTCCAGTAATTCCTAAATGGCTTGGAATAAAAGTCTAATTAGCATTAGCCATTCACAGTTAAGTGCTCAGTTCAAAACAGAAAGGCATTTAAAAAATCCCAAACATTTAAAGGGCAGTCTCTTCATGCAAGCTTTTAAGAGGAAAAAAAACCATCTGCATACAAAGCGTTTTGGCGTCAAGCACAGTTTGCTCACAAGCAGCAATATTACTTCAAAGATGTTAATACTAATTAGAGCACAATAAAGGAGAGTTATTACATTCTATATAGCACGAATGCCATTGACTGAATGGGTTTAAATCCACTTTCTTTACCTCCTTTTAACTACAGAAAGACAAGTTCTAACTAGAACACCCCACAAAATTCCTTATTTTGGATAACACTCAAAATACTCTGTACAACTAAATTGCTCTGAACACAAACATAGAAAAAAATAATACTGAAGAAAAATCAAAGTACATGGATTAGTTTTAGTCTTCTTTGTAATAAGCAGCAAAGACTCAAACTTTGATGCATCTGAGGAAGGAGAAAATATTTATGTCTCAGTCACATATAAGACAGCACAGAAACACATTTTTCATACTAGAAAGTGAACACAAACTCCAACTCCCAGGCAACAGCAACAGAATTAAGCATTTGTTTGTCACGCGGTCTGTGCGTTTTCTGAGGCTCGGTTAATTCTGCTCATAACAGATCCTTAAAATTCAACAGCAAAACTAGAAGGGGACCTAAGAAATATGTCAAAATGCTTATTCACACCTAGTATCACTCAAGATCAACTTAAAAGTTTGGGAAAGGAAGAGAGTTCTTTTAATCAAAGTAGACCAGAAGTGCAGTGAAAAAATGAATTCTGACTCTGTCAAAAGATTTCACTGCAATCCTATGTAAGCCACATCTAGGAGTGGGATCCCTTTTCTTCGTTCACAAACACAGTACTGAAACAATTTAAAGGGGGAAAAAACTGCAAAAGCTTGTATACAACTTATTATCTCCTGGTTCTTTTCCTTACTAAAAAATTACTTCTGTGTTTTCAAACCATGCCGTAAAGGCATTACAGTTGCTCCTGACCATCAGGCAGTTTGGAGGGATTCTCTGCCTCTGGGAGTTAACTGCTAGGAAGGACTCTAGAGGACCATGCCTTTCACTTACACAGCATTAAACAGCTGATCACTAGACTAAAAAAGGCCAAATGCAATTGTAAACAAAAGGGTAATTACAACCTATTTTACAATCAATTATGCTACATAATGTTAATTTTAAAAATTAAATCTGTACTCCCCTATACTGGAGACAGACATACACTAATTAGAGAGACAGACAGACTGCCATGCACAGGAGCACCTGGCTGATCTACTGAAACTATATGCCGGAAAGCAACTCTATACTTTGAGAAACTCATAGAGGCTGTAGCCATGTAATCTACTGTTGTGAAAAAAATACAAAGTTTAGCTTTCCTTCTTTTCTTCATCTTCAGTCCTACCATTTCTTTCTCAAGACGGAACTATGAAGGATTATTTCCAGTACACAGAGAGTTCAAAAGCCTAGATATTTTAATCAAATGTACCTCTTCCTCTACACCTACTTTACAGCAAATAAAAGCACCTCCTCTGTAGGCAGACAGACAGGACAGATGAAAATTGGCTTTTCCAAAGAAGTCACAACACCTGTAGTGTCACTGATTAATAAGTCTCTACAATGAGATTAAATCACAGTCAACTGCAAAAAACCCTTGGTAACACATTAAATTTTGTAACAGTAATTCTATTGGCCTGTTTGAATACCCAACACAACCACTAGTTTAGCTATACCTCCAGATAATTTTTTGTAGCCTGTACATGATCCAGGAGTCTCCCAGAATCCCACAATTTTTTGGTTTTACATGATTTAAAAGATCAAATATAAAGTTTGTAAGCTATTTCTATGCTTTCTCCATATCTTTTAACCAGGAGGGAAAATGAATAATAGAAAGAATATACTACTGCTGTGTTATCTACTCCCAGATGACAGCAACTTTATAGCCATGACTTTTAGAAACTTATTTTCTACTTGAAGTATCTAGTTGTTCTGAGACACATGTTCTGAAACACGACATGTTCACGCAGTCTCCTGGAAGTGGCGACCATCTTTAAAATAGGAAGATACTAAATGTCAAAATAAGGTATTTGCATCAATAACGCTGTAAAGCACAGCAAATCCAGTTTAAAAGTTACTTGTTAATGTACAGGAATTTCTTGTACAGGTGTTCTGGTGAATCACAGAATGGACCTTTAAAGATCACTTAGCCCAAACCCACTGCCGGGAAAAGGGAACTTCCAATAGACCAGGTTGCTCGAAGTCCCATCAAACCTGAGCTTGAACACCTCCAATAATGGGGCATCCACAACTTATCTGGACAACCTGTTCCAGTGTCTCATCACTCTCATGGCAAATAATTTCTTCCTTATATTCAATCTACACCCACCCTCTTTCTGTTTAAAACCACTACTCCTTGTGCTGTTATTACAGGCCTTGGGAAAAATAAAAGCCTCTCTGTCTTCTTATAAGCTCCCCTTATAAACTGAAAGACCTCAGTCTCCCCGGAGCCTCCTCTTCTCCAGGATGAAGAGCCCCAACTCTCTCAGCCTGTCCTTGTAGGAGAGGTGCTCCATCCCTCTGATCATCTTTGTGGCCCTTTACATCACACTGGCAAGGCCTGTCTTCCAGCCACCAAAATAATCATTATATGAACTCCAACTAACTCAAGTACTGCACCTGTTGTTCTCTTCAAACGAAGAATTTGACCACTATCAGTGAAAGAACTGCTGTGATAAATGTTCTGTCCTCCTTGCTCAGCAGCTGCCTTTAAAAGTCCCATGCCCAGTCTTTGCTGCAGAGTGGAAGATGCAGTTGCCTAGTAATGGCTGCCTGCTGGACTCTCTCCTAATGCGTATCCATAATGAAGAAATAAAGAGTAGACAATCCCACACCCCTCTTTCTCCCCTCCATGCCCGCCAAAAGCAGTAAAAGCTATCTAGCCTCAGCCCACCCAATATGATTAGGAGAAGCAGCAACAACAGCAAGGTCAGCAGCTGTCTTCCTCAAAAACACAAAGCCAGAGACCGAAAGCTGGCAACATGCAAGCCTAGGCCACAACTGTGCCAACAGTTGAGGCAGACCAAATGTGTATGATTTACACATTTAAATACATTTTGTATTTAAGTGACACTGATACTGCATTAATCAAACAAATATAAGTTAAGGACTTCTCAGTTGAGATTAAAAAACTTCACAGAGAAAAAGATAAAGACAAATTGTAACTGCTGTATAGAGATATTAGAAAAGCAAAAATGGTATCTAAAATATGTAAATTTTAATGACAATTTCACATAGTGCCAGCTATACGACAAATAATAATGAAGAAATAATGGAGAACGGGACTCTTGAAAATAAATCTGTGACTTCTGCCTCAATTTGTTTTAAAGAGTCAAAAAAAACTGAAGAAAAACTTTCTTCTCAACATATTTAAGTAAAATGTCCTAGCTTTACTAAAGGTTTTCCACCATAAAAAACTGAGCCACGTAATCACCCTCTACATAAATTTCATGTTATGACACTTCAAATCTGTGCTGTAGTGTTCTTGTTCATCCCATATCACACTGAAGTCATTAGATAAAAGTCTTCTAACAGTTGCCTTAAAAACCTAGTGTCCGAATTCTCTGAACTTGGGCACAGTGCCCAGTTAATGCTCAGAAGTCAACAAGACTGAAGTTAAGCACCAGGTCAAAGCCTGCTCTCCTTTCTTAAAAGTGCAATTCTACTCCCACTGGTATTCTCCCAGTGTCAAGCAGAAGGATGACTCATCAGTTGACTAAATGAAAACTCACCGAATCAAGTGTTCAAGACCTTGTACTGGGTTTCTCCTTTGAAACCATTTATACAAAATATTTGCTGAAGTTACCTTTGAAATCTGTAGATGTTTCAAATGAGTGACAGCAAATTAACATTAGTGTAAGATAATCACAGGTAAACACAGTTTTGAAAGTTTCCAAAGGGTTTCAGAGAAATTTTCCAGTATCAGTTGCTTCAGTTTTCAATGAATTAGATAAGGATTTGAAAGCACCAGAATGGACACTTGAGTGGCTCTTTCAAAAGTTAACTGAGCTTTCCCAATTGCTTGGTTTCTTGAGATTTTTAGAGAAGCACCAATTCGCAATGGTTGGCGATAGAAAATGTGCTGCATCATCTGTCTACAAAGCCTTTCCCCGCACAGGTCACTGACTAGTGAGTTTCACTGTAGCACAAAATACAAAGGGCGTTCCTCACTCTTCCAGCCCGCCCCCCCCCCGCCCCGGGGAAACACAAAGTAATTTCATAACAGGAAAAAAATTACTAAATATACAAAACAATTTACATTACCTAAATCAGTTTTTAATTCTTATTAAAAAGCAAATAATTGAATAGAACAATGAACAACATTCACCTGTAACCCTTTCATCTCACACTGCTGGTCTGTAGAATTCGTCACTTGCAAATAGTAACTTTTAGTCCCTGTCCCACACTAGTTCTGGCAGAATGCACGGCCAAAGCAGAGTCTAGTCTAATTTACACAGGACTAAGTATCAATTTACTGAGCAATTCTTTGTGGGTCACTTGATGCTTTTTTTGCATCACTGCTGACAATCCTTACTACAGAGCACACAAGACTGACTGAGATTCATCAGTCTTTCAAGCTGCAAGACTGTGAATAAGTTTAACTAGTCCTAAAAGGATGAACCCTTACTCACACTGTTCATTTCTCTGAAAATTGCTTTAAAATACTTTGACCAACCTATTTCACTTTAGAAAGCACATACACTAGCAACAGTATTTGCATTTTTGTAGTTTCCAAGAGATTCTTTTTTACAGTTACTAGCTGATCAGCTTCTACAAAATCATTTAGAGTTTTACTCTACGTTACAGATATATGGTGAATAAATCTGTTTATGTTCCAGCACTTCTGAGAAGATAAATTCTCCCCTTAAATGTCAATGTAATCCTACAACATTGATTTTGTTCCTTTTTAGCATTTTATGTAACGATGTTCTAATAAAACTTCGGTATTATAGACCATATTAAACGCTTCTCATATGCTCCTATCCTAAATTAAATTTACATATGCCTTTTCCATTCAAGAGCTTCTATAACAAAAGCAAATGTTCTTTTAAGACAGGAATTGTAACACCTTCATAAAACCATCAACATACATGTATACAAAAAAAATTGGTAAGCAAGACCACTTCTTACCCACTAAACCCAACTGTAACCACCCACAAAAACATCTCACCTGCATCAGCTCTGGACCGCTGACCTGGTGATTTTCCAAATGGGGTCTTCATTCATCTGTGTTTAAGTGAGCAGCAAAGCTGCTGGACTAGGGTGAAAATCCAGTTCTTCCCAACTCACAGGGTATCTTCTTACTCTTGGAATAAGACAGCTACTTATTAATCCACCATTCAATCATGAAATTGTCTTTCCTCAAATGTAGAAGATGCACTTTCAATTACAGTACTCTGAAAAACAGAACAGGTAAAGTATAAATAGTTTGATTTGAGATTTGGTTAAGATAAATATTAACTGACTTGTCTAAGATAAATGTATTTTGTTTCACTTTAATGCGTGTTTTCAAACTCAGCAAGAAGTTCCTTTGTATTCTGTTACTCTGAAAACATTTAGCAAACAGAAGGCATATAGGAAAAAATACATCAAAATAAATACTAGGGCTGCTATTTTTCCCTCTTACTCACAGGCAAGTTGCATACCACACCAAAGTCAATTACAAACAGAAAGGAAAGCTTCTTAAAAACCACTGAGCTTAGCACAGGGAAGAGTGACTACTAGTTTAGAAGAAACTGTACTCCCTTGACCAGAGGTAAAGCACAAATCAACTATTTCCATTTATTAGAAACCGAACACCCTCACACTCACATAGCAGAATACCTGTGCAAGACTGTTGAAAAAATCCAACACATAAATGGTATCAAAAACACCTATTCCACTGCAATGACTGCTCAAGCCACCAACTTCTTGAGTACGTCAATGGTTAATAGAAAACATGCAGTTGTTTTTGGCAGTTCTCTACACCTAAACTCATCAGATTACTAAAATATTTAGTCATCACATTCCTCTAGATGAGGGAGATAAGTGAGAACAACTTTTTAAAGTCCTTTTCAGGATTTAATTAATGAACCTGTGATCGCCTGAAAATTTGAAGAATTACAGGTTACCTTATTTCAGACTAAAATTTCTGGACAGGAGACATTTATCCAGATTAATCCATTACTTCAGTGATGCACACAGCTAAGACAAGTGAGGTCTGATCACCCTTTTAGCCTCATTTCCTTAAGAAATATAATTGCTGCAATCATATTCTCTGCAATTTGTTAATCAGCACTGGCCTTCCCTCTTTTACTCCAGTTTCGGGAACCTGACGCCAATTTCACATAGGGGTTAAAACCAGAGGAATGCTCATAACTACCGACCCAGCTGAGTGAGAAAGTGTACCTTACCCTCGTGCCTTACTGAATAAGGGAACATAAATGGACATGCCTCGAGGTGTGGTAAAACTGTTATGTGGTAAAACTGTTACGGATGAAAGTGTATTTACATGTAACAACACTTGCCAGTTCTTCCATGAATCGCACCCATTAAACACTAAAGTAACACAAAGGAAAACTCCTAAGAAAAAAATGGCAATAGTGAGACCAACTGCCGTAATTTGCAGCTTTTAGAAAGATCTGTGTTATGTTTGGAAGGGCTTAGACATTCAGAACTCAGGAATTTGTAAGAATTTATGAAATCAAAGTTAAAAATTCATTTACAGGAACTTATTAGCTTTTCCACATTTCAACTCTTCCTGAAATCTCCCAGTGGATGCACAATGCTGAACAATACCAAGGCAACAATACTCAACTTTTTAAAAGCCCTTGAAGACACAATAGGAAGCAATTAGCTTGCTTAACTACTTTACTTGAACAGAGCCTAAGGATTGCTTTTTCTACTAAACTCAAGAATATTTCACTGTGGATGAAAATACATTTGCACAGAAGTGTCACTGATTATGAAAACCTTGAATTCAGAGTACTGCTGTGATATACTACCATATTCAGTCTTATAAGCACTGCATAAGCATACAGGAGAGATCCAATCTTTTCCTCTAGATGAGGTATTAGTTGAGAATAAACTGTAGTCACTGTAATTATATAATTCTAATAAACCCCTCCCACAAACCCCCCAAGCCCCAAAAAACATAAACCAAACACACACCCCCCAAACCAAACTGTGAAAATCCCTCAGATGTAGAAGCTAACACACCCTTTCACAAGAAGCTGTAAGTATTTTCGTGACAGCTGTATGTATTATATCCCCCCCCCCAGATTTCCAATACATGGCAAAAACATAACCACTGAAATTAAAATATCTATACACAGTACTTTGTTAAGTAGCTATCTTTACAAAGATAATTAAAACACCAGAAAAGTTGCGGATTTCTACCAGCTGGCTTTTCTTTTTTTATGGTATGTCCCCAGTCATTACTGTGCCACAAATTTGAAATCATACCTCTAAAAAGGAAAATTACTTCCTAAACCTTTTAAAGTCGCTATTAATTTGCTCGCACTTAATCAAGGGTTTTCACCATGTTCTCTGAACATCAGGACACATCATGGCTACTGAACTGAAAACCTGATTCAGCCATTCAAACTGATTTTCCAAAAACTAAGCCAGTAACTGTCACTAATTCAAAAACTCACCCTAAGATTTTTGCTGAAACCAAATGAAACTTGAGTTTTCCTAAAACTAGCATTCTGAATACAATTTACATTTCAGTTTCACACTGATGGTTCTGAAGATATTAATAAGGAGGGATAAAACCTCGTTTTCTGAAAATATATTGATGCACTTTGGCAACATCTTAACTTTCAAAGAATATGTAACTAAGTCTCATTTATTTGATTAAAAACAAACCAAAACCCATAAACCTTAGGATTCTTAAATATGAGGCATGACAAAACAACGCATTTAATACCATCATGCAAATATCTTAAAACTCTTAATACAGAAAATCATATAAAATTAAATAAAAAATTAACTCACAAAATGCAAAACATTTTATTATAAAATTTTATTATGAGTCTCTAAGAATGTCCTGTTCCACATAAAAGCAGAAAACAAGTTTTGAACGTGCTTCTGATGTACTCAGCAATAAGGTATACTGTTAAGGAAGAGTGGAAACTCCTTGTTTGGATGTATACAAGATGACTTATGAAACAATCGCCTTTTTAGTGTAATTCTGTTAATAGCAGCAGATATAGCAAAACCACCACAAGGAGCATTTTTGGATCCAAACTGACACATTCAAAACAAGTTATACTAGTCTTTACAGACTGCCATTAACTTTCAAAAGAGACATGCCACAGCCTACCAGTTAGGCACTGATTTACCCAACAGATGACAGCAGAAGTCACCAGCTGCGCAGCTGCAGGCATTCTTTTGACTTGCTGCAGCTACTCACCAGCCCAGGTGTTTTTCTTGTTCATTTTTACAAACCTTCCTAGATCACAGCACAATTGCTAAAAAAGCAATGTGGAAATTAGATGAGTACTTTTTCTGATACTGTTCTAACTATTGTGGAGCGTTTCACAGAAGCTTAAGTGTCAGACTAAAAACACAAGCCCTACAGATTGTCAATAATACCAGTTTTAATAAGAATAGCACAATCATACTCTCAGAGCAGGGAGGAAGACACAACATTAAGACAGAAACAATAAAGCTGTTTTACAAAGTTTATTTTTGCAGTAGTATTTTGATATCCATAACTCAGCTCAGAGCTGCTGGTAGATGTTTCGGTTCAAGCAGTACCCTGGTTTCAGCACTAACAAGCTGGATGAAACACGTATGTTACTCAGACTCCCTGATTCTTACCATACAAATAGAAAGGATCATCATATGCAAGTCTTCTGCACCACTCCCCCCAAAGGCAACCTTTATGTTAAAATACCTCCTAAATAACAGGGGGAATAAAAATATACGCCCAGTTTTGGTTTGTGTCACTTTTTTTCCTTCCCTAAAAATCTCACCAAACACTTTCCTGCGGTATAAGAAATCAGCCATTCAAATTTCAACTTTTTTTTTTTAAGTATCCTACAGGCTCATCCAACATATGGGTTATTAAGAACAATTTTTTATCCTACCACCAGGATTTTGCATAGGTAGTAACAACTGATGTCCGAGAAGAAAGATTACAGTATATAAACTCTGAACATAAAAGTGATTTACAGCTGACACCCATGAAGAGCAATACATTTCAACTACGTATTTGACACCCATAAATGTAAAATTTCCACTTCGTAGAGCAATTGTAATTAAACTAAAGTATATCATTGCTGTTTTGAGAAGACAGGAAAGCTCTAAGATAGAGAGACTCCTAAATAATTCTACCGCAGACAGCTCAGCCGTGGGAGGGCAGATGCACCAAGCTACAGCGATAAAGAGGCACCAAGCAGGCAACAAGACCAGAGCAAAACAACCTGGAGGGACATGGTATACTGATCTTAAAACTGAGTCTGCGCAGAAACAAAGGTCAAACAGCAGACGCTGTGATGAGGTGTATAAAGCCTTCATCTTAGAACACCCATAGACCACCCAAGGACGCTAACAGACATGTGTGAAAGATATTAACATAAGCTAATTAGTTATTGGAACAGTCATGAATATGCTAATCATTTCTTGGAAACATAGTGAATATGTATATTGTGATTGTGTTTAACCTGAAATGTCAGGGTGTTCGGCGCGCACACACGGAGGAGAGATCCCTGTGTGCCCGGCGCCGCAATAAGGAATACCTGCTTAATAGTCTGCCAACTATTTAGTCTCCAACTCCGGCTTTTCACGGCATCAATTTATGAGCTGAAAGACCCAAAATCAAGTGCTACTACCCCTCACCTATGATAGCCTCTGCAGTTTTTCCTCTACCCATAGATGTGGAGTTATTCATCTACAATTGTACAGAAACAAGCAGCACTGGCATGCAACTGTGTGGGTATATACACAAACACACATGCACATCTATTTGGTTGGACGGGGCTTCTTCAAGCAATCTGATCTAGTGAAAGATGTCCCTGCTCCTGGCAGAGGGGCTGGACTAGATGGTCTTTAAAGGTCCCTTCCAACACAAACCACACACTGATCCTACGACCGCTATACAAACAAAATTTTAGGTTACCTTCAAGCTACAATGTTATAGTGATGCAACTGCAGATTATCCAGCAGAAGACTGAAAGAATCTGAAATTTGTGCAAACTGTCTCTTGATAGGGTGTCCATTCAAGTGACTTTTGTTGAGCATGGGTCTGCAAACACTGTACTGTTTCTGCTACAGAGGAAGCAGCACATGTGTACACTCGAATTCTAGGGATCAGACTATGATATTTAATGACGATTCTGGAATCAAACAAAAATGTTTTTAACCCCTCAGCAAACTCCTGTATTTTAACTTTATATTAACAATATAGAATGCAAGAGACAGCACACTGCAGTTTCTACTAATAAGCAATTATTTATTAAAACATATTAGCATAAACAAATAGACAGACTATTTACCGTAACACAGAGCAAAAAAGGGTTTACTGATCAGTTCCAAAGTCATGAACTTCATATTCTAGCATAAAACTAGGGAAGTTGACATAATCTAAGAATCTAAAAGAAACTGAAAATGCTACAGGCCAAGAACAAGTATCAATAGTAAGATTATTTTGAAGAATTATCCCAATGGTTCAGAATTAGACAGGTGGCTTTACAAAGGATACCAACCTTTCAGAACTCGTCTACCTCAGGCAACAGTTTGAACAAGTTTTGTCTAAATGACCATTCAGTACATGTCTCTACCACAGTTCTACTGAAGTTAGAAACAGTATTTCAAGTGAAATGCTAATTTTTTACAACTAAGTTCATTAACTTCAAGCATTAGTACAGTTTTACAAGACATGCAAATGGTAACTCTCAAAGACTGCATTTAAAGTTATTACACACGCACACAAAAAAAAAACAAAAATGGCAAGAACAGCCAGAGAAAAACCCTGAAAGTATAATTTACAATGTTTCCTATCCATGGTTGTTTTTTTCCTCCTGAATTCGCAAAATGTAGCTGTTACTCAGACAAAGTATAGTTTCTTCTTTATTTTCACTGCATTTTCCTCATGACATACATCATTAAAGCAGTCTGCCTCACTTAATCCAATTTAGCATTTAAAAGCTCTTATTTTCGCAACAGATGTATGTTGAAATAAGCTCTGACAGTGTATAATTCAACCACTTTGTAAAGGCAGCAGTAAGAACTTAATTAGAGCCAGTATTATAAAACAGTATTTTAAACAAACTTGCTTATCTTTTTTCGTTTCAGGGACTTAATGACCACCCTCTCAGCATCAGAGTATCATCTTGCAAGAGTAATCTTCACAACTCCCACACTACAGTTCTAAATTATCACAAAAGCACCAGCGACAAGAGAGCAGAGCACAGGATTCTCAGTCCCGACTCAGAATGCACCTATTTCTGATTAAAAGAAACAAAACAAACTGTTACAGGTTAAACGCTAAAAGATGTTCTTTCCTCCAAAAGCTTATAAAATAATACTTAGCTTTGTCTGCATTACCCTTATGCTTAAATAGTTACTCCTGGGAGGTGGCAAGGTACGGAAGTGTGCTCTTTTCTGCATTACAGCACCCAACACAAAACTAGCACGATTTTTCACTTTCTACAGAAAAACATCAAACAAACACCCAAACACCAGAGTAACCACATTTAACACTACCATCTTGGACAACTGCACTAAATTACAGGAAGAATACACTATATCCCGTTTGGACATATTCTACTTGCATCTGTTCCTTGAAAAGCCCTGGATTATTGGGAGAGAGGTCAATTTCAGGAAGTTAATTCTAGCACCCTAAACTGAAGGGTAGGGTGTTCGTTTTAAACATTCACAGAGGTATGCATTGCATTCTTAAAATAAATCAAATCCATAAGTGAAAAACAACCACAAATGTGAGAATTTCTAAATGTGTTCCAGCCCACCAAAACAGTCAATGGATCTGGCTAGTGCCACATCAGTGAAATTGATTATCAAAGTTTAGCTGTCTAGAAATTAAGCACTGAAGGAGGCAAGGTGTCCTCAGATAGTAAGAACTACTTCTCTGGAAGTTTAGGTATCTAGAAATGAACTCCTCCTTATTAGAAACACACTAAGGTGGCACTTTCTAAACTGCATATAAATCTTACAGCAATCAAAGGATTATTTCAGACTTGCTGGTCAACTACAAATTATGGTGATGTCGTCTCACTCTCATCTGACCGGCTTGATACTTCATGCTAGCTCTCAGTATCAACTCCATATGCAACACGAATGTGGGATTCTGGTCTCAAAAAGCAGCAGTCTCCACAAGTGGCATACCATAAACACAGTTCCAAGGGACTCCCTATGAAATGCACTGCATTTACACGTATCAAAGATTTTACTCAGTGGGCCACAAGTGGATGCAGGGAGTAAATAGTAAACTGTCCAAGATAAACTGCCCAGAGATGGCTTAACTGTCATGTTAGCTGTTAGCCTGGCAGAGCCTAACAGCTACCTGAAAAATAGCTATCTGTACAGTGAAAGCACAGAAGTACCTCGGGTATCTTTCAATTTACCTTCTTTTATCCAATCTAGATTAAAGCTATTAACAGATAATTTGCCACAACTTTTGATCATAGTAGCAGCTAAAAACTAGGCATATATATCGTAGCGCGGCCTGCATGCTCTTCATGTTATTTCTTTCTCTCTTTCTCTCTCAGTTTCACCCCATCTGTTTGCACAATACCACTGTTTTCACCCACCAGTTGTGTATACCCTTAGAGAGAATATCTGGTTTTCTTCCTTTGCAGAGTCTTTCACGTGGAGGATAGTCTCTTCAGTGTATTTGAACACATGATGTAACATTTTAAGTATGTATGAACACATCATAAGAGAACTAGTATTTACTTTCTGGGTTATGAAGTCTCAGGTTGTACCCATCTAGTTTTTCTATTTATTCTTCAGTGGGGCAGGAAAAAAGCCCTTAGAATAAATTGTCCAAAGACTCTTAGCAAACAAAAGCAGAAGTTGAAGCCTGGTCCATCAGAGATCTGGAATTATCTTCCACAGTTTCCTACATATAAAAATTAGGTAGGAATCTCAACATAACCGGTAAGAAGTTCCATTATTAACTCTCCAGTATCTGTTGAAGTAGGTCAAGAAATCACCATGTGGGAAGGTTTAATGTGCAGTTATGGTAATAAAACTCTACTCTAGAAGTCCACAGAGCTATCAGCTCAATGCATAAAAAGTCTTCCGATAAAGGGATTTCTTTTCCAGCATGAAATTAAGACGACAGGCTAAGGATAAAGTATTACAGACAGAACTGATAAGAAGTTTAATTTTCTTGCTGATTTCACAAATGGTCAGAGGTCTACTAGTAGAGAGCACCACGACTTAAGAAGCAAGTTATGTGCTACACAGAACTAGCAGTTGCTCTGCACAGACTGCCACACAGAACTTCTGAAATTAAACTGGATGTCTCTGCCACGAATATAGAAGGCTCTATAAACGTTCTCAGAGGCTTGACATTATGCCTCAGCGTCATCACCACTTCATGCAGCAGCAAAATGTAATTGCCAAATAATTAAGAGTGACAATTTTTACACTGATATATTAAGTAAAAGTTTTACAACTAACTTCACCACATGGGTCTTATCAGAATCACTTTATACCTTCAATTGTCTAAAATTATTACTTCAGATTCTTTTAAGAATAAAAGCTCTTAAATGAAAGTGGGAACAAGAATGCCATACATACATACATTTTTGATCAGTGAAATCTGATAGAGAAGCTTGCTTCACAACACCTACATTAAAACTAGGAAACAGTTTTCCCTTGATCTTATTTCAGCCAATCCTGTGGTACTAAGAACACTGTAAAACGCAGCCCATGATTGACACACAGAACTGCAATATGAACTGTTGTAGCCCACGCTGTTGAAATTCCAAGATAACAATGTAACTAATGTTTAGATTTTACTTACTTTCATATTTCAGAGCAATAAAAAAGTCTGCTCAAAGAATATGTGAAATAAACACAAAGCAAAGAAGTACCGTTCAGCGTATCCTGAGAACAATTTAAAACATTTGAACCCTATCTAAAAGTTACATTTAGGAAAAGTACAACTCAGAAATCAAATCCCAGTCTAAGTTAAATTAAACTTCTTTTGCATACAGAAACTACTTGATAAGCTGAAAAAAGACTTCTAAAGGATTTTAAACTTTTTAAAATACCTTTACTCTACAAACTCTGGGAAATACTTCATGTACTTCTAAAGCATGTAAATCATTACAAACTTTTTTCCTAGTAGGATCCTTGGAACTAGCCACAATGGATTGCTATTTAAAAGGAGTTAAATACCAAAGGCAAAGTTGTGCACCCATTGCGCTTGCTTCACTCTAATCACATATGGCTTTCTGTATAAAAACACAATTAATTCTTTCCATGTTCCTTAGAGCTCTGCTCTTCTCACATTTCACAACATTTTAAGTACACGGATAATAACTACTTTAGAGGTGAGATAAGCCTTAATGAGTGCACAACAGAAGCGAGTATTAGTACTGCGGATGTACATTCAAACACTTCTACTGAGGGTATCAGGTTAAGAAGTTTGCACCACTGCCCGCACCTAGCTTTCCTGGCTTTTGCCCATATTCACTACACATCAGTTATCCTTCCAGACTGGCTACGTCTCTTTACCTGTCAAAACTACTTCTCACTCTACCATAGTTTCTAAAGCTATCTGCCACTGCAGAATACTGCAGAATAATAAAGCAAACCAAGCAGTCTTTCACCTCTTTCAAAACTTTGTTTAAGGATGTCACTTCCTAAGCACTGCCTTGCACTTTCTGCATTGTCCTTCACCCTGACTTCAGCCTCTAGTCTTCCTTGTATTTACGGAAGTTATTTTACCACTACTTTACAGAAAAAATTCTCCAGTCATCTGACAATGACCAGTTCAATCAGCTGCCCAACTTTTTTTTTTTGCGCAGTTCCTCGTACCAATACTCTCTTGGGATCACTGCAGCACTTTTTTATGGTCTAGCCTGTTTGCAAAACTAGCTGCAGTACATGTTTCTCTGTGGTTTCTGGTTTCTCACTGAGGGCTACTTGTCACAAATAACTTTTAGCCACCTCTGCTCAAAAACTCTGCATTTCAGTCAGTGACAAAACCACTTAAAAAAAGCATCGAGAAAAAAAACCAGAGCACAGTACACAAACAGAGAAACTCTCACTAGTCGTCTTCAGCAGCACAACAAATGACACACTACCGAATTATGGTTGCAATCCTATCCAGCCCACACCATACTGGATAGAAAGAAAACACACGTGGGGACTTACGGAGCTCTGCTGCCAAACCCCAGTGGGTCTCTGCTAAGTATGCATGAACAGGGATTGCTCAGTGCTTATTTGTTCATAGCCAAAGTTTTCATTAACAGTTCAGTACTTCAATTTTTTTTAGTAAAAAAACCGCTGTGTCCTTATCAAAACCACATATACTTCTTACAGTCTTCAGTTTCACTTCTCTGGTCTAAAGACTGAAGTATTGTATGAAGAAGGCTATGGTTTCTTCCTGCAGAAAAAACAGTTTTCTTCATTGTATCATCATGAAGACAATTAAACAATCATGGCTGAAATTTTATCAGAAGTTCACTCCAAAGAGCTTACAGCATACATCCAGAATCAGAGGTGCAAGTCTTAACGGCTGATCTTGGGCAGTCAAAAGAAATCCATAGAATCATAGAATTGTTTAGGAAAAAGTCTAACCGTTAACTTTGCACCATCGAGTCCATCACTAAACCACATCTACACACCTTTCAAATACCTCCTTGGATTATGACTCAACCACCTCCTTGGGCAGCCTCTTCCAGTGCTTTACAACCATTTTGGTGAAGAAGTTTTTCACGATATCCAAACTAAACCTCTCCTGACACAACTTGAGGTCATTTCTTCTTATCACTTGTTTCTCGGGAGAAGAGACCAACACTCACCTCGGTACAACCTCCTTTCAAGTAGTAGTAGAGAGCAATAAGGTTTCCCTTCGGCCTCCTCTTCTCCAGACTAAACCCCTGTTCCCTCAGCCGCTCCTCATAAGACTTGTTCTCCAGACAATTCACCAGCTTCTTTGCCCTTCTCTGGACACGCTCCAGCACCTCAGTGTCCTTCTTGTAGTGAGGGGCCCAAAACTGAACACAGTATTCGAGGTGCGGCCTCACCAGAGCTGAGTACAGGGGCACGATCACCTCCCTACTCCTGCTGGCCACACTACTCCTGATACAAGCCAGGATGCCGCTGGCCTTCTTGGCCACCACTGCAAAAAAGCCCTCCCAAACAAGAACATCAAGTAGCTTCCACCATAAACAGAACCATGGGCAGACTCACTGCACCCCAGTCCCCCACTACCACAAAATTCTTATATGCCTTCTTTAGCAGCATTTCCCAACCACATTATCATGTCATTAATCCAAAATGCAATAAAAGGAAGCCATTTTTAATCCCATTCTTACACCAATGTATTTTGACAAGCTGTTACACACTGTTCTTTCCATCACTTTGTTAGAAGATGGATGCTTCTCCACAAAGTTTTAGAACCAGTGGTCCTTTTCCACCTTCCACCCAATGACCTCATTTTCAATAAATACATTAGGTTATCTAAATTAATAAAAAGCCTATGGCAGAAACTTAGTTCATCTGGTACTACCTTAACGAAAATGTAAAGGTGAATATGCTTTCTAACATATTGGCAGCTCTTAGTTTGCACTCATTGCAGTGAAGTACTGATTCTTCATTTAATGAACTACGTTTGTCAGAAAACATTAACTGATATTTGACAAGTCATAAATAATTTTCAGTGAAGTATTCACCAGTTTTAGTCAATCAACAGCAAAATGCAGGGCACACACAAGCAAGTAGACTGCATTTACAGTTTAAAAGATGAGATGTATTTAAAATATTACTTAAAATACTAGTTAAGCTATCCAAACAAGTGCCTTTGTACTTTAAATGACAGCAGTATTTTCCATTACAGTACATAAAACTCAACAACTCATATACTACATATTTTATTACCAGCCACAACTTTAAGAACAAAAGCAGTGGCACAGGATTTGGAAGCATTTTAAAAATTTCCTTCCAGTTTAAAGTAATTTTACTCAATTCTGCAAATCGACCAGAATTAGTTAGTAGTGTTAAGAAGCAAGGTACTGTTGAACACTTCAGCCCTGACTTCATCGGCCTTTTCCCTCGCTGAGTGAATATGCAATTGAAAATGGTTGACTTTCCTCACTGTTCAGCAGCAAACACTTAGGAAGACAGCTAATCAAAACAGGCACTGGTCAGAATGAATTTCAAGTACATGCATCCACGCATACACAACTGCGTACAGCCAGAGAAAAAACTATACTGGTTAATCCAAGTGACCTCTTCACTTTATGGGTTTAAAAGGTGGAACAGCTCTAAACTCAGAAAGAACACAGCTACCTCCTTCAGCTGAACACAAAATACAATTATTACATCACAGATAAGCACTTTGCATACATTAAGCAAGGGACAGTCTTGAGGTATACAGAATGAGTAACATAACCAACATTTCCAGAGAAAGAGCAAAAAGTTTTCCTATTTTCTTGCTAAAGACAGCAAAAAACAGCTCAGGCTATCAGTTGTAGATCTACCTGAAATCCATTCCTGTTCCACTTATGCAGGGGACACAGTTGCCGTTTTACAGGAGGCGATCACACAACACTGTTTTTTCTGACCTGTTTACCATTCAGTGCTTTGTTGAAACAGTATAGGTATGTACGTATGTGACTACTAACTACACAGGAGTTTCTTCCCTTTTTTCTGCAGCTAAATAAGTTTTCAGAGCAGGCATGGATCTCATTTATAGTTTTCTTATTTCCAGTAGTATCTTCTACCACAATTAAAACATGATTTTTTCTACTTTACACGGTGTGTAACCTATGATGACAACAACCACTGGTATTAGAAATGCTGCAGGCACTACCAATATCCTTTTGGAGGCCATATATTCCATCTGTGAACAATGCACAAAACACTTGGCCCAATTTTTCAGCAACTCAGCATCTCCCTCTCATGCTGTTTTTAATAGGATCTTAGTATTGCAAAATCCATCTCAGGCTTCTTTACAAAACAGCTGTTTCTAGAAAGCCTTCAGAAGCACACGTATTCCTCATGGTAGCTAGTTTCACTAGCAATGCATTGCATTGCTTCTGAGTTGTGGGGTTTATTTTTAAATGATTTTTTTTAAATAACAAAAAATTGTAATTCAGCCTTAGGGATGTGAGTTGCACCTCCTTACAAAATAGTTTAGGTGTAAATGTCAATACGGAAAGGTTCTCCAGATCACGTGTTTTAATATCCATGTATTGAATCATACATTTTAAAACTCTCCATTTACATTACATTTAACACCTGTCCACCTGTAGAGTTGCCTGGAATCAAACTCCTCTGCTGAGGTCTCCTACTAACCCAGTGTAACACTCAAACAGGAAAAGGCAAGAGTGTGACTTAACATGATCTTGTTTCCCTGAAAAGTATTATGAAGGAATGCTTTGCTGTATTGGTAGAGTTGAGCCAGTGTCTCTACTGTAAGAGTAAAATTTGGTCAAAAGAAACCTTTCTGCCTTCTCTTCTCTTAATTCCCTAGGACACTGGTAATTACATTACAACTTCACTGACAACCTGGAGAATTTTATTTCTTCTGTTACAAGCCTTAACACTTAATTCTACTAATATGTAGGTAATCCAGTCACCTAATAAAGCATGATAATCCTGGCCCTCAAAGCAAGATGAACTTATCACACCACACAAATCTCTTCATACGGCTTAAGAAAAATATTATTCCAATCTATTTGCAGAACAGTGGAAGAACAACATTTTTTCCATCAACAATAGTCAACACGATCCATACAGTCCCACACTATAAAACTGTTATGCAAAAAAAAAATAACCAAACAACCCCCAAACTAACTAAACTCTCGAGTTGTATCTGAGTTCTATTAGCCTCTTCTTTCACTAGCTTTTTTTAAAAAAAATCATTATCAACTCACAAAACCAAGGCAACACTTGTCCTAAAAATGTCTTCATCATTCACCCATAGGTTTTTCAACTATTCCTCAATTATTCTGTACGCTGAAGACTTCAGAGACAGTGAAGTGCTTTCCCCGTCCCTGTAACAAGCATAATGAAATAGCACCTTAGAGAAGCAGACCTTAAAAAATTCCTCAAAATGATCATCTATTTTTAGCTGTTTCCTTGTTGGTAGGTTAAATTAATTATACCTAAAGCATATTTTCAAAGTGTTATGTTTTCTATTTACTATTCCTCTATACTTTCCATTTTTATTTTTAAAGTATGCTGCCTAAAATTTTTGTCTCAGGTTTTGTAAGCACCCTTCCATTTTATCTTTCAAATCGCTAATGGAACTTGAATGAAAATTAAACCAAGGACACGCGCTAAGTATGGCTTATCAGAACACCACATGAGATCATGTAACAAGTTATACCTACAAGAATGTCCTGCAGCTGAAGAAACTAACCTTCCTCACAAAAAATACCTCTGAGTGTGCATGCACAATTTCTTATACTTACATGTTCCATAAGTATGTCAAATTAAGTTAAGAAAGTTAGCTGATTGATGAAACCAGTCTCTGTTCTGATAGAATTCTGTCATGCTTCACTGTATTTAAGAAAAGCACTTCTGTTCTAAGAGGTTTCTTTCTAAAAACTCACAAAAGTTCTTGCAACCATTGTTACAGATCTTTGTTGAGCAAAAATACAATAACTTTTTTAAAGACAAGAGTACATAATGATGAGACAATGACAAATTCCCAGACAGGAAATCTGATATACACAAATACCTGGAAACTCACCACATATTACACGTGTTCCTATGTATACCTAAATACTTGCATCATGAACATACACAAAGATTAACCCAATGAACTTCAACAACAAGAACTCCTCTGTTTTGTACTCATAACCTTTTAACAGCAGAGATTGACTGGACACCTCTCAGTCTTCAGTCAGGCAGCAATGAAATGTGGCTTAATAAGATCTTATGAGCAAAACAATCCAAGATGTGGGACAATTCACTGTCAAGTTTTTCAAATCTGTTTCCTAAAGGGTGGTAAAAGGTTGGCAAACAGTTACTTGAAGTTAATGTAAGCTCAGCAGAAAGTAAGAAATCCCTACAAATATTTGTAGACAAAGTTTGCATCATTCCAGCCCACTAAGAAACTGATACTGCTGTTTATATAGTTTCAGAGAAGAACTCTGAACTAACAGGACAAAGAATCAACTCCTAGCATGGCAGAAAATTGTGGAATTAATCAGAAATATTATGCTTCAGTAAAATCTGTGAACATTTAATTGTCCACAAAATATTCTAGCACAGCTCCACAACAACCTTTCAACTTGCAGCCTTATTTATGTATCAGGGATAGAAGTCACTAAGGTGAAAGCAATACAAAACATACTTTTATACTTAGTTTTGTGTTGGGTATACCAGCAAATTAACACAGTTCTCTGAACTTTAGGAACTTGCATAGCATGCAGCCTCCATCACACCTGTATGTACCTGATACATAGAGTGATCTTTGCAATAGCACCGGAAGTGCAGATATACAAAACCAATGAGTCCTCACCCTCTGCTACCACAAAAGCCAACCAGAGGCCAGATAGTTTTTCCATTCATAGAATTAAGAGATGGACAAAGAAGGACAAAGGGCATGGCTAACTTTGGCTTCATCAGAAGAAAGGCGTACTATTATCACACTTTGTTTTTCACCCTTTGTTTTCCCATATAAAAGGCAGCAAGAAGTTCCATTGATGGATGCACCGTTCAGACCAGCACTGTTGTGTACGAATTAGCTCACCTCTGTCCAGAGGTTATTAAAGTTCTTGATCTTGCCTTGATGAACAGCCAGATGCGCACACAAGAGATGATGATCTTGGCTGGTCCAGCTCAACAGTTCACAGATCAAGACTTCTTGCATTGTTTGGGTCTTTCAATCAATTGGGAACAGTTTGGTAACCTCTGATCAAAGCCTTCTTTGTTATGTTTAATTACGTGTTGCTCTGTATGTTCCTGGAGTTCTTCATAGAAAGAAAAAATGCCAGGAAAGGCCTATAGCCCACTACTAAAGGAATCGTACATCAGTGGTTAAGGAATTAACATCCAAAGACCACTAATCTTTAAATGCTAAACCTCAAGACATACAGGTTGATTAGAAGTAAGTGACAGTGATAACACTACATGTTCACTGAACCAGACAAGCTATAAGTACATTAGCTGATGGTCACAATTAACTACAGGCATAGGATTTCGCCTCACAGCGTTAAGAGCTAGTCATCAACATGCACAGGCAAAAAAAAAAACAAAAAACAAAAACAACACTGACAAAACCAAAGTGACAAAATAATCAAAAGAAAAATGAAACTCCTGAGGTAAAAGAGGTTTGGAGTAGGAAGCGACATACACATGCAATGCCAAGAATGCAGTAAGACGAAAAAAACTGCTCTAAGTTACAGGTTTGAAGTTTAATCTCACACTAAATACAATTAGCTTTCTAAAACTCCCTACAGGTCTCAGAGGCAAAGGACAACTACATGCCTGCCGTTCTAAGAATACATTAATTAATAATACCGGAAAACAAAAGAAGTTAAGTTCTCCAAAGATGTATTCCAGAAAGCCTTGCAGCTTTAGACTGGTTTTTAGGGCTTTGTACTTGTAAAGCTAGGTATTAAGCATTTGTCTAATATTAAACTGATTTAAATGTAATAATTTCTTATTTGATCTGCCTCTCACCTTTGTAATGTCACAATCAGATTCAGTAATACTTGTCTAAGGGGCTCAGCACATTTGGCCACGTGCTTGCCATTTGAAAAATTCCTTGTTTGCCATTATGCTGGTTTTGGCTGGGGTAAAGTTAATTTCATAGTAGCTAGTATGGGGCTACATTTCGGATTTGTGCAGGAAACAGTGTTGACAATACAGAGACCTTTTAGTCACCGCTGAGCAGGGCTTACACCGCATCAAGGCCTCTTCTGCTCCTCACACCGCCACGTCAGCAAGTGGGCTGGGGGTGCACAAGAAGCTGGGAGGGGACACAGCCAGGACAGCCAACCCCCACTGACCAAAGGGATGTTAGATACCGCAAAACGTCATGCTCAGCAACAAACCCGGGGGGAGGCTGTCGGGGGGGGCCGCTGCTCGGAGACCAGCTGGACATCGGCTGGTTGGTGGTGAGCAATTACTTTCACTTGCATTACTTGTCTTTCCTGGGTTTTGTTTCTCTTACTTTCCTTTTGTCCTGGATTTGTCTGGGATAGTTAATTTTCCTCCCAGTAGCTGCTGTGTTTTGCATTTAGTATAAGAAGAATGCTGACAATACACTAATGGTTTTAGTTGCTTCTGTGAAATCAAGGACCTTTCTTCAGCTTCCCATGTCCAGCTAACGAGCAGATGTGCCGGAGCAGGGAGGGAGCACAGCCAGGCAGCTAGCCCAAGCTGGCCCATGGAAATGTTCCATACTGTAGACACCACGCTCAGTATATAACTGGGGGTTGGCCAGGGGGCAGGGGCACTGTGAAATCCACAAGTTCCATGATCACTGTGCTATCGGTCATTAGGCGGTGAGAAAAACCGTATTGTGTATTGCTTGTTTTGCATATTCTTTATTATTATTATTCCTTCTTTTGTTGTCTTATTAAACTGTCTTTACCTCATCCCACAAGTTTTATTTTTTGTCCATTCTCCCCATCCCACTGCAAAGGGGAGGGGTGAACGAGTGGCTCTCTGGTCTCGTTGCCGGCTGCTTGCTTAAACCACAACACCTTTTCATTACAATTTATTATTATTATAAATATCTTTCATTTTATTTCAATTATTAAACTGTTCTTATCTCAACCCACAAGTTTTCTCACTTGTTCCCTTCCAATTCTCTTCTCCCTATTCTGCTAGGGGGGAGTCAGCAAGCAGCTGTGTAGTGCTTAGTTGCCAGCTGGGGTTAAACCACAACACCTACATTAGTCCAAAAAAATACATACCAAAAATTGAACACAAGAATCCTGAAAACTCGATCCGAAATTCGGTATTCAAAACACACGCACTGGCTGTTCACTGAACAGGAACCAAGCTAAAGAAGGAACAAGACAAGTGGCTAGTGCCAAATGAGCTTGCAACAACTTCAATAAAAAAAAACGTGCTTGTCAACATAAAATTTTAAGTTGCACATTAATTCATGTACAGGTTATTAAATAAAAAAGTAGTTTCCAGTAGGTTATTAAATAAAAAAGTAGTTTCCAGTCTATTTCCTTTCCAATAACTGAGAACAAGTGAAACATTTATCTACACACAAACCTTTCAGTCACTCTTTGGCATGGCAAAACTAATTTGGAAAAGAAAAATATTTGCCCAATACCACAGTATTGTGCATACCTTTCATTCTAGAACAATAAAGACACCTGCATAGCACATTTTTGAAGGGCTGTTTTAGAGCTCTAGCATACTCTTCCCTCCAGTAGCACGGATAAGCACTGCCTCTTGTCTTTATTCTGGAATGATCTGCCTGTGTCAACAGAAGGCATAGCTCAATTTCAGTATTTTTCCGTTCTGCTACGGAACCGCCATGAATAGCTATGAGAGTTTAGCCAACAGCTTTAAAAACTATGGTAAAGTTTATCACTTACTTAGTAGTATTAAGGTGTGATTTCATTTCTTTTTATCACATTGCTACAACCCTGCCTGTGACTTTACATAACACCACAGCTCTAAAGTACAATGACTCTTTAAAGCATCCACATGATTTCTCTTACAGGCAATGCAAAACTACTTGCTGACTAAACTGTGTGTATGTTCCAACTTACCGATTGATCATTTCATAAATGCACAGCCCTCCATACTTAGAGAAATCTTACAAGATACTGCTTTTATTAAAAAAAAAAAAAAATTGAAGATATCTAGTATTTATCCAAAGCCAGGAGAACATTCCCTGCATCTCTTTATCCAAAGGTAAACTTTCAATCACTGCTAATTTTTCAGTCTACTGCAAATTACCTTGCATTTAACCACAGGGCAAGAACACGCACGGACACCACAGTAACAAGTTGTCACAGGTGTAACTGCCTTAAGTTGCACACTTTTGCATCATGGCAAAGCTGAAGCAGCTTAGCTTTTCCTCATTGACAGTTAACTATCCTCTTCTTCCCCCGAATCCAAAAAACTACACACAAAAATAACCACCGCCCAGGATACGACAGCAGCACGTTATTACTGTACAAGCTTGCCACCATTCTATGGTAAATGCAAGTGAATTTTAAAGTGCTGTAATGTAAGTATTTTGTCCTTACTCATTCTCTTACAGATGCAGTTGACCTAAATAATTTATTATACTTGTAAGCAAGTTTACTCAGTTTGGTTTGGTAACAAGTTACAAAGACAGGCCTCAGGAAACTAGAGAGGGAAATGCCTATTTGCAAAAGTAAGACATTTCTCTGTTCTTCGCTTATGTGTCTCCTCACAGGAGATACTTAGGTCATCAGCCTTTGTTTGAAGACCAGATTTAATTGCTATTGTGGAACGTTTCTCAGACTAACAAAGTCAAAAGGACCACCCAAACATTCTGGAAGAGCAAGCCCAGGGCAAACACAACTAACCCTGCTGCTAGAAGGTAACGGAGTGGTAACTTACTGCACTTAGCTAAGTCTGCTTGGTTAATTAGTCATGGCAAATCAAACTCTTGGGTTCACATCTCTTTAAGAGGCTGGTTGATCTTTCTAAGTGGCATTTTAACTGTACAACAGCCAGTTCTCAACAATCCAGGCTAGTAACGCTGCTACACACACCTTCCAACATCCAGGGAACTTAAGTTTCATATTACTTTTTAAAGAGGAGGTGAAAAAAAAAAAATGCCATTTGGCAGACCATTGTCAAGCTTTTTAGCTCATCAGTCGTCTGTGGATCTTAAGTAACAAATCATTCTTGGACATGTGTTCTGAGACCTTAGAGCCCAGTACACTGACAAGACGCCACTTCAACACTAAATTGAAAATAAGCATAATTAAAATATTTTATTAACCCAAGCTTAAGAATTTGTGGTATCAGTTCTGCAAGAACAAATATTTTACTGACATACTTGAACCATTTTTTTCTAATACAGCAGGCTTCTACAACTTTATCCATGAAGGCCCACGGCAAAGAACAAATTTTGTTTCCTGTACTGCAGCAACTACCTATCAGTTTTAAAAGCAGACAAAATGCATGAACATTTAACATTCTTATTAGGACAAGCTATTACTCACAGTATTCACTAGAATGTCAACATTTCATTGTTATAAACCTTAACCTAAGTAGCCAAACAGGATATTGACAAATAAGTACTTCAGCACTTAAAAAAAAAAAAGTCACAAAATACTTGGGAGGTACCAGATTAGAAAATACAATTACCCACAGTAGCTCTGTATACAACCAGAATTACGACAACCTGTACTATGAGCTCATTAATTCACAGATTTGAGACAAACATGCCTAAACTTCTCCCATCATCAACACCACAGTACCCCAGTAACTACAATCATAGCAGAAAACGCTTAACGAATCAGAGGTATTAACATGAGTCTCTACTGGACACAAATACTGACTGCCTCTACTCTGATAAAATGTAGTTCTCTTTCTTGTATGAGCTGGGGGTAGAGGGAGGAATTAGCGTGAAGCTGTTGGGTAAATTAAGGCCTCCCCTAGTCAGAACAAAATGGACAAATAACTTTGTTAGGAATTACTGCAATGAAAGAGTGAATAGGAACATTTTGCAAACTGATGTGTGAGCACACCAATACAAAGACCCTAAGCCCATTCTCAAAGCATAGAAAAATTTCTCCTTACAGACTTGATTTTAAGAGAAGCTTATAGACATGATTTGATAATTTAATCTCCATCCTGTCTTTGCAATGATCAGAAAAAAAAAAAGAGGTCTCAAGGAAAAGCTGAGCAACCAATCATGAACTGAAATTGTCTTACCTATTTTCTTCACCTTCAGTCATTTTACCTTAGATGTAAGCAGTTTCCACACAAACGCATTCAAGTAACTGTGTACACCGGCAACATAAATCACTTAAGTAAAAGCAGCTGCTGTCACAAATGGCAACTCTTGCCATGGCTACTAATCAATAATGTGATCTTTGCTTTTCCAGACCAACTGCAGAATATTCACTCACTGTCTACAACATTAATATGAATCTCAACCTAAACAGATTATCAGCTTTAAATGGTGAGTAGCTGCAATGGACGTCAAAGTTGTAATCTGCAGTAACAGCCAGGCACTGAAAACAAAATTCAACATTGCACTATGAGATCTAGTTACAGCTAACTACACTGTTTTTGATATATTTGGAGGATCGGTGGAAGAACAGTACTTTAAACTGAAAATTGCTACTTAAGAGTAGTACAGATGTAGAGAAAAAGATATCAGAGATTTGTCATATTAGTAATTTAAATACTGCAGTCAACACTGGATTCATCAGCAAGGACAATGACAACTTATCAAACTGCTGATGATACTTTTTTTCTGTAAAAGATGAGAACCATCAGGACTAACATTACACAGTATTTTCTTTGCCTACGTACAGGTCTTTCAGATTTTTGGTGGAAAACACAACACGTCCTGCATAAGTAAAAGTTGAAAGAGGGCAGGAGGGGCAGGACAATAGGGAAAGAAAAGTCAAGCTGTGAAACCAGTGATGTTCTCTAAAAAGCAGTGGAGGCATCAGAATAGACCAATCCCCACACTGCTGGTGCTTTTTAAAACACGGAAGAAAAATGCACAAAGTACTAGTTCTGAAACTGGTATGGCATCTGCGTATTCATTAAACTAATCAGAAGATCCTGAAGTATTAAAAGGATGAAGAACTGTTTTAACATACTCTGAGTAGTTAGTTACTGGACTGTGAAAAAAATGTCCCCTAAGGGAACACCTACACAAGTTTTAGTATATGACAGTTTTTCCTCAGTAACAGCTGCCTTAAAGCACTGAAATCGTTCTGTTCTGCAGTAGCAGGAAGGTGACAAAATGATGACAAGAAGGATGCAAAGACATTAAAAATGAGAACTATCTTGGACTCACTTGTTCCCTACCACACCTTGCTCATCCCACAGCAAATGTGCTTTCCCTTCTTAAACTTTGATAATAAGCTCTGATCAAAAACCCCACTTTGAAATTACTTCACTGTACATGCAGCACAAATGCAAATTAAATGAGAAAGTAAATTAATCGAGCTAGGACTTCAGAGTAAGAACTTTCAGCAGCAGCAACTGGCAAAGGCAGACTTTTCTGTTTAGCTTTGTAATCTAATTTTCTCTCCAGAAAGCTTTGTGTCTCACCTGAACTAGATTCAACAACATAAAACATTTAACTGTATTTCCTGAGATTTTGTATCAATCTAGGTATTAGTAACAACAACAACAACTACTACCCCAAAAAAAACCAAATCCCTTTTTCCTTTTGCAAATGCACATACTTATTTGCAGAGAAGACCAAATTGTCCCGTGGTGTTTGAAACAAGATTTAGTCTGCTCAGCTGAGGAAGAGAGAAGGGGAGAAACAGAAGTTCAAAAGAGAAAAAGTGAGCTATCTTCCAATGAAAACAGGATCTCAGAAAGCAGTATATCCTTCATCATAAAAGCAGATGAGGCTTTCTCGTAGTCTGTCCGACAGATAAACACAGCACACACAAAAACAGGTAACTATGCCTCTGCCTCTTATGCTGATCCCTGCTTCATATTTAGCCTTGTGTAACTCCCACCCAAACACAAAGAAACCTGGTTAGAGGCCTGATAAGTACAACTGAAAACCAGGATTTGTTCACAGCAAAGTCTTACCCTCCCTCCCCACTTCTCCTCCTTCAATTAAGTCTATATATATGAGCAAAAACAAAATAAAAACCCCACCTCCAATGAACCCATATAAAATCTGTTCTTCAAGCATCTAGCCTAAAACTATCTGTAATGCAAGGCTTCCTCCCCACCAAGGTGACAGTAAGATACTACCATTTAAAAATGTACTTTTCATCCAGTATTAATACAGCCGAATGTCTCTAGTGATCCAACAATCTGTGGTTGCCAGCACATCAAAGACCTGCATACTCCTTAACCCTAAAAGCACTTAAGAGTGAGATTTCTAGGAAGTCACAGGAAAGGCAGAACTTACTGTTAAGCTATTTTTTGAATATACTCGTCAGAGCACAGGTTTTGACCAATCCTACCTCAGAAAACTGCAGTTCCGCTGACAGGAAAACCACCATTAATGAATTTGTGCGTCATCTTTCACCATTAAGACAAAAAACTTCTGAAGGAAATTAATGAACAAAAAAGTCATTGTGTATATTTAATAAAGATCTCTGCAACTGCACAGTTTTGAGAAGGAAGTAGTAAATTAATCTCTAACATATTTGCTCCCATCCTGATGTCACTCTGCTGTTCAGATCATTGCCTAAAACACATCTCGTCACAGAACAGACAGGCAAGCAATTGTCCCAAATGATACAGACATAGTCAACTGTCTTCCAAGTATAATCATAGGAATTACACAACCTACATCCTCCAAGCATCATTTTTATCATTCCTAGAAAACAGAATAGAGACAGTCTCATCTGCAAACATTTTTACAGTTCAAGTTGAAGACCACAGATATGCTATAGACACGCAAAAGAACAGACACAATACTAGCCAGTTTATAATTGTTACTTACCTTCGCATACTAGAAGCCTAAGCACCGTACTCCATTTTAGCAGATGTTATGTTTGTCAAGATATTTGGAAAAGGTTACCAAGAAAACTTAATACTTCTGTGGTGACATTTCTGTTATAGAACACATCTTCTCCTGTGCTACTTGGCTCACAACACTTACATGAAATATAGAAAGCTGGAAATTTCCATTTTTAAAAATCCCAACAGCAAACACAAGATTATACACTGGACTTTAGCTACCTTTGTTCAGCATACTAGGGAATAATTCTGTGCAGGGAAAATAAACACCAAATTAGGAAAATGAGTTTTGTAACAAACATAATTATTTGATTTTAATAAATACCAAATCAGAAGTCGCAACACTTTATAAATCTTTCAGTTCTTACCCACTTCAGGTAACAGATTATGATCTCGCAAAGTTCATTTTTACATTTAAATTGGATTAATACAAGAAGGGAATAAAAAGTTTGGGGTTTTTCGTGGGGTTTTTTTGTTTGTTTTTGTTTTTTTAAAGAATCATTCTCCACAACCTGCTAGCCAAATCAATTTACCTCCTGAATTCTGCAGGCTATCATAAAATTCACATTTTACACTACAACAACGGAAAGTTCATTGCAACCACCACATGGTGAAAGGAGTAAATTTGAATTAAATTATTTCACCATATTTGAAATGGATCAGTGATGAAATAAGGCCCCCTTTGTCACTAGAATCAACTGTTTATAGATAATACAAACCAGTTAACTACACTGTTTCCAGGAACTCAACACTTAGCCATGTCATAGCAATGCAGATGAAGCAGCCTGCACATTTACACAAGGAAGGTCACACTCCTCATTCCTTTAAATCTTGTGGTATGCAGACTTCTAGGCAGTATCTCGACAGCAAGCACGACCTGTCTTGGTATACAGAAAGCACTCATTCGGAAAACCAGCGTCAAGAAAGATCAGCATTTGCCTTCCCATCATAAAACCACCAAACTCTGAAGAATAGTAAGAGATGGAAAATGAGAAAAACAAAGGAAAAAAAATTCTCCCACACCTGCTATGAGGAACAAGATATCTAACCATATAACAGGAAATAACTTTCCATAATAGTGATTCTCTCTCTTGGTTCAGCTTCAGTGAACAGTTTTCGAAAGGTGGTTTCCAAACCACTTTGTGGAATCGGTTTTAGTCATCTACAAAAACATATTCTCATGACATACTATCAAAAAATCAAATTTGAGCTTTCTGATATCTGGGGAAAGAGAGGAAAGGAGGCAAGGAAAACCAAAATGAAACTATAAAAAGTTTACAGCAACAGGCTTCATTCTAAAAACAAAAAATAACAACAACCCCCCCCCCCAAGCTCTTTCTTTTCTTCAGAAAATAGAATCTTGCTGAAAATCTTTCATTTGTCAAACTTTTAGCAGATTATGCGCTACATTAAAAAAAAAAAAAACACTTTCAAACAGCTATTGCGTCAGCTACATGTTTACAGATCTGAACATGTCAAAAGAGTGTAGCGTGGCAACAGATAGCAAGGAAAGATACAAGGTGAGGCATCAATGCAAGAATACTTCTCTGACTGAGAAAATGTACAGAAAGCATTAAGTATAAGATCAGCTGAAAGTCTTTCTTACCTTTAGGACTTTCTGTTTAACTAGTAATTTCATAAATATTTAGAATTACACTGAGTTATTTATTTACTTGATTGAAGATTGATTCAAAATTGGTTTTTGTTAAAAGAAATCTTCCAGCAAGTAGATCACTGAGACTGCATTTCTTGCAGTCTTCTTTCTTGGTCTCACTTGCAATTATGAAAAAATGAACAGTCTTGGAAAAGAAGATTTTACTAGTACCTGGTTTTTAATTTGGTTAAATACAGCTTAGCTTTACCCACAATGACAAAAACGAGTGTCCTCACTTAGTGGTACAAAAGACACAAAGATTTGGCAAGTTCTTCAACTAGATCAGCTCTTCATGGGATACTAAGACCCACAATATTTATTTTTGACCAACCCACCAACACCACCAAGACAGAAAGAAAAATCTTCTAGGTGTCATAGAAAACAACACAATCGCAAACTATAGCAAAGATGCTATAAACAAGAAATTTCATAGAGCTAATGAAGTAGACCTGAATTTTATGGACTAAAATTCAGTTGTAGCAACAGAACTACAGTGTACCAGAGTTAAGAAACATGACTATTTTTTTTAAGCGATCCATCATTTAAACAGATGTGTTGCGGATGGCCTATTTTCATTTTGCTTATTTTGCTCTTCAGCCTAAGAATCAGCTTCAGTATCCAAAGGCCTGTTCTGAAGGAGCAGCTATGTACCTCAGTACATTTCACATTTCTAGTAAGAGAGCAGTAATTTCAAAATTTGGTGGCGACCATAATGAATGACTAGCTACAACGGGTAGACTATTTTAGTGGCTCAACCAATACTGTACTAAGGTTGTTAAATATAAAAAAAAAAAAAAAAGCAACTGACTGCTGCAGCAATCTACTTGTGTATCAAGTTGCAGACTCTTGCTCGGACTTTTCCATCTAGAAGTAGTACAGTTGGATCAGAAGCCATGACGTAGATACACATTCCAAAACGATCTTGTAACTTGGATGACTCCACTCAAGTTTTACGTCGTTGTAAACTCACTATTATAAATTATTTTCTCCTCACCTCCAGTCAATCAACGCTTGTTAATGCAGATGGAAAACGCAGCAGGAAAAAAGTATTAATATATGATACTTAATCTAGTAATAAATACTACAATTCAATGCTATCTCAGTAAAAGCTGCATGATTGTGCCATGCCAGTGCTTCTCCACTAGAAGCTTGCAAAGTAAAGTAGACAAAGACGGCAGGGGTAGAACATGCACTACTTTAGGGCAACGCTCAGACATTAACAGAAGCCATGGCTATCCATGCATATATGACTGAATAAAAACCGTGTCTTTAAACATAATCTTTGAAAAACAAAGCATTCATTACGAGTTACAGTAACCTCTCCAAAGGCAGTATAATGCATCATGTCTGTGCACCTTCAGCATTCACCCTTCAGTTACAACCCAGATATAAATCTCTTTCAGGCCAGATCACTTCAGATATGCCCAACAAACTACCTCCAAACACGATTTTGGGTTTACGTCCTAAGTAAGCACAAAAAAGAAAAAGCCACGTTCCTCGACGCCAGAAGGGGGTGCTGTGAATAACGGAGGTGGGGGGCAGTGAACCGTGCACCGGCCTCGTGTTACGAGGTCAGAAGCATGTGGTCTGGTTTCAGTTCAGGTGCTCACTTCAGCTCACGATGCCATGCCTTTTTGTAAAAGATAAAAAAAAAAGAAAAAGCAACAAATCTGAAAAGCAGGGGCGCTCCTTCCAGCAACAAGGAAATGCTTCGGTTTGTGCTATTGTCGTCACAAGGGCAAATTAATCCGTGGCCGAAAACTAGCAGCACAAAGACCTGGCAAGTGTTAATTCCAGGTTTGGATCCCACGATTTGCAAGCAGTTTAAGATACTGACAAGGAGATACAGGGAATGCAAAGAAATCCACACAGCCTACGCCACGGTTTTTACCTCCACCATGCCTCTTCTGACATAACTAGTTCAGGTCTCTTTTTTTTCATGTGACTGTGCTGAATTGATACCTTACACCGAGCTGCGTCCCGAAACGAAAGAAACGGCCCTCGATTGTTCCGCAAGCCGTAAAGCGGTATTCAGTCTCTGCTGGCACCCTGGTGCATCGGCCGCCCCCCACCCAGAGAAAAAGATATGCACATTCCAGCCAAGCCTCTCTCAGCAGGGCTCACCCCGCTCCCCTGCTCCTTCCCTCCCTCCCACGCTCGCCCCAGGCCTCGCCAGGCTCCCAAATCCCCTCTGACTTCAGGTTTCATTTTGTGGCAAACAGCAAAACGAAAGGAGAAAGCTTCCAAAGCCAGGATCCTTACCCTTGAAATCCCGCCATGCGCGCAATAAGGAGGGTGAACTGTTTTTCCTTTTTTTTTTTTGGATGGGAGGTGGGGGGAGGGGGTGGAGAGGGAAGAAACAAAAGCCTAAACGGAGGAGAGGCTAAGCGGCGGAGACCGAGGAGGGAGCAGGCGGAGACCCTGGTGGAGGAGCAGGGCGAGCGTCAGCCATGTTGTGTGTGTGTCTTGGTCCAGTATTTACAAACCTGCAGCTGCAGCAGCGCTTGGAGCCTGGGAGAGAGGGGAACGGAGGGAGGGAGCGCGGCGGGCGCGGAGGGAGGCGAGGCAGGCACAGGCAGGGAGGGACGGAGGGAAGGGGAGGAGGGCGGGAGGAGGGGAAGGCGGCAGCGCCAGACAAAGGATCCC
>Ga0065711_1002064_pt1 | contig 36844 bp, 23 predicted proteins | sample Hoacrofraction12_FD_59098 | JGI IMG/M metagenome (GOLD analysis project Ga0065711, IMG submission 59098) | Hoatzin crop microbial communities from Cojedes, Venezuela - Epithelial fraction 12 v2 (version 2) | ecosystem: Host-associated > Birds > Digestive system > Esophagus > Crop | place... | reverse complement strand
AGACCCGCCTGGACAAGATCCTGTGCAGCCTACTGTAGGTGACCCTGCTTCGGCAGGGGGGTTGGACTAGATGACCCACAGAGGTCCCTTCCAACCCCTACTATTCTGTGATTCTGTGATTCTGTTAATGTCTGGAGTAAGTTTTGCAAGGAGTGCTTAGAGAGGAAAAAAAAGTCTTAAGGTGAGTCATAAAGAAATAAAACTTCTTTTGTAAGAAGAGACTGTGAAGTCACAGGTGCTGGTCTAAGTGCCATTTACTGTCAGTTTGCATTGAAAATAATGTTTGTCACTGGATGGTTATAATTGGTTCAGAAACAAAACTGGCTGCAATGGAGCAGTGGTCGTACAGTGTTAGCAATGTAGGTGTAAACAAGTACAAAAGCACAGTCAGATTTTTTTTCTTGCTGATTTACTGCCTACCTTTTGAGACTCCTGTCATTGTGGTATGCCAGCACACAGTGTACCTGGCATAGTGTCTCTGATGTGCCGTGCTGGAGTTCTCAAATTCCATCCTTGCACATGAGCATTTTGTTCCAACTGAGTAGATTTGGTGCAGCAGTTCCAAGTGTCCTGGTCCAGGGAACTTCTGAAGGTGGTGCAGTTTCACTGGGGTGGGTTTAGCACATGGAATTATCACCATTTAATCCAGCATTTTTGGAATCTAATGTGCTTTTGAAAATGTATCACATGTGGTCTGTTGTTCTACTGCAGTCCTCTTTGCAGCCCCTGCTGGCTGGGAGTAAAATGGTATCAACTCCCTGCTCTGATCCTTGAGACAGTACTTCCGTGCATCCAGATACTTTATATCCACTTCTTTGGCTCAGCAGATTTTATTTTTTTTTTGGCCATGCTTAAAGAAAAGAACAAAGAATTGTTCCTGTCCTTTTTCATAGCTGAGGAAATGAACGCACAGAAAGGTCAGCTAATTTTATCATTTTGCATGTGACAGCAACAGAGGTGGTTAGCAAAATTTGGCATCTTGTCTCTTAATCTAACATCTTCCTGATTGGTTCAGAGCTGTTGGATTTATCATCTTAACAGGTTGGTTTAGTTCTGTCTTTCATTGTGATCTTGGGCACCTATGGCAAAGGTTTGCACCAAACTGGCTATTACCAGCCCATATATGTAGCCTGCCATTTAGGGCTTACCCTGTCAGGAATAGATGATATAGGTGACTAACATCACTGTGTTTCTAGGTGTCTGAATTCACTGGAGGCCCAGAGATTTAAGCTTTGTGTACAAAGTCAATCCAGTTTGGACATTTGTTACATTGCTTCTTATAATCCTCTTTGATGTAAAGCTATTAAAGATACTAAGCCCTTTTCAATCTCCTTAGTATTAGGAAAACATCTTTTGGATGCTCACTGATTACTTTCTAGCACTGCTGCTATCCACCAAATGCAGTAGAAACACAGGCTAGTTGGGTCAGTCAGCTGGAAGCTTTCTATTTCCCTGAACCTTTAAAGATCCGTAGCAAAGCATGTGTACGTGTGCACACGTGCATTAGGTTTTGGGCTCATTTTGTTTAGTTTTGTTTTTCTTTTGGAGAAGGCTGAAGGGTGTTAGCTGTGAGTGTTCTTAGGTAATCAGGAAGAATAATAACATTGTGCATTGAAATGCATGAACTGCCTTTAATCTAGCCTGTTGAGGTGTTGCTAGGTACTGTGGACATTGTAACATCAGCTCAGACAGTGCAAGCTTTCAGAGGATTTCGGGTGATATTTAAAGCAGATTGTCTGCATCACGGTGCATGGAATAGTAGCCTCATTGCGTTGTTGTCTAGGCTAGCAAGTTTGAAGATCCTTTGTACTTGTCAGTATATGTGGATATCACACAAAGAAGTTTAGATCCAGTCTGTAAAATGGAAAGAGTTAATTGATGGGACAAGATGGTAGTTCACCGTGACTTCACAAGGCTCTTGGATAAGAAAGAGCTGCACTATTGTCTTTGTTGTGCAACCTCTTGTTTAAATCAGTCACAGTATGGTACATGTGATATCAGTTGCGGGGAAAAACAAAAAAAAAAAGAAGACATGCTCAGGAAAAGTATTATCATTAAATTTAACTTTCATATTAGCCCATCTGGAAGAAAAAGAATGGATCAGAGTTGGTGGAAAGTTGTAAAAATATGACAGAACAGAAAAGAACCATTGTGGATTTTCCGAAGGGAAATAATGGTTCTGGATCTGCTACGGTACTCTGGGACTATGGGTAGTAGTCCCCCTACATATTCAGTGAGTATGTGAGTAAGAGTAATTTGATTAATAGGGTGTACTGTGAGCTTCTTTACAAGATCCTGTTCAAAAGGAGTAGTAGAATAAAAGGTAAGATCCTTGTATTGAAGGGATTGGAGGCCCAGTTCTTGCAGTAGTTGCCAGCAGAGTCCCTCTGGACCTTATACTCCCAGGAGTTATCAACAGAGTCCTTCATAATGTTCTAATTATGAAGAATTAATGCAATTGTAAATGGTCTGGAAAGGGATTGAAAAATGGGGAAATAGAGTTTTCTGGTTGATTTAAAATTATCTAAGAGATTAAAAGTGATTTTTAATGTGTTACTAAGTAACTAAACAATAGATGAAGTAAATGTTGAAAAATGCAAAGATGACGAGAAGTGCTTTAACTGTGTGTGCACAGTGATGGGGTCTGAGCTAGCTATTACTGCTCAGAAAAGTCGTTCTGAGAGAGAGATGGTGTAAATGGTCCTCTGAATATGTCAACTTAATTGTCAGCAGCACTGAGACTCAAGTGGAATATCAGGAGTAGAGCAACATTTTCTATTTTGTTCTCTATTATTTTGCATTATTAATAAGAAGTGAACCTCTCTTTTTGAACAGAGAAACCACAGTTGCATGCAGTATCTCCCCCTGTCTCTCTTTCTCGAAAGCCAACCAGACAAACACACACATACCCATCCCACCCCCAGCAAACAAAAAACCCCAGCTAGATACCTGGAAGCTAGGAGTTGTGCATGGAGGGAGGAATCACGGCATTTTGCCTTGTTCTGGTACCCTCTTCCTGGACATCTCTTGGTCCATGCCAGAGCCTGGACTCTAGGCTAAACAGAGCTAGCAGAGTCGCTGTCATAAAACTTGTCTGTAGACAGAGGTCCTCTTCCAGATCAGTTACCATAGCAGTATCTGCCACTGCAGCAACTTGTGTGAGCTCTGTTTAGAGCAAAGTCAGGGCTAGCTTAGACCATCAATTAAAAGTGTTTTGAAGTACTCAAATGAACAGCCCTGTCAGCAGATCTGTGAGGATGGTAATTGCTGGTGAGCAGAGTGTCAGTGAGGAGCAGTATCCCTGACACACAGCTGGTCTCGGAGAAAGCCTCGGAAAGGAAAAGAAAAATTCCGCTTAGTCTGGGAGGATATGTAAACTTGCTGAGCTTTTCCTGGATGGCACCTGCCTGCCTACAGCAGTGAATGCACTTGTGGCTACCGTTTACGAGTGTACAGACTATTCATGAGAGTGGCCGTACACAGCTCAGCTCAACTCTCCTAGATCTCATAACAGCCAGTAGCAGAACCCTGTTTTCATTAAGGATGTTTTTGTTTGATAAGCTTCTGAAGGGGATTTTCACTGTGAGTGGTTTGAGTGGTTTAAGTTTGTTATTGTCCTGGTTTAACCTGGCAGCCGGCAGCTAGGACCGTGCAGCTGCTCACTCGCTTCTCACCCCTGCAGTGGGATGGGGAGGAGAACAGACAAAAAGTAGAACTCGTGGGTTGGCATAAAGACAGTTTAATACGACAGCAAGGGAAATAATAATAATGAATGTGCAAAACAAGCAATACACGATACAGTTTTTCTCACCGCCTGACAACTGATTGTGTAGCCAGTCCCCAAGCCTCTATTGCAGAACTCGCGAATTTTGGTTTTGGATGTAGCAAGCAGTTTGAAAGTTATTTTACAAGTAGTGAATGATCCAAATGATCCTAGTAGAAAGTTTTGCTTTTCCTTTTGCCACAGAGGAGAACAGTATGACTGCAAAGTGAATCTTTTGGTTTTTTTAATTTCTTTTTTTGGCTCATCTAATGAGGTCAGTGTTTCAGATGTGCCTGAAGACAAATGAACTGAATAGCTTATAGTTTGCAAAGTGCTGCTGCAATTCATTATTATTTAGAGGCTTCATGCAGAAGTGATTTGATTTAAAGACTCAGTCTTCCACTTCCAAGTCAATACAAATTTGTCCATTGCTTTCAGTGGGAGCAGGATGAAGCCCAGATTCATAAGAAGTCTTTCTAGCGTTTCAAAATTAGTTGTAGGCTTGCTAGTCAACATCCTCATTCAATTTTCACGTTTGTATTCCCTTTCATATGCACAGACACATCCATATGCCCAGGAAATCCTGTTTGGGGGTCCTGCCTGGAGTTTCTTTATGCCACTGTTATTAGTGCAATCAGTTGGTAACTTGTCTAAATCTGATCTGGGCACATCCACTCCTTTTCTTCCCCTCCAGTGGGTTGGTTTATAGTACTCTGTCTTCTGCTTCCAGCTGCTCTTTTCAGTCAGTTCAGCAGCGATGCGTTTCTCACTGTCACTAAAGTGGTGCATGTGAGCTAGAGTAAGTTTATTCTACTGACCACTTGCCCAAAATAACAACGTCAGTCGAGCCTCTCTTTTAATGTGTCTGTTATTTTGCTTTGCCTGTCATCCTGGCCTCCCAACACAACACTTGCGACCTACAGACATGTCAGTTTAGTGACCACAGTGTTTAAGTGGGGCTCTGAGGAGTCACCATAAAGCTGTTAGTCCACTAAAAGGGCAACGACGTCATATGGACATTCACCACCAAGCTGTCAGCTCTTTGAAAAGATTACAGACTGGTTGGTTGTCTTGTGGCTCAGTCTTAGAACTGAGTAAACCCTTTTTTGCTCAGAGATTCTTCTCACAGTGCATCTTGGAAGAACACCCTTGTCCAAGAAACAGCTTTGTATGAAGTATAGTGTTTGAAAGTTTGTATTTTTCAGTGCCTTTGGTGTTACAGTAATTTTTAATCAAATATGCTCCATTTGCAAGGAGATTTCCCCCTGCTCCTCTTTCCTGTCCACAGACTAGGATACTCTTTCTATCGAAAGAGTAACTTTCCAAGTTACTCTTGTTCCTCTCTCAAATTCTGCATGAGTTTTAAAATCCAAGTTCAAAACTGCCTGCAGATTGCACCTGATGCCCAGTGACTACCTCTGCCCTCATTTAGTGCGGGCTCCATTGCTTTCTAAAGTAATAGTTGTCTGTTTTTATTATACCTATGCTCATGCTTTCTTAGCCATGTTGGCCCTTGCACAGGCACAGAAAATGCAATGCAGGTAGAACTTCTTACTGAACTTAGCAGCTATGGCTCTCAGCACGTACAAGCCAAGATTTAAAAATGTGAGTAGTGATTTTGGGGGTTTTCAACTGGACATCAAGGGGTCTGTCTGACAGTCAACAAAAGGGATTAGTTTATATGGTCATCTGCTGTAGCAAGGGATTTCAGTCAGTGACCTTAGAAGTCCTTTTCACTCTTATGTACTGGATCTGAATCCAGAGAAGCTGTCTTCAGAGTGATAATTGCCAAAAAGCACTGGTGGCCCTTTTAATTCCTATTCAGAGGGAGTAGGTGTGTGAAGTGGAAGTGTACCAGCTTTATATGGTCACCTTCAAAAGTGGAATTGCCAGTTAAATCCTGGTGTGGTGGTTTTTTTTTTTTTCCTGGACCTATTATGAAGCTGTGTGTATCTTTCTTAAAAATAAGATGACATTCAGAGTGCCATGCTGACAGGACATTGTTTTTTGCTTTTCTGGTAATGTGAATGGTATGAAGTCTCAGAAGGTAAAAGGGAACTTTCCTTCCCTACCCATTGCACCAAAAGGCTGATGCTCCTCTAAATGTGTGAAGTCCTTTGATGGCAGCGGATGACTGCTAATAGGATACTCCGGTTTTTATCCCTGGATCACTAGTTCAAATGCAGGTCAGGTAAGTAGCAGTGAAGTTGCTACTATCTGGCTGTTGTCTGGCTTGTGAGATGAGCTGAAGGGTGTGTCTGAATTTTGAACCCGGGCAACCATATCATTGCTGTTTCTATATTGTGGACTGTAAATACTATTAACTCAATGTCAGTATCATAAGGAAATGAGAATACCAGCAGGTCTTACGGTGTCTGCCTGCAGATGACAGCAGCGGATGTCAGCTGTCCTCACGTTCCCTCTGGTGGCTGAGCCCAATGTGTGACTGCAGACCTTGGGAGAGGCGTTTGCTGCCTTCGAACCCATCTGAACATACACTGAGTTTTTATCCTCTCTGAGGAGCCTCTGTCATGTCTAGGAGATGGTTAGTGCTTTTGGTTTTGCTATGCTGGCCACCATCAAATTTCTGGGCATTAAGTGAAAATTCTCCGATGCGTTGCTGTACTTATCAGCTTGGAGATACTCGGTTTCTTTGCTTCATAGAGGAAAAGAGCTTACTGTTGCAGACTGCATCTGTTGAGATCCAATCCTTTATCAAAACACAGGATTGTAATGCAAGCTGGAAAAGAAGCCCCGAGTAAAGTGAGATTGCTGGTTACCTCTATGCTGCAGTAAGGGAAGGGATTGTTACGAAAATAGTGTGGTTTGGGAATTCGTAATGAATTAATACTTTCTTTATAAATGTCATGCTTTCAGTATAAGAAAAAGTTCTTACTTTTGTGTCTATATTCAGCTGATGAGAAGGGGCTTTTGTGGGTTGCTGCTGAGAAAGAGGTTGTGCTGCTGCAAGTCACTGACAGTGGGTGTTGTCACCCCTCAGGACTGGCTGGTGCAGCAGGTGAGCCAAGAATTAAATGGAAAGTGGATTATGTTCCTCTGAAGAGGTGGTCTTTCCAGGTCAAGTTAAAATACCTTTTGATACTTGTTTTATCACTTAAGATGTTCAGTCTGTTATTGCCCATTGGGTAAAGAAAGAGCTTAGTTTTCTGAATTTGGCCTCTGTCATCCTCAGTTCTCTCCCAAATACGCATTTGAGATTTCAGGTGTTCCCAGGGTGCAGTGATTGCTGCCAATGCTGGTTTAGTATTGACTGACTCATTAAGCATATGCATGTACTTGGAGTGAAAAGAAGAACCAGCTTTAGCTGCTGCTAATACATCTTCTTTCTGGGTTGAACTTTATTCTGTCGGTGACTGTCTGGTACATCAGCATACGGTAAATCCAGCATCCCCAAATGGGAGAAGGATGCAGAAGATCCCATCCTTGCCCAGGCTATTCTTGCAACTGAATACGTGAAATGTCTGACACAACATGCAAGTGTTTGGTCTTAACTTCTTCAGTTGTCCTGGAAAGAACTGAGCAAGCTTTTAACTCAGTCTTGTCACTATGGAATAGTTATGTTTTTAGGGAAGCCAGAGATAGAAACACTAGCCGTTTAGTCACTTGTATGCCCTCCTGGCTTCTCTCTGGATCCACTTGTTTCTGGACAAGCATTTTAGCTGATGTTGCATGACCAAGGCTTATATTTAAGTAAAAAAAACATCCTTTCACTGTCATAAGAGCGTATACAAATGCTATGGAAGCCTTGATCTTCAAAGATCAATTAACGTTATTAGTTAATTAGTGCTTTTTAAACAGGTAGTTACACTGGTTACAGACTAGGGTTAGCAAGAGAGGGATAATGCAGGTGTAACTGTACTTGCTGTAGCTATTTGAGAGTGTGGATGAGATGCGGGAATACTTCAAGCCATGGACATCTTCATGGGAGGAAAGGCCACAGGTTCAAGAAGGATGGGAGCCATAGTATGCTTCAGCAGATCTGTGATCTGGAACATATGGGGGGCTGAAGCAGAGGTGCATTGTTCCCACTCTTCTATTTCAGCGCAGGTCATGTGACCTGGTCTCCATATAGTATAGCATTTTGAGATCCAGAGTAAAAGGCACAGCAGTATTACTTCCTGATTTTTGTCCAAAATGAGCAGAATTTTTTTACCTGCTTCCCAGAAAGTGATGTCTGCAACAGTGCACTGCTTGGAGAGTGGCCGAATCGACTGTGACTGGGGACCAGATTAAGATGAAACTTTTGGTCTGCAGAACATCCTCTTGCAGGATGGTCAGATTTCAGTTTAGATGAGGATTTCACAAACAGTTCTAACCAGAAGAAACTATTGACAGTGTCAACTTGCAGGCTGATGCTAGGCAAGCAATGCTTTATAGTGGTACCCCTGCCACAATTTAGGAACCTTGATCTTAGGACAATCTCCTAATGTTCCCCATCTTGTTTTCCAGATCTAGAGACAAATGGTGATCTCAACAGTGATGACTTTGAATATGAAGATGAAGCAAAACTTGTTATATTTCCTGATCACTATGAAATCTCATTACCCAATATAGAAGAATTACCAGCACTGGTCAGTGAGTTTGTGCAAGTGGTGATAGTTGTCCCCTGCTTCAGTTTTTATCAAGATGGTGCTTTGTTTTCTTATGTGTGGTGCTTGTTTCTACGTAAAGATCTTTCTTAACCATCTATAACAGACAGTCATTTCTAAAAGTCTGCTTTTGTTTCTTGGATTTCCTTTTGCCTCCTGTATTCTTTCCCTTTTTGTGATGCCAGCTTGTCGTAGGGAAACTCACGTAGTACATGTGCTTACTCTCCTGCTAACTGCAATCTAGAAGAAAACATGCATATTTAAGTGTATAAATAGTCTTACTGATATCCAGTTCTGTATGTGGTTAGCAATGGGCTGAATGCCAAGTTCTGTCCAGTCACGGAAATCATGTTAGGTTTTGATTGACATACATTTGTCTTCCAGGTGACGATAGCTTGTGATGCACTCCTCAGTGCAAAATCACCCTACAGGAAGCAGGACCCTGACTCCTGGGAAGAAGAGCTACAGGCGTCTAAACATGCCAAGACACTTGTGCAGTTAGACAACGGTGTTAGAATTCCCCCCAGGTGAGGGTAATAACGTCTGTTCATTGTAGGCTCTCTAATACAATCCAGACTAACAGAACTAAAGACAGCAGCTCAGCCAACAATTCTCTTGCGTGACTCTGGGCTAAGTGTGTGTGTTTGGTTTGACCCACCCAAACTGGAAATACAGCACTTGTTCCTGCCTTAATTATTTCTGTTGTTTCTTCCTGTTTTCTCTTGCAGCGGTTGGAAGTGCTCAAAATGTGACCTGCGGGAGAATCTGTGGCTAAACCTGACAGATGGTTCTGTGCTGTGTGGCAAGTGGTTCTTTGATGGCAGTGGGGGGAACGGACATGCAGTGGAGCACTACAAGGAGATGGGTTATCCCCTGGCCGTGAAGTTGGGAACCATCACTCCTGATGGAGCAGGTCAGCCACCTGGCAGGTTGTGAGATGGGATGTCTTTTCGGCATGAGACTTACAGTGTGTATCTATTACCAATTGCTTTCGTGCTTCCAGGGCAAATGTTTGAGACTGATATGGAAAGAAAACCCTGTGGCTGTGTGAATCTTGATCAGGGTTGAGGGGAATGACACATCCATTTAGAGAAAGCCTTTACTTGTTTTATCTGCTGCTCTTCTCCTGTTTTATATTTGATGTAAATAGTTATTTGGATTTGTATAATAGTAGATTTAGAATAGAAGAATGGTATTATTTTGAAACAGCAGAATCTGGAGAAGCAACAATTTTCAGTTCTGCTACGTTTCCTAGGACAAGTGATTCAATGTTATGTAACAGAAACAATAACAGGGTAATAGTTTTTAAATTCAGAAAAGTCCATTCTTATCAGCATGTATGGGGGTTTTTTTAATCATACTGGAAACTGTGCTATTTTTTCTCATTGTTTCGGTAGCATTTTGTTCAGTCTAATGAATGCTCATCTTCATGGGGCTGCTGTGATGCTCATTTGTAAAATGCCTGATGATCTTGAGAGGGGAAGAAAGCTACAGATTTATCCTTGTTTGCATATTCTCCGAGTGTGACGCTGTACAGTGTTGCTGTGGAGGGGATTGTGGTGTGTGAGGATTAAAAACATGAGAAGCTGAAAAAGTCGTAAGCAAAGAAATCCTTTGCTGCAGCTGTAATGCAAGAACACGTAGCATGATTATATTTTGGTTTTAGTGCTTATGACCATATGGATGAAAAATAGCTGTTTAGAGCAGCCGCTTTTTTAACACGCATCATTTGAGAGTTTTTCATCTTCAAGTCCTATTCAGTGTCATGGAAAGGAGACAGTAGTCAGATTCAACCAGCTGTGCCACAGAAACACTGAGCAAAATTCATGCTTCTCTTTCCCAGATGGAGTATTGTTTCCTTGCATAAGCCTGGTCTTGGATGATTTCTTTCTGAATCTCTCAATTATTGAAGGTGTTTAGGATTTGCCCAGCTGTAGATTTCAACTGCATCTACAAAATAAACAGAATTTTATTTAGTTTTTTTCTCTCTTTTTTTTTTTTCTTTCCCCTTTCTTATGTTTAGCAGTGGTACTTGCTTCCTTGTGGCTGCTGTCCTCCTGCCTCCCACCGATCAGCTGCTTCCTCTTTTATGTGACCTTTGGGATAAAAAGAACAGGCTGTCATCCTTCCCTCTGAATGAGGGGCAGCAGCTGTTCTCCACAGACTTTTGTTCTTCTGGATGACGTTTACTTGGTTTCCCTGTAGAAAAGACTTCCCTCCCCCAACCCTCCTTGTTTACTTTTCAGTAATAATTCTCTCTGATCTATATTGTAGTGGTAATCATAACCTTTTGATAGGGCTGCAAGACAGATGAGCTTCAGGAAAGAGGCTTCATGGCCGATTGTGATGCAAAGTCTGTCTGGTTTCTCCTTCCCTGGGCCGGAGAGGAAGAGGTGATGGTAGAGGAATAATAAGCATTAGTCCCTCTGCTGACGTAACTTACTCCTTTTTCACATCAGCAAGAAAGAGAAAGAGGTGTTGCCAGTATTTCACTTATCCTACATGTACACAGAGGGAGCAGAGGAGAGGTCCTTGTCTTTGCTTGAGAAATTGGTGCTGTATACATCATGAAAGACTTCTGGGGCATTAGCCCCATTTTGTAGCATTTTGTCAACAAACAGATCTGGGATCAGGGGAGAAAATGAACCAAACTTCTGTCTTCCACTATTTGACCTTGAGCAGGATGCATGAGAGTTGGAAAAGTTCCTTGTTTCAATAGGTTGAGTACTACTTGAGTACTACTTGAGTACTACAGACTGTATACACAAATACTAAAGTATATGACACAAGGGCTTGGGCTTGAGGAAAAGACTAATGTGACATCTATTCCATTTCTGCTGCTCTGGGTCAGTAGTCCCAGATGGCTGCTCTCTCTTCAGGTGCCAGAGCTGAGGAAAAACAAAATCAAAGCTTCCACCCTGAAAGTAGTCACCCAAGATCAGTTGATGTGTAATCTTGCTCCATTAGGTGTTTGAACTTTACAAGATCTTTTGGCTGCACTGTGACCTCACCAGAAGACTATGGGAATGTTGTGATCTCTTGTGTGGATGAACATTCATGTCTTGCTATCACACAGTGGAATTCCAGCAGTTGGGGAGCTACAGCCACGCACATGCCAGAGAGGTCATCAGGACCAATGTTAATAGAGGGTCTGGTGGCTAATCAGCAGCTGGCTGCACGACTCAAAAGCACAATTCCTTGGTTTGAGAGAATTAATGGTTTTTTTCATAGGGCTGGTAAATTTTTAAAAGTTGCATTAGGTCTTTGAGGTCTTGGCTAACCTTCAACCTATCATTTCAGTGTGAGTTTGTTACTAGCAGACTTCAAGAAGACTGCCTTTTTGTTAAAGTCTTACATAGGTGATAGCCTATGGTTTATGGGAGCCAGGGTCTATAGTTGCCAGGAGAAGGCAGGTTAAGGACCTTTCAGAAGTGGTATGTGGGCTGTGAACAGCCTTCACCTCCGTTCCTGCTCTCTCCTCCTGAGCTTGTTTCATCTTTCTCCTGGCTAAGTTTTCTCTGTCAGCCTAGATCTGGTCATATGGGGCAAGGTCACTGTGAGAAACTCTGCTGGGCATGAAGGAAACTTGGCTGAGAAGCACAGGCAGACTGGCAGAGGGATTCTGGATTTTAGTGTGAGTAGAAACCGAAGCAGGAAAGTAGTCATTCACTACAGAAGAAGAGGCCAGAGAAGAGACAATATAGAAAACCTGTTCAGGTCTTACTAGTGCATGTCTGATCATTCATATCTTTTTATGATGCCTCCAGCTTTATTGTTATTTGCTCAAGTAGGTGAAACCTGCTCTGGACTCAAATTTGTTACAGGACTTGCTTGGTAAACACTAAAAATGACGGGGGTTTTCTGTCTTAACCATTTTGTCCATCCTTTTGATGGATTTATTAAACTTGGTTTCATAATGAAAATATCATCAGTAGACATACTCATGCTTCCCTCTGCAGTTTGACCTTTGCCCTGCCAAAACATTAAAGGACTTTTACTTAAGGATGTAAGGACCTATCATAGACCTAGAACTGAAATCAAGGTCTCCCATGCAATAAAGCAAGACACCTCAGTCACAAAATTGGCCTTTCTCCCTAACCACAACATTAATCTTCCAAGTCCAATCCAATAAACACCTCTTTATTTCTTAATAAAGAATTTCTCTGTTCTCCCTGGATTTCTATGGGAAGATGGCATAAATGGATTCCTTAAACTGTACTAGAAATTAAAATACCATTGGCAAGCAGTCAGCCCCATATATTCACAGTTTTAATGCGTCTGCCTGTATCTAGTATCTCCACAAACATTGGAATCTCAAGTTGTCATGCTCAAAATGTGGACTGGACACTTATCTGAGAATTTTGCATGTCCCGTTTCTTGTTTTCTCTACAAATTTCTTATGGGGAGGGGGTATACTGTTATCAGTATAAATAGTCTTAGGTTTTAATACTGTGAGGGCATGCAATTTCTTTTGAGGAGAATAGCTGAGGTGATTGTGTTTGGAACATTTAAGATATTTACTGAGCTATATGGATGTCTACACATTTTTCTGCTGATTGTAACCAAATTTGGGAAATATGAATAAGGCATCTTGTATAGGCAGTCCCGTACTGAGAATGCGAGGTTGGTAAACAAAGAGAAGGGATGACATTGGATACTACAGCTCACTTGTTTCTCTCTGCTTTTGTAGATGTCTATTCCTTTGATGAAGAGGAGCCAGTTTTAGATCCGCATATAGCAAAACATTTGGCACACTTTGGAATTGATATGTTGCAGATGCAAGTGGTAGGAAATCCATCTTCTATTTAGTTTGCTGTTTACTTGTTGTTTGTTTAGTTGGGAGTGGGAGAGAAACAGGAGAAAGAATGATACTTGCAGCTTATATTTCTGTGATTTCTTCAGACTGTGATGATAGTATTTAGTTTTGTAAAGTTCAGCCAGCCAGTTCATGCTTGATTCACTCGTCTCGGACCTCAGAAAATAATTAACCTCAAATCTGAAAGCTGCCTTCCAGAAAAGTTCCTTTGTATTCTTTAGTTTACATGTTTCACTTCTCGTGTGTTATATACCATTTTCCTTCAAGGTGAAAAACCTCATTCGATTAGAGAAGAATATCTGGAATATTCAATTACAGTGAGTGAAGGAAAGCCTGTTGCTTGTGTAAACAGATACAAATCTTAAGCAAAAGTAAGCTAAGCAATGGATAAGTAAAAAAGTGGTTCAAATGTTCTTTATGTAAAAAGTTCAGGTATTTTTAATAAGTACATTACAAAATTAAAAAAATACATCGTCTCAAGTCTAGAAAACAGTGTGGTCTGTGTTGTGATATGCTAGAAAGGGACTGGGGCAAAGAGAGTCCTGTTCTTGAACATGTTGCTGGTCTATATTAGTGGAGAAGTCCTTTTAAAAATTTTTGTCCTAGTGGGTGTTGATTCCAGTTCTGTTTAAATCATCCAAGAAGTCTGAATGGAATATGGTTATAAAGGCAGGTGGGTTTTGTTTGGTTTTTTGGTTTTTTACTCAGGCACATAGCCTAGTATCACTGCCTGAGAATCTGAACATGAAAACTCTTAAAAATGAACAAACCCGATACTGGTTTAGTGTATTTCATTGTCCCAGTGGAGAGAAAACCAATAACTCTAAAATGATAGAGAAGAGTTAAACTGCAGTTCCAAAAGCCTTCACGGTACTAATAATATTTCAGGTATACTAATTTCCTGGCCAATGTCATGAATAAAAAGTCTCTTTTATCCAGCGGTCTTTCTGGAAAAACTGTTTTACTCAGCAACCTTTACAACTTACTCTTAGCTGTCGCAAAGGCTTCACCTCCCATCTTTAGACCAATCTGAAAATTCTTATGAAGGTGGTGGAGTAGTGCTAGCAGTAAGTGACACTGTAATGGTCTGTACCTACAAGCTGTAGATAAGCTATGTGCCTACAAGCTGAAAGCTGAGCTGTAAAGGGGAGAAACTTCAGCATCACAAATTTTTGCTTTTCCCATTTGAAAGAAGGGGAGAGTTCTTGGACCTGCAGTTTTTCATCTGGTTTGTTTGCCAGGACCAGCTTCTGCAGCAGCAGCTATTCTGACCGTAACAAATGGCATATGAAACCTGAAAAAATGCAGTGTTTTGATGCTGAGGCTTGAGGTGACAGCCGTGAGACAAGTGAAGCTCCTAGCTGGGACTGAAGTCACAACTAGGAGCACTCACAGAGCCAGTGGTCTGTGGTAAAGAGCTAAGAAGTATATTGGAAGAACAGGCTGCTAGTCTTCTGAGTCTGATCTCCCCTGCATGCAGGATTTACCTCCCTTTGCCAATTGGTTTGGCTTTTCTTGAGTATAGATGACAAAGTTAGTGTTGTCGATAGCAGCAACATAATTGTTGCAGAAGTTAAACAGATTAAAAAAAATCTTGTTGCTTTCAGACAGAGAATGGGCTAACAGATAATGATATAAAACCAAGAATCTCTGAATGGGAAGTAATTCAGGAAGCTGGTGTGAAACTTAAGCCCATGTATGGCCCAGGATACACTGGCATGAAGAACCTGGGAAATAGCTGCTACCTCAATGCTGTCATGCAAGCCATTTTCAGCATCCCAGAGTTCCAGCGAGCGTAAGTAGCTTCAAACTAGTTCTTGACACTAGATGCTGCATTCCTCAATCTCTTGTTTTTCTATGAAAGATGTTCTTTTAGTTTTTGTCTCGCCTGCAAACAGGTCTCTCGGTCAGTTCACTGGCTGCCTAGAGGATTTAGTGATTGTGGTGTTCTGATCTGGAAAAGTTTGGAACACAAAACCCAATATGCCTTTGAAATCAGAACTTACTCAGTTTCACTGGTGGGAAATCATGCCACCTTGTAAACTTGATTGCTCTGTCTGCTTTTTATTTATCTGTGTACATATCTCGATTTATCTGGGTATCATCAGTATCACATTAGGGTTTTTTTGTACTAGTCCATGCTTGCATATAGCTGCAGGAATCATTCTATTGCTCCAGTGTCATTTGCGCAGAAAACTGTACGGACACAAACATGTTAATGTTGGTCCGTACTAGTGAAAAGCAATGCATCTTTTGCCTGCAGGTCTGGCTAAGAAGAGGGAAACTATCAGAGGCAATTTTTAATTAAAATTCTAATTAAAGAAGTTTCCCATTTCATGAAAAGGGTATTGTGAACATATTCTTCCACTGAATAATTAAGAGGGTAAAAGGACAAAAGCACAACAGAAGAACATGAAATATTTGTGACTGATCAAAACTGAACACATCACTCCAAGGAGAGAAGCCTTTTTGTAAAGAACAGTCTATGGTTTGCAATAAAATTTGGAGTGCTCTTTGATTCCACAGCCAGTAGCCGTAGTGTGTGTGCTGGAAGTAAGGCTTTTAGATTTTTGGAAAGCCTCTCAGATTTTCATGTAGCAATTGCCTGCTGGAGAAGAAGAGGGAGAAAACTTGTGTTTGTTTACTTTGTTAGCCACATGGAGTACAGTCTGTAGATTCACCAAGTGCCAGCTTTTCTACCTTCATTTTCGAAAAAAACTTTACTAAGGGAGGTTGTTTTCGACAGCATCATCCTTGGAGTTACCTGGAGCACTTAGTGTCAACAAAGTAGTGGAAAACTTTGGTGAAAGGAGGACCAGGCAAAAATTAGATACATTCTCTCAGCATGGCCATACCTACCTAGCCTGTGTTTTCTTGTGCTCAAGCACAGTAGTCAAGCAGTACTCAGATAGTGTGCTACTAAATGCTTCACTTTCCAACAATCTGGCTAGAACAATGTATACCTCAGTATTTATTGTCAGGAGTTAGGTTTTGTTTCTCTGAAGAAACTCAGTAGAAACATTCTTTTGACGTGTTTTGGTCCTGATACAAATTTGGAATTTATTTGGCAACCTAGGTTAGGAGTAGAAAGTATATCAGTTCACAACCCAGCTCTGTGGTCATTGCAATGATGCAAAATTTGACTTGTTAGCATGAAGGAAGCCTGCTCATGTATCACGGCTGAAGATCTGTTAGGATATCCTTGAGTAAATCTAGCTGCAATATTTGAATGTTTCTGCTTTGTTCTTGCTGCCCAGGTATGTGGGAAACCTTCCACGAATATTTGACTACTCTCCTCTTGATCCAACGCAAGATTTCAACACTCAGATGTAAGTGACACTTCTCAACGATTTACTTGGTCAAGTTAAATAGAAACTAAATAATTTAATGGCAGAGCAAAAGAACCCCTCTGCATGGGCTTGAAAGTGAGATATGGCACAAGGTAAAGTGGAAAGATTTGCCTGCTTAGTTGCAGGTAATGGTGTTTCATCAGGGGGTCAAAGACAGTAAACTTCTTTTATGCTTGGAATAAAAATCTTCTTTTCTGGTTTTTTTTTTTTTCACATGTTTGATTCCACCCTACCACTTTCTTCCCTACAGGGCTAAACTGGGACACGGCCTCCTTTCAGGCCAGTACTCTAAGCCACCCATGAAATCTGAGCTTATTGAGCAGGTGATGAAAGAAGAACACAAGGTATTTGACTGAGTTTGTACAGCCTGGTAACTAGGTAAAAGTGATATCCTGAGAAAAGGGAACAGGTGCCGGGCATTGAACACGTGTGGATTCAGCATGGGATGCTTAGCAAGGTGGAATGTGCAGGATTCTAGTCAGGAATATATTAGTCAGGGGCTATTTGTGCAAAGCATTAAAGCAACCATTGGTTCTGCTAATAAAGTATTCTGCTGCTCCAGTGATGAGTGCAAAAGTTCATAGAAACTTATAATAAATAAAGTTATGTTTGTCTTCTCTGAGGAACAAAAAATAAAAGTTATCTAGAGAGTCCTGAGTGTTTGGAAACAAACTTCTAAACCCTCTTTAAATTTCAGAAAGGAATATAAAGAGCTAAAGACTTGCTTCCAGGAAGTGTCTGACAATATTCCACCTGATGTCAGGAGAAGCTGTCTAGGTAATGAAAGATTAAGTGGTGCTGGAGGCTTTCATTTAGGTGAAGGAGAGGCCATGCAGAGCCATGTCCACTGGGGGTTTATTCAAGTATTTTGTGGTACAGAAATCATGTAGAAACAGTCTATGTCAGTGGGATCTGTCCTGGAAACACAGCAGTATATGTGGTTTTGGATATAAATTGAAACTCCAATTTTGGACAGCCTGGGGAGAACAACGTATATGTCTTGATTTATAATAATTCACAATAGAAAAAGCCTTGGAATTGGCTTTCTTAGAATAGGCAATTTCAGAACAAAGGTATACTGAGCGGCAAGTGCTGAATAGCAAACATGCTAGGCGCAAAGGAGGGAGGAACTGGAGGATGAAATAAGCTTTTTTCCCCATCTTTGTATAAGACAGAATTTTATTTCTCTGTCATAATGAGTGTTACCAGTGGGAGATTGTCCTTTTATTTTTACTGTAATTTGCAGTAATTTTGCAGCAAAACAGATATTTAACTCACAATATCTCGCCAGAATCTAGCTTCGAGAACTACAATGGTGTTGGTTCTGTAGTCTTGGTATTTCCTTTGTGTTGTTCTTCTGCAACATGAAAGTTTATTCTTTCTCTTATGCTGCCAAAATCATTAAGATGTGTATTGGCATTGTAACATCCGTAGACCTGTGTCTTCACCTGTCTGTGCTTTCTCCTCATCCAGCAGTGAATACATTCACTCTCACAGTCGTCAGAAAGCCTCTTCATATTCTTTGTCCAAGAGTCTTTTGGTTTTAGCAGTAAGGATGATATTTGATGAAGGCCTGGTTGATCTATTTGTATTAACAAGGTTAATGGGCACTGCCTGGTTCACTGGATTATCTCTTTACCTGTTCTTGCTTGCTTTTGTGAAGAAGAAAAGCTGTCAGTAGCTTAGTGGTGAGATGAGAAAGTTTCTTCTATGTTTGTGAGTTGGTTTAAGTTTCCATCAGCCTTTGGAGAGTGGGAGGATTAGTTCAGTTTTTGCCTTTCTGCTCAAATGCCACTGCTTTTGGAATTGCCTTTGTTTCCCCTGGAGTTATCCAATTAGCAGTCGTTTTAACCAAAATGTCAGTTATTGGGACAGTGTTATCTACCCAAGCGAATCTGTTATTTTAGGTTTGTTCTACTATTCAAACCATCTACCTTGAAACATCTTGTTCAGAGTGATGCTAGGAAAACTGGACCTACAATGTATTGTTGTCCCTGCCAGCCTCTGTTATTGTGACTCCAAGCAGCATGTGGAGTCAAACCACAGACTCCACAGATGGGCTGTTTAGAAAGGAAAGGTCAGCTAATAACCAATACTGAAAATGCTCCCTGTAGAGAAGAGCGGTCTTTATGGGGAAAGAATCTGTGATACCAAATTGTAGTTTTATAAACAGTAGAAATCATGCGTGCTTCTGTCACAGAAGCATGGTGATAGTTTCCATGGAAATAAAGATTTTCATCTACCTTCATCTATCAGTTACTGAGATAGGAATCTCTCCTTCTGAAATCCAAATGCCAAGGAGATTTTGGACAAAGATAGAGCATCTGGTACTACTCTGGTACAGAGTAGTTTGCATGATCTTGAAGTCCTGTGTCTCCTGGGTAATTGCTTTGTACAGTAGCTGTTCACTGCTTTGGAACACCAATAGAATCCTCCTTGTTTCCTTTAAAGTCTAAAACTTGTCAACACATCACTGAAAGGAAAAGTGGAATAGATTTCAACAGACTCATCACATTAAATTATGTGTATTGACTGACCTGCTTTCATAAACGCATACAGAATATGAATGAAGAATGATGTGCTGGAAGTTCAGGGACTTGAACCCTTCAAATAAAGCTACACCTCCATGTTTAGCACAGCAGCCACTACTAGCAATGAAATACTGAACTTTTTAATGGCAAATGGTATAAAACTATCAGGTAGTAGTAGCTGTCTACTGGCATTTAACAATACTTGGGTTGTTCATAACTTCAGTTTGATAAAGTTGTAATTCCATGCATCAGATGACTTCTATACCAAGCAATTCATAGCCTATTTTAGGATTTGGAACAGCTTTTACTGCTTTTGTTCTTTGTTGTATTGAAGATTTATTTAGGAAAAAAAAATCAGGTACAGATATTTTCTTCATTCCCTCATTCTGGGCGTGCAAATCTGTATTGTCAGTTTGGGGGTGCTTTTTTGTTCGATGCCTTCCCTCCATCCCCCTCAATAAGATTGGCATACATACAGATAGTATTTTGTCATCCAGAGAGTTGTACTGATATTTGTAATAAATATAATTGCATAGGATTTTAGGCCTTGAGTGTTTTCAAGTGCTGCTGCTTTGCGCCTATAAAATCAATTATTAATTTCATTTTTCTTTTGACTTTTTTTTTTTTTTTTTCCCTCCCTCCTACATGAGAAGAAGTTCTGTAGCTTTCTGGGTCTTTGGAATTAATCCAAAGTTTTGGGGAGTTGTTGCCTGTAAAAGCATTCGTAGGAGATCTGCAGTGGTCCAGCACAGCCTATATTTAGCTAAACTGTTTTGCAACAGTTGATGGGGAAAGTATGCTAGGTGTTCTATAAATATTCATGGTACTGTGGAGGTAAAATTTTTCACCACAGGAGTTTAGTCTGGAAATGGCAGCAGTTTTCTTGGACCCGCTTTAACATTAAAAACAGGCTGAAAGCCTAAAGGGTCATCAGCTAGGACTTGATTTTTCTGTTCGGAGCTTTTCTCTTTCTTGTGGGTTTTTTTCTTGTTCTTGAGGTGGAAAGAATTAAAAGGACAGAATCTGATCCTCTTTTATAGACTGTCACACATGGCATGTTTCTCTTTTCCCTGCTTAAATGGTTAAGAAATGTATAGATGGAAACAAAATTTGATTCCAAACTCATTGCATTATACGTCCGGGCAAATGTGCCACCTTGCCATATTCATGTTCCTGACATAGAAAGAATCATATAGAATGGTTGGGGTTGGAAGGGACCTTTAAGGGTCATCTAGTCCAACCCCCCTGCAATGAGCAGGGAGATCTTCAACTCAGTCAAGTTGCTCAGAGCCCCGTCCAACCTGACCTTGCATGTTTCCAGAGATGGGGCATCTGCCACCTCTCTGAGCAACCTGTGTCAGGGTTTCACCACCCTCATAAAAAATTTCGTCCTTATATCGAGTCTAAATCTACCCTCTTTCAGTTGAATACCATTACTCCTTGTCTTGTTGCTACAGGCCCTGCTGAAACGCCTATCTCCATCTTTCTTATAAGCCCCCTTTAAATACTGAAAGGCCGCAGTAAGGTCTCCCCAGAGCCTTCTTTTCCCCAGGCTAAACAGCCCCAGCTCTCTCAGCCTTTCCTCACAGCAGAGGGGTTCCAGCCCTCGGATCATTGCTGTGGCCTCCTCTGGCCCTGCTCCAACAGGTCCAGGTCTGTTCTGTGCTGAGGGGTGCAGAGCTGGATGCAGGACTCCTGGCGGGGTCTCAGCAGAGCGGAGCAGAGGGGCAGAATCCCCTCCCTTGCCTGCTGGGGATGCAGCCCAGGGGACGATTGACTTTCTGGGCTGTGAGAAAGAATTTGAGCTGGTTTATGCATTTCTCTTCCCAGTCCTAGCTTTGATGAAAGGCAGCTGGGGACACTGGAGTGAGATATAATCCAAGATTCAGAAATTCCTAGAACATTTCTTTGTTCAAGCAATACTGAGACTCTGTCTCTTTGAGAGCCTTTAGAGAGCGTCTTACCCTAATGTGGTTGCTGGTGTACTGCCAAAAATTGAAAAAGCATTAAAATTGAGAACCTGCCTCTGATTTCAATGGGTCTAGGAATACCTTACCCTGGTGAAACCAAGAATCAAATTTTTCTTTTTTAGTATGTGCCTTATGTGCTTTTTTTTTTTTCTATTTTTATATTGGTATGATAGCGCAACTGTAGTAAAGAATGAGATTGGCTGAGTTTTTAACAGCCGCTGGCATATCCTAAAGGCTACACGTGTCCTTGGATTGTCTTGGAAATTATTTGGTCTGGTGGAGGACGAGGGCAAATCTGATTAGAAGATTCTGACCCTTTCAAAAGTGTTATTTAAAAGGCATAATAGCTAGTGTCGTCTTGAGGAAGCGATTTGGGGTGGTTGGGGAGGCTTCTTAAAGTGGTATAGTGGGTGAGAAAGTCAAAACTAGGACTCTCTTGGAAGCTAGAGATTTTCTGATTTAGGATAGTTTCCTACCGATGTAACTGAATGGCTAAAGACAGTATGCTGTGTTCCTTCAACATGAGCAACATCTGCAAATTGCAAATTCGTGTCTGTTCTTAACAGACATTATTTGTTCTCTGCTTGATTCTGTAGACAGCTCTGGAGAGGTTTTGTCCTGAGTAAAGCTGCTAGCTGATATACCAAAAGACTTTGATGCCCACGTACTTTTAGGTGGAACAGGGTTCTGAAAGGAATGTCAAATGTTAGAAAACAGCGTAGGCTTTTAGCCTTTCTGATAACTACTAATCTTTAGTGAACCTTCAGTAATCTCTTTTAACTTGCAAATGCCATAGAAAAATCAGAAAGACTGAATGCTGTAGGAACTATGTTATATGTAATAAACTAGGAACTATGTTATATATAATAAAACATATTCTAAACCTCTGAAATCAGGTTTCAGGACCCTTTCAATTTTTAGTAAAATGGAAAACAAGATCAAACTGAAGCTATCATTTCCCTAGTGGCAGAAATGGACCATAGATAGATCTAGTGGAGTGACTTTGGGGTATTTGGTCCAGGAATGACTAAAAGTTCCTCCTTAAAAGGTTTCTCTTTCTTTTATTTAGCCTCAACACAATGGAATATCTCCCCGAATGTTTAAGGCTTTCATAAGTAAAGGCCACGCAGAATTTTCCTCTAATAGACAACAAGACGCACAGGAATTTTTCCTACATCTTATAAATCTAGTAGAGGTGAGAAAAATCTGAATTACTGCTTCTTTTCCCTGGTTGTATTAGGCGGTGAGGGCAGACTGTTCTATGAGTGGCTCATTTTTTTTATTATACTCCTTTTAGCCTTGGATATGTAGAAAATGACACTAATAAAAATGTATTTTGGTTTAGAAACATTTTTTTCTTGAACTCTCCCTTCTCTTTACTTTAGACTCTTGCATGACTTCACATAGGGCCAGTGGTGCTGATAACAACTGCAAGAGATATAGAGATGTCAGGCATCACTGCACAAGCTATAAGATTTCTAAACATACGTGACTGTCCTTTCAAATTGTTGTTCGGTTTATGATTACATGCTATCTGTTTGTTTACCATATTGAAGTCTGTCTTGGAATATTAATGAATTGGGTATTATGATTATTATTATTCCAAATTTACATCACCATTGGAAGCAAACTTATTGCCATGTCCAGTTCTTTTACAAATACCAGCTGTACGTCATTGAATTATTATGGGAGCAAGGACTTCCCTGCTGAAAGCAAAGTGACTGTTTGTCAGTTGAATATTTCTGTATAAAGTGTTAGTTCCACTGAGCTCAAGCTCAATGTTGCATGTAAAAGAATCAATACTGTGAATTTTAACGCTGTCTTTCTGAAAGGGATATTTACAAATACATGCAGTTTTGATTTAAAGCATTTCTTTCTTGTCCATCCTTCCTCCCTCTTTTTCCCATTTTCCCCAAGAATCAAGAGTGTTTATTCGTGTGTTACAGTCTAGATGAAGTTATTCACATTTGCATGCATAATGTTCCACGTCCCAAAACACATGTACTGATTATAGGGTGGTTGGAAGACATTCTTCTGCTTTTTGCCTGATAACAGACATTAATATGAACAATAAAGAGGAGGTATTTTATTTGTATGACATTCCCATCTGGATAATGAACTACTACAAGTTGCTTGTTCTGTTTCAGTGCAGATTCGGAGTGGTAGGAGCCGTTCTATTTGCTGAATGGATGCTCCATGTTACTTACCTGAGCTTTCTATTTTTATTGTAACCTGCCACCTTTCTACCTCCTTCTGTTCACCTTGACTCGGGCAAATTCATGAGGCACATACCCTGCAAGTTACGGTGTGTAGAAAGATCCTGCTGTATATGCAGACATTGTGGACTTCAGTGGGATTCTCTGTGGGTGCAAGCATTCTGCATGCATAAAATGCAGGCTGAGCTGCCAGATCTAGGTGCAAGATTAGTATCTCTGTGCTTGCCATAAACCAGCCAGCAGCCTTTGGGTTCTCTAGTCATTTTAATGATTGTCACTTAAACAATTGGATCTAATATTCCTTTCAGAGGAGCCCTGTAGGTTCAGAAAACCCTAGCGACGTTTTCCGGTTCCTGGTGGAAGAACGCACACAGTGCTGCCAGTCCAGAAAGGTCCGCTACACAGAGAGGGTGGACTATATCATGCAGTTACCTGTGGCCATGGAGGCAGCAACAAACAAAGGTAAGGAAACCAACTGGTCTATTGACAGACATTCTGGTGACTCCCTCAATCATGAGGGAATGAAGTTCTCACCTGCGTGTGGTCTCTTTATATGAATAGAATGGGTCAAGGCCATGTGGCATATCAAACCAATGAAGTGATGAGGAGAAACTTACTTGGTTTGGTTTTCTTTAAAGGAGATTTTAAACAGACATCAGTTTGTGGCTTTATCATCCCTGGTTATGTTTTTAGGGATCAAGAGTCCTTCCTGGATACTCTTGACAAGTTTTCGGACAGGTTTCTTTTCAGACTGTGGGACCACTAAGTGTCACCACTCAGAAATGTATCACCAAGAATGTAGCAGTTTGTATGATAAAGGCGTCAGAGATTTGTGATTTAAAACTTTGCCCTGTATTTGACCCAGGGATGTGTCACACCACTTGTAGTACAATTTATTTACCCTTGCTTTTTATGCATGTGTATGCCTAAAGATCCCTATTAGGACTGGATTTACTTTGTCTTGGACAGTGAACCAGTGTATAAAAAATTCCGAATTCTAAAAAAGGAACTGAACATCCTAGCTAATGAATATCTTGTAAAAACAAACACCCAGTCATGAAAAATTAGATAATATAAAACCCAACCAAATAAATCAGCTTTGTGCTCATTAGCAGCAGTTTGTAAGATCTAATGTGATAATAGAGAATAGGGGTATAAGATAGTTTGTTGTCTATAAAGCCAAAACACACAATTTGGATATCCTGGGCTTTCAGAGAGAAGGGAAGGAGGATGAAGTGGTGGACACGAATTTAATATATAGGAGTGGTTTGCTTCATGTGTATGAGCTGCCTGAGAAAGCATAGTTGTTTTTAAAGGAGATAATTGCTGAGAGGGCTAGAAGACTTGGAAGTAAGAGGGAAGTACTGAAATATCTTGGTTGCCCGTGCAAGCAGTAATGAAGAGTCTTGCAGACTAACATAATAAATGTATGCTTGAGATGGAATTGAAGGGGACATTACAGGAGCACTAGAAGGGGATGTGCCTCTGGCTTCCTACATAATCTCAAAATTTAAGACACTTTAAAGCCAGAAGGAAATATTCTGATTATTTGGTCAGCTCCTGTGACATAGTACAAGACAGAGAATTCCACCTACTGCTTTTTACCTAGCCCACAACTCCCTGAACTGGATAATATATTTTATCAAGACCATTTTGACTTGAAAAAGTTAAGTTTTGGAGAACTTCGTGTTCTTTGTTTATCAGTTTCAGTGGTGATTCTATTGCTTATAAAAGAGCATGTTACTTCCAGGTAATGGCTCAAGAGGTATATTAGTTTATGAATTTACCATATGACACTGCTCAATTTGCCAGTGTCAGGACTCTTTCTAGCTCATATATAATCCTGTCCTGTCTAGAAAGTCAGGTGACACAGATACACAGCAATGATTTTCTAAGTCAGATTGAGCTGATAAAGTGGATAGTTGGTGTTACCATTAATACAGGATTCTAGCTGTCATGGCAAGGTTTTAATTGCCTGTTGCCCTGTATTTCCAGTTCTGTGTTTTCACCATGAGCGGAAACCTTCAAAAAAGAGATGTGGTTGTAAGTGTGGCTCCTGACCCCAGTACAGACAAAGATTTGATGTCTAGTTAAAGCCATGTAAAAGTTTTATCAATAAGTAGGTTTTTGCATTTCTAAAACTTGCAAAAAGAAGACTGATGAGGGACATCATAATCATGAGTGTTCATTTAGCTGATAATGTCATATGTATTTCTCAGATGAATTAATTGCCTATGAATTGAAGAGGCGAGAAGCAGAAGCTGCAAGGAGACCTCCACCAGAGTTCGTCCGTGCCAATATCCCATTTAGTGCGTGTCTGCAGGCCTTTTCTGAACCAAACAATGTAGAGGATTTCTGGAGCAGTGCCCTTCAAGCAAAATCTGCAGGAGTTAAGTAAGTGTGCATCTGACTGCCTATGAAAAAATGATATGGTAGTGCTCTGTGCTTGTCTTGCTGTCTGGATGTGATGCAGAGAGAAGCAGACAAAGGCGTAGTGGTCTCTGGTGTTATATTAGTGTCGGGGCTCAAAAATGTGATGTGCAGATCAAGCCTGACGAGAGTTGTATTGACCAATTGAGCAGGAAATAAATTGTTCTTAACAGCTGAATTCCAAAAGGTGATGCAGTCTGGTTGTTAAGAGCTTGAACTTTAAATGCCTTGTAGCTTAATTGTCTGACAACATTTTAGAATCGGATCCTATGTATCGACTAGTGATAGAGCTCTGTATTGTGTGGTAGGAGACATAGTCTGGATCTCTGTGCTTAATCTCTTGATGTCTTCATTTGACTAAAAATGATGAACGGCATGGTGTGGCAACAAAACAGGGTGAAGCAAACAAAGGTTGTGTTTCGTGTGAGAAAGTTCTGTGGATGGAGATTTTTGCATTTGTGAAGTGCTATGCTGAAAACTTTGTTTTTATTATGTTGTTATGTTTTATACCATTTATTGTTTGTGTTTGGATTTCAACCCATCACCTTTGTATGTTACAGTGTTTGGTTACATCTGTTAAGTTTGCTGTCACTTAGATGGGGCCAGGGTACAAGATGGACATGAGAAAGAAGGAACCCGTCTTGTGTGTTTATAACCAGGTAGATAAAAGCACCCAGAACATCTTGGGCTTAAAAAAAGTGTTAAGAAGAAATAGGGTGGCAAGTAGATATCAATGGGATTTTCAGGGGCAGTATTTCTTGCTGAGAACAAGAGTTAGTCTCTTACCCAGTTCCACTTTTATGTCAGCAGCAAGGATTGTTTGAAAATTGGGCTCTGCAACTTGTTTGTTATGGATAGGTACCTTCTATTTTTAGATCACTTAACATACCGATGACTCATTGCTCTCTTGGCATACAGTTTCACTGACATTGTATTTAAAATTGGAGACAAGTGCACATGGTGGATAAAAATGCAGCAGAAATCTAAAGGGTTTTTTTATCAACTGTGAACATGTTGGAAGAACATTCTAGTCTTCAAATAGATCCAGGATTAATTTAGCGGTTCTTCATCCCCTAGGTCTTTAAAAACATTGAAAGATGAAGAATAATTTGCTATTTAAAATTCAAAAGTTTTGTGCTGCAGATGATAAAGTTACTAAAATTGCAAGGTGGTGCTAACAAGAATTTAGACAGTAGTATGGTAGCGAGGCCTAATATTTATGATGCATTTATTGTATTTTACCCAGAGTTAGGTGATTTAAAAGAAAAGATGGTGTGTATGAATGGAAGATAAAGCGAAGGATGCAGATTAAATGTGGGAGAAATGGGTGCGTAGAGAAGGAGAATGGTGGTACATATAATGTTGTGTTGTGTTCAGGATTAAACTTTTTCTTTTCACTAAATGAGCAAATATCAGGGATCCCCTTAAAACCAATAGCCATCCCCTAATTTGATAAATATTATAGTAGCTTAATACAAATATTACGTAGCTTTTTTATATAACACTCATGTGAAAAACTACAAAAGACAGCTTTTTTAATCTTTGCTTAATGTAGTGCTTTATAGGTGGACTGATACCTCATAGATAATGCTACTGTTACTAGCAAGGGAGTGAATAAAATGCAGATTTAATTGTTACTCCTTTCCGTCCAAGATGTGGTTTAAGCCCATGCCCTGACATTTTACCCAACATGTCATTCAAAACTATTCATACATTTCCTGACATTCAACTTCAGAACTTGAGTAAGCAAGTTTAATATTACTTGTAGTGGTTTTTTATAATCTTTCTACTAGCTGAATTATCTGCAAGAGTTTGGGCTGATGTTCAGATTATGAATGTATAGAAAGCTACTACGATATTTTTCCGTCGTACTTGGAAGCTTTTTTGTGAAATTTATGTTTGTAAAATCCCTCACTATGGATCTCACTCAGGGCTAAAGTTACTCATCTCAGTGTGCATGAGGTACTGAAATCTGTGTTGCTTGTGGTTTTGGTGCCTCGTTTCAATGAATTGTATTTCTTGTTCTTCCCAGAACTTCTCGTTTTGCTTCGTTTCCTGAGTACTTAGTGGTGCAGATAAAGAAATTCACCTTTGGCCTTGATTGGATACCCAAAAAACTTGGTATGTGCCTTTTGTATTTACCTTTTTCTCATTTTATCCAAGATAATCTATAAGGTATGCATGCTTTGGTCTATAATGAGGACCTGGCTTGAGTCTCAAGTTTAAATTGTGAAGATTGTAATTGAATCTTTTTTCCTTTTATGACAAATTAAACCAATCCATCAGGTCTGCGGAGTTAAAATACAGTTTCATGTAGTCTGACCTCCTAGTTAAATTGAGCTTTAGTGTTCCAAATTTCTCAAATAACTATTTTCAGGAGGAGAATCCTGGCTGTGTTTGTACCTTGAGTACCAGAGTCCCTTCTCTGAAGGGGTGGATTGCAGCATGAAGTCATTTTGCTGGATTCATAAGCTTAATCTGTTTCTCTGCTTCTGTAGATGTTTCTATAGACATGCCAGATTTCCTAGATATCAACCACCTTCGGGCCAGGGGTCTCCAGCCGGGAGAAGAGGAACTTCCAGACATTGCTCCTCCTATTGTCATTCCTGAAGACCCAAAAGGTATGTACTAGCTGCTTCTCTCCTGTATTCCCCTTTCCCTCTAGCACATACTGATTGTCTTTAATCTTCACCTTTTGGAGCTATGAACAAAAAAGCAGCTCTCTGTTTCTGTAACTGAAGACTGTTACAACACCGCGCAGCCTTTTTTTTTTTTTCCGCTCCCAGCTAGACAACCCTAGTTCTTCCAGTTTTTTTGCTTTGATGTTTTCAGGATTTATGATTGATAGTGTTGCTTTGGACTCTCTCCAAATAATTTATATTTTTATGAAATTGCAGTGCCCAAAGATAGACACTTCCCGGGGCCTGGTGCAAAGGATGTGGTCTCAGACACCTACACTGAGTCTCATGATAGGTGTCAGAAGTGGGGTGGAGCATTAGTCCGCTCTTTTCTTATATTTGCATAAGAGGTGTTACTGAACTGCTGTTATCTTCAGAGCACTTTTGTACTAAAGCTTGTCTAAAACCTGGTGATAAGTAGTCTGGGTAGTACCATAGCTAAATCAATCTCTCAGTTCTTGTGTAAGTCCCTGTGTACAGTACGTGGTCCATCCTGGTCAGAAGGAATTTTAAAATCTGTCAGTTGCTCTGATTATTTGCTGTAGGTTTTAGTGTTATGGTTCTGAGCAGATGGTCTTCTGCTCAGTCGCAGAGTTTACCTGGGTAGCTTGAGGCACTTTGGTTCTAGGTAGAACAACAAACACACCATGTCTGCAGAATCGATTCATTCACAGTACAACAATACCTAATACACAGAAGACCATGATTTAAGAAAACAGTTTTCCAGGCATAGATGAGATTCAAAATCTTATTAATTTTTAAATTACAAGAATTGTTAGGTTGCAGTAAGGCCCTAGCAGCTGTGCGTGCACACGTAGTCCCCTTCTCTGGATGTACGTGGGTTGTACAGTCCATTAAAAAAGGCTCTGTCTCAAGGAGCTGATGTCAAACTGCTGACTAAAAATATTTGTAGAGCAGAAAGAGGAGTGAAGAACATGCTATGCTGCTTTTCTTTTTAAAATACTATTTCTTTTACTCTGAATATTGGAAACCAGGATATTAGAACATCCTCCTTCCTCATTCCCTGTGTTTCTCTGGAGAATGAAATGGTTTATAGCAAGTAAAATCGTGTTTTCGTAGTATGAACTTAGACTCAGGTTGTTGCAATTTCCTCCCGATAACTGAAGTTTGAATGCCTCAGGACTTAATAGGAAACCAGTAATGCAGCTACTGTCATGACATGATTGCCACATTTGCTTGGATATTTGTAATAGCGGTGATATAATATCAAGCTGTATGTATGTGAAAGGAAGCTAGTACCTGAAATAGTGTGTCAGAGCAAAGGCTATGGCAAAATTAGGTTCTCTAAAGGTTTTAATTTTGTCCGTTATCTATAGGTTCCTTACAAAGGCCTATTCTTTTCTATCCTCTTGCTCAATGGACTGACCTAATTTTAGTGTAAATTCATGGGTGACGGTACCTTATCTATAACAAAACAGATTCTTGCTTAAGTTGTCTTAGGACAGTCATCAGCTATATTTCCTACTGGTTTATAGTACCAGTGACACTTTGCTCTGAGTTGAGTTAGGGAAATTACTGGGCAGAAACATCCCTGATCTGTATGAGGTCAAACGTTTCTATGACTTTAAAAACATGGAATTGTTTTTGCCCTATGAATCTACTTAGTCCTCATGTAAGTCCTTTTCCCTGGTTTTTTTTCCTTTCTTAATTTTCAGATCATATGAGAAACGATTTTGTGGAGTGTATGCATCTCATTTTTCTGAGACTGGTATTTCAGCTGCTTAAAAAGTTGTCATGCTTTTGCTCAGCTCATGGCTTCTCATAGAGATGCATGAAATATTGCCCTGCATGCTTCTAAGTAACAGCTGGTTTTTGTACTTGTTCTGCATTTACTTCCATGTGTGCAGGACTCTTTAGGAGTCTGTGGTAGCATCAGCATAGCCAGAATATGAGCTGCTCCTCTATCTGCTGCTTATCAGCAGGATCTTGCAGTTCTGGGGGTCACAGCTTCTTGATCCTGGCTCCCTTTGGACTATGACCTCAGCTGAAGCTGTTGGACCTTGTCATTCAGAGATGAAGTTCAACTGGAGACTGCTAGATCCAGCAGCTGTTGTTTTTCTCACCTGCAAGATCCTGCCTTTAAGAGAGGTGATTGCTTTTGGCTGCCATCTCTAGCTGAGCTCAGCACCTACCTTCTTCACCCCTGGAAATCCAGTGGTGAGTTTTTTTAATAAATAAAGTCCTGTAGGAATTCATCAAGGTTTAAGGATCTGTGTAGATTACTGAGACAAAAGATTACCAGTAAGTCTGTAACAAATGCTATAATGCTTTGTACAAGGCTGTTTTCTAATAGGTGTGGGTTTATTGTGGTACTAAAACAAATCCAAGAGATATGTATTGTAATATGTGGCATCATAAATAACAATAAGAAATACCATACAATTGGTGAAATTAGACTTTTATATTTTAGAAGGTCCTTTCTTGTAGCTCTAGATATTGATGAGTCTTCAGTTATGCAGCTGGCAGAGATGGGTTTTCCTTTGGAAGCGTGTCGGAAAGCTGTGTACTATACAGGCAACCTGGGTGCTGAAGTTGCTTTCAACTGGATCATTGCACACATGGAAGAACCAGGTCAGTGGTTGGAAGGTGTAAGTTAAACTCAACCCCTGGTTGTGTATTTTGGCAGTCAGTAGAATTTTTATAATGTGTGACAGAGAAACAATGGCCCACTTCTCCACCCCAGGAAACCTGGAGGTGTGAGTGAATTTTCCTAAGCTGCTTCTGGAACATGCAGATCTTAACCATTATGTGGCATCCTCTGCGTAGAAGATGACAACAAACCTAAGCTACACCAGCAGTACACTTTCCTGTCCTCACTGATGGCGTGGGCCAGCTCTCTTTTTCCACCCTCTGGCTAGGTCCGTGCTGCTAAGGGGGAAGCTGACTTGTGATCAAATGTAAGTACAAAGAATCCTGTGGTCCAGATGCTCTTCTTCCATGTCAGCCTTCTCTGGCTCAGGCTAGAGTATTCATGCTGTACTTGGAACTTGGGCTGTCTACTGATGGACAGGACTGCTGGATGTTCTCCACTTTCTGTGTTTCACCCATGCCAAGTTTGGAACCATGATTCAGCACTGAGTATACCTGAGCATTCCTTTGCCAGGAAACTCCAGATTTGGTTGAATTCACACTTCACAATGGGCTTTTGCGTTGCTTGTGTAAATGGGCAATGAATTTCACTTGGGCTTAACAGACATACTTCAGCTATGGAATCAGTTCATTTTACACCTATACCTGTATCAGCTGGGTTGTCTGCTATTCTGGTGTCATCATTGCTTCTGTACCGATCTTTGCTACTTTCCTGCAGTTGTTTCCTTCTGTGATGTGCCAAGTTGTTCCAGCCTGCTCAATATGAATTTGTCCACCTAGATATTATGTAATGTGTGTGTTCATTTTGTTTTTAAGGCTTTCCTCCCATCTAAGTCCCAACTGGGCCAGTGAAATTAACTTACGTTGATTTCAGGACTGCTTTTGAGGTCCTGTTTGTTGTTTGTTTGTGTTTGTTGTTGACTTTCCAGTTCAGTGGGGAAAAAGTATGAACTGATGAATGTTTGTTTGCTCCAGACTTCGCTGAGCCTCTGGTCGTACCTGCATTTGGAGAAGTTGCTTCCAGTGCGGCAGCTGCGTTTGGAGCTGTTGGGCTAGATAACCAACCTCCCGAAGAGATGGTTGCAATTATCATTTCCATGGGCTTCCAAAGGATTCTAGCAATTCAAGCACTGAAGGCAACAGTGAGTTCCATGAGCTGTTAGTAGCACTGGGGTTTCATTTCACATTATCTGCTTTGTACATGTGCGTGCCTTTGAAACACGTGTATGAAAATCCCGTTAGTGGATGATGCACATCGAACTATTCTGGCAAAGTCTGGGATGCCTGACTTGTCTGGGTTAGAGTGGGGAAGGTAGTTTGTGTGTTTTAAAGGAATGTTAAAGTGTGGAGCAAAGTGAGGAAAACTTAGGTTCTTTTACCATCTGTTGAGAAACAAACTAGATGCCTAAAGACTATGCATCTTCAAGATGAGAACCTGGGGGCCATGGGGATTGGTTGTGGGAGGATTTCTTTTCCATCTGTCAAGCCTCTGCAGAGTGCTTGTTGAATACTATTTTCCATGGAGCTGGAGTATGTATCTTACAAGTTTTAAGTGCTGTCAATCATGATCCTTACTCAGTTCAAAGACTGATGAGGGGTAGCATGATGCTAGAGAATGTATTAAAGGCTGCTTTTTTGCTTGTTTGACTCACAGAACAATAATTTGGAGCATGCGCTGGAATGGATCTTCAGCCACCCTGAACTCAAGGAAGAAAGTGAGCCTGCTTTGGATGTGATGGATATGGAGAACAATGCTAATGCCAATATCCTTGCAGAGACAGGATCGGAGGGACCCAGGATCAAAGATGGGTCTGGAAGTAAGTTCTCGTTCAGCTTAGAACTGGCTATCATGTTGTTGTGTCACACTTACACCATTCATAGAGCTCCTTTCTGTCTTGAAAGTAGTTATCGTGTGGTTTTTGACATGATCCAGACAATTTACTTCCAGTCTTGCTTCTGGGGCTGAGTCAAACTCTATGGGGCTGCCAAGTTATGTGAGCTGTGTTTGCTCAGAAAACTCTTTCACTGGACTCACTGAGTAACCTGAGTTCAAGTTTCTTGTTGCCACAGCATATAAATCTATCCTGGCCAAACTTTACTACTTGTTTTTTCACTAAAAGATAAGACAAAGAAAAACTAGAATCTTTAAATATTCAGGGGTTGAGTATCCTAAAGATAATGCTGCTGTTACAGACCACCTGAGTTTCTGTCCTCCTGTGGTCTGATGGGAGATTTCATAATCCTTTCAACCAAGTTCCTTATTCTAAACATGATGGGTATAGTTGGTATCTGGCATGTACTGCTATGCTATTTTCTTTTGTTTCTTTCTTTGAGATCCTCAGTCAGACTACTGCTAAACAAACCACGAGATGGGGCTGATGTACAGCAGTCAAAATTGTGAAGTAGGCAAAGAACCTATTGTGAGTGTAAAAGCACTGGAGCACAAAAGCTCAGCGGTGGTTCTAACATAAGGATATCACATAATGTTTTTTGAAGGGTCTTTAGGGACTGATTCTAATAACTGTAGTATGTTCCAAACTTGTACCTCTGATCTTGGCTGTAATGGTCTTATAAAAAAAAAAAAATTAACAGCCAATTTGATTTTTGTTTCTGCGGTTGGTATTGTTATATAAGAACATTCATTTCTTTGTTTCTAACATTATAAAGACCAATCTTAAGTGTCTTGGAGACATGGGAAACATTGTTTATCGTTGGGTTTAAAAAAAAAAAAAAGATTTGGAATAATTATTTTTTGTGGTACTTAGCCTTTATAGACTGAGACCATTTACTGAGTGCCTGAAATCCCGATAACCAACATGATACTGTAAAATGGCTCCAGAAAGCCCTCTCCACCAAAATCCAGGCCCCTGTCCTTATGCAATATCCTGAAAGAAGGTACCCTTTTACTTTTGGTGGTAATTTGGGTGAATGGCATGAATGGGTGGGGAGCAAGAACCAATGCTAAGTTCTCCAGAGGCGTTAAGCACAAAAATTGTCCTTGTATTAAAGGAAGAGGTTTCTTTCCTGACCTCTCTTTTATGGGCTGCTGAAATATAAACTTCTGGTTTTTATTTGATTTATAGGGGATCTGTGATCACACTTACAGACATAACTTATATAAGTGCAGAATGAACTCTGTATCTGGCACTTTCTGTGGTACTCTCTGTGAACTGGGAATGAATCTACTGTTTTCCCTTTCCTGGTAGGGGCTGTGATCACAGCCCTGCTGTGTGTGCATAGATCTATCTGGGTTCGATTTGGATTGGTTTGAAGTTTGACAGTGATTCTGACTGCTAGCTAAAGGGAGAATATGCTGCAGTCTTAACAGAAATTGTGTTTTGGGATGCAGAGTCTGAGTTAGGAGTGCATACCTGCTTCTCCAGCGTTAGAAAGATAGTTTTCCCTGGAGTCATATTGCAGTATTAGCAATAAAACACTTACGCTCCCTTTTGTATTTCTTAAACAGGATATGAGCTGTTTGGGTTCATCAGCCACATGGGAACATCCACAATGAGCGGCCACTATGTTTGTCATCTCAAAAAAGAAGGAAGGTGAGTGGAACTGGGAGATACACACAAGGAGGAGCAAATGTTTTCTTTGAAGCACGCATCTGTACAGAGCAGGGTGTGTAGTCATGGCAGACAAAACACACATGTTGTTACCATGTGTGCATTTCCCACCAAAGAAAAGAAGATTGTTACAGGTTGTAGATGTTATGACTCAGTTGTGATTCCTTTGAGGTCTGTGCTGAAACGTACCATCGTCGCTCCTGTGCATACTGTTCCAAATCTCTGTTCATTTTGGGGCATCAGTTCTGTATCTGGCTATGTTTATCTGAGCTTCCCCCGACTTACTTTCATTCCCCATCAACAGAAACCCATCAAACTGTGGGCTGATACTAAAATTGCTAGTACTGCAGTGCTGATCTTGGGTGTGATTTTGATGTGCTCCTATTATTTGACATTGGGAATCTGTGATGTTCCTTCATTTGAACTGTAACTACACATTCCACTGCACGTCCCTTTTCCTTTTCAGTTCCTGACTCTGCCAGTCAACCTGCTTCGGCTGTTTCTCTGATCTTTTGTTGCAAAGCCAAATTTTAGATTTTAAGCTCTTTGAAGTTTGAGTCTAAGAAGTCCCTGATAAAGTTGTGATGATTTTTATATACATGGAATGTAATCAATCTTGTTTTCATTTCAGATGGGTGATCTACAATGACCTTAGAGTCTGTGCCTCAGAACGACCTCCCAAAGACCTGGGCTACATGTATTTTTACCACAGGATACCAAGTTAGGCCTCAAATCTACTACCTGGCCTTAAGAAGCCATAAGCCTTTTTAACCTGCCCAAAAAAGCATACAATAAAAAAGAAAATCTAAAACCAACAAAAGACCCCTAATCCTTGGACTGCCGAAAAGCAAAGGAAAACATGGGATATTTATAGTTTATTTAAAAACAGTCATTTGATGCTGCCTTAAATGTTAGAGGGAAAATTTCTATTAGCTGATGTATAGTATGTTGTTTTAAATTTATACACCTTAAAGAATACCTTAAGACCATGCAGATTACTGGTGGAGTTTGCAGCTAGTATATGGAGAAAACAGAAGTTTTGGAGTTGAACAGAAATAGCCCAGTTAAGCCCAGCTCCTGCCTGTTCTGTCCATGCACCCGTTGAAGACCACAAATACCTGTTTGCGTCTTTGGTAACTGGGAGCCGGTGTTTTCAACCAGAGTCCAGACCACTCAGAGAAATCATATCGCATATGAAGTTGGAGGGACGACGTATGTGAGTGTTCTTCAAAGCACAGTGTCTTATTTGAGAGATGATTTTCGGTACAGTGAGAAAAGTTAACTAAAGCTATGTCTGTTGGAATTCAGTTTTATGGTATTTTGGTTTGCCTTTCTGATGCATAGACCTAAGAAACTAATGGAGATGGCAGTGATCTCCTGTCAGTGCCCTGTATGTTTTCTGCGAAAGAGAAACAGTAGATTTTATTTTTGCTGACGCAGGTTTCTTCATCTTCTCTTCAATGTTTGTTTTGCAAGTTCTTCTGACAGACTCAGGATTACAGATGGCTAAAAGAAGCAGATTTTCTGACTATAAAATTAAACACATACCCTCAGGAAAAGCAAGGCTATTATTTAAACTTTTATTTTCTTATGAAGGAGGTAAAGAAGGGGTTAATGGCCCCTTTTATTTATTTCAGGGAAGTGTGCATCTAGACCACTCACATTCCAGCTGAAATCAACTCCCTGACAAAGTACTCACAGTGCAATTCTGCTTTCTGCCAAAGACTGCTTAAATATTTAGTTCCATCCATGAGTGAGGGAAATTGATTAGTAAAATTGCTGAGTTATTGGTTTTCCTCTCTCTCCTCCATCCTTAAAAAAAAAACCAATAACAACAAAAACACCCTAAAAACAAAAACCCCACAAAAACCAACAAAAAATATCCCAAACAATAACAAAAAAAACCCACCTTGAAATCATGTTTCAGCTTTCTTAAAACTTGCACACACACCAATAATCTGATCCCTTCAACAGGCGCCTTCTGAAAGGGGTTTTGTGTCTCTGGCAGGGTTATAGCGGTGGGTAGGTACGGGCAGGCTTTGCCTGTCTCTCTTTTTGGGGTGTTACTTCAATTTGTGTCACAGGCAAGTCTATATATGTAGGGTTTTAAATTGTGCTTGAAAACACTAATTCTAGAAAAAATACAATGGCGAGTGTGAAACTTTTCATGATTCCAGAAAATCCCCAAAGATTCAGTGTTGGCCACTGCTTAGAGACTGTTGCTGGAGTTGCCTCATATAATTTCACTGAGCCCTCAAAATAAATTGGAACAGTCAAAAAAAAAAAAAAAAATTCCTCCTT
>Ga0065711_1002063_pt1 | contig 36850 bp, 26 predicted proteins | sample Hoacrofraction12_FD_59098 | JGI IMG/M metagenome (GOLD analysis project Ga0065711, IMG submission 59098) | Hoatzin crop microbial communities from Cojedes, Venezuela - Epithelial fraction 12 v2 (version 2) | ecosystem: Host-associated > Birds > Digestive system > Esophagus > Crop | place... | reverse complement strand
TTTTTAATCCCCCCCCCCCCCACTCAAATTTGAAGGCTGGCGGCGGGCAGTGCTCAGAACCACGGACAGCGCCCGCCCGCCGCCCGCCGCAGGCAGCTCTGTCCCGCACCCCGGGGCTCCGCCGCCCGGCAGCCCCGCTTCCGCCCGACCTGCTTCCCGAGGAGGGCTTGCTGGCGCCGGAGGGGGTGGCTGGGTGTAGGGGGAGGCCAGATGTTTCTTTCTGCTAGTCTTGAGGACAAAGCTGGGGACCACCTCTAAAGTGGAGCGGCGGAGGACCGTTTTGAAAATACAACACTAACCAACATTGAAAAGAGAAGGTGTATAAAAGAGTTAACTGCCGGGCTCTTTTAATTCTCTACGACTTTTATTTTATTACTCTATTCCTAAACATTTCTATCGCATACTAATATTCTGCACATTCTCAAATACTTTAACTACACTCTAATATTTATGCTACATGATCAGGAATGCCAGGGCTAATCGTTATTTCATATGATCAGTGCAAATTTTGGGGTCTCTGTATAGATTCTTTGTCATCTTATTTGTCAACATGTTTCCAGTTTTTTTGGTAGTACTGGAATGCTGCTGTAACACCACTCTTGTTGTGACTTGTTAGAAAATGTTTTTTGGAATTGCTGTTGCTTTTTTTTTTTATCATCTTCTCCAGACCATACAGTTTTGATAATTCATAAAATGACTAAGATTACAGCTGAAATCACACCAGAGCCATTAATTCCTGCATCATATGGTATGACAGGATTTTGGTAACAGCAGCAATAAGTAGTATATTTAGTGGAATTGCGGAGATCATTGCAAGTTCTGCTGGGAAGTTGAACACTTACATATTAAGATCAAAATGGTTTCATCAACCAGAAAGTGTGTGTGTGTGGGCATAATAAGGGGAAGAACTTCCTTGGATTGCTCAGGATCTTGCTGATAATTATAGCATTCTATGTTTGTTATATACGAAGGCATAAGATCAGCCCACTAGTCTGTTATTTTCAGTGGCTGTTCTGGCCAAATGGTTAAAATGCTTATGTGCAGCTTAGTTTCCTTCTGTTTCTAAGTGGAATTATAGAAAGCTGCTTCATAGTCTCTCCTGTTGTATAAGGCTCTTTTTTTTTGTCAAAGGGCTTGATCCAATGCCCACTGGGACACACAGAGCCGATAATGCAATGATCAATAGTTATTTGATCTTTGGATATTTTTCGGGGTTTTTTGTGGGGTTTTTTTTTGTGAATGGAAATTTTAAAGGCAGTAGAAATCTCAAAACAGAACAGTGTGCTCATACTCATGTTTTTCAATGAAAGACCATTGGAGTGTATCAGGTTTGTGTGATCAAACTGAACTACCTCTGAGGAATGGGTGTGTGGGACCTCCTGCAAACTGAGCCTCTCTGCAGCACTGGGAGCTAGATTGCCCGAATATCTTGAACACAGCCCTTAGTGTTTGCAATGCCAATAGCCAAAAGAACTGAGCAAAGTTTATCCTGAAAGTACACTTTTTTCTCACCTTGGTCCCTGCCAAGATGAGCCAAGAGGTTGCTCTTCGTATGTAATTGTTTTTCTAAGGCAGTTCCACCTTTTGCTATACAAAGATCTTCAGTGCATGATAAGCGGCAGGACTGACTCTGGACCAGTAATACAGTTGCTGCTTGCTAAGATTTTGTCTTCTCTGATGATGAAACCTGGGTTAGTTCCTTGGGATATACCGATTTGATCCACATCTGTATTGACATACCTTATCTCATATCAGATGACATTGAATTGGTTGCAGTACGTACTGTAAATTAATACCTGGAAAGCATTTAATCAGCAGGTACATGTCTGTAGGCTATACAAACCTAGCATGTAAGTAATATTTGTCACTATAGGTCAATGGATTTGGGGGCCCTAAGTTTTTGTGATTTCTCTGATCTGGAAAATCCTTTAAAGAGATGTTAAACCTTAGATAAGTCTTTACAGATGTTTGACCAGAAGCATTCTTCACGTGCTTAACATGGAGCATATTCCCAAGTGCTTTCCTGGATTCTACTATAAATTCTCACTCCATCACAGCACTGTTCTGTGGTTCAGTAATCTGGCATTTTATTTTTATTATTTAAATCTGCCTGAAGATTTAGAGATTACGAACCACCAGGCTGCAAACTTACAAAATTGTAACAAAGAAGAAACCTGAACGAGAGTATTGCTCTTTCTCTTTTTCAGTTTTTCCCCTGATACAAAATAGGCTAAATCAAAAACTTCCTTTTGCTGAGTTTGAGCTTTACCTATTAGAAGCCACACAGCCAAGGGAATTCAGATTGCAACACAGCCAGGTCCTTTGCTCTGGGGTCACTAGTGGGCGCTGCTATAATAATGTAAGTCACAGGGGGAAAGGGTTGCATTCTTAAGGTTTAAACACAGCTATACCTGTGGTAGTAGAAGTCCTTAAGAAAAGTAAGATGTGTCCCATGTGTAAACTCTCAGCCACGTACATAATAGAAAATCAGCCCTTTGTGAACTGATTTTTGGTCTAGATTTAATTAATGTTGTTAGATATTAGGGCTCTTCTTGTTTCTTTTGGTCTCTACGGACTACAAATATAGGTAGACGTGCATTTGAGGTTGAAATAAATAACTTTTAGAATTGCATGGTGTTTCTTGGGATATTACAGATGCTCGTTTTCTACTTGGTTAAACCTCAACATGCAGTAGCTGGAACTCTGCCCTAAAGGAATAGCTGAGAATTTCTCCTGACAGAGACTGGCATAAAGTTTTTACTGCCAGAGAGAGCAGAGGTTATACGAACATGTTGAGTGCTTCATCAGATCTGTGTCTTCGGTCATCTGGGTAGCCCTTCAATTTTTGTCTAGGGCAAGACTACGCAAAGGACAGATAGGCAGAATTATCTTTCTGCCTTACTACATCTGCAGTTGCTCCAAGTGTGAAGCTAGTGCACCAGAAGACTGAGACCAAAGTGTCTGTCATCTATTGTTAAAGCTTGTGGCTTCAGGATTATAGTTAGATCCACATCTGAAATAAGCTAGCAATCGTGATACACCAGTAATTGTGCCGCATTCCATTTTGCTTATGTTGCAGTAAATTAGGAATAACTGCCTTGACACTGAAGAAATTGAACAGTATGAAAAATAAATTTCACACTAAGTGCTGTGCATGTTGATTTTCTTGTCCATCAATGAAAATAAGTAAATGCAGATAAATTATTAATTGTGAAACCATTCCCATTACTTTTTGCATGCATTCAAGGGTTTAGTGTCTTTGATGCTGATGATACCTCTGTTCTCAGTCTGAAGGCTATAGCATGTCAAACTCCCTTTAGGGTTATCCTTAACAATTTAAACAGGAGTTATATTTAAGCTTATGAAATTTTGCTTAATTTTATCTGACTACTCCTCCTGCTTGTAATAAGCTTCCTGTAGTAGGAAAGAATGGTAATCAAAATGTGGAGTGACTTGTGTGTGATTCTCTCAGGACAGAATAACAGTAAAATTGTGTATTTAAACAGTTCCCTTGCCCATTTTCTCTTCAGGAAGATGTTCTCCAGGAAATGTAATTAGTGTGCTTAGTCTATCAGCTCTCTTCTCAGCGATTTTGGCCTGAAATAAGATGTGTTACCTGACTACTCGCATGGCATCTTTGCATGGCATAATCAGCTGTATCCAGTGGAAGTATGACAGGCAATTAGCACAAATTGAAACATAGGAAATTCTGTTTAAACATAAAAAACAGCCCTTTTTACTGCAATTGTGGTCAAATACTGGAACAGGCTGCCAAGAAAGGTTGTGGAGTCTCCATCCACAGAGATATTCAAAACCTGACTGGACACAACCCAGGGAATCCTGAACTTGCTTTGAGCAGGGTGGATGGACCAGACAACCTCAGAGATGTCTGCCCACCTCAACCATTCTGTGATTTTTAGGTTTTTGAGAGCAAGAGTAAGCCCATAGAACCAGATCTCTATCATACAAATCCATTGTAATTTAGCAGGCTCACTTAGCCATGTCAATATCAATTCCAGGTTGCTTCACTGCATCATGCAAGCCCACAAAAAGCATTGACTTCAGATGCTTTGAATATGAGTCCTAAGCACAATATGATAAAACATAAGCAGTTTTCTTGGTATAATTAGTAATAACTTTGTAAGTCCCAAACAAATTGACTTTCACTTTAGTACAATGGAGTATGTGTAGTTCATTAATTCTGGAGCAACTGCAGTCTGCATCTGGCCCCTTCTTTTCCCTTGGATGTCACAGAGTGGAAGGATTTGATTGCTTTCAGAACTTACTTCTGGGCCATAGGAACCCCCTAGCCATGAGATCTGCTATTATTATGGAAACAAAAATATAAAGAAGATCTTCAGCTTTACTTCATTCTTTATCCTGTAATTTTATACTGATAGATACAACTGCAGACAGAGAAGAGCAAACAGCTGTTTTTCGGAGTGAAGAAGATCAAAATGGTCTTGCTGCCCTCTCTTTCTCATATATCCTGTATGCAAATTGTTTGATCTATAGACGTAAGACCAAGAACAGCATTACTAAGCTTGACCAGAAACCTGGCTGATGTATGTTATAGAATTAAAATAGTGAGTGGAGGCTGGATTGGTTTTTTTGTGTCACAAGCTCACCCCAATCCTCCTAACTCTCTCTATTCGTACATATGCAGCTGCACAGGCAGCTGGGTTGTAAAAAGGCATCTAATTGTATAGCCAGTTACAGTCTGAGGTAGAGCTGTCATGTGATACAGTTGTGCTCTGTACATGCAGCCTTATTTTGAGAAGCTCAGAAAAATAAGCATCTATGGGTTTAAATAACAAAGTATTATTTCTGTTCAAATGTTAAGAAGATACTAAATAATTAAAATTTTTTTTAAAGTGACAATAAGCCAAATCAGTTGGAGGTATAGGAATTTAATAGCTGTGATATTGTACAAAGATAGCCCCTGTCATTCATCCTTCAGACTGTTTGCAAATTACACAGTGCTGGGCTCAGAGTCACGGAACAAACAATCGGAAGACATAAGCAGCAGTGATATTCTGTAATTAGAGACTAATTAACCTGAATTGAACTGCTGTTATTCCTTAGTGGCAAAGGGCTGCAATATTGATAAGCTAACTCTTCACAGATTAGAAAAAAACTTCCTGAAGTGTTCTACAGTTGTGTGAATCTTATTTCATTATTAACATTTTCTATTACTAGAAATTAATATTACACAAACCTATTAATATTGCAATTAATATTACAAAAACATTTCTAGTGAACATTTTCTCTGTTGAAAGATTTGGATTTTATTTGGGAATATTCACTAAAACTCTTGCATGATTTCCTCTGTTTAAATGGTTTATAATTTATAAATGTCTAGGTAAAATAATAATTAAGCAAGGTTAACCTCAAGCAGAAACATGTTTTTAGGTTTGATTGTCTCATCTTCAAAAATTTTCACTGTGGCCTTGTACTGAATGACCTAGCTGTGAGGGGTAAATTCAAGATTAAAATACTGGTAAGTTTTGAAGCTGGAAGAAACAGAGGTAGATGTCCTATGCAAGATTTTCTCTGACTTTATAACACCTGAGCATTACTAACAATTGTAAATGGTTTAGAAATGACTAGTGGGTCTAAAACGTATGGAAACTTCCATATTCTGCTTGATTACATAGAAAGATTTATGTCAGTAAAACTGAGATCAGGCTGTGTCCCAGAATTTTGCATTTCTTTTGTTAATAATGAAATTGGGCTTGTGCTTCACTAACTGGCCCAGCATCTCCCTACATTTAAGGGTGTGCTTAACTTTCTGTCCTATAAATGGATCCACTGGAAGGTGTAGAACAATAGATGACTCTTTAACGTGCTCAGGGATCAACACCTGGACAAACTACAGTTTAAGCACTGTATTTAAAGCCAGAAGCATCCTGCTGCATATCCACTGCTAGGTAGAAAACATTTTCAAGTACCTTTTCAAATTCCATTAAGATAATAATTCTTTGCTGATTATTTTTTTTCTTCCTTTTTCTTTTTTTTATAAATCTTTCATCAACACTAAACCTGAGTGCAGATTGCATTGCAGACTATCGGCAAACATAGCAGATGAAATATTTTAGGCAGTAACACATCTGTATAGTCTCTAGGTTGACTGCTATCTATCAGCGAGGTCTGTCCACAGTACCAGGATTTTCTGAATTGCTTATTGGTGATGTTTGATTTAAGGATACAAAAAGATAAAAAGAATATCACTGTTCTGCTGTTTTAGAATTGTTGTTCCTCTGCTGCAATATTCACTGCTTTAAACAAGTAAAAATATTAATAACAAAATCACTTTTCTTAATCTTCATTTATTTTTAAAATATTTTGTTTCATGTTGTGGCTTACAAAGAAAGAAAAAGATTTACACCTTTGAAGAACCAAATTCTGCATTCCTTAGAATATTCCAAGCACAGCTTTGTGTGTCACCAGTAGTTTCCTAGTGCTGTAATAGATAACATAGTACAGCCCTAGGTACATGAGTGTAACATATGCACTTGTGATATAGAAAGCATCTGAAAGTAAAGGGAGCTGGTTGTGGAGACACACACTAGAAATGGCAAGATCTTTCTTCTTTGGAATTAAATACTTGTCTGTCTTTTGTGCTTTTGAAAACATTTCCCAAAAGAGTTTTTAAATGAGAGTGTCAAAGAGAAAGATGCTGATTTATACCAGCAGAAGTATAAGCCTAGGACTGTGAAACACAGAAGTACAACAGTTTTCCAGCTGGAAAAATGGCAGAAGCAAGTGTGTATAGAAGACAATGTATTGCAGTCATTGACAGCAGTAGGAATAGGTGCAGTCTTGAAACAGATTTCAAAGCTGAATTTATAACTAATTTTAAAGCTTTTTCTCTTATTTATTCATTTTTGAAGGTTATGAGGATTATGATCACACGTGCAGCTCTGCATAGCTGTCCATTCCGAGATGATGGTGACACCTTAGAGAATATACGCAAACTCCTGGTTAACCAGCTGCATAGTGCTCCTTTTATCCAAAAGATTTGATAACTGCTTTTCACCAGCTCTCCGGTTTTGTTCCATCATGTTGTCTCTACCAGCCTAAACGATTTCCTAAAATGGTCCTTTTACTGTTTCTTGCAATCCTGTTATTGAAGGAAGATGTCTGTGAGAACTTTGGGCTTTTGGTTTCTGCACAGGCCAATGAAAGAAGGGTGGTTGCGCACATGCCTGGTGATATTATCATTGGAGCTCTATTCTCTGTCCACCACCAACCAACTGTTGACAAGGTTCATGAGAGGAAATGTGGAGAGGTAAGAGAGCAGTATGGCATTCAAAGAGTGGAGGCCATGCTACATACCCTTGACAGAATTAATCTGGACCCCACGCTGTTGCCAAATATAACGCTAGGATGTGAAATAAGGGACTCCTGTTGGCATTCTGCTGTGGCTCTGGAGCAGAGCATCGAGTTTATAAGGGACTCTCTTATTTCATCAGAAGAAGAGGAAGGGATGGTACGATGTGTGGATGGATCTTCATCGTCTTTCCACTCCAAGAAACCCATTGTTGGTGTCATTGGACCCGGCTCTAGCTCAGTTGCTATCCAGGTCCAGAACTTGTTGCAGCTTTTCAATATACCTCAGATTGCTTATTCTGCCACAAGCATGGACCTAAGTGACAAAACTCTATTCAAGTATTTTATGAGAGTTGTGCCATCTGATGCACAGCAAGCACGGGCTATGGTGGACATTGTAAAGCGCTATAACTGGACCTATGTTTCTGCTGTACATACTGAAGGTAAGAGGCTATTTTTTTCCATATAAGAATGCCTTAGAACTTCTTTGATGTGGTCAGACAGATAGATGATGATAGTTTGGTGTTGTTAAGTTTTTTGCCAGATAGTTGTCAACAGTATAAACTTTTACTTTACTTAATAATAATTTCAAATTCCCTATGGGGCTGAAGAAGTATCATGTTAATATTGGCTGAAAACAAGGTTTGAAATACAGATTGTGTGTGTTCTGGGGCCATTAGTTGCTAAAAGTGGTTACTCTGGAGTCTCCTAAGTTACTTTAATTTACTTTAATTGGCATTTATTTATTTATTCTTCTTAATCTACCAATCTGTGTATTTATGCAGAATAATAGTTTTGACTATATTGGTATCATTTTGACTATATTGGTATCAACGAGTAATGAGAAAGTGTCTGGTCTTCCTAGTGCAGAAGAGAGTTAAAATATCATTTGAAATAGTAGTGGAGTCAGAATGTGTTCCTTCTTAATACCTGAGGCACAGAGGCACGAATACTAGAAAACATGTAGTTCTGGTGAATATTTGAATGCAGGTTGTCCCAACTCCTGAATAGAAGAACTGTTTCTGTCCTTTTACTAATAGTTCATGAAGTGTTACAGCTGCTTCTTGCCCTGCATCTGGCCATTGGTTTTAGGAGTTAGTGAGGGAAGTCTCGTCGAACCATCTTTACACACTTATGCTCCATCAAGTGTCCAGAAAATGAGAACTGTGTGCTGAATTGCTTTCCTCTTTTTATGAGTTTGAGTTAGAGCTTAAGATTTTTACCCATTGTTCAGAGAAGTATATGATTAAAAGGAAATGTAAAGCTTACCTGATTTTGTTATTCCTTGTATTGGCAATATTGAGTGGGTTCACCTTGCTGTGAGTGACTAGAATTCCATAGTGCCTTAAGAGCTGTTTTCACCAGTCTCTGTCTAATGACAGCATCATTTAATGAGTTTTCTGGAACTAGGTTCTGTGGTGAATTTCAGGATCTCACCGAGTGGCTTCTGTTCAAACACAAACTCAGAATGGAAGGCTCAGAATATGACCTGGGAATGAGAAATCTTATTAAGAGATTGAGTAATGGTGACGGCGTTTCTGAACAGCAGCAGATGATACTGGCTTTATTACAACCAATAGAAAGCAGATTGTCCTTCCCACACACTGAGTATGCTTCTCTGGCAGCATTCATACTATTCAAAGTCGTCTTTGGGGTGATGCTGTCCCATGCTAGTATGTAGAGATCTTTGTCCTCCTACAGATATGTAGAGAGCTCGTTCTGCTGTATTTAAAAAAGAAAAAAAGTTAGAATTTACATGCAGATTGTTGCAATCATGTTTCCATCACGATAACAGAAGCTGGTAAATAACTGCAGCCTCTTTGGTATGGAAATGGTATGAATATATTAACAGTTTAATATAACAGTGTATAAATCACACTACATTACATCATGTAGTGAAGGTATCCTGTGCCAACTGATGTCTTTGGCATGGCTTGGCGTGCAGTCTTCTCTTCACAAATATGTATGAATAACATCATGGTCAAAAATAATGCCACTGATGCATTACATTAGCATAACATTTTATATCCTGACTGTTTTTGATGATTTGTCTAATTTTTGCTATATACAACATTTACACCTCTGCTTACTGAGAGGGAATGCTTATATATTCAGTGCGGGAGTTGTCAACCTCGTAGCAAGGTCTGATTCTGCTCAGAGTGAGAATACTTACTTTCACCATGTCCTGTGGACACTCTATTTGGAGCAGATGGTAACATATGGCATCATAATCTTATTGCAGAGGAACTTTGCACTGCACCTTGGAAAGAAGGGAATAGGGACACAAGGGTTGAAGCTGGAGGTGGCTGCTAAGGGCAAGATGAGTAGAAAATGGCAGAGGAGATGGGTGTGAAGAAGGGGAAATGATGAGTGAGATATCTAGTACACCAAGTGCCTACCGCTGCTAGTATTAAAATGGAAAATATAGGTGGTATGTTGTTAATACCTGAGGTGTCATATCTTTCATAGCATGTTTACAGCAACATAACTCTGGACTTCAGTGAACTAACTTTAAACTTGGGTTCTGGACATTTTATGATCCTGTCATCTCTTTGCATGGTCTGGTCATGATGACGAATGTGCTCTCCAGTTAAATAATATCATACCACTGTTTTCTAACAATAGAATGGATACTACTTATAAAGGGATAGACAAATGCAAACTGGTCAAGGTATTTCTTTGAAATGTGACAATGTCTGATGTTCTGGACACTTTCCAAAGATTATGTCAGAAATTGTCCCGTCCAGGAACAGAAATAGTTTTTTAAAAAACAGCACAAAACACTCCTATAGATGAAAGTTAAAGTAAAGGAACTGAGTAAACAAGTAAAAGAGATATAATTTATATTGCTTCTATTTTTAGAATTAATTTTCTTTATGATATAGCATCTGTTTACTTGTAAACATTTGGAATATGCCCCTATACTCAGTGTCCTACATTCGTAGGTATTTTTTCAAAATTGGTGCAAAAAAATTGTTCAATCCCACTCCTTGCAATCCTTGCTTAGGATCTTCCCCACCCACTAAGAGATGACTTTCTTTCACACCTCCAGTATTTCTGGCCATCTACATTCATTCTCTTTAGCTAATCTTCATGCATTAGCCAGACTCTTCTGAAATATGATCTTTGGTTTCTGGGAAGGATTTCCAAGGATAGGGAAAGTCCTCGTTTTCGAAACCGGACTGGGAGAAAATCAGAGGCAGAAAAAACTTGTTTATTTCATTGTTTGGGAGTTCCCTAGGCAGATAAAGTTACAGGTCTCTTTTTGGTCTAGTATGAGAAAAACCTGGGATAAGTCAGTAACTTCATAATGAAAAGCTTCCTGTTTGAATCTTTGCTTCTGCACTTACTAATCGTGCTCTGTGTCTATAGTGGACTAATATTTTGGGAGGTTGCTCTGAAGTTTTGTTGTTAAATCCTTATTAAAGACTTCGGATTTAAAATACATGAAAATTTTGAGAGGTTCTTGTAAGCTTTGCTCCATTGACATTGTCATGGTTTAACCCCAGCTGGAAACTAAGCCCCAGACAGCCACTTGCTCACTCCCTCCTCAGTGGGATGGGGGACAGAATCGGAAGGGTGAAAGTGAGAAAAGTCAGGGGTTGGGATAAAGACAGTTTAATAGAAAAAGCAATAGCCACGCACACAAGCAAAGCAAAACAAGACGTTCTTTCACTATTTCCCATTGTTGGGCAGGTGTTCAGCCAGCTTCAGGAAAGCAGGGCTCCATCATGCATAAAGGTTACTTAGCATGACGAAGGCCAGAAGTCTGAAAAGCCCCCAGTTCCTTCTTCCCCCAGCTTTACATTCTGAACATGATGTCATATGGTATGGAATATCTCTTTGGCCAGTCTGGGTGAGCTGTCCCAGCTGCATCCTCTCCCAGCTTCCATTGCACTTGGCAGCATGGGAAGTTGAAAAGTCCTTGATTGCCTACCAACAACTGAAAACATCAGTATGTTACCAACATTATTTTCATCCCAAATCTAAAACATAGCACTACTCCAGCTACCAGAAAGGAAATTAACTCTATCCCTGCTGAAATCAGGACAGACATTTAGCATCATGGTTTAATCTAGGTGATGCTTCCAAGTGCGCAAGTAACCACAAAGAGTAACTTTTTCGTAAGAATTGGAAAGTAGCAAGCAGTGGTGTTAGTGGAATTCTTGTAATTTTAAGGCTGTTACTACTGTCCTATTCATAGGAAATATGGGTAACAAATGAAAGATATTACTTATAAAACAACAGTCATCTCCTCTTACTGTAGGGTATTTTACATATGCCAATCAGAAATCTTTTCAAGTCTTAGAAAGACTTGGGTTGTAACTTGCCTTGCTCAGCTCTGTCAGGAATGACATGTGCCTCTGGCGTCATTATTTTCCCTCCTGCTCTCCAACTCTTCCTTGCATTTAATAATTTATGGAGCTGTACTTTGAACTGATATGGCTTTAAAATAAAACTTTTTCACCCACCATAAGGGGACATTTTAAAAGTCTCATCTGTTCTGGAATCCAGGTCATGCCATGGCCTCATGAACAGATATTAACACTGCATGGCAGGGAGGTAGGAGTTGGTGGGCAAAGAGGGAAGATGTGATGGGAAACTCCTTGCACTAAGGACCTAACACTTAAAGCCTGAAGCAAGTGCCTTCCACTTTATGGATTGCTACAATAGGCTTGCAGGTTTTGCTGCAGACCATTTTATCTGAAGTTTGCACACATCTAATTCTTTCAGCTGTCCTTACAGATGTTTTTTTTTCCCATCACTGTGATAGGAACAGAGCTTAGACAAACTTTCATTAAACTCAAACCAGCTTTGACTAACTTTGCAGACATACAGCAGCTCAATAATGAAGTCAGGAAATCAGTGTGTGTTTCTCTCTCAGGCAAAGCATCCCAGCTGAGAGAAGCCCTCTGGTTTAGCCCCTCAATTTCTCAGAGCATTTTAGGGATATTTTTTTAGCTCAAGTACCTGTTGTCCAACCCCGAGGAAACTAATACATGGACATGGGAGTAGAGAGGAAAATTTTTGCCTGTGTCTGGATTTTGGGTGGTGATGTCTGACTTGCAGATGGGCCACAAAGCTCAAGCACCACTGGCATTTTGTCTAGACGTTTTCTTGCTTAACTGCTTGGCACCACAACTGATTGGAAACTGGGGAGAAGCTAACTGGCTGCCCCAAGAGACAAAGAACTGTCTGTTTACCGCATTTCCAATATGAAAGCATACCCTGGTCTTTTTGAAAGATCAAAGAAAAATATATACAATTTTTTTTTTTCTCCCATCATTGTGGTTTAAAGCCTTCTTTGAAAGCCCATTTGAAGTCAATAGTCTCCCATTGCCTAGACTGAAATTTGGATCAGGCCTTCCTAGTCAGAAATAAAGACAGTCCCTCAGAGTCTGTGCTTAAAATTTGCCTGGAGTGAACGAATTATTAATTTGAAGGGCAATTTTCATTGCCATTGGAAACCATTTATTTTGCCACTCTGAATGGAGTAAAGAGGTGATGTATGCTGGAAAAATACATCGTTTGAAACAGCACAGGCCAAACTTATTTGTGGTGGCAAGGGATAAATTTCACTCCGTTAAGTTAAGGTGTGATTAACTTTTAAACATAGCCTTAAGAAAGAAGCTACTTTGTTAATATTTTCTTCAGACAGCTCTGCAGGTAAACATTGGATGAAACTCATCCTCAAAGTGCTCTTTGTTTGATATAATTTTCCTCCATTTAAATTTATCAGAATTGAATATAAATAAGTGGTTCAGTTTCATTTTCTTAGGATGTACCCAGGCAACAATAACAAAAGCAGACCTTTTTTTTCCTGCAGATAAGGGTTATTTCACTCATTTCCTTTCATATTTGTTCAGATGTGTCTGGTTACAAGACTATTTTTGCCTACATCCTTTGCTACCAAGCAAAGAGCAAAATGAAAATTAGTCATAGTCTGTGAGGATAGGATGAAGAAATGAAAGAAAGAGTGCAACAAGTTGACCTTAAACCTGCTGCTTAGAACAAATTTTGCTTATATGGTGTTGTGGAGATATTCTTTCAGAGCTTAGATTTTTCACCTTCACATACGAAAACTATATCATGATCAGAAATATTATTTACTTTTCACATAATAATAAGATTTAAAATTAGATTCATTTTGTTTTAAGCATAGGTGATATTTTGTCATGCTTTATATGCAGAAAAAAACCATAGAAATAATGTACCAAAAAAAGTCAATAATAGTTCATAAAAATATTTTCAAATCCAAAGAAAATTTGTTTCTAAAAATCTGCTTCTGAAAGTTGAAGAAGGTCCTCTCTAAAGACTGGAGAATGTTCTCTTTCAGCAATGTTTCATGTTTTAACCTTGGGAAAAAAAATTACTTGGATTTTTTTTATATTTTAAATTACTTTTGTTTTTTATTTTTTACAGACTTTTAAACTGTTACAACAATAATTGTTGAGGTTAGGATTATCACAGTTTGATATGCACTCAATCACATCAGTCTTGTAGCAAAAATAAAAAGTATCACAGAATCGTGGGGGCTGGAAGACATCTCTGGGGATCATCTAGTCCAAACCCCCAGCCAAAGCAGTGTTACCTAAAGCAGGTTGCACAGGACTGCGTCCAAGCGCATTTTGGATATCTCCAGAGAAGAGAAACTGACAGCCTCTCTGGGCAACCTGTTCCAGTGCGCTGTCATCCTCAGAGTGAAGAAGTTCTTCCGCACATTCAGATAGAACTTCTATGCTTCAGTTTGTGCCCGTTGCCCTTGTCCTGTCACTGGGCACCACTGAAAAGAGCTTGGCCCCATCCTCCTGACACCCACCCTTCAGATATTTGTAAGTATATATTAGGTCCCCTCACAGCCTTCTCCTCTTCAGGCTGAAGAAGCCCAGCTCCCTCAGTCTCTCCTTGTAGGAGAGATACTCTAGTCCCCTCACCATCCTCGTAGCCCTCCGCTGGACACTCTCCAGAAGCTCTTCATCTTTCTTGAAGCGGGGAGCCCAGAACTGGACAGAGTACTCCAGATGAGGCCTCACCAGGGCAGTGTAGAGGGGAAGGAGAACCTCCCTTGACCTGCTGACCACACTCCTCCTGATGCATCCCAGGATCCCATTGGCCGCCTTGGCAGCCAGGGCACACTGCTGGCTCATGGTTAACCTGTCATCCATCAGGACACCCAGGTCCCTCTCCACAGAGCTGCTCTCCAGCAGGTCCACTCCAAGCCTGTACTAGCGCATGGGGTTGTTCCTCCCCAGGTGCAGGACCCTGCACTTGCCCTTGTTGAGACTCATCAGTTTCCTCTCTGCCCAGCTTTCCAGCCTATCCAGGTCACGCTGAATGGCAGCACAGCCTTCCGGTGTATCTACCACTCCTCCCAGTTTGGTGTCATCAGCAAACTTGCTGAGGGTACACTCTAACTCTTCATCGAGGTCATTGATGAAGAAACTGAACAAGACTGGGCCGAGTACTGACCCCTGGGGGTTACCACTAGTTACAGGCCTCCAACTAGACAGCGCCACTTCTTCTCATCTGAAAGAAAATATGGGAAATGGAAAACCCAACTCCAGTCCTACCCTGTTGAGATGTTTGCTCATTTTTGTTGAATGCTGACATCTCTAATCAAGGTGGCTTTTTTTTTGCCCAATTTCAAATATTTATCCTAGCTTCACAATTGTGAAAAGTGGCAAATTCTATCAATCAACTGAGGATATTGAGATAGAAAGCTAAAGGAGCGTCAAGTTAACGTTTACTTTGTTCTGCAGTGACTGACTAGCTGGACAGCACTTCAACATTGCTGGTAGACTGCTCAGACCGGACATACCCACTACAAAGTATCCTGACTGACTTAAATATACAAAATGAGGGGCATACATTGGACCATAATGGGGATGAAGATTGTTAGGAGAAATACCATGAGACAGCAAAGGGAAGGTGAGCAAGGCAGTGTATATTCTAAAGTTTTAAAAATATCACTTTGAAAGGAATGACATAGGGTGGACGTATTTTAAAACAGGAAATTTGGATCTTCAAAATGTCACTTTGTTTCTTTTTTTTGGAAGCTAAGTGTCTGAATGTCACTTTTTCCCTCAATTAGGCTCTATAGAACTCCAGGAAAGTTGCAGTGTCATTAAACTTGTCTTCACTGAGAAGAGACAGTGGGAGTGTATCATTCTCCAGCTTCATCTTAAGTTTGTCTCTTGCCTTGGGCCTGGAAAAGGCACCGTTCTTGTTCTCATCACCAGGGTTCACCTTGTCAATCAGGGAGGGATCTATCAAGTTCATGAGATTTGGAATATTTTAAGGAAAAGGGGTTTCACTGCATGGTGTCCGACGGGTTAAATCATATTTACGAAAGATGGTCCTTCTAATATATGCTATCTGACAACCAAGGGTAGTGACAGTTGTTCACTTTCCTGTATCCTCCGTTGATATTTTGTCTTTGATATAAAAGAATACATGCTATAGACCTGACTGGAAAACAGATATTCTATGCAATTTAAAAAAAAATAGTTCCTGAATTATTTTTTAAGCCAAGTCAGAATCAAAAGTAAAAATAACTTATTTTAGCAAATTAAAGCTATGATAATATTCATAAGTGAGTCCAAATAAACTGCTTGTCTTATGGTTGTATTATAATAGTAGATAAAAGGTAACTTTATAAGGCAAATGGAAACTTCATTCAAAAAGATTTCAACTTTCAACATTTTTGCACAAATATTAATGTTCTTTGACAGTTCTGATTAAAGGTATTTTCCTCAGGGAAGAGCTGGAATGTCTCCCGCATCACATTTTATTTGACATGTCTTCTCTACCGCCAATCCTGTATACAAATTAAACATTTTTGGATACATTGACATCTCATTAATACAATAGTTAAGCAGGGGGTGATGAACCAGGTCCCATTACTCATTGTTTGTTATGATTTGTGCTATTTCTGCATCTGTTGTATTTCTTTTCTTTCTTATTCTTGAAATCATAGATTTTTTCTTTTTCCATGCATACTACATAATGACAGGGAATTTAAGTCATGAATTTGTGAAGTTATATTTTTTCCTAGATTTAAAGGTCAAAAGTGCAGTTAGTACCCTTTGATATGAGAAAAACACGCCAACATATTATTTCATATTTCTTGGTATAGATCTTGTTGTAGAGAATTCAGGGGAGATCAGGGAGCCAGGAAGAAAGATGGTGAGACAGAAGAAAGCTACCCGACATCACTGGAAGGACTAGTATGAGAAGACACTTTTCCAGAGTGCTAGTTTAAGACACCAGGTAGGAAAAGACTTTACCAGACACTAGAATTTAATTTCCTACCTAAACAAGCAAAAGGAAGATGTCTTGCACTTGTCAGTATCTTTATGCGTCAAAAACATATTGTGGGTAGCTTTGTAGTGCAGGGGTTAAATCAATGTTGTTTCCAAATCAGAAAGTTCCTGTATAGAATGGTTTGGGTTGAAAGGGGCCTTATAGATCATCTAGTTAAGTATAGTTATACATATCTTAACTAGTATGGTTAAGGAGCAGAACATATATTTGCATTAGTTATAGAATCATAAAATAATTTAGGTTGGAAAAAACCCATAAGATCATCGAATCCAACCACAAACCTAACACTGCCAAGTCCACCACTAAATCATGTCCCTAAGTGCCACATCTACACTTTTTTTAAACACTTTCAGGGATGGTGCCTCAACCACTTCACTGGGCAGCCTGTTCCAATGCTTTACAATTCTTTCAGTAAAGAAATTTTTTCTAATACCCCATCTAAAGTTCCCCTGACACAATCTGAGGCCATTGCCTCTCATCCTGTTGCTAGTTACTTGTGAGAAGAGACCAACATCCGCCTCACTACAACCTCCTTTCAGGTAGCTGTAGAGAGCCATAGATTCTCCCCTCAGCCTCCTCATAAGACTAAAAAATCCCAGTTCCCTCAGCTGCTCCTCATAAGGCTTGCTCTCTAGACCTTTAATCAGCCTTGTTGCTCTTCTCTGGACATGCTCCAGCAACTGTATGTCCTTCTTGTACTGTTGACAGGCTGTTGACCAACACCCCAAGGTCCTTTTCCACTGGGTAGATTTCCAGCCACTCTTCCCCAAGCCTGTAGCTTTGCACGGGGTTGTTGTGACCTAAGGGCAGGACCTGGCACTGAGCTGTGTTGAATTCATATACAAAAGACCAGTTCCTGTATTTACAAGAGCTAACTTGTGATTCTTCTGAAAGCTAAGAAAGACAAAAAGCCTGCCTGATTCTTTAGCCATGCAGAGACATTTACCTTGGAGGTGAACTAATAATTATAGACTTTAATTTAATTTGGAAGCCACTGGACAGACAAAAACATTGCATCATTTTACTAAAATCTGATTTCAGGCTCATGGTGATGTGGAGACATGTTGTAATGCAGAGTATTATACATAAATACATTGTGTATGTATACATTAAGGAAGTGATTGGGAAGTTTATTAACAAAACAGTTACCATCTACCTTGGCAAATGAGTTTTGAGACAGTCCCATTCATAAATCACACTCTTGTTTTTAAACTAACATAATTTAACTCATCATGCTAGATATGCTGACTGAAGAAAACTACAGCTAAGATTTCCTCTAATTGAGGGATCTGATTATTTTTTCGGGAAGCATCTGGCAGCATTTATGGCTGGCCAGATACATGATCCAGGTGATATGTGTGGAAACCTCCATATGAAATCGATTACATTGTTAAGAGGCAGACAAACAATGTATAGGGAATGGCTACTGCTAGAAGTGCAATACCTGCTAGAAAAGTTGGAAAGATAAGAACTGGGGTGGCTGGTAAACCAGCTCACTGAATGAATCCCACTGCCAAGATTCAACCAAACTGCTGAGAACAGCACAAAGGTGAGGAAAACTCCAGATACACACAGAGTGTGTTAACTTAAGGTCTTCGTGTAAAGGCAGAGTTGATTTCGCCTTTGGGTAGTGTGTTCAGACTGTGAGCTATCCTTTCTTCAAATGAAATGACTGACTTCTGTTCCCATCCATAGCCCCTTCATCTCGATATGTTCTCAGAGCTGCTCTTCCCAGGCATTGTTCTAATCTTTCTTTTGGCTAAACCCAAGTCCTTTAGTTCTCCCATCACTTCAGTAAAGTGGGTTTTCCAGATACTAAATTATTCTTATAGATCTTGCATAAATCTTCCCAGTTTTGTCAAATCCTTTTTTAAGAGCATGTACTCTTTATTAAACTCCTTTTTAGGGGGATTGATACTCCATTTACTTCTTCAGCTTGCATTCAGGCAGGAAATTGTTTTCCACAGATCAACATACAAGCTGCTGTTTCTTACCTTACCAGCAAACCAATACAGTGGTGACCTTTAAACACGTACTGTTTATTTTTCCCTTTCACAGTTATCTGCTTCCATCTTGTCATAACTTATCTTCTGTCCGTGTGGCTTACTATCTCACATTCCTCAATGTTTGGTGGGTTTTTTTTTCTTCCTACCATCTCTTTTTCTGGTTACATTAACTCCGCTCTTCTCCCCCCTGGTTAAGATCATTTTTTTTTTCCCATGTCATCCGTCCCCAGTCAAAATAAGATTATCAAACAATTTCTGGTAGATAATGGTATGAATAAGATAGGATGCACTGATTTGGAAATATCTAAACCTTATGGCTTATGTGATCACGACTATCAACCATTGCAAATTGAGCCCTCACTAAAATAAAGCCCAACAAAGTTGCACACTATTTTTAAAGTCTGGAGAAGCCAGACTTAGTGCAGATGTCTTCTAAAGTTCAGGATTTAAAGTTCAGATTCTTATTTAAAAAATCTGATTCTGACTAGATAGACTATTCAGCAATTCTACATTTATTTGGTCTTAACGCCTTATGTATCACAGTAGTTAAATTTTCCATATGTGGCAATCAGTGAAAAACAGGACCTTTATTTCATTTGGACGCAAAGATTTGAAGGTGAAAAATAAGCTGAAATTCTTCCTCTATTTCACCTTCACCGGCTTCAACAGTCTGCATACCCAACTTCATTCTCAGTTACACTGGAATAGGTTCTTGGCCAAAATATCTGTTGTGCTTGAAGAGCCCAAAACCATGTCCCATCCACCTTCTCTCTACCAGGTTGCCTCAGAGACGGTCTTTCCAAGCAAGACAAGTGAGCAGTCCAGGAGCATGCTGACGTGTTGAGGCAGTTCCCTGGCTTGCAGAAAGTACTGTAAATGGTTGTGATCTCAGAGCTGTGCATAGATGCATCCTAAGTGCGAGTGAAAATATATTTAGGCATGGAAAAGGAGCAAAAGCAAGAAGTTCAGAAAGGGATCTTACACTTTCTTTCGATGGAGGAGAAGCAGTGAGATTCATCTCCTTTGCCATTTCCATGCTGGCTTTGCAGGTCAGAGAATAATTTTACTGTAGGTTTCTGAAGAGGTCCAGGGAGGAAAATTAGTGAAAATATGCAGATGCTGCTCATTTGGTTTTATGAGTAGAACAGAATTTAATGTTGTATTTTATAGGTAAACAGTTCTTCCTTTTTCTTTCATCTTTACCACACAAAAATACAGGGCTCAAGTCTTATCTCATTAACAGAAGCTTTCAAAAAATTAGGATATGTGCCCAAAATGATAATATGAGAGAGTCTGTATTATCTTTCCAATATAAGCTTTTCATATGTCTTCAGTCATGGTTATGCATATAAAGGGCTTCTTTGTTTTTTCCCTTTTAACAGCACTGTGGGACATGAAGTTACCTTGCTCATTTTCATGCATATGCAAAAAGACAGGCAATTTGTCTGACATTTCTTTCCTTGAGACTAGTTCAAATTTTAGGGGTCTTAAAAAATGTTGAAGTTGGATCAGATGGTTTATTTCTCTGACTTGCATCACTCCCTTGAAAGCCCGCTGTACAGGGTATTCAGATGCTCAACTTCTTTTTTGGCACCTCCATGCCTACTGAAAAGAAAGGGATATGGAGATGCTCTGTGTGGATCTACTGGATATGGGGCTGAAGATTTTATTCACTCAGACAGAATTTCTATGGAGGGAATTTCATCTTTTTTTTTCCCAAATTTGAAGGCATTTATGCAACAGCATAAATACCAGCATACCTTAGCAGCTCAAAATGAAGCATTTGGTACACAATGCATTCAGGGATCTCAACCTCCTGGATATTGTACAAAAGTCAGAATTCTACCATGACTGGTACAGGCTAGTTATGTAGGTGCTTCTGGTAAGCTATATAAGATTCAACCGAGGAATGTAAGCTTTATAGTTATAACAACATCCTGCTGTAGAGTTTCATCGAAAAAGTGAAGGTTACTTGACCTGTAGACTTACCAATTTCTCTTCTCCTCCACCTTTCCCTATTTTACTGTTCCTTCAATTGTGCAGCCTTCCTCCCCCTCCCTCTCTCTCTGGCCTCTCGCCTGTTAACTAGAACTGTCTGAATCATCCAGGCTAACATAGTCCTTTTCTTTCCCTGCTCCCAAGCTGATTTTGTTACAGCTTTATGCATTATTCATGTGTATTCAGCCAACAGTTTATGCAGACAGATTCTGTTATGTGAACTGTTCAGACTGTTCAGGCAGGGCTAGACAGTGCCTTTAGGCACCACCCTGGGGAAGGAGTGACACGTAAATGGTGCTAAACCAGGAGGCAAGCTGCTGAGAAACCTTTTCAGTCGCACAAGGTTGCTTGTGACCATGCCAGGCCAGTGCTGAAACCTCTCCCCCCACATGCGATGGTGTGTGTGTCACATTAAGCCATGCTATGAGAGGGAAGACTATTGCATCCTCAACATTGTGTTGGTTGGTTGTGTTATGTCTCTGTGAGCTGGAAACATAGTACTATCTCTTCTTCTAAAGCCATTCGATTGGTCTGGTCGGGAATGGGAGTCAAATTACATCACCAGAACTAGAAAATTTGACTTGAGAATATTTGGTGTGGAGAGCAGGACGGTGCAGTGGCTACTGGAGCAGAGAGTTTGGGATGGTTTACACGGAAGTGGGAGACCCAGTTCTGTGCTCTTCTGGATTACTCGTGTGGCCCTGGTGAAACTGTAGAGATCATGACAATGCCTTACGATGGAGAGACTCGTTCACATACACCAAGGTTGCATCGGGCTGTACCATTACAGTATTGTACTGAAGCAGATCAGTCCATTGGGAAGTACAACATGGAACATGACACTGCGGAGTTGAGAATCTCAGCTAGTGGCTCAGCACAATCGGTTAGACCAGAACTATATTGGGTGTGCTTGCAGTCCCTTCCGTCGCTTGCTGTGGACATACCTCCAGCCATCTGCAAGGGGGCCTGCTTAACGATTTTATAATGATTTGGCATTTTGTAGGCTGAGAATTGGCACACATCGGTGTCTTTGAAGCAGTTGCTCCAAACACCCACATTTCAAATGTGTAATGAAGTGCTGTGAGGATCAATACTTTGGAAAGTAAGGGACACTATTGGTAATGTAGGGCAGAGAAGCTCATGGACATGTAGTTTTTGTATGTGTTCTGTTACTGCCCACACACGGGTTTTGTGACCTTAGAGAAGGTACTCTGAAACATTATTGAGAAATAGTACCTTAACTGACATACCTCCTCTAGGAAAGCAGAAAGATAGAGGACACTGGAAGCCCGGAAAACTGAAAGCCTGAAGGCTGATTCCTATTTGTCTTTTACACATGAGCTTTTAATGGATTTTGTTTTTTCTACTCTTGAACAGTTGGCAGAGTGGGTGTTACATCCAACACCTCCGTGTGACAAATCTCAGCCTACAAAATACTGACACGTTACATTTCATTAACCATATGGGACCTAATTGTGCTGCCAGCTAAAATGCAGGTGCAAGTCCCAAAGGATTCACTTGCTGCGTGTGCATGGGCCCTATAGAACCTGACAGTATGTTTGCCTACACAAATCAGGGAGTTCATCTGACACTTGCAACACGCATGGCTGCATCAATCTGTGTAGGGCCGAAGGTTTAGTATATAACTAAAATAAAAGGTGAGTTTTACTCACAAGGTGGAAGATTTTGGGGGAGAAAGGGCAGTGCATGTGTACCAATAAATGAAAAATTTGTCAAGAACTTCCCAGAAAGTGTCATTTCAGCATTTTGCAGTCATATCCACAAAGAAAACAGGCCAAAGGTAGCTAGAGTCCTTAAAACAGTGGAGCATTGCCATCCTCTGTCTACAGAACACCTGAAACAAAGTGGCCCAGATTTGGCAGTGCTCTCCCTGCCCTGTCTGTCTCACTGGGATGCCAGTTCAAAGACATGAGGGCTACATAATGCCACTGGCAGCGATTTCATCATGGGTTTTTTTATTAGGTAGGCTATGGAAGGGCAGGAGTGAACTCTGTGCAGGTTGGATATGAATGCCAAGAGGACTCTTAGCAAGAGGGGAGGAAGGGGAGTATCAAATGTGTAGGTGAAGGAGAAAGAAGAAAGTACAGGATTAAGAACAACAAACTGCAGAAATAGCAATGGTGCTTAAGATGTACTGTTTCACTGACACAATTTCTAGATATGAGTATTCAGTACACTCTAAATCCTATTTGTAGAATCATAGAATCATAAAGATTGGAAAAGATCTCTAAGATCATTAAATCCAGTCGTCAACCCAACACCACCATGCCTACTGAAACATGCCCTCTACAGACCCTGAAATACAATTTTACTGCTAGAGAGCCAGAGGACTGAAAGCTGGCATGCTGTGCTGAAGGTCAACCATGGCACCTATCTTGTTTCCCGACCTCTGCTCTCCCATCGACTGGGCTATCTTTCATGGTCATAATCTGTTACAGTAGGGAAGGTGCCACGATGGGTCCTTCCATGGTTGTTTGCGTAAATTCAGTGGGGAGCACAAGGCCTGAAGTTCTTCTTCAGATCAGAAGTGAGAATCCAGTGAGGTGCTCTCAAGGGACTAAATATTTCTGCAGACAAAACAGGTGTAGTTTGAAGCAAAAGCAAACTATGTAATCAGCAAGAACTCAAACTGATTTTGCATTTATAACTAGTTGATTTGTCCTAAATACGTCAAGTAGAAATGACTGAAATTAGCTTTATAAAAAGGCTCTTCAAATCAATCATGTTAATAACTTCTCATGAGCTGATGGGTTCTCTCTGGCCAGATAAATATGTCATTTTGATATGATCACGGTAGAGGTGCTACCAACTTCATTACCTTAAGTAGGAAATGAGAAATTAGTTCACAATTTTGTAGAAGAGTTTGTGAAAAAATCATGACTAGAACTATAACAACATTTGGGAGTTTTTTGTGTGTATTTGCTACCTGCATGAGTGTGAAAAAATATTTTTATAGCATTTTTCTTCATTTATCTCCTTTGAAAATAGATAAGCATTTTATATTAAGGGGAATTTTTTTTTTTTAAATGAAAAATTCTTTTCAAAATAAGAAAAGTGTGTGCTTGTGCATTGTCATTTTCTGTTGATGGAATCTGCTATATTCTTATCACACCACAATTCTGGACAGCCATGGGTTAGACTTCATACGCCCACTGGCTATTTTTGTTGTCCTCTGAAAACAGCAATGGTGACAGAATCACAGAATCACAGAATCACAGAATCACAGAACGTTAGGGGTTGGAAGGGACCTCTGTGGGCCATCTAGTCCAATCCCCTGCAAAGCAGGGTCACCTAGAGCAGGCTGCACGGGACCTTGTCCAGGCGGGTCTTCAATATCTCCAGAGAAGGAGACTCCACAACCTCTCTGGGCAACCTGTTCCAGTGCTCCGTCACCCTCAGAGGGAAGAAGTTCTTCCTCATGTTCAGACAGAACTTCCTGTGCTTCCGTTTGTGCCCATTGCCCCTTGTCCTGTCGCTGGGCACCACTGAAAAAAGTTTGGTCCCATCCTGTTGACACCCACCCTTAAGATATTGACAAGCATTTCTAAGGTCCCTTCTCAGCCTTGTCTTCTTCAGGCTGAACAAGCCCAGCTCCCTCAGCCTTTTCTTGTAGGAGAGATGCTCCAGTCTCCTCAATCATCCTCGTAGCCCTCTGCTGGAGTCTCTCCAGTAGCTCTTCATCTTTCTTGAACTGGGGAGCCCAGAACAGGACACAGTACTCCACATGGGGCCTTTCTAGGGCAGAGTAGAGGGGAAGGAGAACCTCCCTCGACCTGCTGGCCACACTCTTCTTAATGCACCCCAGGATTCCATTGGCTTTCTTGGCAGTCAGGGAACACTGCTGGCTCATTTTGTGTGACATTTGCAGTGAAACTATTCGTTGATTTGCATGGGTGTGCAGGAACATGCTCTGACTTCAAAGATTAGCATTTTGTCTGGCATGCAAAATTTATCGAATAAATAATAAGACTGATTACTTTGGGTTTAAATATAAACTAAAAAGTATTTGGGGCAACATATCAAGTAATTATATATCTCAGGGTGTTGGTCAGATTGTGAATACAGTCTATTTACAGGCTTTCCCTGAAATGCTTTAATCTAGATAATGTATTATTTTAAAGTCCACCGTGAGGTATAATCTTTGCACTCAGTATAATCTTTGCAACTGAATAGTCTCCAAAAATTTACTAGGTGACACTTTTGATATGAAGGATTTTGTAGTAAAAAAAGGGTATTTACTGCCTTCTTTCCAAACACTCATTGCTTTAAGGTTATGAAGAGTTTACAAATAATTAATAAGTGTTTATGAATTGCTTACAAACTACATATTAGTTAGTTACCTAGTCTTTCTTATAGAAAGTCAGTAGTACCGAAACACCCAGTTCTGCAGTTGAGCAACCTCCTGAGTTATTCAGGAATTCATTATCAAGCAGAGATATCTCACTTATCTGTGGAGTTGTGGAAAAAGCACCCCTTGGAGACTTGGACTGGTTCTTGGTCTCAGCTCCACAGCCTGGAGTAGATGCTGTGCTTGTATGGTATCCTGTCACGTACTACTGCAGAGCGCCAGTAGTGTACACATGCATTGCCAGTTTGTCCAACAGGAACATGAGGATTTTTCTCACTAGACAAAAACTATTTTCTTTTTTCTGCCTCTCTGAATGTCTTTGTGTATCACTGTGATTCTTTCATCTATTTATTTGCACTCTGTCTTGTTATGCATTCGCATAGCATCTGGCATCAAGGTACTCTCATCTTAGCTGATGCCATATATGTCACTATATGCAATTTATGAAAAGAATTTCCATTTGCAAATAGCAGCACATGCAGTCTTGACTTACTTTACTGTTAAGGCCTGAGTCCTTTTCTTTCATCAACTGTTTTATTTCTTTAGTCCAGAGAGTGCAATGGAATTGGACAAAAAGAGATGGCTGTTTCAATCAGTCACATACTCTGCAGCATTCTGGTTCAGCAAGTACTCTGAACCCTTTTGTTATTTCTCCTCTGAACAATTCAGCTGGTTAAAAAGCAACAAATCAAAAAGCATCCTTTGCTGATAGACAATAGACTTCTGAATGCATGTTTGGCAAGTTTTTAGTGTTACCCTCTAGAGCAAGAACAATGCAGGAATTGCCTTCTTGTCTTCATTACATGTTCCGTCAAGGACTCTTACTGTGTGTGGCAATCAGTTTATTAATTTTCTTCCTTGAAATACTTTTCTCTGAGCAAAAGCCCACGACTTTTTAGTCTTGACTGAAGCAGAAACAGCATATTATTGTAAATTCTGTAAAACCGACACCTTGGAATAAACTTGCTGTTGGAGATCACTGATGGCTAGCAGAACGCTGATTCCACATATTTCTGTTGTTGATATGAAAAATGATACTTGTAATATGTTGGTAGCTCAAAACAGTATCTGAAAATAATAAGTACCTACATGGAACTTTGGATACTACTCTAGTTCTGGTGTCGAGACCTTATATTTCTCGCATTTGTAAGAGTAATTCTGGTCTTTTTGAAATAATAGATTACCTTGAAGCTGTTTGGAACAGTGAATAGAATCTCCCTGGTCATATGTTCACCACAAAATAAAACAGACCAAGGGCTGAGCTTAACCACTGCACTTTCCAACTGTTGACTCACATCCTGCTTCTCTTCTGGAATACTGCAATCATCCCTATAAAAGGCAAAACTGCTATAATGAGGACTGGACCTAAGCAGTGGATGCAGACTAATCTAGGTTACTTGTGCTTGTTCTGTCCCTTGTCCAGTCATCCATCATGCAGAAGCCCTTGTGTGAACATAAAGAGGCAATATCCTCCTTGTGAGCTTTACAGTCGTAAATGTCATGTAATTCTGAATTATCAGTTGCTATACCTGAAGAATCTTAATTTGCTTGTTCTTGAAAAGCTGGTACAATATGGTCATACTAGACCTGCCTATTTTGAATACTTCATGGTTCACACTGTCTCCAACTGTGCTTGGGAATTAGTTGGGACAGTTCTACTTGATCCAGACAAAAATGATCCCAGGGACTCTTACAGCAGTTTAACGGCATAGAGAATCATGTTTCAGTACTAGGGAACATTCTCTGGTGCTGCTTTAGTATACTAATATAAACGTTACCTTTATTTCCTGATAAATATCTTTCTTAACCTGCAGGAATGTATTAAAGAAAGTGGTTACGAATACAAGCACAAACACATAGATTTTCACTCCACTCGAACCTTTGATTTGTCTTTGTTTCCCAAGGATCTTAATTTCTTTGCAGCTGTCTACAGCTTGTTGAGATATTTAATAACTTTAAGTGTATTATTATTAAATGTGCTTTGTTTTATTGGAGTGAATAATGAGATACTAAAACTTGCTAGCTGTGGGCTCACTCGGTTTTAATTAAATAAATATATTTTGTGTAAACGCTATTGTTTATTGAAAGAGGGTTAATTTCAAAAGAACAGGTATTTGAGAAACTAAGAAAGATAATGATCTGTATAAATTAAACTACTCAAGATCAAACAGTCAAATATAAATCTGACAAGGCACTAAGGCAAAGATGGCTTTCTTCTCTAAAATTTTCATCTCACTTAATGTTATGTATTAGAATGGGATCTGCTGCGAATGGATTTTCCCACTGGGAATGGAGGGAAGAGCTCTGAAATCCATCAGAAAGTTTATCTAGATAATATACCATGAATATCCAAAAACGTAATAAAGATGGTAAAAGTCAAAATGAGTTGAATCTCACAAAGTAAATAAAAACAGATCGCTGAAGTCTACCACTGCTGTGTGCAAAGTTATGACAAAGAACAAGAACAGATTAAGTCAAAACTAAAAGTAATTCAGGCTTGGCCCTAAGCCAAAACAAATTCTTCTTGGCATAGAAGTGGCAGAAAGATGGCTCTATTTCATTTTTCTTCAGGCTGCTAACTAAATTGTCCCAGAGACCATATCCACTCAATGGAGAGTCACTTCCAAGGGGTGATTCAACTCTCCATTTTATTTAACCTCTTCATTAGTGACCTTGGATTACTGCCTTCCTAACTTGGGCACTTCAGATAAGAATTTTAAATTACATGTTGAATAGCAGTCTTCATAAAGATGAGGACTGTAGAATAAGAAGGCAAAGGAAAGTTGATTGGCAGGAGGGAGAATATGGAAGTGGAAATGACTGCTACTGAAGTGGAATAAAAACTCTTCAGAAAAATTAAAGACAGTGTTGGATCAGTTTGGTCCCAAAAGATTAAGAATAGTCATCAGTGAAATCATAAACTCAGGAGCAAGGTCTTTGCTAGAGGGACTTTTAGACCTTATTTTTGGGGTTCTTTAAATAAAATGTTATTTCACAGGTGGCAGTGTAATACTGGAGAATAGCTTAGAGAATGGATATGCTTTAACACGTTTGTGTGGGTGGAATGATCTCACTGTCCCCAGACCATGTCTCTATAGTGTGTTTTCTTTCATACAAACTTTGAAGATAAAGGATATGGAAGTAAATGTAAGAGCCCAGAAATTTTTCATCTTTTCTTCATGGGAATATTTAGTTTATTTTATTTTTTTTCTCCCTAAAGAGAGAAAATATAGTTTGAGTGTCCTCTGTTCAGGCTTGTTAAGTGCTGATATAGTGCTACAGGGGAAATTAGAGTTTGGGTTTGGGTTTCCTTGTAGTTGGAAAACACTGCTGTTAAACTGAGGTGGGCAGGAAACTGGGTGACATGATAAAAAAGGTGTGACATTGCATAACGTTCTTCACAGAAGTCTTCAGTGATCAACACTGGGACTAATTTCATATAATGCTTTTGTAACTGATGTAAGTTTAATTATTTATTCCCTGGGTTTTTCTAATGATGGAAAAATACTAACCAGCAAAAAGGAGAAAAAGAGCAATTATACAAGAAAAATTAGATGGGTTTGGGTACTAGGCTAAAATAAATTGTATCAGACACTTAAAATATTCCTTGTCTTTAAGTATCTAACCTAATTCGTCCAATCCGGGAGCACAGTCATCCTAAGCTTCATCAGCAAGAAATTCTGACACCTGCCAAGGGAGACTCAAGTTTTTAAGTGGCTCCCAATGTAGTTCTGAAGTGCATAATGACCTCTATTGGCTAAGTATGAAGCTCAGAGTGATGAAGGTCCTGCCTTGCCTGCTACAAATACTCCAGTTTTGCTACTGATTAATGTTAATTTCTGTGGTTCCCCGAAGTTCAGCACTTTGGAAGAGAGGGTGCGGGAGAAAAGAGAAGCCAACATGATAAAGATGTGAAAAAGGAAAAAGGGAACTTGGAGTGGTATTTTCAGGAAAAATAGCAGAGTGTTTGTCCTGCTGCACAGGATTCTGTAAATCATCATCTGATTGTTGCAGAGTGACAGTCATCATTGTCTGGGGGAGAGAGAACCAAAGTGGGGACAGCTGTGGAGAAGGGTTATTAGTGTAATCTGAAGAGCCTATCATGAAACACGAGCACAGAAGATTTTGTCTTTGTTTAATGGAGCAAAATGAAGCCTGAATAATATCTTCAGTGTTTTTAAATACATCATGTTGAACAGTAATGGTGTCTGAAAGAAAATGTTGATAAGTGTAGGCTGAGTATTAGAAGGACTTCCAACTATCAGGTGAATGTGGCTCTAGAATAGATAGATCTTACAAGAGATAAACATTTTGTCCAGACTGCAGCTGGTTTTGATTTAAAGAACATGCATGATCTTCAGCAGTATGCGTATATGTATTTTGGAAGAAAATCTGAATTGAGCTGCATCTGAAAACACACCCCAGAACGTTTGAAAAATCATAGAATCATAGAACCATGGGTTGGAAAAGACTTCTAAGACCATTAAGTCCAACCATCAAACCAACACCACCATGCCTGCTAAACCATATCTCGAAGTGCCACATCTACACATTTTTTAAACAGCTCCAGGGATGGGGACTCAACCACTTCCCTGGGCAGCCAGTTCCAATGTCTGACCACTCTTTCAGTAAGGAAATTTTTTCTAATATCTAAGCTAAATTTCCCCTGATGCAACTTGAGGCCATTGCCTCTTGTCCTATCACTAGTTACTTGGGAGAAGAGACCAGCACCTGCCTCACTACAACCTCCTTCCAGGTAGTTGCAGAGGTAGTTGCCAATAAGGCCCCCCCTCAGCCTCCCCTTATCCAGAATTAACAACCCCAGTTCCCTCAGCCGCTCCTCAAAAGACTTGTTCCCTCACCAGCCTCGTTGCCCTGCTCTGGACACGCTCCAGCCCCTCAATGTCCTTCTTGTTGTGAGGGGCCCAAAACAGAACACAGTACTCCAGGTGCGGCCTCACCAGTGCTGAGTACAGTGGCACGATCACCTCCCTGCTCCTGCTGGCCACACCATTCCTGATACAAGTCAGGATGCCGTTGGCCTTCTTGGCCACCTGAACACACTGCTGGCTCATGTTCAGCCAGCTGTCAACCAACACTCCAAGGTCCTTTTCCACCAGGCAGCTCTCCAGTCACTCCTTCCCAAGCCTGTAGCATTGCATGGGGTTGTTGTGATCAAAGGGCAGGACCCGGCATTTGGCCCTGTTGAAACTAACACAGTTGGCCTCTGCGCATCAATCCAGCCTGTCCAGATCCCTCTGCAGAGCCTTCCTACCCTCAAGCAGATCAACCCTCCCACCCAGCTTGGTGTCATCTGCAAACTTACTGAGGGGGCACTCAGTCCCCTCATCCAGATCATTGATAAAGATGTTCAACAAAACTGAGCACTGGGGAACACCACTTGTGACCGGCCACCAGCTGGCTTTAACTGCATTCACCATCACTCTCTGCACTCGGCCATTCAGCCAGTTCTTTATCCAGCGAAGAGTACACCCATCCAAACCATGGGCACCTAGTTTCTCCAGACAGCAAGGAGAAGAAAATGCTTGTAAGAAGATTGACATGTTTAATCTTGATGTAGACAGTAAGGCATAATGAATTTTCAGGTTAGATCAATTCCATTGCCCAGAAAAAATGTTTTCATTGATGATCTTTGCAATGAGCCAAACTACATGTTTGTAAGTAGGGGAGGAATACCAATTTATAAACTGGATGAAATACACCCTGAAAAATGGAACAGAGGGTATACAGACTGATTTTAAAATCTACACTATTGTTCAAATAAACCAATGGGTATGGCATGTTCAAGTTAGATAAGGAGGCAAGAAAAACGGCCTGTTATTTAGTAAAGTTAGCTTAAACAGAGGTAATTCCTGTGGCTTGTTCTTAATTAATCTGTCCTCTTCTCTTTTTGAACTCCAGTGTGCAATAAAAAGGGGAAGCAGGATTGAATGGAATGTAGTTTTGTACAGAGGTGGAATTGGCAAATTCTAAAGGAATAATTCAATAAATTTTGCTTCCTGCTTTGATGTCAATTACAAATTGGAGAAAAAATCAATCATTCCGCAAAGTTTTCTCACTATCGGAATATATTCCAATTGGGGACTGGCTGCAGAAAGAAAGAATGAATCAAACCCCACAAACCTGAGATATACCTCAGTATATTCCTAAGTGCTAAGCCAGAGACTGGAGGTTTTTCAACTTTCTTTTTTTTAAAATCCACAATATTGATTGCATCAGAGACTGGAATCTCATTGCCCAAGGTGAATGCTTTTCTAAAAGCGGTGTTCTTGCTCTTGCCTGGGCGCACTGAATATTTGAGTGATTTATGTAACACTAAAATCTCTGACTGGAGAGACTGAAGGAATCCCATATCATGACACTTTATAGTTCCAACTGCTATGAGATCTGCAATTTTTGCTAAAGCTCAAGTGCAGAGGGAAATGGAAGCTCACTTCTCGCAAGGCAATTATTATGCCTGAATCACATGTGAGAAAGGACTGACCACACTGAAGTGAGCAACCCTAGGGAAAGGTTTTAGGTGCAGCTCCCAATTAGAGGGAAGGGCTTTGATCTAGCTAAATCCTTATGCAGGGCAGGCCCTTTATAGTATTTTATGCTGCCTAGTTTGGGTAAAAGTCAAAGCAGAAAGTTGATTATGGAGGCTCTGCTTGGGCTCTTCCTTGCACTGCAGAAGAATTCTGGATGGCTAACTTTTGGCAGGGGTAACAGGATAGCTGAATACCTGAATCCATTTTTGGCTGTTCTCTTATCCATATGGGATCACAAGTGTTAAAAGGGGAACTACTCTTACATATTTGGGTTTTTTTACCAAGAGTATGGTAAATCTTGCAAAAAGTTCCCCAAAGAAGTTGTAAGGTCTTCATCCTTGGAGGTATTCAAAACCTGACTGGAAAAGGCCCTGTGCAACCTGATTTAAGTTGCCTCTCCTTGGAACAAGGGGTTGGACCAGGTGACCTCCAGAAGCTTCTTCCAACTTTGTTCTTATTCTCTGGATTAGTTGTTGTATGGGGGAAAAGCAAGAAGATACACCACAGTACATTTTGACTTATCTTAGTCTTATTCCTCTCTTCTCCTAATGCAGTATTTCAGATACCGCTGTACTCTTTCAGCAGTCTAATGAGGCAAACTGTGATCCCCCTTTTTGCAGGGTAGAGGGACACAGGATGAGGCAGTGCTCACTGGATATTTCTAAATTGTGCTGGTGGAGCAGGACTGCTGAATCCCAGACTAAGTCTGGGTCAGCCCTTGTTTCAGGCAGAAAAATGCAACTAATAGAAACCAGAAGCAGGTGGAGTCCTGAGCTCACTGATGACACTGTGGGATGGGAATGGCCATGCCTTACTGAACTGTGCCAAAGAGGGGCATTCTGGATTTGGTTAAACCAGAACCGATTCTCTTTTAGTGCATCTGGGTAAGGCTACAAGTCCCATATCCTTTCCACTCAGCTGTGTCTGAATTCTTTAGTGCAGAATACAAACTTTCTGCAGCAGATCCAGAAAGCCCTCCTCACGCTGTACTCTGGGTAACTTGAGGTAGATGGAGGAAAATGAAGTCTATGTTCCCTGTTTCTTGTCGAAAACATGCTGCATTAGAACTGAGCATGTGAATATAAACAGTGCTGAGTTATGTAGGCCTATGGTACCTTTCCTACGTAACAAAACATGGTTTTAAAAGCTAAAAAGAACTGCAAGATGGGAAGCAAGCATATTGGCTGTGGGATGACATGTGACACACCTATGTTGCTAAGTATTTTCGAAAAACTAACGTACGATTATCTTCTGTAAAACTGGGAGTTAAAGTTGAAATCAAAACAAACTCTTTACTTCTAAATGTTAATTTTAAATAGATTTATATTGTAAGAATCTGATGTATGTTGTGTGCTTATAGACACTGTGATCAATCTGGTACACAGTGAGAATGTTCAATCCCTACACTCTCAGTAAAACAAACTAGAGTTTTCAGAGACATTGCAGTGGCACAAAAGATTTTCATACCAGGACTACTGGATGTCCATGTGGATGCCTATACATTATGAATGTGTACCCATTCATATGTGTTTGGGCAGAAAGGAACCTGATGAAATTCAACAAAGACAAATGCAGGGTCCTGCACCTGGGAAGGAACAACCCCATGCACCAGTACAGGCTTGGGGTGGACCTGCTGGAGAGCAGCTCTGCAGAGAGGGACCTGGGAGTCCTGGTGGACGACAGGTTAACCATGAGCCAGCAGTGTGCCCTGGCTGCCAAGGCGGCCAATGGCATTCTGAGGTGTGTTAGGAGGAGTGTGGCCAGCAGGTCGAGGGAGATTCCCCTTCCCCTCTACACTGCCCTAGTGAGGCCCCATCTGGAGTACTCTGTCCAGTTTTGGGCTCCTCAGTTCAAGAAAGATGAAGAGCTACTGGAGAGTGTCCAGCGGAGGGCTACAAGGATGGTGAGAGGACTGGAACATCTCTCCTACGAGGAGAGGCTGAGGGAGCTGGGCTTGCTCAGCCTGAAGAAGAGAAGGCTGAGAGGGGACCTAATATATACTTGCAAATATCTGAAGGGTAGGTGTCAGGAGGATGGAGTCAAACTCTTTTCAGTGGTGCCCATCGACAGGACAACGGGCAATGGGCACAAAATGAAGCATAGGAAGTTCCATCTGAACATGAGGAAGAATTTTTTCCCTCTGAGGGTGACGGAGCCCTGGAACAGGCTGCCCAGGGAGGTTGTGGAGTCTCCTTCTCTGGAGGTATTCAAGACCTGCCTGGACAAGTTCCTGTGCAACCTGCTTTAGGTAACCCTGCTTCGGCAGGGGGGTTGGACTAGATGACCCACAGAGGTCTCTTCCAACCCGTACCATTCTGTGATTCTGTGATTCTATGTGTAATCTAACTCTCCAGCTACATGGAAGGACTGTGTGGACACTCAAGGTCAATATTCTTAGATGAGAGAGGTTATCAGTGGTTGTACCAGAAGCTATACTGAGGATTTCTACCACCTTCAGGTATGTTGCAATGATTCAGTGCTGGTGATTTGATTTTTTTTTCCCATGACAAATGAAGTCAGACAGCAAGCAATATTTCACTGTTTTAACAGACCTAAAGTGAATTCTTGTTTGAATAACTGCTGTTCACGGAAAAGCAAAGATGTGTTTGGATTTATCTATAATCAGTAGATTTAAATAATCCAGTAGCTGCAAACTAAATGATTTCTATGAGTAAGAAGTGCGGTACATATTTTTCAGGGGCCCCCATATTCACATGTTTATATCAATAAATGAATATTCACATATATATTATGTGAAATTATTAAGATTTGTTCAAAAGCTCAAATAAGTTGCATGGGACTATTTGTTACATCCAAATGCAAATATGCAAAAGAAGATAAATATATATAAGGAAAAGAAAGTGCAGAAGAATTAATCATGTATGTTCTATTTTTCCTGTCCCTCATCTGCTCTTAGTATCCAGTTTCACAAATGTGGGGACAGAGTTTCCTCTTTTCTAGGTTATCAATTACACGTATGAAGGGAAGCATAAGGTCAAATTTCATCCTACCCCTGAGTAGACCCTCTGCTCAAATGAACACCGTAGAGAATATGTAAAATATTTTTCTGTCTGTTGCTGAATACATACCGTCTCTTTACCTGCTCACCCAAAGGCCTGTTTTTGTGTCGTGAGTTTTCACATTCCTCCATAGATTTAGATCCCAGAAGAATCCATATTGCTCGGACACTCAGAACTTCTGCATAACACAGGTCACGGAATTTTACTCAGTAGATCAAGCAGTGGAATAAATCATTCTTTCCTCTAATGTGAGTGTTATCAAGACCAAGAACTTGTGACTAAACCAGTGTATATCTTATTGAAAGATATTTGGTCTAAATGTAAGGCCTCCAGGAGATGATTAATCAGCTACATCCTTTAATTATGTTGCAACAGTTAATTACTCTTGCTGTTAAAATTTGTCTTGCCTTCAATCTGAATGTGTCTGTCTCCATGGAGACTTTCTTCCATGGAAAGAATAAGGCACCGTGACGTCTCTCTTCGTAGAGGTTTCTATTTGTTGTCTTTCTTTGTAGTTTGTTTGTCTTAATCTCAGGCTAAAAGTGTCCCCACTGATGGATAAGTCCTGATAGCTTGGTGTATATACAGAGCTCCTCTAATCAATGCAAAAAAAGTGCTTTAGATTTACATGAGTATGAAGGATATCACAATCTGGCTCTCACAGTTAACATGCTGCTCTTTATAGCTAGAAGGAATCCTTGTCTGTAAAATATGCTTCTGTTTGGCTTCTCCTGAACCAACTTATTGAAGGTTTCTAGTTTTGATTTCCATTCAACTTGGCTGTCAGCCACGGGGACGGGAAGCTTTTTTTGCCAATATCATAGATTTCACATTCATGAAGACATACTGAAGAAAAAATTAATCTTTCTCAGGGAGAGGCTTGCCTTTTACTGATACCAGTCTGATTTTGTTATGCTGTGATGTCAGGGAGCAATTACTCAGCAGTCAGTACTGCTTGGAACAGTATGGCTTGAGGAACCTGCTGAAAACAGATATTGACACCTTTATTTTATTAATATTTTTTTGCAGGTGATTTCTTTGCATCACTAAAGGTTTTGAAATCTGGAATTTTGAGCCAAGGACTACTCAATCCAGTCCATGAGATGCTCCTGCCTTCTCTTTCATTGTCAGCAGCTCCTAAACAAACACTTCACACTCTGTTCAAACCCAAATCAGTTACTTTATGTGATCCAGGACTTGGGAGCCTTGACATGTGTCTGTTTCTGTCTAAGCTTGACCAAAACAATTGTATTTGGTTATGCATATTTTTCTTCTTGATAAAACCTGTTCAAGATACCAGCATAATGAAAAATGTAATCAGTGCTTTAAAAATCTAATTTTACTGACCTAGGATACAGTAGACAGCATTGATTAGTGACAGAGACATTCAGAACAAATATACTTTGCATTTACTCTTGCTCAAACACCATCTACTCTCTGCATGAGGAGAAGATGATCTTAAAGCCAACAGCATACTGATTAGAGGATCCTGTGATGGAAAGGGTATGGAGCTGTTTTTGTTTAAGTTCTTCAACTTCATCCCACCTAATTCCATGCTTTCTGTCCATGGAGACAAGGGCTTTCATATTCACTCACAGATGCAACATCCAGGGAATCTGTGAATAGGAGGGGGAGGAGAGTCTAGGCTGATTTCTACCTCCCATGTTCACATAACATCTTAATTCAGTAATGATTTCACAGGCATTGAGTAAAATATTACTCCTCATTATGACTAAAGAAGTCAGTCTGCAAACTGGTCAACTTTTAGCAACAGCAGTTAAAAAATACCAGTCCTAATGAGATGCTTAGAGAAACAGGAAGAGTCTCACAGGGTGTAAATGAAGGTCTGCTTGTCCCAGGTTGTCATGTCTGATAGTATCTCACAGCTCATGTTTCAAGGGAATCCTGTGGTTGGATAATCTGTGCCTTTATTGTTTTTCCTCTGGTTTCTAAGTGGTAGCAATCATCTGATATCAAGATGTACTCAGCCACAGCACGCATGCAAAAGCAGGGGTGGAAAGGTGCAGAGAGTGGTGCATGCCCTGAAGCATGCCCTGAAAGAATTGGAGCGACCCCAAGGTCCTCCCTGTCTGTCGGCTCATCAGAAAAATCACAGAATCACACAGAATCACAGAATAGTAGGGGTTGGAAGGGACCTCTGTGGGTCATCTAGTCCAACACCCCTGCCGAAGCAGGGTCACCTACAGTAGGCTGCACAGGATCTTGTCCAGGCGGGTCTTGAATATCTCC
>Ga0065711_1029275_pt1 | contig 36867 bp, 31 predicted proteins | sample Hoacrofraction12_FD_59098 | JGI IMG/M metagenome (GOLD analysis project Ga0065711, IMG submission 59098) | Hoatzin crop microbial communities from Cojedes, Venezuela - Epithelial fraction 12 v2 (version 2) | ecosystem: Host-associated > Birds > Digestive system > Esophagus > Crop | place... | reverse complement strand
TGCTGTAGGTGACCCTGCTTCGGCAGGGGGGTTGGACTAGATGACCCACAGAGGTCCCTTCCAACCCCTACTATTCTGTGATTCTGTGAAAGATATCCAGCCCCACAGGAGCTCTGAAGCTAGTGGGTTCATGGTAAGGGCTATAAGGGATGCCCACCTGCCCAGATGGGCAATGACTGATGCACTTTCTTACCATTATGGAGCCCTGTGACACACCGAGGGACTGGGGACACTGCACTGTGTCCTGGCACCAGTGCCAGAAGAGAATCATGGGACATGTAGAGGAGGAAGACACAGCTCTCCACTGTATAATAAAAATGAGCTGGTGTACTGCATCAGACCAGAAGTCCAGCTGGCCTGGTATTCTCTCTGGAGCCGTGAGTAAGTACATAAGAAAGAGTCAAACCAGAGCAAATATGTATAATACCTGTTCTTAATACTCTCGCAGACTACAACTACTTTCAACTCAGTGACTACCTAAGCCGGACATTATTCCTACATGTTTAGTAGACCTCAATGAGTTTCTCTTCCCTTCCATGTGTTTTTGTGATCACGCCTTAAATCCACATACTCTTTCAGCACTCACAGCATCATGCAGCAAGAATTGTCAGTTTTACTATCTGCTGCATGATGTACCATCGCCTTTGTTTTGTTCTTGGTACCACAACCTTCACTGGATACCCCACAGTGTTTGAACTGCAAAATGTTTGAAGGGAGAGATGATCTTTCTTCATCCTCTCTATGTCACTCATGATGTTGAAAGAAAGACTCACCTTCACCCCTGGATCCCTGCTGGTTCCAAAGTGAGCCACAATCAGGTCAACAGCCGTGTTGATTGCCTTCACCAGACCTGGAGGGAAATAACAAGTCAGAGAGCTGCCTGAAGGGCTTCTAGAACAGACCCTAACCAAGCACTTCATGAAGAAATCAAGCAGGGGTTTTTCTAGCCCATGTCAGCACATGTGTCCTCTCTGCCAAAACCACGCAAATCGCCTCCTAACTACTCACCAAATCCATCCCTGCTGGCTCCAACACTCACCTATCAGCCTGACAGCAGGACAACCTTTAGAAGTGGCTGAAGCATAAGACACCCTGTCAATATTCCCAGAGAACACAGACGATCACCTCCATATGCCATCCCTTGAGGGAGCAGAGATGGGATCTGAAGCAATGAGTGTTCTGCTGCTTTGATCCTACAGGGTGGCAGGACAGAAGCCATCCATTTGGCAAGATATGAAATGACTTTCAGTAACAAGACAGTGGTGGGTAATCTGACATCTGCACATCAGTATGATCCAAGAAAAGAAGTGGAATAGAGAGGAAACCTGCCATCTGGTAATCACCAACACATAGTTGGCAAAGGCATGGGAACCTCGCTGCACCTTGCTTGCCTCTGAAACAATATCGAGTCAGCAGTCAACAACCCAGACCCCAACCCTGTCTCTAACATGGGTCTCATCACAGCCATGTTGTGTCCTGCTTCGGTATCCTTTATCCCACCCCTTTACATAAACAATTTACCATGTAGGACCCAACAGATCTTTTACCTAAATTACAAAATCTCAGGCTAGCACATCTGCAATGTCACACAGATTCACTGATCTACCCTTGCATAGAGACAGGGGTGGCAGCATGCCCTGCTTTAGGGTCATACTCCTGTGCCTGTCCACTCTTTCTGCCCTTTCTTGTGGACTTAAGGTCCTTTTTAACCATACTTTCTGGGACAAGCAGCTCAGACACACTCTGGCACGTGTCATGGTGCAGAGAACACAAGAACTTTCTGTGGAAGCACCCATCGGGCCAGGGGGATATGTAGTTATAGTGATACGGTAGAGAAGGGCGGTGGAAGAAACCATTATGTCTACAGCGAAGAGATGATACAGAAAGAGCACTGTTTGCCTTATGCTGTGCTACACCACACTCTCATCCACGAGGGGCACATGGACTCACCCTTCTTCTGCAGCAAGTCGATGGAGATGGACTCAGTGTTGCCATCTGGGGAGAGGCAGAACTCAGCGGGAGGTTTCTCCGCTAGTGAGAAGTAGTCAGGGAAGAAGTCAGTGTAGGTAAGCTGGAGCTGCCTCGTAGACTGTGCTGCAGGGCCAAGAATGGGGGGAAAAGGATCAGTGCTAAGCCCTTATACCAAAGCCTCTCCCACATGCTTTGCTTTACCCAGAAGCCACCTGCACCAGCAGCAGTCTTCACCCTATCCTGTCCAAGAATGGGACAGCAAGGCTACAGGCTTGTTATGCTCCTGGGAATAGTTTATAATGTGAGCCTGTACAGTTCAACCCCACAGCCCACCCAGCATCTAGCTCCAGCTTGCCTGGGGGCCTGTGGGCACTGAAAGGTGGTGTGGGAGGTTCACTTTCACCGGCTGGAGCTAAGGGAAACCTTGCTGCTCCAGGCTTTCAGGGCTGCTGTGCAGATAGCCCCAGCAAGTGGGGTCAAAAGTAGAGCACTCAGAATCCCTACTTGTCACACACAGGTATCCACAGGCAACAAACTGCACATCTTCTACCTGTCCCCAGAAATGGTCTCTATCTTGAAAGGGTGACTTCTGCTCTCGTGCTTGATTTCCATCTGATTGGTTCCTCACCTCGGTTACACTGGGCATCTCCCCATGAAGGAGGGATGGAGCAACATCTTGAGTTGGCAGAGTGAGATGTAGGGCTTTGGGGAATTCCCTCCATGACTTGGGGCTGGCCTGAAGAACACTCTCCCTCCCACAGGAAGACCCCACTGCTCTTCCCAGAGATCTCAAAAGTTCAATCAAAAGCAGTCTTCCCCTCTCAGCCCTTCCTGCACAGGTTTTGGAGGACAGGGAAGACCTTAAGGGCAAAGCATGGAGCAGAAAGAGCCCTGTGGAGCCCTACAGTGTTGCCAGCCGCACCATGAGAGCTACAGCCCACCACCTAGCATGCCGTCAGGGTTGGGGCAGATGGGCTGGCACCATGGGGCACAAACAGGAGACCTTCAAGAACTACAACTCCTGTATGAGACATGAACTACAAGCTAGATGCAGTCTAGAAGTACTTGCTGAAGTCTAAGCCAGCTCTTGGGCCATTCACTTTCTCCTTCAAACCAGCCCAGAGCCAGATCTGACTGCTCTCAGCTTGTGGAGAAGCAGGGGACCTCCACACAGAGCGCACCCATCAGTGAGGCAATTTTCACCTTCCTCTTGTACTCCTTGGCCTCACCGTGAGCAGATACATCACTTGGAGCAGGCAGAGCAATGATGAAGCTAGGCTGAGCCTGAGCCCCAAGGTCACCTCCCAAGACCCCCCGAGCAGAAAGGTGGTGCGCACCATTCAGCTTGCCGTGGAAATGGCTGGTGTTGAGGGTGCCAGGGAGCTCAAAGGTGGGGTTCCCCCGGTTCAGCCGGGGCTCTTGCTGCCTCCTGTCTAGGCTGCCTGCTAAGCTGGGCAGCCCCGAAACGCAGTCCAGACTCAGGGGGTTCCTCCGCCTGTACTCCCGCCACTTCAGCGCTTGAGGGGAGAGGTGGTTCGCTAGGATGCCGCAGGCAGTGAGCACCACACAGGAGGACACGGGTAGATGGGAGGACATGGGGGGGAAACGGGGAGAAAGAGGGTAAGAAAGAGGAAGGACAGAGAAAGAGAGACAGCACATCAGTTAAAAAGTCCAGCAGCGTTTCAGGACATTAGCACACATACATGGAGGAAGGGGGAGGCCACAGCCTAGCAGAGCAGGGCAGGAGCCCACGTGGCCTTGTGACTGCGGGCACAGAAGGAGCAGGTTTAGGGTGCAAGCACCTGGTGTGGGGTGCTGTAAGATCAGCAGCCCCAGTCTGCCCCCTCCAGAGACACAGTGTAGGAGTCAGGACTGGAGGGACATGCGCTTAAGCACAGGACTTTCTTTTGCAGGCAGAGTGATGGTAGGGGCTGTTGGGCACTGCAGCACCCAGACGCAATTTTGCTCCGAGCTGTAGCTATAAGGGAGGGTGGTATTACAGGCAGCAGCCATAGCTGGAGATGTTCCAGACTAGCACGTCCTGGCAGATGGGCACCTACCATTGAGGGGCCGTATTCCTATGCTGCTCAGGGGACCAGAGTTGCTGGTCTCACTCCCACTTCTCCAGTGGGGATCTGCGTGGCCTCCCGCTCTGCTTACGGGCATACCGCCCACCGAGAGGGGCAGGAGCGACCCTCTGTGGAGTCGGTACTCGGAGAGCGGTGGGCTCAGCTCCAGCGGTGCCTCCTTCTTGGGAACTGGCTTGGGGTTCTCCTTCTGCCTCAGGGCATCAGCTTTGGTGGCTTGGGAGGGCTGCACAGCACTGACTGCAGGGGAAGACCTCGTGGGAAGCAAGTTGGCAGAGATGGGGCAGGACCTGCTCCTGGGGGGCTGGGTTTCTCCAGCTCTCTCCGCAGTGGGCGAGGAAGAGGAGTCCATGCTTTGAAAGAAAGGCACGTTACATCGCACAGGAGAGTAACTCCCCAGGGGGGATGGCCGGGTTGTCTCGGGGGCAGGCTTCTTAACGTAGCCATCATTGTGGGAGGCAGCTCCATCCACCGAGCGCTGGGTCAGAAGTGTGCTGTGGGCTTGGCTCCCTGCTGCCGCCGACTGCTCTGCCGAGGTGGCTGAGGCTGAAGACTGGGAATTGGATGAGATATGCTGGCTGGCAGGTCGGTTGCTGGACAAGCTGTAGAGCTGGGAAAGGCTGGAGGCAAAATGGCTGTGCAGGGCACGGGCCTTGGGTGGCTTGCTGAAATGGTGCTGGAAAACAAAGGGCTGGATGGGCAGAGTCGTGGGACGCTGGTCCTTGCTGTAGCGTACCACAGGCTTGCTGTCTGTGCCACCACCTTTGGGGAGAGAAATGGGGACAAAGTGTGAGGACAAGCAGAGGGACAATCATCGTCAGCTCGGCAGATCACAGGCAAAAGGGAATATGCTCTCAGCTGTGGGAGGAAGAGGATGAGATACAGGCCAGTGACATGCAGAGTGGCTCGTCTGGACTGTTACATCACGAGCTGGCAGGGGACATGTTGCTCCAAATGCAGAGTTTCCAGCTGTTGACAGCTCTCTGGAAGAGCAGAGCGCTGCACTAGGAGCTTGTGTCTCCTGGCAGGGTCACCAGCTTCACATCCCTTCCCCAACCCTTGATCCTAGGACAGCACAAAGTCATAGTCGCAGGGGCCTGCCCTTGACCTGCCTTCGTGCAGGCAGCACCACAAAGACATGGCCCAGTGCACTGTGGTACAGCAAGGTTTCTTATCCCAAAGGACTGTCCCCTCCCACATCTGCTGAGAACTCACCCAGCCAAGCACAAGAATTACACGCAATAGCACTGGAGCTCTGCATCCCACATTGCACTCAGTGCTGTCAGAATGGCTACTTGCTTCCCCTTCTCCCTCCCTCTTCTTTTTCCTGTAGCTGTCTTTCCTCTGAACACACAGCTCCCTTCATCCCCTTGCCTGTACCAGACCTATCCACAGCCAAATCAGGACCACTGCAGAAATAGCAGAGCTTCCAACCCTGGAAAGAGTAGGTCTGCTCTGGCAAACGATGGGCGGGGATGTCCTATGGGAGTGTACTGGCCTGATCTCCTACACGTGCATGCCTCCAGCTGCTGGTGGGGCCACAACATCCCAAGGGACACAGCTGAAGTGTGACACACTGTGCACTCAGTGCACAACACACACAACACTGGACGCACACGTGGGGCTACTGGGATCCCTGATCACCAGCCACTGCATCCCAGCACAGTGTGGCACCTTCTCCCTTGCTTCCCCATCACTCCTCCAGCCCACAAAAAATCCTGGGGTGAAGGACTTTCCCAAGCAGAGCCTTGGTCTTACCTGCTACCTGTGGGTTGTGCCAAGCCTTTCTCTCTACAGCTAGCTTTTAGCAGGGCTTTCTTTCCCTCTAGTCCTTTCTCAGACCCTTTATCCCTGCATGCTGCCCTCCTTCAGAGCAAGGCAGCTCTTCCCTATCTCCAGCTGCGGGCAGGAGCTTTCTGCACAGCACTAATGCCTGCCTTGCTATCACAGTGCAGAGGAAGGGACCGCAGCAGGGGGTATGGGAACTGCTGGGATATATTGCCCTGAGAGCTCCTGTTGCCCTCTCCTCCCTGAGCAGCTCTTCTTCCTTCCAAGCACTTTCTCTGAAAACCAAGAGGGCTGCTCCCATCCTGACTTCTCCCAGCAGACACATCCCTTCCCTGCCATCCCACACCGAGCACACGTTCAAGACTCAATAAACAAATGGGATAATACCTAAAAAACTCTTGCTCCAAAGGCCAATATCTCTCCCACACCTGCCACGACAATGAACGACATGTTCTTCCTATCTCCTGCCAGAAGTCTTCAGGGTATTAATGGAGACAGTCTGGTCCTTGGCATGTTAGGGACTATCTACCACAGCAGTTTGGTCAGAGGCATTTTAGACACACTCTTACCTGTGAAGCAGGTACAAGAACTGTCTAGGGCAGAGATTGAGGTCTCCTGCCATGCTGGAGGAATGGCCGTACCTCTGATGGGACTGTCACACATCTACCTCACCAGGACCAGTGACGGCAACATCAAGGTGGAAAGCAACTCATGTATTACAGGCTTTCCTGCAGAGGGAACTGTGCCAATTACCCTCCATACAATACTTTGCTGCAATCCAATGCCCTGTGGAGGACATGACCAGGATATTCCAGCAGACAGACACACAGCTACCCTAATCTCTGCAGGACTCATGCTGTAAGACCTGGCAGCGACTGTGTGAGCTCCCTGATCCTGCGCTAAAAGGAGGCTGTTGGGCACGCCACTTCCCTCTCCACCTCTACCCCACCTAGCTCCACAGAAGAAAGGCTAAAAGCTCCTCAGTGGTTTCCTTCCTTTCGTCTGCTGGGAACACGACTCAGTTGAGCATCTTCACATCTCTGTCTTAGGAGGTAAAGGCAGGTGGTTCTCATGGACTGGGGGAGTACAACGCCTTGGAAGGGAGACAATCCTCCAAGTAGCACAGACCCTAAGTGCTAATGCCACGCCCTCCCTTAGATGATATGAAAGGTTTGCATAAAATCACGTGAGGCTTTAGAAAAAAAAGGACAAGACACTTGCACTGATCTGGGTCTGAAATAAGTACAGCGGGTCTTTGTCCTAGGGAGTGGTAGACCAGGAAACAAACTGCACTGGCACCAGTCTCCCACTGCCATGCAGGTTCCTCTACTGTTCCCCTCAAGTCCCATAGAGCAGCCTTTCTTTCTATTTCTCCATTCTGCCTAGTTTTGCTCCTTACCGTCTGCTCGGGCTCTAACATCTCTTTGTCCGTAGCCACTGCCAGAGCCACCTGAGAAGCTGGCATCTGCCTCCGTCAGCAGGGAGAGAGAGGCTTGCTCACCTGCCCCATGCCCACTGGGGACCTTCTCACTGGAGACTGAGTCTTTGGTGGAACACAAAGCCTGGCTGTCCCCAAAGGTGTGATTCAAACAGAATCCCTCGCAGCTCCGGTTCAGACCATGGACGAAGGGCATGGGTGGAAGACTCTGGCTGCGGCGAGCTCTTTCTTCAAGGAAGGCTGGGCAATCCCGCTGTGTCTCAGGGATAGGGGAGAACTCCAAGGAGGAATCACCACTGGACCGGAGTGGTGGGGAGGTGCCATTCTTTTTCCGGCCTTTAGCCAGTTCAGCAAAAGATGTCACTCGCTTCGGGGGGGAACTCTGGATGGGTATTGCTGGACTTTCACTCAGCTTGACTGGACAGCTCACCATGCGCTCCAAGGAGCCCAGTCTGCTGCTGGGACTCCTGTCCAGGTTCTGATCATAGCTCCTCGAGCGTTGCCGGCTTGTGTTGAGGTTAGGTGGTGACACATTCACATAGACCTGACCCTCAATCGTGTTCTGGGTGGCTTCTCCCTTTGCCTCCTCTTCACTGCAGTCCACATTGTTTTCTTCTTCTCTCAGATCAGGCCTTCTAAACAGATAGTACTCAGTGGCCTGGGCTGGGCTACCTTTGGTATGGTCTTCCGAGCAGCTAGTTATGGAAGATCCTGCCGGGCTGGGGGATGACTGGGAAGACAAGTCACACGTGACTAACTTATAATAATTCTGAGTAGCCACAACGAGCCGTGCTTGGCTCTGGAAGCAGGCAGTGAGGTCTGAGCTCTCTGAAGTGCAAGGCTCACAGTGGAGGTGGTAGGAGTTGCAGTTAGCATCAAGGACAGGTGAGGAGGAGTGTTGACACCCACACACCTTCCCTGAACTCTCTGGGTGATGCGACTCGCAAGACATCTTGGATTCTGTGGGTGATGAATGCAAATCCAGGTAAAAAGCTCCTGTATCTGAGTGGCTGCAGAAGGAAGAGTCACAGGACAGGTTGGCTGAATTCAAGTTTGATCGAGAATGGCCATTCATTTTGTTGTAGAGAGTACTGAAGTTCACCAGCACACCATCGGAGCTGTTGCAGGAAGAGTCACTGATGTAGCCCATCTGTTGGTCAATTGCTTCAGACTGACTTGATGAACTGTAGCAGCGACAGTGCTGGAGCTCCGAGCTGGAACAGCTGCATGTCCGGCTGTGCAGGGCTTCCTGGTTCCTCAGCGGTTCACCTGTGTTCTGGTTCCACTCCTGGTCACCAACATTGAAAGAGAAGCTGGAAGAGCTGCCATGATTGCAGCTGCATTCATCCAACTCCATGCGTTCTGAGGCCTGGTGGCACCTGTTGGCATTGTTCCTCTTCTGGATGTCGTCACTGCTGATTTTGTCCTCTTGACCATCTACCACACCCGACCGGCTGTCCATATTCCAGGATTTCACAATGTGGTTGGAGTCGTGAAGGTGGAAAGGGGGCAAGGTTAGCTCATGCAGATGAAAGGGAGGTTTGCCAGCCACAAGTGAGTTGTGAAGGTGGAAAGATTTTTGACCCAAGTCATCCCCAAAGATGCTGAGGTCTTCACCCTCACTCAGCAGGAAAGGGTTGTGCCGCTTACTGACACTAGGGACAATGAAATTCCTCGCTTTGCCTTCTTTGTTGTCTGGGGCCTCTGCTGAGGTTTCGGAGGTCTGGAGAAAGCTGCTGTACACCAAGGAGTCAGTCTGTGAAAGGTCTCTTTCTGGAAGCGCAGAGGTCCGTGTAATGCTGAGCTCTGGCTGGCAGAAGGGATTGGTCCTTTTGCTGACGGAGCAGCACTGTCTATCAGGAACCTGGCAGTGCACCAGGGGAATGTGATGGACAATCAGCGTTTCACCAGTCAGTTTGGGTGGACTATCCATGGTGAGGAATGCTCTTCAGGACATCAGTTAAGCTGGTGCTACCCATGGACAGGTAGGGCTGCACATGAGAGGCAAGGAGGACACTTCTCATGAAGGAATTCAGATACCTAAAGAGAGATAAAAATGCAAAGGAAGTCATCTCTCAGGAAAGGCAGTGACTATTTAACGCATCCTTGGTTTGACTGAAGACTTCATGTCTTAGACATGGACAAGGATGAATCTGTTTGGTCCTTCTCAGCACAAGTACACAAACACAAGGTCGTGAGCTGTCGTTCTTCAGGAAAAGTACCACAATGTAAGACAAACAAGTTCCCCTCTCTGCAGACTGCTGCGACAACACTTGTGCTTCCAACTGACCCCTCTCAAACTTATCTGAAGTGAGCTACTGATTTCACTCAAGTAGTTAAAGGGCTGCACAGCCTCTGGGGCAAGTGCAGACCTCACTGTGGATGGCACTCTACGCTCACAGAAAAACCTGCAGACAGCACCGTCTCTGAAATGAAGTGCTGCACTCTGATGAGAGCAGTCCGTCTTCCTGCACTGGATTCAATATCCTCGCCTGCCTTTAGGTACCTTGAACTTTCCTTTACCAACCAAACACTGAAGGGCACTGCCTGACCTTGCAATGTTGGAGAGACACAAGTCCGGGCTGAGACTGGAAAGCAGGAACAGACTGGAACAGGAAAACAGCAACAGCTATTCTTCTCCAAAATCCAGGAACCCCCATGAGGTCCTGAGCTCTTTTAATCGTGCCAGGGGAGCATGCCAAAGTATGCAACTACTTATGCATACAAATGCCTCTCATGTGAAAAGGAGCAGGTCAATTCAGTGAGGCCATGGGGAGCCACTGGTGATGGTTAAATAGGTCCCATACAGCACATTGCCTTCCGCTGACCTTTCGATGTTGGTTAAACCTGACATCAAACTGGTTCCTCTTGTGGTCTAGGGTGCACAGTTCACAGTTCTCTAACACTGCCACATCATCTGTGGCACTTATCTGCTTGCCTTACCACCTGCTGCACTTGACAACTGTACAACTGCCACAGCCCACAGTCCCAGGAGACGTACAGGCAGGGCACTAAGAGCCCCACTCCTTCACCGTTCAGTAAACAGCAGGTTCTGAAAAAGCTTGAGGAAAATGTTAACTAGTGTATGATATGGCAGAGAAGAGAACACATTCATTCCTCTTTCCCCATCTAAACCAGAGATCCAACCTGCAAGCACCTCCAGCACAGTCTGGAGAGTGTTTCCCTCTTGTCTTCCCTTATACACGTCAGAGAAGCCTATGAAGACAAGTACACGGCAGGGCAGCTAAGGCAGCAAGGAGAGGGAGAAACCACAAAAGCCAACAGTAATCCAGGATGATCTCGAGGGACTAAAAAAAGACCTAGTGCTCTCATAGATCCACCACTTGTTCTGAAAACCCTGGCCCAAACATCCTTGGTCAACAAACCACCTCCCATATCTTATCCAGGCATCCTCAGTGCTCAAAGCACCCTGACATCCCATACTGTGATCCTACTCTGGACTCCAGGACCCCAGGTCTGCTGCCACCACTGACCTTCACAGTCCAGAAAGTGGTATTCACAGTATCTGTCTTTGCTTACCTTACCCCAGCATTTGTGACCATGGGATCATAATCGCTTTGGAGCAGAACTGCAAAGGCATGTGGGAGCCCAGGAAAGAAATTGAGAAATGACGGGATAAGTGAAGTTAGAACAACAGTGTAAACAATGAGACAGCTCCACAGGAAGATCAAAAACTTCAGTTCTTTCAGCTTCATGGCGTAAGAATAGCAATTAAAAGATACTAAAAAGAAAATGATCAAAAGAAGTACTTTCCTCCCACGCACAGTAGTGCTTCTTACAGCCACAGGAAGATGATGGCAGGAAAAAAAATACAAAGATGGAAATGCACTTCCTGTTTACAGTAAACACCCAATGGTGTAACTGTGAATGCTAACACCAGTGACAGTGAATAGACAAGCCTGCTGGTAGACTCTATCAGAGATCATCATGAGACCTACATGAAGGTCACACTCACCCTCATGTCTGCTTCTGCTGAGTTGTTTCACCCAGAATTAGGCTCTGAAGTAGAGAGGTCACTTGGGCCACTTCCAGCTGGACTACTGTGTGACCCGAAACTCTCCTCCACCTACAGTTCCCTAACACCTGTATCACCCTTCACTCACCTTTCTTTGACTACCCTGTCTTACAAACCTCTACCTCCTTTCCCATAGCCGCTGCTGCAGAAGCTGAAAGGAATGAGTCCGTCTCCAGGCCGGTTCCTGAAGAGAGATGTTTTACAGCAGCGATTCCCAAAATCACGTTGTACAAGAACCACCAAGGGTAACAGCAGCTCCTGACTCTGTGCCTAGCACACACACATGCTGAAAGTGGTGTTCAACAGCTGGGGCAGTGTTCATGCCCCTTGTTGGACCTTGTGCATCATTGATGGTACATGTAGCAGCAGGAGTCCCTGTTTATCCTGTCTCCCTCCCCCACCAAGCATTACGGGAAAAAAGCTGGTGCCCCAGTGCCTGTCTGCTCATGCAGACCTCCCCTGCCCTTGTTACTGCCTTTGTAGCTGATTGTAATGCTTGCATCACATCTCTCCATAAGGCCTCGCTATATTTTGAGTGTTGCCACAATGCAACTACTTGAAAAGCATGATTTTGAGGATACAGACCGTGATGACAGCACACTTCACTGCTGAAGCACCGGATCTCCACTGCCTCTGGGAAATGGCTGCTGGAAGCCCGCTCCCAGTACCAATCTGCTGACAAGCGCTGCTGAGCAACACACACTTCATGTTAGTGCAGCAGCTGCTGTGGGAGGAGAAGGTTTGTGCAGGCACACTTTGACCATTTGACAGCAAAATGTCAAGGGAGCTGACACACAGCCATTTCCCAGCTGTCTCTCTGGAGCTCTGGCTGCAACTTGCGACTCTGCCCAGCTATTTGGTTTCAGCGGCAGCCTGGGCTGCCCAGCTGCACTGTGATTCACTGGCTGCCACAGATGCTGCAGCAGACAAATGCCCACTCTGCCTGCACCCACAGCCTGCTCCCAGCACACGGCTCTGAGGTCCAATATCACTGGAGGCAGGCAGCCGGCTCCTGCCGGGAGCCATTCTAACAGCGTCCCTAGGGATGTGCATGACTTTTTTTGTGCCCTAGATATGCCTTCTCTCTCCCCTGGGACACCTCTCCTGGCTTCCTCCTGTCTTAGGTGCGCAGGGAGGTTGGCAATGGCACTGGCAGTGCAGGGATTATTCAGTTCCCAATACCAGAACATCCTCCCTGGCCATACTATCCCTTGACTCTCCCTCCCTGAGTCTGGAGGACTGTAGAAGGATTGTCCTTTCTAGTCAGGGTGTGGTAGGCTGGGATTGACACTGGGGCATAAAATTCAGCAAGCAGAATAATTTCAGATTCTGCTGGCGTCTATCAGGTCTTTGTGAAGCCCACATAGCCCTTTGCTAGGGGAATTTTCCAGATATTGACAGGCAGTTTGTACCTGTACACTTTCTGCCAGATCAGTTCATTCTTGTTTATCATTTGCAACAGCACAAGACCGCAGTGTGCTGAATCCTGCTCAGTCCTACACATACAACAGCAAATACAGGATCCAGCAACGATCCCTGCCCAGAAAAGCATGTTGCGGCAGTGCAAGGCAGGGAGGCATGCAGGGAGAACCATGAACTCAGGCACATCAGTACAACAGCCATTATATTTGCAAATGTAAAAATTCTTTGCCTTCTCCACACTGACACCATTTGCTGCTGCATAGGAGATATGGGTTGTTTATTCAGCCAGCTGTTCCTTGAGGTGCTAAGGATTACCTGGAGAAGGTGAGGGCCAGACATTTCATTACCTGTGGATGCTTCATTCCAGTCAAGATAATAGAGAGCAGAGAAGGATGACTTTTTGCGAGACATCTATGGCGTGGTGTGGAATTGCTCATGAATGCCTGTGCCCTCATGTATGCACATAAACAAAAACTCCTTTGCTGCAACAGGAGCTGCAGCAAAGCTCTAGGTAAGTAGAAGGAGGTGAGTGCTGAGCCACAAAGGATGGTTCAGTGCTGATCTGAGAGCCGCCTACCAAGCTGCGTCTGCACGTTAGAAACAGGGCTGCATGCTGCAGATAACAGAGGCACGCAGGACCTTGCAGAGCTGAGCCCTCCAGGCTCTGCACTTAGTGCCTTGTAAGTCCTTGCTGAGCACCACACAGAGGCCCCCAAACCCCTCTTCTGCTGTACTCTCAAAGACTGAGGACGTTGTGATAATTTAAGGGTGCTCAGTGCAGCTCCACGTCTTCTGGAGTACAAGCTCCTGGCTCTGCAACACTGCTGTGAAGACGCAGAAGCCGTCAGAGATGGCTCCAAATTGGCCTGCAAGTCTCTGCTTCAGTTAGAGGGGACTGGTGCAAACAGCAGCCTTGCCTACAAGTGCTGATGCGTTAGGTGTGGTGGTCACGTACCTCCAGGCATACCCTCCTATATCTTACCGCTCAGGCCACGCTTTTGGAGTTCCATCGCTGACTGCTCAATACCCAGTTCTGCTCAGCACTGTCAGCTGCACATGTGGGGCGACAAGGGTTCTCAACACAGCGACACAAGATTCCTCATAAAATGTAATGCAATACTGGGGGGAGCATGCAGAGATTTAGGAAACAAATTTGATTTAAAAGCAAAAAAGATAGCACATGTAGCACAGAGCATGAAGAGGCAGGAGCAAGATCATCAGAACTGTCTGCTGGAGGCAATGGTGGCTTTGGGAGGCTGGCTTTTCTGAACAGATTACTGTTTGTACAAACCTCAGTCACTTCATCTATGAAACTGAGAGCCCAATGGAAACCTTTAACTGTGAGGGTTCTTGCTGCCTCTGTTGGAATGGCTATCACTGTCCTCATTATCTTCCTCAGACAGACCAAGATCCATCGTGTTACTCCAGGGTGAAACATGGAAAAATAGGGTTAAAAGCTGACCATTCAGTTTCATAGATGAACCAGTAAAAATCGTTTTGTACTGGAGCTCCTTGTTCTTTGAGGGCTGCTGAATCCCTGACTCCTACAAAGCATTTGCATTAACACGCCTGAAGAAATCACACAGCTCTACAAAACAAGCACAAGCAGAAATGCTGCAAAACGCAGTGGTCTGTGTGAGCTTGCAGACAGGGGCACAATACAGACATCTCTTTGCTCCACGGGGAGAGATATATTCAGTTTACTCCCTGCAAGTTTACCTCCGGGCAAAATGACTGGGAGAGGAATCCAGACTGAAAGCCACTCTTCAGACAGCGTGGGGGATCTCAGGGCTCAGTTCAGGTTCCAGCACCAGTTTCCAGGGCCACAGTAACGCAGTTCTTTCCTGCCCCAGCTCTGCCACTCCAAAAGCTGCCAGAAAGCAATGAATGGTTCTAAAAAACACTGAATAGGAAAATTCTGGCAAGTTGGAGGGCATTCAGGGAGCAGTGTGAGTGAAGATGGTGGGGCGAGGGGCACAGGATTGAGAGGCCTAGGGATGGGTCTGAACCATCAGGGTGAGTAAGAAGAGGGTGGAGGTGAGGAAGCCTGTAAGTTGTTGTAGGGTGGGACTAGCTAGTGGTAGTGTTTTGGACATCCACTTATTTCTCACCAGCTAATACATCTCTGCCAAATTCACACCTTCATTAAATGCTTTAGCTAATCATCCAGCAATTTAATGGAAGAAAAGGTGTAAAAGGAAATACTAGTTGTTTGACTCACCCTATACCTCCAGCTCTCCTTTGCTGCCTTGGGGAACAGGGAGCATGGTGAGGGTGGTCTGCCTGGTCCCAGGGTGAATATTCCAGCACTCAGCATTTAAAGGGGGCTGCATCAAGACAGAAAGACTAAATACTTCCTAAATTTCTGCCTCAGCTCAGGCTGGTTCTTCTTGTGATGCTGAACAGACAGTGATTCCTGACAAGACCACTTCCCTTGTCTTTCCAGAATGAGCTGCTGTCTGGGCCAGGGCTTTTTCCAGCAGTTTCCAGGGCAGGCTGACTAAGGCCATGATTAATGTATCATTACAACCCAGAACTATACAGGATTATGATGTGTTCAAAATGGAAACTGCAGCACATGGTGGTCAATCACAGCCCTTGCGCTCACGGCAGCAAGGAGCTGCGCAGGTCACAGACGAGGGGCTTGCCAGCAGAGATGAGAGGGTGCATGAGACAAAAATAAGCAATAAGTAGTATGTGTATTCCTGCCGATGACACAGCTACTGTGAGGTAGTTTCCTGCCTCCTGGTCAGAGGAAAAGAAGCTCCAGCTGCTCTGGGCATTTTGAGTTACAGGAGACATCAGAAAGAGCTTGAGCAGCAGATCTGACACTGTGACAGTGACCGAACCAGTTTCTCCCATTTCTGTGCTCTCTTGCTCCGTGACTCATCATCTGGCATGTGGCAGGAGCCACTTACAGGCCATGACTCACGAGCATCCACCCAGGTGATCGGGGCTGGAACTTGCTCCTCCTTCTCCCCCCTGGCTGGCCGCTGCCCCAGCCCCCACCACATATGCTCCTAATTACCGTATGCAAATCCACAGAGGAGAAGACGACTGATGTTTCTAGCTGTTAGTATCACACCGAAATTGCTGCTGAATCAAACAGCAGGCACAGTAAATCCCTGCTTATCACAGACACTCCAGCAGCAGCAGCAGGAGGAGGGACACTTCTAAAGCACCTTTCTGCCTGAGCACTCCAAAAGCACACTGAAGATCCTACAAGAGTGGAAATCACAGAATTCCTTTCTGAAACACGGATCTGCCTGGGTGCTGAAGCCTGGCTGCTTCAGGGATCCCAGAGCACTCAAGGGCACGCACAGAAAGAAAAAAATCCTGTAAGCAAATGAAATTGTGGGGCAGAATCAGTAACTGAAGATGCCAAGCTTAACTGCACAGCTTTGGCCAGGGCTTGGTTGCAAGGCAAGGCTGGCAGCTGGCTGCCTCATGAACATGCTCCTGTTACAGACCTGCCTGACTGAGCACCCTGGAACCAGAGGCTGCAGTTGAGTCATGGCTAAAACATGGCCAACAGTTGTGGGTGAACCAGAGTCAAAGCCAGCAGAAGCGCAGACTGAAGGTTTCCAACCAACTTCTATGCCTGGTAGCTGAGAGCTCAAAACTCTCCTCCACAACAGCCACAGCAGAGCAGGGAATAGTGTGTCCTGCTGAGGGAGGCAGGCATCAAACTCATCACAGCTTCATGGATCAAAGCTGGCTTCCCGGCCTCTGCCTGCAGGCATACAAGATGGCAAAGCTGCTCCCAAAGTCTTTTACATGGCTGCATGCAACTGAGAATGGGTATCTGTTCTTGCTCAGGTGTACGCTGCAGGGGGGAAGGCACCTGGGATGACATCAAGAGGGGGAGAGGGCACAGATGCTTCATACCAGTGGAGATATTCTTAAAAGCACTGGAGATTGCAGGGGTTTCTGGGGATCTGAAATGTGTTAGAATCACTGTATTTTGGAAAGAATTACTGTATTTTGGAAAGACCTCTCAATGAGACGTCATGAATCACTTCCATCAGACCCTCATAACTTTCCTCCCTGGCATTTGCTAGAATCTGGCTTCAGACAACTTGGTGTTGTCCAGACCCTGGCAAAGGAGAGGCCCTGTTTATGCAAGGCTTATGGAGGACAGTTTCAGAAGCAAGTTTCATCTGCACAAAGAAAAAGCACACGAGGGCAGCTCCAGCTCAAGTAGTTCTAGATCAGCTATCATCTTTATGACTTGGGGAAAAGACATGAGCTAAGCCCTAAAGGGGACAAAGAAGATCTGTCTTCCCAGTGAATAAGATCTTACTGCAGTAGAGGCCAGCACGTCCATACACATTCCAGCCACTCCACAACTGCATATCTTCACTATTGCTTCCTCTCTGTCCCAGTTAAAACTGGCATTGCATTTCTGTCCAGACAGAATCACTGGGTTGTTGATTGTTGCAGGAATCACAGCTGCAGAACAATCCTGAACCCTCTCTGCAAGGCAAAAGCATCAGTGGTCACTGGAAAAAGGCCGATAAATAAGGATCTCAGTCTTAAGGTAACTCAGCTAAAGAGGCTGCAAAATCATATTTACTGTCTGTTCAGCCCAAAGCTCCACGTATGTAGGTATCACTCACAATAAACGTTTCTGGGATGGCAGATCACAGATGTACAACCCCATGTAGCAACACAGCAAAAGCAGAACAGCCAGCAGAATTGGCTGCGGGAGAGTGAAGTAAAACCACAGCAGGACAAAGTTCTTGAAATAACTGAAGTATGACCCCACAAATCATGATAAATGAAGCAGCTAGAGATGTCAAAAAGCCCCAGCAGGATTATCTTCAGACTTGAGCACAGCGGTGGTGCAATGGTTTGCTACCAGGACTAGGCAGCCATGCCCCAGTGAAAAGGAGAAGCGATGCAGATATGGCATCTGCGTCAGTGCTGCCAGACAGCAAGAATGCTTGCATCTCCAGAGCTATTTTATTTTTAAATGATGCAATGCTACGTGGAATTTAATACACACTGCATGCAACCAGATCAGGAGCTCCAAAATCAAGCACAAACAGAAAACATCCCAGCAGCAGCCTGGTTTTATTAGATGTTCCTCTTCACAGTGCACAGTGTTTTTTCAAACAGCAGCTATGTCCAATAACTGACTCTTGCTAAGACTGCAGGAAGGTTTAACCCTTCCTAGCTCTAGGTAGTTCTGCCAAGACCAGAAGCAATAATTGGATACACAGGAAGAAATTTCTGTCTCTCCAAAGCAGGAATATGCAATGAGCAATTCAATGGTCTGGAGGCTGGCAGCACACTGATTTGGAGATGACTGCATGCTACAAAGCAAAAAGGCGGAGTAACAGACCAATAAAGGCAGCATCAGATTAGAATAGTGCATCAAATTTATCCTGCCCTCTGACGGACATCAGGACCACATATACTTTTGCTGCTGACATCCACCTGCTTTTAGACCATAGGCTGGACTTTGAAATCCCCTGAAAGTAGCTGGAGGAAAAGACCCCGTAGCACATAGGTTTGAACAAGGAATTTGCCTGATTACTGCTAAGATTGTGGATTTCTTGACCCTTTTTTGGCCAGGTCCCTGAACAAACAGGTCCTCTGTAATCAAGTCCAAATGCTGTCCAAATCTCATTTCAGCAGAATTCAGGGCGGGTGAAAAAAAAGGCAGAATGATTCCCAAGATGACGGGACAAGAAGCTTCTGAACTGGGAACAAATCCTTGGACCACAGCAAGACTGTGCAAGATTATAAAACTCTTTGCACTCCACAGCAGGTCTTGATATGACCTCCCTGGCCAAAACAAGTCTATCAAGAACGCTTTTCTCAAGAAAGACAAAATCAAGGGCAACTGTCACCACTAGCTCAGACACAGAGGGAGGAGGAAGACGTAGCAGACAGATGAACATATTTAATCTTCACAGATCAACTGCTACAGGGAAGTTTTGATTTCAGCGCACGAACACAGATGTCTGTGGACTGAATCAAAGTGGTGAAGCCCCATCCTCCACCTTTGCCAGCAGAGTTCAGATGTTCTGCACAAGGTCCAATAGCCCCAAACTGGGCAAATGAGTGACTGGCTGCTCCATTCTCCCCTCAGTTACAAGTAGCCTCCTCCATATGGGAGCAGTTTACACCTAGAAGAAGGTTTCATAACCTGCCCATAGAAAGTTAGGAGCCTACACAATCACAGTGCTATATATTCTTGGCATCCCTTATAGTGTCCGGGTTTTTTTTTTTGAATTCTTGCAAATTCTAGGCTTGTAACTTCCTGAACCAGTGATTTGCACATCAGATTACAAACCATTGTAGTAGTTATCTGTCCGTCCTTTTGAACATAGGGGCATTTAACTTTACTGCTTGTCCTCGGGCTAGGCCAGAGAGAGTATCATATTTTCTACTGCTACAAGAGGATTCCCAGATCCTTGGTCCAGTCACCAGTCTCTTTCCAAGTGTCCTCCTGACATGTGGGTGTGTTTCTATGTTCACATGGCTGGTGGCAAGGCAGAACTCAAGAGGATCTGGAAGAAACCGCAGCATCAATTTACGTAACAGAATATTTTCCATGCAACAGAACTAACAAAAGGCAAGCCAGAACCTTAATAAAATACTTATGAAGCAGACCAGGCACTCCTAATGATTACACATGCTTTTATTCTGAGAGGAGAAACTTATCCCTTGCAGCGGCTGGCAACCCAAGCCAAACTCAGCTTGTAAAGCTCTGTTCAGTACAGTTTATTTTAGGATATCGCTCCACAAGACAGATCATGTGCTAATTAGGCTTGGAATGACTGGGCTCAACAGAGCATTAAGGGTCTAACTAACTAAATCTGATAACCCTGGATTAACCAAGGTCTTCTTCTGAGGAAACTCTTGCTAGGCTGCAGAGGATGCATAGACCTATTCACTAAGAGAAAAAAGGAGGGCATACGGGGATGATCCTTGGTATGTACTAGAAGAACAGGTCAGAGTCCCAGGGGACTCAACAAGTCTACTGCAGGGATGACTGCTCTGCTTTTAACCACTTCAGGGGTGTTAGAGAGGGTTGAGCAGACATCTTAAGACTGTAGGCTCCCAGATCTTCCTGGCTAGGACATGCTCACATTTGGAGGCCTCTTTTCTTGAAGTTGTTATGTCCTTTCTCTACCAGATGTCTCAGAGAAAAGAACAAGTACTTGCAACAAGTGGTGAGGAAGCATTTGCCTCTCCTAAAGCCTTGCACTGAGATGGGCCTCAACTCAACGAGGAGGTTTCAAAACTCTGCAACTTCTGAATACATGCTCTAAATACACTGGGTAGTTTTATTCACACAAATGCCAAGCCATTTGGGAATATTGCTGGGCTCTGAATTTTGACAGCAAGTTTCGTGGACTAATTAATCACAGTAAGTGAAAATTATTCCTATTATCAGTTTCACATAATCCTCCTTAATTTCCTGGAATTCTTCCATGTTACAAGCGGAAATCATTATCATCTTTCTCTAGACTGTTCATTATTTCACACCAGAAACCCTACAGATTCACATTTAACATAAATAATTCCCCTTCCTTCAATCTCTCCTCTTATGTGAGTTTTCCAAGACTTTGTGCAGTTTCCTGGCAAGTTTCTCAATTCCCTACAACTCTGCAGTCATGCTTCTGAGATGGGGTGACTAACTGCACGTGGTTTCCCAACTAACTGTGGGATGCCCACTGCTTTCTGTATCAACATTAGAAGACTCTGTATCGTAATTTTCCATTCCATTTCATACACACCTTAACATTCATATGTAAATGCTCACCAAGTAAAGTCCCTTGTGACCAGGGTGACATCCAGGTACTTTTTGCAGTTTAATGACATCAGTTTTGTGACTTGAAATCAATATGATCAATTTAATCAGTTTAACAATTTGGAAATTGAAAAAGTATACTTTTGTAACTATCTTCTGTTACACACATTTTCATAACTTGGCATCAGGCTCAAAACATCAAGGTGTACAACAAGACTATCCTAGCAGAAACCAGGGGATTTTTCTTTTACATCTGTTCTCTGAGGAAAGGAGTTTCTTTTGCGTGTCTGGGAGTGTGATTTTCATGGGGTTTGCTCCATCAAGTTGCACTAATTCTTGGTGTAGGCTTGTAGAGAGAGGTTTCCCATGTCCCCATGCAAATTCTCTTTGTGGTCACCGAAGAGATAAGAGGGTCCTCAATGTCTGACTAAGGTCTGGGCTGAAGGATATTTTCCCTGGTAAATTTGCCTGACTAAAGCAGTGAGGTCTGGTGGCTTGCCTCCATGAAAGAAGATTCCCCTTCCATTTTGATTGGCAGACCAAGAGCTTGTTCTGGTTTTTCTTTTCAACCTCAACCCTTGTGCCAAGGGAAAAGCAGGCAACAAGGCAGTAGACCAAAATACTGGCTGTTGAACATGGTCTGATACAGAGGGGAATCCTCCATCGGTTCCTCCAGGACAAATACAAATGCTTTGCTTCAGTTTGGGCTGTTTCTCCACCCTGCAGTACCAACTCGTGTCAGCAGCACAAAGCCTGGGAGTGGTCAGGGTTACAGAGATGAAGAAATTCTTTGCGGTCTCTGAAGCTCGTGCAAATTCACCAGCAGAAGCACAGATAATAGAAACCCAAATGGATCAACAGCTACCATCAGTGTCTCACCAAGATATGGCCAAACATAAACTGAATGAGGTGTGACTACAGCAATGCTACCTTTGTGCATTAATGACCCTCATGCCATTGCTTGTCATCGCTGGAACATACCTGTTTTTGGCACTTCCTCCTCTCCTCCTCTGTTATTTTGTTATGAACAGCCTAGCCCCTATTGCACTAGGGTCTAGAGAACTCTAGGGATGTCTGAGGTCCCTCTGTGCTCCACATAGCCTCACCCTTCCTCTGGCCCAGTCCTCCTCCAAAAACAGCCAGTCTAACAGGAAACAGAGAAGGTAAGCATATGGGAAAAAAAGGCTGTCAGGCTTACTGTAATAAGAAGTAGCCACCACCTTCAGAGTGCTTTATAAATACAGTAATCATAAATAGTAAATGCCTGCAGAAATTAAACTGAGGGATATGACAGGGAGCTGAAAGCAGGAGGAGACATCTGGGCAAGGAAGATGGTCTCCTGAGCAGCTATTTCAAGCACTGTGACCTGCAGCTGGAGGATGAATCTCAGCAGTAGGTGAAGTTAGATACTACTGACTGTGGACAAGAGAGAACAGCTTGTTGCCAGCAGAAAACGGCTAAGTGCAGATCCATGCTGAAATCCTCTTGCTGTTCTTCTGAGAGGTCAAGCTACAATCACTGCTCATGCTAAGCCACATTCAGGCAAGAAATCCCTTACAAGTCACCACAACAACACACATATTAACAAGTGGTGAAGGAGAGGTCAACCAGAGCAAGCCAAACCCCAGGGCAGATGTGTCGCTTCAGGTCTCAATCATCAGAATGAATTAGGCAAAGCCAAGGAAGACATGGTGTATGGGCCAACAATATCTTGGGACCAGAGATATGAACTATTTATACCTCCCACTGGCTATTCGTATATGTGGGCTTAGGACTCTGCCCGCTGAATTACTGGAAAAGATCTGAGGGTGGGACTACTGGGAAAAATGCCATGTAAGCAGACACTGGAACTACCCTCACTACAAAGAACAGAAAATTGCCCTAGCACAATGGTCCAGACAGGTCATTCTCCCCGTGGAGAAGGACATCTGTGAGGACAGCTATGCTATCTGAGCTTACACAGAATCACAGAATCATAGAATGGTAAGGGTTGGAAGGGACCTGAAAGATCATCTGGTTCCAACCCCCCTGCCATGAGCAGGGACATCCTACACTAGACCAGATTGCTCAGAGCTCCATCCAACCTGGCCTTGAACACTTCCAGGGAGGGGGCATCCACAGCTTCTCTGGGCACCCTGTTCCAGTGTTTCACCACCCTCATGGTGAAGAATTTCTTCCTAATATCTAATCTAAATCTGACCTCTTTCAGTTTAAAGCTGTTCCGCCTTGTCCTATCACTACACACCCTTGTGAAAAGTCCCTCTCCATCCTTCCTGTAGGCCCCCTTCAGGTAGTGGAAGGCTGGTCTCAGGTCACCCCAGAGTCTTCTCTTCTCCAGGCTGAACAGCCCCTGCTCCCTGAGCCTGTCCTCATAGGAGAGGTACACCAGCCCTCTGATCATCTTCATGGCCCTTAGAAGACACATGACAATGCAGCATGAAGCACAGGTCCCTGCTCTTCGCCATGGAAACCCCACAGAGGGACCAAAAGAAGGTGGTCTGCGAAACAGCTTAGGTGAATTGGGCCTACTAGGCAAAATGAGGCTAAGTAAGCATGTGGTTGGTTCTGCACCAATGCAGGTAGACCAGAATGGAGAAGAGCCTGCCCACGGAAAGCATTTAGGTCATACTTCTCCAGAAGCAATGGCAGCTGGTGTCTGTTTGGAATGAATAAGGTGCAGTTCTGGACTTAAATTGATGAGATTAGTCTAACTAGGTAGGCAGCAAGGACTCCCTACTCTCTTGAAAAGTAACACCTGAAAAGCCTGTTCCCTGAGGTTGAGAAGGAGCAGAGAGAGATAATCTAATTGTTGCTGAGCTGTGTCTGTGTTAGCCAACACATAGAAGCACAGATTTTCCCTAGGGTTGACTGCATCACAGTTAAGCAGTTCATCAGGTCAAACCTCACATCAAAACTTAAGTTCCCATGAAAAACTTATTTTCCTGCAACTGTATGCAGGGTTTTTTTCTGGCACTGGTACGCAGGATTGCTCCTGAGCTTTTGCCAGAGTCACAGATGCTCAGGTGAGCCTCCTGCACATGTGGGAACCAAGTGGAAGGCAGACTCTCCCAGTCAGGTACTTACCCCTTACCCAAGTGTCCCACCCTTCCCCAAGAACAGAGCATAGTCTAGCCTGAGAAAACAGTGGGTCCGAGAGTAGCATCAGGTGAAAATCTGCTGTGTATTTGCCAAGGTCTTCCCTACAGGCTCTAATCTTTTTATTTCATGTAACTCTAAGAGGACAAAATACCCTTTTGCCAGAAGGAAGATATCTCTGAGGTATCTGTGCCACTGGCCCAAGAAACACAACAACAACAGGGCAGTGATGCTTGCTCTCTGCTTCCACAGAGCAGAGAGAGATAGTTTGTTTGTAGTGCCAGTTGCCCATCGCTTGCCAAGTGTCAGTACAAAGCATTGCTACCATCACTCAAATATTTATTGTTTATCACTTCAAGGTATTGCCAGCCCCACGCCCTCAGCACTGCACAAAGACCAACACACGTTCTCTCTCCCAAGAGTTCCAAGTCAGAGGGTGAGCCTGAGCCAGAGGGTGCCATCACCTACATTATGGCCACTCACCTATATTACAGATCTGCCTCCTGCCTCCCTCCCATATACTAGAATTAACAATTGCAGTCCTTTTTTTTTTTTCCCCTGTCTGCTGATACAACCATCAGCAGCCTTGCACAGTAAGAAATATTGGCATGCATCTGATGATAGAAAAAAAACATTGCCTGCATGACCCTGAGGCTGCAACACAACTGCGGTGGGGAAAGCAAGAGCTTGCGGACAAGGCTGCTCTTGCACTCATCTGAACAGGTACGTCCCTGCTTTGACCCACTTCTTTCAGAAAATGAACATTACCATCATTTTCATCGAGAGAGAAAACTGGAGCAGAATCAGGGACCAGAGCCATTTTGACAGCCCGTTTCTTTCTCTTTGGAGAGTAACCAATTTTCAGATGAGCGCTAGGGCGTGCAGGGAACCTGCTCAGCAGATAACATGACAAATCCCTGCTAAGGCTAGTTACCAACACAGCTGCCATTGATCTCTGCTATGGATTTCACCTTCTGCCAGCCAACCTCCCTCCCTCAGCTCCTTCAAGTCTTATTCTGCAGCCTTTCGCATAGCTCTGGAACGGGGTGAACTTCTGGCTCTTCCAGACTTACAGACTGGTCAGCCAGAAGCACTTTATCCAAATCAGAACTCTTGCCATGAAGCAGAACAGGTAGAAGATAAATGAACTTTCCCACTATCGGTTGCATTTCAATGGTTTCCACAAACACGGGGACAAAATCTTCTCATCCAGTACTGTCCTGCGATTCCACTGCTGGCAGAGAGGCACCTCCACCTCTCACCCACCGCTTCTCAACCACCAGGACAGATCTCCACATCTCTGACTTCTGGGTTGCTTTTCTTGGGTTTAACCGTCAGAACCATGCCTACTGAGATGAGTTATCACCCAGCACCTATGATACAGAAGTGGCTTTGGACTGAATATATAAAGATGACCCAGTTTATATTAAACAGAAAGGTAAAACGCAAACAGCTCTGTAATGAAATCTTTTCAATTTTTAAAGACCAGATCACTGGCTTACCAGTGAAAACAGTTATAAAGCCAATGAGAACAAAAAGTTTGGAGAAGTATCACAGAAAAGGCTTTGAATGTACATCCTCAGTAAAAAAGAAAACATCTGGAATCACCAAGCAAGGTGAGGGAATCAGCAGAGCAGGGCTCCTGACCAACCTGAATGAATAACCACACCAAGAAGGATATTAGAGGTAAGTAAAACAGCATCTTTGGTGCTGCTTTGGCAAGAAGAATATGGAAGCAATGGTAACAACAAGTTAGATAATACAGAAGAAAGACGGTGCAGAAAAGGAAATGAGCTTTTGAAGTGGAAACAAATTCAAGAAGAGGAATGCACTCAAGTCAGAGGGACAAGATATTCTTGATTCCAGAACAATGAAAGAATCATTGCATGATCACAGCTGGCAACATGGCTTTTGATAAAAACACCTGTGAGGAAAGAGAGGAAGGAGGGGAAGCTGTGTGACTGGCGAATAATAAAGGCAAAGTTTGTACCTGTTCTGAAAGAGGAAAGAAAGTGACCCACATTAGATTTATCAGCATGCCCATAAAGCTTTCAGAAAACACTGGAAAAGAATAATAAGACTGGGAAATAAATGAAAAATGGGGCAACCCACAACATGGGGTTGCAATAGGTGGGCAGCTGTCTGGCTATCAGGAATAATACCAGAGTGAGGTCCTGACTCACCAGGAGCATCAGATTGGAAGAAAATGAAAATCTCTGGGACAGAGAATTTGTTTTTCATTTGCTATCACAGCCTCACACATCTGAGAGGCTGTCATGGAGCTGTGGGCAGTCCATTGCTGGGTCCTCAGCATATTCTCCTGGGCCACCTGCACTTTCTGCAATGCAGGTCTGGGTCCATTGGATCTAGAGATCCAGCTCCTCTTTATCTCCAGCATTCTGCATTGATGCAGCGAACAAGACACACAGCAGCAATTATATCTCCTTCCTGCGAATCCTTTTGGTTGGCTCCAGCCGCCAACAGCTCTGGCCCATCTTTTAAGCATCTCAAGGCAGAGATTATCTGTGCATTCTCACTGCTTAACAGATGTTCTTGTAAGAGTGGCACCTACCAGTAAGGCACAGCATGTACGTCCTGGGGAACGTTCCCATCCCACACTGAGAAGGAGAGTGCATTACCTTCTTTTTATTCCTTTGGGCAAGCATTGCACACACAAACTATATGTCATTTTTCTTCCACACCCCAACGCAACAATGTGTATCCTGCACTGATATGTCCTGTCCTCTGGCCCACGATGCACCTACAAACACACATGTGGTGTTGTCACCCCCCCTCCAAGCTCCTGCAGCAGCCCCACAAACAGTGTGTTACACACCTACAGGACCACATCCCGCTACCTGCTCCCAAATGGCCGAACGGGACAGAGACCTGGAAACACAGAGAGGGTTCCCGAGTCCCATGGCGAGACAGCGATGAGAATGAACTGCAGTTCAGGAAGCCCTGTGCTGCTGCCAGGACACTGTCACACAGCTGCAAGAAGAGCTCACTCTGCTCTGTGATTTTGCTGTAAGCCCTCTCCTTCCCACCTGGCACCCTGCACTGAAATGCTGGGTTAATCTTCTTCACCAGATATACAGGGTGGAAAGCTTTGCCACTCCATAGGGATGGAAAGGGAGCAACCGACTGAGAACCTGCAGCAGCAAAATGGTTCCTTCAGAAAACTGCTGCAGGAAAGGCTGTGCTGAGGATTGCTCCCACCTCCACAAACCCCTCAGGGCTGCACACTGCACTGACCATCTCAGGGAACACAGCGAGAGGCCAGAGAATGACAGTAGAAATGACACAATTACATTCCTTGACAATGACATCCTTGAATTTCCTCCCCTGTGTCCTCTGCCACTGGTCTTTGACCCAAACACCCCTGTTCCTCCAACTCTGCAATGCCCCTCACACCTGCCTCTTCTGCTTAAAGGTTCCTCTACAGCTCTGCCAAACATTTACCATTTTATCTACATTTTTCCTACTGTCCTATTGCTCCTGGTAGGCCTAAAGATGCTTTATCTGCATTATTCTTGGGTCGCTAGCAAACTGCAGAAAGTTTTTGTGAATAGGTTAGAACTGCCAAGCTCACTCTTGAGCAACACTGGTATACAAGGCCGTAGGTGTCTGGAGGTAAAAAAGCAGATCTCTACTTCCTCCACACTCCATACACCTTTAGCACACCCATCAATCCAGAACCTGTCTGATCTGTTTCTTGGCACCCAATGTTAATGTAACTCCAGTTAACACCGCATTCCCCTCAAACCTCTGTAATTGCAACTCCACATGCTCAGCACCTTCCATAACCCCAAAAGACTGCATCTGCTATTTGCTTAACCCCTTTGTCACTACATCCTCATGTGCACATTCCCCTACAGCCATGTCGCTGTTGTGGTTTAACCTGTCAGCTGGCAACTCAGCACTAGACAGCCACTTGCTCACCCCTCCCCTTCCACCCCAGCAGGACAGGGAGGGGAAACGGACAAAAGGCAAAATGTGTGGGTTGAGATAAAGACAGTTTAATAAGGCAACAAAGGAAATACCAATACTAACAATAATAATAATGCAGAATAAGCAAAGCAAACTATACACAACACAGTTTTCTCACCACCCAATAACTGATTTGCAGCCAGCCCCTGAGCAGCAGTTGTGGAACTCACAACTCACGGATTTCACAAATTTTGCAAAACTCCTGAAAAAGACGACTCCCAGAAAAATTTGAACTCCTGGACAGGAGAGGATTTGAACTCATGGAAAAAGAGAAAGAAGACTAAAAAAAGGACTCCTGTCCCCTGGCTGACTCCCCTTTATAAACTGAACATGACATCTGTGATATGGAATATTTCCGTTGGCCAGCTTGGGCTATCTGTCTGGCTAAGCTCCTTCCCAGCTCCTGCACACCTGTGCATTAGCTGAATATGGGAGTCTGGAAAAAGCCCTAAATTTCTTAGCAACAACTAAAAACATCAATCTTATCAACATGCTCCTACTAAATTCAGAACACAGCATCTACTGGGAGGAAAATTAACTCTGTCCTAACCAAAACCAGGACAGTCACTTTAGCACGTATACCAAAATCTCATTCTTTTATACCTTTGCCTTATTGTTCTTGCTGACTGTCATCCTGAACATCGCCTCTCCAGCATCTGTATCCCTATCCCACATACACCCTTCTCTTTGTTCAAGCCTTCTCCCTTTGCATTTGCAGAGGGAATATGATGGAAGGATTTGTACAGAGGGTGGGGGAAGGAAGAAGAAGAAAGGCAGGGAGGGAAAACAGGGATTTGGCTATAACAAGACCATGTAATTAAGCTCTAGTAACTGGTACCCAGCCTGGATCCCTCATTTCAGTAATTAAAGGTAGTAATTCCTCCTTTCCTAGATAATGTTTCTCATCTCATCTGTGAAAAGAGGCAGGGAGAAAGCATCCATTTACACAGCCAGCACAGACACACCCTGGGCAACACAAAGGACTCCAGTCTGCACAGAGCCCATGTATCTCTTAGCAGAAGAGCAGGGTTTTAGCTGCCACAATATTTTATCCTAACACCTTTTGAGCAATTGATTTACCAGTATTTTTTAAAATAAAAAAAGGGAAAAAATATAAGAAAAAAAAAAGCCAAAAGCCATACTGACAGCAGCCTTTCATCCGTCTGCGTCCTTTGTTTCTGGCTTTTCATGGAAACGCTGTCTGTCAAAACAGCTTTAGAGCTGCACAGCAGCATCACTGCCACGGATGCACAGAGAGCACGGTAGCTGGCAGGACCAAAACAATCCTTGTGGGCTCGGCTGTCATGGCAGGCACAATGGAGAGCTGTGCAACGGCATTGTCGGGGCGAAGCACGGCTCGCCTCTGCACAACCAGCCCCGGGCACGACAACTGCTATTTCACAGCTACAATGGACAAACACACATTCTGCGCAGCAACACCAGCCTCCTCACTTGCTTACATCCTTCATAAACACAGTAGCTCTAAAGCAACTCATCCTCTGTAGAGACAAAGCAATCCTAAATTCTTTAAGCTTCATCGGGTAGCCGGCAATCTCTGAAAAAAAAAAAAAGACCGGCTGCTTTGCAGGACAATGAACAGCCTGAAAACCGTCGGCACAACTAAAGCCCACCCTGATCATTTCTCCATCTCACCTTTCCACAGATCCTCTGCTCCCTGTCTCCTCTCACTGAATACGCTCCGCTCCGGCACTGCTGAGCACTCAGATTCCAGCGGGCTCCGTGCTCTCTCACCAGGATGCTGTGGGAAACACAGAGTCAATTTTTTTAATTTTTTTTTTTTTTTCACGGCTGCATCCCTGGCAATGCAGAGGGTCTGCGCAACCACATCTCCAGTGCTCCTGCTGCTGCTGCTGCTGCTGTGACGTTGCTGCGTGTGAAGGAGCAAGCATGCCCACAGCACTGCTGCGCCGGCTTGCGATCAGCCCCTGCGGGACCTCAGACAAGGCAGGGGATGGGAGGGAGAGGAGAAGGAGAGGAGGGGAGATAAATCGAGCTGGAAGATGGAGGATTGATTCTTACAGGAATTCTGAAGACAGGAAGGTAGCATAAGGACAAATAAAAAGACTAAAGCTTATGCCATAAAATGGAGCTGCAGCATCTTATTCTGTGATGAGCTTGGGTTTCAGATGCTGCGTGGTTGCAAGCCACCTGATTTCTTCTCCTGGCTTTGCAAAGGAAAGCAAAAGGAACTGGAGTGCTGTGTTCCTATGGCTGATAATGGCAGCCAGAGCCCTTGGAGATAAAATGCTAGTCTGCAAAGCAAAGCACAGGAGGAGGAGCATGGGAGCACTTATTACCAAGAGATCAGGAGGAGTACAAGAAGCTTCTTGAAGCTTCTTCTACATTTCTGTAGTGCCTTGTCCTAAAGAGCTTCACCAACAGCATCTACACAACATTCCTGAAACGCAGCTGTCCCTGGAGTGAGACGCAGCCACTAGCACTTCCCCGGTGCCGAACACACCTGGCATGGGCAGGACATCTGCAGTCCCTGCTGCCACAGGGAATCTCAAATCAAGATCCCAGCAACTATTAACTACACCTTGTGACTAAAGCACTGCCCGTAACCTGGGCTAAATACCGGCATCTCTGCAACGTAACACATGGCAGAGCTTCCTTCCTGAAACAAGGGATCACCGCTTGCAAAAGCCCAGGCTCTCTCGCTGTCCTGAAGCCATGTGAAAGGATTTTTCCTTCACCTGCTTTCACCAGAGCCAGGTGCAACCTGCTCCATAGGCAGGTAAGTGCAGTTCCTGACTTTGTAAAGGGACACATGTGGCTACTTTTGTTTTTCTACCACTGTCCGGCCATGACCACACACCTCAGAAACCCAGTGGTGCTCCAGGCTGTGCCAAGTGACATGTTTCCAGCACTGAAGCAGCTGCCCTGAGACCACCACCCTGGAGGAACCACTCACGTTACTGCACTTAGCCACCCAGCCCTGCTCCTACAGCCACCTCCCTGCACTGAGCTAAGCAGGGCTCAGAAAATGCAGCATCCAGACTGGAAAAAGCAAACGCTATGAGCCTGAACCAAACCCCACCTCCTAAAACAAGGCTCCACGGGGAGTGGGTAAGTCAGAGAGGAGGCAAAGATATCACACAAACACAGTTCAGAGAAATGAAGAACCATCACTTGCCTAAGTGCTTTTTGCTCTATGCCATGATGCACCCAAAGCAGCAACCAAACAAAACAAATACAATAACTCAGACAGCACAGAACAACCCAGACAATACAACACTTTGCAGAAGCTTCTGCCTCGGGAGAGGCCAACATGAAAAGCTACGCCAAAAAAACTCTACACTTCTTACTGCAAGCGGCTGCCAATTGTTTCAGATCCCAGACCACTAGAAACCTTTAAAATATCTCATCAGGTAACATTCAGATCAGATTTCTGACTGAAAACCCAGTGGCTGGTGGGTGGCTCCCACCAAGGGCTCCAGAGGCAGGAGTTTGGGACTCCCCCCAGCGCGGAGAGACCCTTCCAGCGAGAAAACAGAATGGTCCTTGGGCTGGCTGTGGGCCCTGCAGCCCACACGGGATGCACTGGAACCACCATCGCAAAGGTGGCTCTGCTACTCACCTCTGAAACATCGGGAGTGATGCCTCAGCCCATCCCAATGCTGAGGGTCCGCAGGTGCCTCCCAAGAGGCCAACGCACGTGTCACAGCTGTGTTACTTCACGCTCCCCAGCCCACGGCTTGCCTTTGCTTGTACACTCAGAGCCCACACCACCGCCTTGTCCTGTTCAAGCAGCTGGGACAAGTCCCAGGGAGGACACAGGGGCAAGGGACGTACCTCCACGCCTGGCCATTACAGCAAGCAGAAAGCTAGTCCTGCTGGGCTCTGCTCCACCCGAGCCGCAGTAAATGAGACTATTTACTGTATTCCCATTAGTGTGCAGCCCCTGGACCCTCGTACGGCCAGTCCCATTGTATTGTCAGCGTTAATTAAGGCGGGCTCAAGCAGAGTCTCCAGCCCGTTCAGCTGTGACAGTGAGGGAGCAGCAGCAAGGATGGAGGGAGCGAGTCTCAGCTGTGGAGCTCTGTGCAGAACAAGGAACGTTTGTTACCCAGGAGACTCGTTCCCACAGCAGAGAGGAGAATGGAAACTATTACGGTGCCCTCCCCAGTCCTCCACGAGCATTGCCAATGCTGACGCCAGGAGGGATAAATGCTGGCAGGCTGAGTGCTTGCCTGCATCCCTGTCCCTGCCACAGGACACTGGCATTAACCAATTCACTGACAGCAATGCCTGCCTTGTGCTGCAGATGCACACCAGAGCAGATGGAGTCAGGGGGCTGCTTTGTCAACAGACAGAGCAGTGCAGCAGACAAGAGGCTCCCTGAGAAACACTCCTATTTACACATCTGTTCCCAAGATAAATATTTGTATCCTCCTCCCCAAAACACGTTCATCACGTTCACCCTGCCCCAAGCTCACGTGGCCTTGCACCTCTTCATCAAGCACCCCTTTGCTGCTTCTCCCTCCCAGGATCAGCCCTCTCAGCAACAGCTGTAAAAACTGATGGGCTGTCCCAAAGATTCGTAGGCAGTAAGAGATTACAGGCACTAATGAGGAAGAAGAAAGCTCTTCCTTGAGGACTGTCTTCTAGGAGATGACTTCTCTTTGATCACAGAGATGAGTCGGTGTGAGATGGGGAGCGTGGCTGACTCCACAGTCTCATGCAAGGAGAGCAACAGGAATACTGCAGGCTGGTGACTGAGCTCCTTAGAGAAGCAGGGCAAGGAAGATGGATGTGCCAGAACCCGTCTGCCCCTACAGTAACAGGGGTCCCTGTCCTGCTTGGCCTGGAGACGTAGGGATAGGTGCTTCCTGCACACCCCAGCACTGTGGGGTGCACCTTGGCAGGAGAAAACTGCTTACCAAGCAAAGCTGGCTTCATTACTCACAGGCATCCTGGGTGTAGGGCAGGGTTTTTGCCATCTCGCCTCCTTCCCCCTTGCTCCACGGGTGTGAGAACGCAATGCACAACATTTTTTCCCACCTGTGAATTCCAGTAAGGAGGCGCATCCCAATCCCAGAGCTGGGCTGCAGCAGAGCTCACCACTTCATGGGAGCCCCATGTGCTGCACTCGCACTGGGCACGAGCCGTGTGCGTACCTGGAGCGCTTGCTGACAACAACCAGGACACAAACAGACCATCTAGGCGCAAAAAAGCCCAACACATTTCTGTTTTGGCCTTGGGCTCCTTCCCTCACCTGCCTTCACTCACCATTCAGGAACAGGTATTTAATGACCCCTCATGGTCAGGTGTGATGCACAACCTACCCACCCTTGCAACAGTCAGACAGCCCCCGGGGCTGCCGCCTCTCCACTGCAGCTCACAGCTAGAACCCAGGGAGATGCTGGCTGCCTCCTCCTAAAGGATGGGTATTTTGGTCTAGCCCTCACTACCTTCAGAGTGTCTACGCCTTTTAAGCAAACAGAAAGCAGTACGAGCAACAGCAAGCTCGTCACCACAGTGGACAATCTATGCCTTTCTATCTGTGTGTGAAACAGCATGAACGTGCCTAGTCTGCAGCTTCTGGCTTATCTTTACCCCATCTGTAACATGACCACAGCAGGGATGGACATCATCACTCTTTCCCACATGCTGGACCACTCAGGAGCAAGGTGGGAGCCACTCAGTGCCTCTCACCTCACTCACTGACCGCTCACAGCAGAAATCTGAATCCTCAAGACAAGGCAACCCCATCCAGCACCACTGAGGCTGTTTCAGGAATGCCAGAGAGCGGGATGTCGGTCAGAGCTGACCAGGGTCTTGCTCAACTGGAGCAAGGAGGACCAGAACACAGAGGCCATCAGGAATGCAGGAGGTGCTGAAAACTGGGCAAATATTCTCGGAAACAAAAACCAAAATCATTCCACATCACTGCCAACCCTGCCTTTCAAGGTCAAACAACATCGCTCTTTCAAACACACAGAGATCAATACAGGCTGATCGTTACCCACAGGCACTTGACAACTTTTCTGTTTGGTGGGAACAAGAGTTTCTGAATGAGGGGTCAGAATCGAAGAAGACTGGGAAAAACACATATTAGCTTAGTGGCAATGCCTGCCCTCAGTCCTCCCATTTCCCTGGGGGTCACTAACTGCTGTCCCCCACTGAGTGGGCCTTAGGAGAGGATCCGAGGACAGAGGAACAGGAGTCTGTGGGATTACACCAGTCACAGACATGTTCGCAACAGCAGGATTCACCAATCCCCCATGATCCTGATTTCTTCAGGGCTAGCAATCCAAGGCAGGAATCGTGCCTCCAAATAAGAAAATGGCTTTAGAAGAGAAAGTTGTTGCTGTTTTCTCAAAAAAACTTGGGCTTTTCTCTTTGTCTGCTAACCATTTTCTAACAGAATTAATTCCCCAAATGAATTCCTCTGATGTTTAAGAACATTCTCTGAATTTCCAGCTTATCTTTATCCTTGCACAGCTCACCCATATTCACTCATGTTCCAAAAATGAGCTTTAACGTCAGCTTTATCCCGTCTGTGTTTAGTCATATCATCTGAGTTCTTTAATCACTTCACATTAGGCAGGTTCCTCATTTCTTTGATCATACCAATATCCCTTCTCTGGACCTGACCCAGTTTGCGTACAGACTTCAGAGAGTGACTGGAAATGTACACAGTCTTCTGAGCAAGTCTCACCATGCCTTAATACACAAATTTCCCCATCACTGGTACAAATATTTTTTCCACTGTGAAATGTAGGATGACATTTATCTTTTTTGTAGCTGCATCACACGAGCTGCTCACAGTTGTCCTTCACGTCACTGACAGACCCTGGGTTTTCCCCCTTCACTCTCATTGTCCCCCGTGAGCTCCCAGCTGGAGCTGAACTTTTTGTTAGTTTCTCATGCACATAGCCATGCAATTTTGAACTATCCAGTTCCCATTTTTGTTATTCCTTAACGACATCCACGCTCTTCCTGTTGAATAACCCGAACTGCCTCTGATGATTCTTCCTAGTTTTGTGTCTTTAAGAAACATCAGTAGAAAAATTCTACTTTTTAATGCTCAGAGTACTACTTGATGTATTGAATAGCTTCCATTTTCAGACTACTTTCTACTAACACCTTCCCTTCAGACCAGTAGTTCCTCTTTCAACATTGCTGCTACCTTCCTCTAGCCTGTTCGCTGCTCCTTACTTCTTAGCAAAGGACATTATGGATGGAAGAAGCCCACAGGGGTTCAAGAGGAGGCAGGATAAGTAGCTGAGAGATCCATTTCAGGTTACTGAACAGGTGAAATAAAACAGACTTAGTAAATCCCCTGGGAAAAAAATAATAAACATGTGGTATCTGCTTGCCCTGCTCCCACTATTCCCTTGCTGACCACCTGCAACCACTTTTGGAAAAATAATACTGGGTCCGGTGGATCCTTCATCCCAATCACAATAGTGGTTTCCACCTTCTTGTATTAAGGTCAAACCCTTCCTACTGCTAGCAGCTGATGCCTCACTGCTCAGGACAGAGGCTTTCACAAGCTCCATAAAAAGTCACAACTAACAGACAGGACTAGTGCTGGCAAGGCTCCCCATGCGGCTGGGCTCAGCTCCACATACCTCTACAATACTGAGATGTCTGCGGGAAAACCAAACCCAGCCCACAGCCAGCTGTGTGTCTCCAGTCCCTTCAAGTCCTGAAATCCCTTACGTTTGTACTCTTATTTCTAGGAAAGTGCTGCTATCAACGTTTCACACACAGGAGACTTGGGGCAACAAGAAGTGAGTCACTTGGAAAGCTGTGGGAAAGGGAGAACCGATCCTACAACCCCAGTGCCCATCTTTTAGCCCTAACGCTTACTGCTGCCGAAGTCAGAGTGCAAAGAAATAGCTGAACACTTTCAGGCAGAGGCAAGTGAGGACAGAAACAACAGAGCCGATCCTGAGTTATGCCTGAAGTCTCAGCTTCAATCCCATAAGTCAAGCTCCTAAAGCTGTACAGAAAACCTTGAAATAAATCAAAGCCTGGACATAACTGATCCAGCTTGAAATTTCAGAGTGTTTGAAGCAGGAGCTCAGCTCTAAGAGCAACTCTGTTTCTTCAAGCGCTGCTGTATTCACTGGTTTGTATTCTGATCTCAAATAAAAATTATGTATTTCCAACTCAGCCGCTGAAAAGCTGCTGGGCTGAGCTGAATCCGCAGCCCTGAAATGGTTCACTGTCTACATGCCAAGTACAAGCCCAAATCGCTGTGTACGCAGCACGCACTGCTCAAGCAAGGTGACTGCTTATGGTTCCCATGATGTACACCAAAGTGACATTCCCTTCCCACTCCAGTGGCATCACCCGGCTGACTCAAAGCAAGGGTGACTGCACTGCCAGCAAGCCTCAGCTCACAGAGACTGCAATGGAAGGGATGCAGCAGGAAAGGGGCAATCAGGGGAGAAGAAAAACATCACTGCTGGACACATGAGAGGCCACAACCAAGAATGGAAAAAGCCTCCTGCCCTTCTGCTTCTGTACTGACTCACAAATATTCCGGTTTTCCAAGGCAACAGCAAGTATGCAAACTGCTCTGGATTCCATGCAGGAAACACACAGTCAACCCCCTCTGCGCATGCCGAAGCACTTCCCTGCCAGTGCTGCTCAGAGCAACAGCAAAAGGCAAGCAGTGAGATCTGCAAACTCACCGCAAAGTGAGTTCCCAGCAGACCTCCCTGTTCTCAAACACTCCCACCTTTGCAAGGAAGCCCAGGGAGCACATAACCACCAGCTGATTTTATTAGAGACATGTGATTTTAATAATGCTTGGTTATACTGATCTTTTTCCTAAGTTTCTCCATTTACAACCCAAGCTGGACATGCAGTGTTGCTCTGCAGTGTTACCTGCCCCAGCTGGCTATGTTATACTGGCAAATCAAGCAATGTCTAGACAGCTTGCGCTTCTGCAAAGCACTCTGTGATTAAAAGAGATTATTGAAGGCACACTCAAAAACCACCCACTGGCAGCAATGCTACAGCACAATATTGGCAGGCAGGAGTGCCACCCAAGAGGCTGCCTGTGCTCCTGAGCACCCACCTCCCTGCAGACACCTGGAAAAGCTGCAAAGGGGAAAGGAAACAGAGCCACTGAAATCTCCTGCTAAAAAGCCTCTGTAATGCAGGCCTGTAACTCACAGAATCACAGAATCACAGAATCACAGAATCACAGAATAGTAGGGGTTGGAAGGGACCTCTGTGGGTCATCTAGTCCAACCCCCCTGCCGAAGCAGGGTCACCTACAGCAGGC
>Ga0065711_1002251_pt1 | contig 36868 bp, 16 predicted proteins | sample Hoacrofraction12_FD_59098 | JGI IMG/M metagenome (GOLD analysis project Ga0065711, IMG submission 59098) | Hoatzin crop microbial communities from Cojedes, Venezuela - Epithelial fraction 12 v2 (version 2) | ecosystem: Host-associated > Birds > Digestive system > Esophagus > Crop | place... | reverse complement strand
AACAAGGTCCTGTGCAGCCTGCTGTATGTGACCCTGCTTTGGCAAGGGTTTGGAGCAGATGACCCACAGAGGTCCCTTCCAACCCCCAACATTCTGTGGTTCTGTGATCTTTGTATTCGGGAAGTTTGTCCTTCCTTTTCATCATTTGGAGGGGGAAAAATAATAAAACAGATATGTTTTTTAAAATCCAAATGTAGACAGAACAGCTGTATTTTTAACATGTGTTAGCTGGATGAAGTCTGACAAACAAGCAATACTAATAGAATGATAATAGTTTTGGCAGCCAGCCAGGAACACGCTGTTGTGAATAGGTCTGGAAAGAATAATTTTTGCTTTTTTTTCCCCCCTCTGAATGGATTATGGCAATATATCCTGTTTTATCAAAGGTGAAATATTTTACAAAGTTGTTGGTTTTCACTGAATGTTGAGGGTATTCTCTTACAGACAGGAGACAAGCAAGCTGATTAGCAAGAGTATAAGTGTAGGAGAGTCTGCTTGATTCGGGATAAATAATAATGCTACGACACAAGCAGAGCAGGGATTCGAAGCTGAGTTCTGGTATAATCCAGGCCAGTAGCCAAATGCTAAACAACTGAGTGTGGCAGACAAAGATATACAGCCCTCTTTTGCAGTGCGGTTCAATTTATGAAAATGCTCAAAAGACTGTCTTTTATTTTGTTTGGAAATGAAAACAAATTTTGCAGCAACTTCTGTATATCTACCATTTAATTTCAATGCTTTGGTCAACCTGTAGCAGTAAGCAGAACACCTGTGTTAGGTGTAAGTTATCTGTGCGTAATACAGATATGAAAATATTTTCTAGAGAGTAGAAAGGGCAATTCATGTTTGCCAGATTTATTCTCTTAGTACTTTTTTTTTTTTGAGATCTGTTTCAAGCTGTGATAGACCTTTTCAAATGAATAGTCAGAAGAAATATGCAATGAAAAGGGGATAGCGGTTGTTTATTTTCTATTTATAGCGAAAGAATCAATTTAAGCCTAATGCTGAATTTTGACTTTTGGATGTGGTAATCTGTTTGAGATTATTCTGCCTCATATTTAGCTGGCTACCTACTGAAATACTGTAGAAATCACAAAGTCTCTACCAGCTTGACTGGTTGCACTGTTAACTGTTGAATTAATGGGCACTATCTGTAATTCCACGATAACTTCCTTGACATGTCTCAGAAGTAAGGTGAATGCATTAGGTTTCTTAGGCAGTATTAGAATTTACGATGGATCCCATTACTTGGACTTGGATTTGATTTGTAACTTTGTCTTGTTCTGAACACTAATAACCCTTCTATTTTCTGCTCACCTTACATATAGTTTTGGAATTCTTTTAACCTAGTTTTTTCTACAAATTTCTTAAACATAGACTGGCTGTTGTGATGAGGTAGGTGGAAGTTTTAATCTGCCAGCCCGAGAGGCAGGTGAAGCAGTAATACTCATGTCTAGATTGTTTTCTTCATCTTTTTTCAGCAGAACTGCTACAATTTTCAGCTATTGTTCATTCTCTCTATTACTTGAAGACAAAAAACCTCCTCAGCTGATGACCAATTCAATCACTGTTCTTCAGCATAACCCGCAGACTATGTGGGAGTAGCAAATTTTAACACCAAAAGACCAAACTTTATCATCTGGTCTGACTTCTTGCTTCCAGGAAACTGAAGTTCCTACCAAGTAGGGTTGGGAGCAGGTCAGGAAGTGGGAAGTGAACAGGACTGAATGCTCCTTTCCCGTTAGCCTATAAGCACATGTCTTTCAGCTGAAGTACTTGTCGTATGGATTTTATTTTATCTAAACCAGTTTCTATCCTCAAAAATATTGATTCATTCAGTAGCCAGAACTGCTTCCTGAAATGTCTCCAGAGCAGCAGGCAGCTGAATATCAATCTTATTGTGATTGGATTAATTCACTGGAATGCCATCAGCATGGAGGCGGGTGCCTTCCAACCTTGAGACCAGCTGGAAGTGCTTTTTCAGGAAATTCCCAGGTGCCAAAAGGCAAACAGTGGAAGCAATTTCAGATGCAGAATTAATGAAGGTAACAGCAGATGATATTGGGCAGGAGTATTTGGCAAAATGTTTGATTTTAAAAGACACAGTAGCTCTAATCAGAGGGGTAGTGTGTTATGGACGATGAAAGTGATGTTCATCCACGAGATCCGTTGTTGTCCACTGTGTTTAATACAATGCGTATTTTTATGTCCCCATTTGGATAAGGCATCCTTCCCATTTACCAGCTAGTGAACCATCACAGATATTCTCTCAGACTTCTATTTCACTCTTGCAACTGTCAAAATGAAAGCCCATACAGAGTTAAGAGAACATTTTTAAATGATCATTAGTTTTGTTTGTTATGGCACTGAAGTTTGTCCAATCCTGTAAAATCTTCGGAATGTCAGTTTGATGGAGTCTCCAGAGCTTTCATTCAAGTAAATATTTAACAGTATTTATGACAGGTAAAAATGTAGCTTATTAACCACTGCTAGAAAAGCATAATTTCTTGTTAATATTTTCTTTAGTTTGCTTCTTTTCTTCTTTCAGCTTATGTTAGTGCATCACCTGTGCTGTTTGGGGATCAGGGTTAGAGTATAGCTAGTAGAATAGATTGCCACTTTGATTCCTAGGTCTGGTTCAGAACCAGCTCCTTTACTGTCTGTATATAGACAGTCTTGTCACCAGCAGCTATGCAGGCAAATTGTAAAAAAAAATTATCTTTGTTTCTTGATCTTTATTACTGCCTGTTGCTTTCATCTGCTTAGAAGATCTATGCAATGCCTCTGTCAATGAAATTGCTACACCTTGCTTCTTATGCTGGAATATTTTCCAAATATATGGGTCTGAGGGTCTGTGACCATCTTTGCAATGTTATTTCCACATACCTTTACTCTAAATCATCCATCAAAGTTGATTTGGTGATACATTTTGTGCATCAAGATAGGAAGGAGCAGCCTAATATATTACTTTTTTTACTTTGCATGCTATCATGTATTGCATAAGGTTCTCTTTAATATTCTTCTTGATTATATATAACTATTTTGTTATTGCAAGAATTGTTATTATATTAAAATTAATTCACAACTTGACTAGCAATAAGACCACTTTCAGTGGTAGTTTGACAGCACATCTGGGCAAGGTGGTGCATATAGTAAGGTTGCTGTTAATATTTAAGTAGTGAATTAACATTTAACCTAAAGCTTTACATTCTGTGTCTTTTAATATTTATTACAAAATGTTAATTACCATTCAATTAAAGAGGTAATTTAATTGTTACGCTTCAATCTATTCTCTGTCTCTGTGTTAAGAGTATATTGTTTCACTGGTTATGTGACATCATCTAACGCTGTCTCAAGAGTAGTGGCACGCAAATCTTTTAACTCTTCATTATTCATTAGTTTCCATTCTGGTCCTTCTAGCTCCTGGGACCATCAAGTCTTCACGTGCCCACACTTGAGTATTATTATTGTTGGCACAGACTTGTCAAAGCATTAGAGCTCCTGGCAAGGCACACAAAGGAGTGGTGTGTGGTGTCACATGTACACATTGCCACAAATTATCATCTTCCCGAGTTTTGCCCTTGTTATTTTCCTACGACAAGATTCTGTGTGTGCAATCCTGTACCATTGTAAGAGTTTTTTCTGTGGAGCTCGCTGACATTCTGCCTTCTTTTTGGAAATAATTATTTGCATTTTCCTTTTGCACAGAATATAATGCTTCCTCTCTAAGCATATGTGACATGCGACCTGTAGTTACGATGATAATAAATTATATTGCCAATTGATTCATTCAGCAGTTTATATCCTGTTTAGCAAAGTTGATTTATCAGCATAATTTAGCTTTCTAGAAAAGGTGCAGGAAATACAGGTAATACCTGCCATATGTAAAAAACCCTCCATCGAGACTAGTTTTGCAGCACGAAGGTAGACTTAAATATCTAGGGATCATTAATAAAATCTTGTACAAGCCACAGTGCAGAAGCCTAGGAAAATTAAGTTAATCTCTCTGGTGCTCAGTAAGCTATTTATCCCCATTTGCAAACATGAATGAGTTGTCTTGGCAGATGACATTTTATTAAAGGGAGATTACCCTGTTATCTAAGCGTTGTTTCCACCCCCCCTCACCCATCCTCCCCCCCCAGTGTATAATAGTCCATGCATACACTGTGCAGCTTTTTTTCACAACCTTCTCCTTCAGAGAGGCAAGTGGCAAGAGTGACACCTCATTCTCAATTTGGGATTGACAAATCCAGATGCTCTGGGACCTCCTGCCAGATGTCTGGAGCATCCTTCAAGCTGCTGGGGAGTTTGTGGTGGGAGATGCTTCCGATCCTCTAGCCACTCCGCTCCATGGGCCACTCTTTGCGTTTAGAGGGGAGCAAGGTTTCCTGCCCTGCTGGCTTTATGGACCTACACTAACTTTGCTAAGGGTTTCTGTTATCAATTTACTTCAATTAATACAGTTCTCTTAAGTACACGTGACTCTTAGACAGACCTGTTGCCTGAGATTGAGGTGACTGCTTAGCCCAGGGATAGTTCTGCACTTTTATTTTAACCAGACTTCTGTATGTTATTACAGTGACAAAATTTGAACATAAATGCTTCTTATAGATAATAACATTTATGCCATTTATGGTGGCTTCCCTTCCTTCTGGAGTTCTTGGGACTGCAGAATGGCTTCATCCTTCTGTCTTCCAGCCTCTGGAATTCTGTATGGAACATATATACTCTCTATATACTATTGTTTCCTTTCCTAGTTTTGTTTCGGCTTTCTAATATCCATCCTTTCTTACATAATGCCTAGTCTTTCCCATTGATTTCATTAGTGTTCCATCCTGTTTTCTTAGATGAATGCTAGAGCTTATTGTCTTACCACTCCCGCTTCTGCACTTTTATTTTAAAGGGAATTCACTGTTACTTCCCTAAAATGGGAACGTGCTTGCTTTAACTTGAAATCAGTTTAGATTGATCTCCTTGGTTTGATCTACTACACCTCATTTCAGCTTCGTATGGGGCTGTAGAGCTAGGTTCCGCTCCCCTTGTGCAGAATTGTTCCTTTCTACACTTTGTTTTATATTTTTTCTTTTTTCCACCTCACTCTGTCTAGTGTGACTTTGATTTTCAACAAAATTAATGTTTTCCTCTTTCAAAAAGTATCATCCTTCTGGAGAAATTTAATATATCAAAACATGTACCTGACCCCAAAACCTCCTTAATAAAACCCTTCTGTATATTTTTCAGTTTTTCAGCAAAGTCCACCAGTTCAAATTCTTTGATATGGCCATCTGTCATAATTAGGCTGAAACATGTCTCGTAATAGTTGTATAACATTGTCTCCTCTCCTCTCCTTTATCAAATTCTACTTCCGATCTCAGTGTGAAGCCAAAGAAACTTCCTTGATTTCTGTGGAATAATGTTTGGTTGGGATTTTTTTAATCCGAAAGCAAAATTTATCTTACTGGCTTTTTCATATGTGGATAATTTCCAAGCCTTTTTTCTTTTTAAGTACAAAAACCTCCTACATTTTGTGGCCTCAAAAGTCTTTACCCTAAGACACTCTTTTATACACATAGTGCTATCGGGTCCTTTCTGCATCGTCTTCAGTGTTTTGTTGTTTTTCTCTTTCACACCATTTCCTGAATTCTTTTGCTTTGAACCCATTCCAGAACTGGTATTCACTGCTTCCTTTCTATTCACAGGGTAAGATAAAGCCATCATTAGCTGTGTTCCTGTTCTGCGTCTCCATTGCTAGCAACGAAGCACAACTGCTTGGCTCACTCTTGAGCCAACTGTATATTTTTAGTTTTAAAAAAGTAGAATCTGCACTACTACAGTGTAGGCACACTGCAAAACGTCAGGATGACCTGCAGAGTTACAATTATGCCGATCCAATTACATCTCACTAACTAAAGCTGGTTTCCAGGTGCTCGGCTCACAGGCTGGAAATCTGGGCTCAGAGGAAGCTGGTGGAAGTTTCGGCACTGACTGCAGTGGGGTTGGGACTTCATCTGAAATGCTGGCTTGCAGTCACCCTTGGTGGACCTTTCTAGTCAGCTGTGCTTTTGTTTCCACTTGGTCTGTGGGGTATATGACAGGAAGAACGCCGCCATAAGCTAGACATTGTAGAAGTCAATCAACTTCAGACTGGGTGACGTACTTGTAAGTCCTTTTACACTGATTCCTTTCATGCTGACTCCTGACTGCAATGATTTCTAGGGTATTAACATTATTGTTTTTCTTTGAGATGTGCAGATAAAATGCACTCTGATGACAGTCTGCTAACTATAATCCATTTATATAGTGATCACACAGGGAATAGGAATCATTTAAAAAGTCAGAAACAGTGCGTTTTAGCTGTTAAAGAATCTTTCATTTTAGAATTTGAGGAGACTTCATTGTGTTATTAAGGCAGTAGAACTTTTACTAAATTATGGGTTTTATGAAGAAATAAGCATTTGTTTTTCAAAACCTTGGTCAGTTTAGTTCTCATTTTGTACTATAGTTAATATTCTTACTTGAATGGTAAATGTTATCTTCTTTTCCATTTAAAAGTTTTAAACTCTGTTTTATCTCTGAAATCTCCATCTGAGTCATGGCTGATATATGTTTCCCTAGATACACTCATTTTAAGTTCAGAAGCAGTTGTTCACAAATTGTATCAAACTGTAAACAAATATTCAAAAGACAGATTTCTCAGGGATGGCCTGAGAAGTAATTTCAACTTTTCTGACGGTATTGAAACTGATTTATATATTATGTATATATGAAAGACTTTTTTCTCTAGATCTGCATACACGTATGCACAGAGTGTGTTTGCATAGGCACACACACAAACACCACACACACGATTATAATTTATCACCAGGTATATGTCCACTGTGTCCTCCACTTTATAGCAATTTGAAAAAAACATTTTTCCTTTTTTGTCTCCTCCTCTATGCAGAGAGGCAGCCGTGTAACCCCTGTAAAAAAATTTTTTTACCAACACATGAATATGTGTGCTCTGAAAATGCAGTAATGTGAAAAATAGTACCTCTGTAGTTTGCAAAATTTTATATAGGCAGTAGGATTGCCATTCATCCGGATTTTTGACTGAAAAGCTAGACATTATACAAAGAAATTCCTATAGCAAAAAGCAGAATCAGGTCTCTATGGCTTTCACTCCTGTAGAAAGAAATGAAGAAACTGTGAAAAGTTTGCTTTTCAATAGGTTCGAGTTTCAAACGAGCCATGAATAAACAACTTTAGCCCTAAAATACAGTGGAATTGTGTTTAAGTAACAAGGGCTGTACCATCTTCATGTATATGTGGGTTGAGTGTGTTGTGATCTTATTCGTTTTATCATTTAAAGTTTTTGTTATTAATATTTAACTGATATTTCTGTATAGCCATGCTATATCACATACTTTTCCAGTAAGCCTACATTGTGTCAATTTATTTATTAACATGATCTTTTCATTACCACTTTTTTAAAAAAATTAGTGTTTTCTTCTTTTTCCTTCCTTGTCTCTGTCAAATCACAATATTGAGTGGCGGCTATTGCTGAGTTAAATTCATTGCAAGTCTCCGAACTCTCATAGGGACAATTTTGTGAAAAGTTAAATATTTTCAATGACTTAACTTTTTGTGAGAAAGAAGAAAAAAAAAAAAAAAGGACTGACAACTATTTCAGGTTATTTGTCCATCTCTCATAAGTGTTTTATGAAAATGGCAAAGTGATGCAGAATGCTCCCAACCATGGTATATCTGATACTTGAAAGAAAGGCCTCTGAACACATCCTACATTCCAAGAATTGTCTGAGCATGAAATGTTCCCATTTTATATTTTAATAAAACCTTTCTTCAAAAGGAAAATGAAGATGAATGTTCCTTTGTAATTCAAGTGTTAGTATTACACATAAACCTGGATCCGTCTCATCTCACTTTACATGGCTGAGAAATCTAAGTTACGAGTCCTCTTCATCTTTCTTTAATCAATGAAGAGAGGTAAGGTTTTGGTTCATTGTTTCTGAAGGAAATTTGGGCAATTAGGGTACTAACTTAGGCACTTTGTGTAAGTCACTGAAATGTCAACGGATGGATCTGAATTGCCTTGCTTATATGACAGACCTTCACCCTAAAGTGAGCTCACAGCTATAGAGATGCTCCTCATTACTAAGGCTTTTTGTACTTTTGATCAGAAAGATTTACTGTTCAATCTGTGAACCTGAGTCAGGTGGACCTTGATGATGTTGCTTGTCACAGCTGCTACTTCAGCACTGCTCTTTCCTTCTTTTTCTTAAGGATCAATCAAATTACATTCGATCCAAAACCATAATAACTTGGAAAGCAAGTCCTTTGCAGTCACCAGGCTGCAAACAGCCAGGATGCTGAAAGGCATTCCTTTTCGTCCTGGATTTTTTAAGTCACATTTTCTCTCTTTTTCAGTCAGAGATAGAGGTCCTTATGTCCACTTTTATTATGCAGTGAATGCATGATGTTCAGCATTACAAGGCTAGACAGAAAAGCTGGCTAGGTCTACCTGTTAGACCCTCATTCTTTTTCCCTTGGAATTGGCTCTTCACAAACTCACTACTAATTACTAAATGTTATGAAGTACTAAGTGATCCAACCAATAGGGTTTCTGGAAAATCAAGACCACAATAGCGCAGTACCTCATTGGTGTGCTTTTTTCACAAAATTTAACAAAAGAGCAGTTGGTTTATTAAAAATATTTTACCTTAGAATTATATGGCAATAGAAAGTCTTGAAGAACCTCCTCTAGCTAATGACTGGTGAAGAGAAAGAATCTTATTTTTTTGAGTGGTAGAGTGTAAACTGTCCAGTTATGAACACCTTAAGTTGTTTGGATTTCAGGGGTTTTAATTAAGAAAATAAGCTGTATTCAGGTTTAGGAGGTTAAAACAATGCAAGATGTTCTTTGTGAGTCTAAAATCAGGCAGAGAATGATTTCTTTCTCTGCCAGGCTAAATCCAGATTTTATAAACATAAGAAAAAAGTTAGAGCTGTTATTTCAGATTGAAATTGTCTATTCTGAATGTCAAGAGAGGTTTTCTGGCCCAAATGTTTTGAATGCTTTATTGAAGAAAGTGTAAACTTAGTACTATAGTTGCAATTACTTATGTAGGCTTGAATTCACCTAGACTTTCTGACTATTGATTTTGAAAGACTTAACACAAATGTATTAGGAAGCCTATTTTTTGACAGTCACACTGTTTAAAAACCCTCAACTGGTATGCATGGCTGAAAAAAAAGCTTGAGAAACACATCCTTAGCAACCTAAAAAATACTGGAGGAAATAACAACAAGCATCTTTGGAATAGGAGCATTTTCAGAAAGTGAATATGCAGGCATTTCCTTCATAACACTGCCTGAAAAACATCTACAAAAATACAGAATAGAATAGCATACACAAAAAAATGCTGCCTTTAACAGAAGAATTCAGTGAAGTGTCCTGATTTTTTTTTTTGTGTGTGTTAACAGGTTTCTTCTTTGGTCTCATAATAAGCATTCTCAAACCATGTAGAAATTCTGGTGATTTTAGATGTGTAGAATTAGCCACTGGTTCCCCTTTGACAACACAGATCACAGTGGCTTACCTCAGTGGAGGAAACTGGGAGCCTGATAAACTTGTGAGCTGCGGCCTTGGCTGCCATACATTCCCTCCTTTTCTGGTACCTTTTCTATTACCTGAAGATAGGAAGAGGTGCTACTAGAGGTTCACTCTCTAATTCCAAGATATAGAAGAGTTTGCGAATATCTCCTTGGAACAATTCCCAAGTTTTATGAAGAAAATGTAAAAGGAAGTTGATGGGAAATTCGTCACAGATTGACTCCCTTAGAGCTTCTTGCTCCGCACAGGATGCTGGATTGAAACAGGGTTTTACTCCCAATGATTTTGTAGATTCCCTTGTTTAATTTTGTAGCAGGTGGTTTATAGAACTGAGGTATTTTTAAAAAATCCCTTTAAAAGTACATGATTAATGTAATGATTTAATGTAAATGGTGCTGGTAGGACTTCCAAGCTGTATGAAGATGAAATTTCTCTACATGCCTGCAATGCATGGATTGTGTCTTGTTGCACTGAGAAGGGCAGAGTTTTTAATTTGGATGATAGATGACTTATGGTAACTTTCATTTTTTGTTTTGTTTGATTTTTTTCAGCTTTCGTTTGCAGCAACAACCCCAGAGCTGGCTGATAAGAAAAAATATCCTTATTTCTTCCGGACAGTGCCATCTGATAATGCAGTGAATCCAGCCATTTTGAAGTTACTCAAACATTATCACTGGAAGAGAGTAGGAACTTTAACCCAGGATGTACAAAGGTTTTCTGAGGTAAGATTTGCTTAATTTCCAGTACAAAAAGAGAGCTACTAATAGACTTCCAAGGAGCTAGTTCCTCCATTAACAGCAATTAAGTAAAAAGAAACAGACCTACTGTTTCAGTCTTATTTGGCTTTGTCTTACTAGGTCACAATTTGATGTACTGAATAAACTTAATCCCATTCTGGGGCTTATTTGACCGTCTATAGTAAAAACTGCCCATGCTTACCTTTGACGGTTTTTTGCACTACGATCATTGTACCCAAGTGCAAAAACCCCCAATTTTTTTTGTAGCAAAGGGTCCTTTATACTGTTTGACTTGCCAAAGTGTATGATTTTGAAGGAGGCTTGTATCCTGACATTGGTTCACTTAGAAGAGGGAAGAAATCTAATTTCACTGTGTTCCTTTTGTGCTCTGATTTATTATAAGCATCAGTCTGATCAGTCTGAACACTGAGGGACAAATCTGGTAAGTTTATGTCTGAAAATATGAGACAGAAATGACCGAAGCCCCCAGAACCGAGAAGATCGCATACTGTGCGCTCTCGAAATCTTGTGAGTTTCACCCTGAGCAACATTTGGGCCATAGAAATTCCAATAAAGTATCAGCCAAATGTCTTAAGCATGGTTTTAACAACAGAGTACTTAAAAGAATACATCTTGTAAGTAATTAATTAGAGCAAAACAAGGGAAAGAGTTGGCCCACTAATTGACAGAGAGGCAAAACTGATAGAGGCATGCCAGTTTTGTGGGGTTTTTTTGTTTTGGTTTGGTTTTTTTCTGCTTCCTCAGCATTCATCAAAAAAAAGGCTGACTGTGTTCTGAAGATTAGCATAATTAAAACTAGTGAAGGTGGGTAAGAACAGGTTAGAGTCAGATGAGACAGATATTTTCAAATTGTCTGGCACAATTAATTCACTGTGGAATACTTAAGAAATCTTAGTCTTCCCTTATGACTACTTAAGAAATCTTAGAGTCCTCCTTTATGAACTATGAGAATTAAAGTATAAAAAGTAAGTGAATTGTAGGGGAAAGGAAGAAATCTTTGTGTCTGTCTTTCCAAAAACCACATAAAGAACCAGGGAATTATAGACCAGTTAAGCTAAATTTAATTCCTGGATAGACACTTGAGCAGGTAATCTGTTTGGAATCACTCAGAATATAAAAAGATGCTAAACAATGGACAAAATGGATTTGATCATAATAAATCAGGTAAAGCAGTCTAATTTCCCTCTATGACAAGATAACAGGTCTCAGGGAGATGGGGTAGGTGAGAAGTGTGATGTTTTATGACTTATAAACATGATAAAGGTGTTCCTAAAGTGGGAAAACCTGATCTTGAGGAAGATACTGTAAGAGCAGTCTAACCAATATTCCTGCCACGAAGGTTAATTGACATCAGATCAGTTAATATTTGTTTTTAAAACAAATGCTGAAGCAAAAGGTCACCAATAAATACGATATGCTTTATCCTTCTCTGGCTTGGAATTAAAATTTCAAAGAGTAGTTATTGGTGGTTCACTGTCAAACAAGAAGGATGGGATTCTGTCAAGTGGTTTTCTCTAGAAAGAGATAAGATTTTCTCTAGATAGTGGATAGAGAAAATGTTTATTAAATCTGCAGTTGATACCGACTTGGGAAAAGCTGCAAGCACTTTGTAGAGGACAAGATTAGGTTTCAGAATGATCTTGACAAGAAGAAAAAGGTTTTAATATAAATATTATGCACATGAAAAAGTGCAAAATGGCTACCTAGGCAGCACATCTCCAGAGAAACATGTAAGAAGCATTACAATGAATGACAAACTAGGTAAGGGTTAAGAAGATCAAACTGCTTGACCTACTGTAAAAAGCAGAAGGAAAGCAAACAGCTTTCATTTCACCACCCCCAAAGTAATGCAATACTGACACACAGAGTAAACTTCAACACTACTTAGTGCTCATTAGGTCTAAGCTGGAACATCAGGTCTAGCATCGTCTTCAAGAAGTAGGTCAGAGACGTCTATGAAAAAGTTCAGTACTCTGGAAACATGTTTTAGGAAAAAGATTAAGAGTGGAAAAGAGTAGAATAGAATGAGTTGTTGCACCTTCATCGTGGAGGGTTTGTAAGATAAGACTAAACAAACACAACACAGGGATTCTTGGTCTTCCTTTGGGACAGAGAGATGGACTTCATATCTGTCAGGGTCGCTTAAGAAATGTTAAAACTGCAGCTTTCAAGGGTTTCCTGGAGTGCTGCACTTGAGTTCAAAGGCTTTCTGTTCCTCTTGAAAGGTAAGAAACAACATTGTGTGTCAGACTGCAAACTCAATTTAGTGTGATTCATTAAAGCTTTCGGGTAATGAAAGATCCAATCAAAACTTCCTTGAATTTAGGTGATTTTTATACAGTATGTCAAGTCCTGAATCTTCGAAATTACTAGAACTCCATCCTTCCTTTTTCAGCTCTGTGCAGAGTTTCTTCCTTTCTTGTGCAGGCAGTGAAAGCATAGGAAAAGCTGGAGGAAATAACTGCTTGGCTGACCAGGAGCAGGGAGGGATGGGAGTCACCAGCAGCAGAGGGGGAGAATATGCGATGGCCGCACAGAGCCCAGCCCTACTGCAAGGGAGGAGGGCAGGCCCAGAGGTCGAGGCCAGGCTCAGCCAAGGCTGCAGACCATCAGGCAAGTAAGTTCATAACAAGGAGGCAGGTCCAAGGCCAAGCTTGGAAGTCAGTCTGCAGGTCAGGGTCAGGTCTAGTGGTTGCTGGGCAGGTCCATGGCAGAGACTGAAGACACAGGACTAAAGGTGTGGGTGGTGGTCCCAGAGGAGGGACCGTTAAGGCCTGTTAGTGATCTCCAGGTGCTGGAAGTTCGTAAGTAGAGAGAGTGGAGAAGTTTACGCTAGCATGCTTTCAGTTCTTGAAGCACATGGGCAATATCTAAGCATCTGATACTATTAGTGTGGTTTGAGGCTTCGTTTCTTGGCATTGTTTGCATCCCAAGGATTATGACTTTTCAAGTGACCTGAATTCTATGGTTGCCAGTAGGACAGTTCACTAGTAGTATCCTTTGTAAGTTATTCAGGTCTGTTTGTACAAGCAGAAGTGTCTCTTCCATTGGATTAATCTTTAAATGGTGTAAGCTGTCTTGGTATAAAGGTAATATACAAACTTCATCAACTTAACTAGGACAAGTTTATACCCATTGTGCTACTGTGTCCTAGATTTTGTGGACTGCTGCCCTGTTCTCGTCCTCTGGGAGAAGATTCTGTTTCAAAAGTTAATAATTCTGTGGCAAAGGTTTATAAATGAAGTTACAAAATATTTTCAGGATTTTCAGCTATAAGTGTTTGCTTTGGCATATAATCATAGGATAATTTAGGTTGGAAGAGACCTTGGAAGGTTGTCTGGTCCAACCTGCTGCTCAAAGCAAGGCTAGCTTTAGTATTTACCATCCCTCAAGAATTATAGCAGTTGCACACACAGTTCTCAGAAAAGTCCTGATCCTGTCTGCCTTCTAATTCCCAGGGGAGTTTTCAGCTCGCTGCATATTCTCAGAATGGAGAATATGCAGCAATTGATGCCTCCAATTTTGTTGCAGTCTAGCACTACCTTTTTGAGATTATATCTTGAATTAGGCAAACCAAACAATATTCCTGTGGTCTGTGTTTTCTGTGTTTCATGTTTCAGTGTGAAGAGTCATGAAAATGAAATCATACTTGGCTATCAATAACTCAAAAGTATCGGAAGCCACCAGTACTGTAGAAGATGTAAAGGCTTCAGAACATGGCAGTGAAACAGAAAAATGTGTTATCATGTACTGGTTTGCAGATAATGCTGTATTTGCTGTCAGTAATTCTAGTTTATCTTACTTCAGTATTTTACTGTTCTTCCCTGCATATTGGTCATTTTATTTATACACCTTGTTTTGGTTCATAGTATGTTTCAAAATTGATTGCACTAAGAGGGATTCTGGCTTCCTTGTTTTGCGATAGGACACTTCCTTCAGACTGCTTTCAGTTGTTTTTTGGTTCCTTGTCATGTTAAAATTCAGTGAAACTGCATTTTAGCTTCAAATTTGGTAGCATATTCATGATATTTCTAGATTTTTGAAAATACTTATTTCCCTCCCACTGAGTATGTTGACTGGGATTGTTTTTAAAATCAGTTAAATTCTAATCGTCTCAAGTGACTTTCTGTTTTTCTCTACTTCTTAATACTCATCTCTTTATTTGATTTCTCTACTCCTTCTTGGAAATACTGAGAACTCCTAATGTAATTTTGTCAGTGTAGGTGGCATTTCAAAAAGACAGAAGAAATGAGAAGTATGCAGTAAGCTAATGAAAAAGATTAACAATATGAAAAATAAAAGAGAAGATATTTTCTCTAATGGCTCTATCACAATCTTCATTGAGTTTAATAACCTAAAAATACATTGGTGACAAAAACTAAAGAGAAACTTCTCCTGTAAGTGGACAAAATAGTGCTTTTTTTCACTGGTATAATTAACACACTTAGGATTTCTTAAGGTTTTTCTGCATTTTGCACAGTGACATCGGCTTCAAAAACGAGCAGATCGTCAGGGTCCATTTTACCTAAACTGGAAGCATTTAGTATCCATAAATGCCAATTGTCATCCCAGGAAATGTAATACTGGAAAAAAGAAAAACATTCGAAAGAAAAGCAGCTAGTAAACAAGCCTTCTCAATGTAGTATATGTCTATATTCCTGTAGAAAAAGCAAGGTGTAGAAGTCTTATTACTCTAGAAGTTTATTTATTGTAGCCTCGCTCTCTCACTGGGGAGTCTGCAAACTAGGATCTGAGTTTAGTGCTCAGTTGTGATAAGAATTCATTGGATAAACAGATACAATGAGCAAGTTGCTGAGGGGCTGAGAGGGGTTAGGCAGGGAAGAGAAATGAGATATCTGATGACCTTTCAAATTTCAGCCAGAAAACAAGCTCAAGACACCAGTTTTTGGTGGATGTAGGTATAGATTGTGCAGACTTCAAGGTGCGATTGCACTTTTTGACTTCTAAGGTTTGGCTTCTATGGAAAGACAGAGGAGCAGAGATTTCCACTCTCCATCACAGTTGCCAAGAGGTTTTAGGGTAGCAATAAAAATATTACTTTTTCTCCGAGAATGAGCTTGGAAGCATCAAGTTAACCAGATAACAGCAATGTTTAAGCTGTAATCTCTGAAGAGTGCTCAGGGATTTCGTCCTAGAAGGAGCCCTGTACCTTCAACTTTAAGAGCAGAAAAGTAGAAAATAGAGGCAGAAGAGAAGAGATACAAGGCACAGAGGCAGTCAAAAAATATGGGAAAAATCATGGAGAGAAGAGAACTGTTAAGTGTAGAACTTTTTCAATCTCTTCCTACTGTTTTTTATTTTTTCAAGGTGTCATGTCTTCGTCATGTACTCTATCCATTTTTTTTGTTTGGTTTCTGCATCATTTCATTCCTTTTACAAATTCTTTCAGATTCCTTTTACTGGTTCATATTTTCATCCCTAAAGAAAAAGAAAATATCTCTGTCTGCTTCCTTCCCTGTTTCCACCCAGGAATATTTCCCATCTCCATGTGCTTGCCTGCTTTTGGGGAAGGACTAATCCTCTCCCAACGTAGATGGCTATTGTTAGGACAAATTAAAGAGATAATTTCTGCTCAGTATTCAATAATATTTATAAAGCTGACTGGAAATAAAATAAGTTGTTAGACCTTCTTTGGAATACGAATATCAAGTTTTTGAGGCAAAAATTGTATTTTTTTCGTTGTTACCAGACAGTTATTCACATAGTCTGTTCTTCTTGTGTATGGAGCATGCATAGATGTCTTGTTATGGCCTTAAATATTCTTCAAGAATTTGTTGAAATATATATTGTATCAAATAAAGAGGTTAAAAGAAAACAAAAGCAAATTTTCACCAAGCTTGCAAGTATACCTGAAAGCTGACAACTACTAATGTAAAAATGCTAACAAAACAATGTCTGTATTTAATCCAGCTTCACACATTATGAAGAAAGGAGTTTTTGTTTCCTTTTTTTTTTCCTTTGCAATGCATTTTAGGTTCCTTATCTCAAGAAGCCCCAGTCTTCTTTTCCCTAAGATAGTTCTGGTGAGTTCGATAAAAAGAAATAGGAAGATTCTGTCCTCACTGTGGTTTCTAAATTGTCCCACAAAGCAGAAGTACAGGCACAGATGTGCCTGAGATCTTCCTTCATCCAAATGTCATCCATGCCGGGAAATTTATTTTCTTATGGCAGTAGTATTTTATCCCATATTTTTCACCTTTTCTTCTGTTTCCTAATACAGTTCTTAATTTTTTTTAGCTTCCAAAAGCAAAAAAAAAAAAAGAGGTTAGAATGTCACCTGACAGACAATTAGAGCTGTGCAGCAGTATTATATAGTTATGTCATCTTGCACTGAAGATTCACACTCCACTATCACCCTAAGAGGCCCCAGTGTTCCCATGAACTGAATAAGTCCTTGTCAAACTTCAAACCAAATGAAACTTAAGAATGTTTTAGAGAGCTGCTCACCATTCCTTCATGTCAAAACTTTGCATTGTGCATGTAGAATACATTGGCATTTGCAACACAAGATAAAGGAGTGGAATGAGCAGTACCTTCTATACTTCTAATACCTGCTGGCTGAGAAACTCTGTGTAATTAAGAATTTCCTGGTGGATCTGTTATAAAAATCATCATTTTATCTGAAACCAAGACTAATCCAGATTCAAAGAAAAAAAAACCTCAACATTTATATTATATTGAAAAAATGTTCCAAGACAACGCATGCTGTAACAGATGTTAGCATTGCACACTGCAATTGTACTGCTTATTCCACAGCATTGTCCTAGTTCTGTTTTGGGTTTTGCTATGCTTTGGGCCTTGTTTTATAGAAAATGATAATACAAGGCTGAAATATGATTCTAAACAGTGAGTTAGCTTGCAAGCATTTCCCACACAAAATAGTTTTGATTAGCTAATTATCTTTCATTCATCAAGCAATTGCAGGGTATTTTCAAATTAAAATTGATGGTGCAGTGATAAAATTTAAAAGTGGGCACAATTGTGCACATGAAGTAGATGAGTAGTACGAAAATGTGATAGTGTTCAAATCAGAAGAGAATAAGCTCACTTCAGTGAAATAACCATTTCTGAAAATGAATCAAAATTCAGGGTCTTGATTGCTAAGAGGTTAAAGTAAAATCCTGGAAAGTAATAGAATGTCTTTTGGAATGACTGACCTTCCTGGAAGAGTACGCAAATTTAACAGAATCTGTTCCCTGTGAAGGGTAACCTGCAAGCACTGGAGTCAAGAAGATAAAGGAGCTGTTAAACTTATAGAAGTTAGCATGTTAAGGACTGGGACCATTACTTAAATTCAATTTAAAAATATGTCAATCTCCTATCACTTTCATTATGAATTATTAAAGCTAGAATTAGCTCAGGATATGAGAGTAGTTTTTAAGTGTTCTTGTGTGTTCAATGCATTGTCTGTTCATAGATACATTTATTTACTGGGATTTTTTTCTTTTTTAAATAGTCTTTTCCTAAGAACTGTGATTATTTCTGTATTATTCTGGTTGTCCCCAACCCAAATTTATACCATCTTTTCTCTGTCTTCGTTCCTGCTTTTAGGTGGTTTTGTGATCATTCAGGATTGAGTTTCAGTGGATTGCAGAACCTCTTGTGCCCTGTGAATAGCAGAACCTTTGCAGGGCGAGAGATACCTTTTTTCCATAAGAAAAGCGTTTAAGAAAAGACATCACAGTCATTCGTCTTGGACCTAAAATCTAGAAATGCAGGAGAGCTTATGTAGTGTCACACAGTCACAATTCTGCCTTCTTTTTTTGTTATTAATTTACTCTATAGAAAAGAAAGAAAGAGTCCAAAATGAGAACTAACACTACTCTTTGAAGATTTTTTCACATATTCTCGGTCATCCCCAAAACACGTATCTGTCCTGTCATTAATACATTGCCATTTGTCCGCTGATTGTCTGTGCCACAGCATTGCACTGAGGATCCTGGGTGAACCAGTGATGTGGACCACTCTGTAACGTATGGCTCAGGCAGGCAGTCTCCCAGAGAAATAAGAATGTAAGCTGTTAACATTTGGCCAGTCTTTGTTCATTTGTCTGGAGCAGGCAGATCAATCTGCGTGCAGTTTGGCTTCCAGTGCAGTTTCATATTTTGTTTACTCCCCTTTAACTGCTGGCTGCTGAGGAAAGGGACACTGCTCTCCCTGCCTCCTCAAGTTTTTGCCTTCTCTGTTGCACCTGATCTTAGCATTCATGCCGCGGTGTCATGAATCAGCTCATCTGTCCAAGGCTAATCTTCGCTTGCAGGGTGACTCTGGCTTTGTGGTTATAACTTTCCTTGCAGTTCTCATGTCCTTTGGAAAAGTGGGAACTTGACTTTCCTGGAGACTTAATGGACATCACTCAATGTGCAGAGTGGAGGATTTGTATGGTGAGAGTGTGAAAGCCAGTGTGAAAATTTTTTAGTTTTTGGTTCTGAGACTTTTGTTCACCTCCAAGGGGGAGTGGGGCACATAGCAGTTGTAGGCATTTCTGCTTGCTAGGAAAGAGTACTTCCATGGTGAATTTCCTTTGTTCTTTGCAAAAATGATGAAAATATGAAGGAACTGAAATGGGGAGAAGTTGTCAAAGTTGCAGTAGTACTTCTAGAGTGTTCAAACACTACTGATGTACTAGATTTATCATGGTTCTCCTGGCTCCAGGCAAATATTTAAAGGCCATGAGATTATGGGAAGGTCATAGAATTATAATATAGGAAGAGGGGAGAAAACAGAGAGATAGAACCTTAGCCTAGGTTTGTCTCTCTTTATAGGAAATGATCTGTGCATGGTAATCCACAGGATAGGGGATCATTTGTAGGTAAGAATTGTCCTATATTGTTAAACAGAATGTCTTTTATCTGAGTGAGAAAGTGTCTTTGAGAGATGTGACCTGGTAAATTTGATGACATTCCTCATCACCACCCCTTTTCATAAGAATTTTTATTTGCCACTGGTGTATTCTGAGCTTGTTTGCTCCCAGTGACTGGCACTAGGCTAATGGTATACATGAAAATTACTTTCTAAACACTTTCATAGCTTGGAAAATGGTTCCAAATTGTGTCTGACAAAAGTCAACCTTGTTGCAGATCAGTAGAATAGAGCTGCTGACCTGTACCAATACTTTTAGAAATGCAGAACACATCAACCAGACATTTCCTCTTTCCAAATCTTGTGCCTTAAGTCCTGAACTGAAAAGAAACCCCGTAAAATGGACTGCAGAAGCCTAATTCCATGTCCCAGAAAACCATTCTTTTCCAAGGCGTGGATTATAGGAGCATTCTGAAACCTAAACCATTACTTTAAAGCACAAATTATAACTTTAAATCTGAGTTAGCTGTATCTGAAGATGCCCAATATCTGTCTGAGGTAGTTATATGCAGGGCATCAGCAATGTTTGTAGTCTTTTAGGAGTTCACGGAATTCCAGAATGGTTGAGGTTGGAAGGGAAATCCGGAGGTCATCTGATCCAAACCCCTTGCTCAGGCAGGGACACCTAGAGCCAGTTGCCCAGGACCATGTCCAGACAACCTCTTAACATCTCCACAGATGGAGACTCCACAGCCTCCCTGGGCAACCTGTGCCAGTGCTTGGCAACCCTCCCTGTTAAAAAATGTTTCCTCATGTCTAGATGGAACTTCCTATGTTTCAGTTTGTGCCCATTGCCTCCGGTCCTGTCACTGGGCACCACTGAAAAAAACCTGGCTCCATCTTCTTTACACCCTCCTGTCAGGTATTTATTTACATTTATGAGATTCCCCTCACCCCTGAACCTGCTCTTCTCCAGGTTGAAGAGTTGTGATCCTACTTATTGCCCTGCTTCCTCAAGTCGCCTGATGATCTTGGACCTTGTCCCCAGAGGATCCCAAAGCAAAGCCTAGAGACTGCTGCACAGACTGCTGCGTCTGCATGGTATGCAGGAATAGCAAAGGATTGAATGAAAGAATAAACAGGGAGGCAGAGGTCAGGAAAGATAAAACACAACGTAGTTTTATGAAAGGAAGGTTATGTCAGAGATGGTAAACTAATTGATTCCTTAGAACTACTAGAGTGGATTTTAATGCTTAGATGAAATCTAAGGTACAGTGCCCTGCAGGAGCTGGGTGGAACAGAGGTGGTAGGGCAGGTGCAGGGAGTTCTAAGGCAGTTCAGGGGCACAGCCAGATGGAAGACTGCAGCAAATAGTGTAATAAGGATTCTTCTCAAGATAGAGAAGTTGACAGTGACTTGTTTTTTTTTAAAGGAATAGCCCTGGGACAAATTGTTTTCAGTGTTTTATTTCATTACTTTGGGGAGAAAAACATATAAACTTGTGAAAGTTGTAGGTGGCACAGGGAATAAAGAAATTCAAATAACAAGAAAAAACAGATCATCGTAAAGGATGGTCTGTATGATTTTATGAACAGCAATCAGAAAATGAGGTGTAGAATTTCACGTGGTAGGCTTTATGTGTGGTAATCTTCCCAGTATTTTCAGGATTTTAATTTAACAGAGCTCAGCTGTTGCAGGACCCTCAGACATTGGTGATGCTTTCAAATTCTGTCCATCTTAAACTCTTTTGCTTTGCAACATTATAGCTGTAGCCTTTAATATTTTATTACAGATTTAAGTTTTGGTTCTTGAAAGTGTTTTACAGCCCAAAGTGTATGAAGAGACATTCCATGTGTAGATTTTTTTAATCTATATATCAACTGTTTGGTTGTCCCAGGCAGTCCCTTTCAGCGATAAGTTCTTGTGGATTTTAGATGCACTCCATTCTTAACAACAATCTCCTTTCCCTGTTCTTTCCTAGATCTAATCAAACAGAATTGTAGCCATGAGCTCCTCTGCAACTAAAGATTTTCAATTTGTTTAATCAGCGTTCCATCACTTTGCAAAAAACTAATTTAATAAAAAATTATTTTTTCTTTCTACTAGAAAATATAGAATTAATCAAAATCTGACTATTATTGAAAATGTTATGATAATAATCATACTGTTATGATTTTGAAGATACACTTCAAGATGTTGTCAGTTCATTATGAACAATTTTTGCCAAAAGCGTCTTTTTTTAGTCCAGATCAGAGAAGCTACTTGGACTTTGTATTAGTATTCTCTGGCTGAATGAATGCACGAGTGCTTCCAGCACACACATTTCTAAGCTTCTACTGCAGTCAATACGGTTAAAGAGAAATTGAAACATCCCTTTCTGTAAATGTCAAAATGTAAATTACATTCCTGTTAAATAGGAGTTAAATTCACTAAAAAAGTTATTTCAGTGGCTGTCCCAGCTTCATCTCCAGAGCTCTTTGCAATTGCTTTGACATTAGAGGAAGCTTTAAGGATGTTCATAAAGCTAGGTCTGTAAAAGTGTTTAGGCTCCTTGTCCCTAGCTCTAAGACCTGTGGAGTTCAGTTGTTCTTCCTCCTTATGCAATTGACAAAGTAGTAGATAAATTGTTTTTGGATGCATTCCCAAAATCAGAGTCAGATATTGCAGCACACAAATCAAGGAACTAGCAAAGACAGCCAAAAGTCAGCACTAAGGTTTCCGTGTATTATAAATCCTCCCACTTTCCAGGATATTAGAGCCTTTCTCTGAGGCTACAGAGATGTGCTTCTGTACATGCAAGATTCATATCCCTGAACTGTTTTCTGGACCCCCAGGTGCTACTGTCTGTACTTCAAAAGCTGAATGGAGGTCAGCACTTTCTCTCAGAAAGCTGCTTCTGCGGATGATGATATTTTTGCCTTAGCTTCTCTTTCAAGAACACACCAAGGAAGTGTAAATTCTTTCTGTTCCCAGCTCTTTGAGTCCTCTGGAAGGAATTCAAACTCACATCAGCCCACCACCAGTACGGAGCCGTAATCAATAGAGTGGCAGACATCTGCATCTTTTCTGGCAGTAACTCTAAGTACTATCACTGTCATAATAAATGGGAGCACAACCCATTCCAGAAGGCTACGGTGTAGGTGTAAAACAAGGAGCGTGTCCAGATACTCTTAAACAGATGCATGACAAGAAATGCTTGTATTTGCTCTGCACTGCTCTGAGGGAGGAAGGTGGGTGCTGAATTCCAGTACTTCTTTCTGCAAATTACACATGTACTAAAGGGAGGAGGATTACAGAACAGAATTAGGTAGTGTTGCAGAGAACATTTCACTTACAAAACTCTTCTAAGATTCAGCCTGTATGAGGACATTGAGTTGGTAGTTGTTTGGATGATGAGAAATGAGCAAATGTTGGTCTTTCTCCCGCAGAGACTGTTCTAGTCATTCCTTAGATATTCACAGTTAGTAATGCGGCATGAAGAGGAGTGTCTTTACTGTGCCTTTGTCTGCAGCATGGAGATGTAGTGAAGAGTTGTTCCGACACATCTGGCATCCCCAGTCTAAACAGGGGGTGCTAAGAGAAGCTAAAACTGCACCACGAGAGACAAAACGATACATGGCATTAGCAGGTCCTAACAGGCAGGCCAAAGCTTCCTTAACAATACTCTGTGATCAGGTGCAACTTGCCAGACAGAACAAACAGGTATCAAGGACTGGGGGAAGCTGTTAAGCCATCTCATTTGCATACCCTAAGATGCAGTTGCCTTTCCTAATAAGTAAATAAACAAGGGTATTTAGAAAAATGCATTACTGAAAGTGTATGTGCGGGAAACAGGAGGCTATGACTGTGCAGTTATCAGGAGCGGTGCTTTGCATGGTGGTTGCTGAAACCGTGGCTTCCTACAGATGCAAGAATCCATCCATAAAACAAACCTTCTATTCAGTACAGAACCATAGTCGCTCATGGTTCCTCTTGCCTTCAAGCACAGGACACAACAGACTGCTTGTTTGCAGTCACTAAGAAGAAAGCACGAATGTTTTCCCCAGACCCTACTTGTTCCACTTTCCCACTTTACTTTGTGCTGAACTCCTCTGAATCTCATTATTCCTCTAGTTTGAAAATCTCCCTTCTGTGATTCTTCTGCCTTTTGAGGTCACATGTAATCTACTGTATCCTTCTGCTATCTCAAGAGATTCTGTATGAGATACTAATTTTAAACAGAATGGAATTGCAGAATCCAGCTGCAGCAAATTTATCAATGAAAGTGTACCCTTTCATTTCCTCCAAGTCATTTTCATCATTGCCCAGCTTCATCAAAACGTCCACATGTCTTTTCAAGACATCTTCTCTCTCTAAGACAGCAAAACAGCAATTTATATCAGCATTAAAATCACTAGTTGGAAGGTATAAAGGAGGAAAATCTGTTTCAAAATGCTTAGAACAAATGATATAAATCTACATTTTTACCGTAGAGTTTTATATCCAGTCCTGACAGTCACAGTAAAAATTCCTAAGATTTCAGAGAACCCTAGGCTAGCACTGATCCAAATTGCTCATGCAGTGTGTTGCTTGTGAAGCTCCCAGCTCTGAGATATTTCTGTGGTTATACAGAAAAATTATAGTCCTTGTACTACCAGAGATTGTAGGGCTGTCTGCATCACATTGAAATGGTACGGCCTGAAGAAGGAGATGAGGGAAATATATGAATTATCTTTTGATTATGATACACTGCACTGTAGCCTTTAGCTCTTATTTTTCTTTCCAGTCGTTTTCCTCACTTTAGCTTTATTTGTTTAATTTCAGCCTGTATGATGTTCTAATGTACTAGCAAACAAATTTGCCTGCAGCCTAGTAAAATTTTTTTGCCTCTGTCAGGTCTAATGATTGCGAAAGTGTTTGTTCATGCGCTGGTGGAACAGACGAATGCTCTGTCTTACTCTTGTCAGTCTTCTGCAATCGATCCCGAGGTCTGCCCTCAGACCAGCTTTGCCTGGTTGCTTGTCCAGCTTGCTGAAATGGAAAACCATGGTATTTGCTATGAACGTTTATGTGATGGATTCCATCACCCATGGTTTCATGGATGTGTTTGTTTATATGAATATTAAACACTTTTGGACAAAAGCTTGTCCAAGGCAAAAAGCAAGAACTTGTCGCCACCCTTTCACCTGGAAACCAGTTGTTTTTAGCTTTTTTCTTCTCTTGAAATTACTTTGCCTTTGTGCAGCTCTACAAATACAAAACTAAGTAAATCCCCCCGCCTTGACTGCCTTGTTTAGCTCAAACTTTGTGTCCTTAAAATGCTTTGCATAGCCTGTTTAGTTTTTTCTGTATAAAATATTTACATCAGTTTCTTAAATTTACCTCTGGTCGAGCCTTTCTTTCTTAGGCAGGATTCCTGTATGTTGTTGACCCATACTCTTAGGCAAAGTCTTAACTGCAAAAATAGGTAAGGATTGGTTCTGAATAGGCTTGGTAAAACAGACTTTTTCCCATCACTCTTGTAAAGACGACTAAATTCAAATTTGGTCCTCTTAGGTGTTCACTGTACTAAAGATGTGTGACCCATGTAAAGCTTCAGCTTTAATGATGAGCTGAGAACATGCCAGCATAACTGACTCCTCAAGGCTAGAATGCACCCTTTGCTCACAGGAATTTCTCTGTGTTTGGGATTCATTTTGTGTAATGTTAGCCACCTAAACTGTGGTATCCAGCCTCAGCTAATCATTTAAGTTAGCTTTATAGCCTGTGGGCACCTCTAACCCCAAGTTGCACTGTCTCAATAGAAAAAAATCGATGATACTGTCCAGATTTCTACTGCTTTCCATTGGCTAACTTAAACTAGCAACCACACGGGAGGGAGATTATGACCAACGATTGAGTGAGATAATGTTAGGCAGGGGACAAAAGTGCAGTGTGCAGGATGATAGGAACAAGGGAGACTTCAGGAACGATAGAGCAGGGTGAAGGAACACCTGCCTCAAATGTACACAAATGCATGCAGCCTGGCAAACAAGCAGGAGGAACTTGAGCTGCACATGCAGTCACCAAACTCCGCCACAGCAGTAACCAGGAGGCAGCAGGAGATATTTCGTGGCTGGTCTGCTGCAGTGGGTGGATGCAAGCTCAACAGGGAACACAGGCAAAAAATGAGGAGGACTGGGCTGCCCTCTGTTGTGAAGGAACAGCTTGGACACACAGATCTTTTCTACAGGAGGGGTGACAGTCTGGCTGAGAGTCTGGCAGAATCAGAGGAGAGGCCAGCAAGAGCTGACACTGTGGTGTGAGTTTGTTACCACCCACTCAGGATAAGGAATTGGACAAAGATGTTTCTATTTAACTCGAGGAAAGTATTTCCCACAAATACAATGTCGTTCCTTGTGGGAAAAGTGATATTTAATTCTTCTGATTTTATTCCAACTAAGGAGTTGTCCAGGGAGAAACCAGCGTAAGGCAGATAATGGAGTAGTCTTGCTCCAGGCACTCAGAACCTGTAGGATCCCTGCTGTAACATGCTTAGGAGTAAGGAGGAAAGATAAACACCCCATTCTCCTTCAGGAATGGGCAGATAACTCACCAGTTCCATAACTTCTGAGCACAACAGGACATGAGTATCAACACTTAATCTGTCTTTTCCAGATGCTAGCCTCTTAGCACCTCCTCTAACCTCGCTTGCTTATAGTGCCTTACCAAAAAATACAGTAGAGCATTGCTGTGTTGTGACAGCTGTTCTCATTGATTGGAGTTTAGTGACAATAACGAAAGTCAACAAATCAGGCAGTTCTGTGTGAAATATGGAAAATACTGGGATCTGAATGCTGGCTTAACATATTTGCATAAGAAGAAAAGTGTTAAATGCAATTCAGTGGACTTATTTTTATTTCTCTTATGGAAATATCACTTCTGCTGAATGAATGTTTGGCAGTCTGTGGTAATTCATGAAGTGATTTACATTTACTAGAAATCCAGGTAACCTTAAACAAGGCTTACAGAACCTTTGATACTATGGTAGAAATTCCATGTCAATTTAAAATAAAACTGTGGACTAGTACTGAATGCACACACATTTTCAATTATCAGTATGAAAGAAAGGACTTTGAAAGAGGATTTTGTTTAATACTGAGGTTCTGTCAACCTCTATTAGGTGGTTTTCATGCAGTACTTTCTGACTAAAGCATTATGCCTTGTTTTGCAGGAGTTCAAACTGAATAATGGATACATTTCCTCCTGGCATCAAAATCTTGTATTTTTTTTTAAAAAGCCTGTTACATACCAGTCGATCTTAATACAGTGTCATGTAGTATAATGTAAAAATCTTTCCCTGAGCTTTTATTGCTGAGCGTGATGTCATATGCTATGGAATATCCTTTTAGTCAGTTTGGGTCAATTGTCCCAGCTGTATCCCCTGCCAACATCTTACCTATCCCCAGTCTACGGACTTTTGGGGGCGGGTGGGAGAGAGAAAGCCTTGACATTGTGCAAGCAGGTTACATGTTTAGCAATAGCCAAAACACTGGTGGGTTATCATGGGTGGTCTAGACACAAATGCAAAGCACAGCACCGCACAGGCTGCTGTGAAGAGAGTACATTACATTACTGGTTTGTGCTCAGGTTCCTGCCAGTAGAAATGGAAGTCATCAGTGGTTTTGATCTGTAGATCTTAAATAGTTAAAAAGAACTTGATACTTTTGTTATCTACAGGTATTTATTCTCATTTTGTCAGCATAGACGCTGAGGTGCAAATAAACAAAGAGTATCTTTTGGATCAGGGGCTAGAGCAGAAGCCAGTAAGAAGTTCCAAATATGAAAGCTTGGTTATATCCCTAGCATGAAATCGTTGTTCCATAGTCAAAACACAGATATTTTATTGGCTTGCTAAAAAAAAAAATGCCATAGTATCTAATTCATATATGTATAATCCTATTGTTCTCCATGTATTCATGCTCAAGAACACCAGAAGGCTGGGAAATTTACTGTATTCTACTATACATTACTGTCCTAATGCCTAGCGATACACATTAAAAGATGTGTCTTATTTCATCTTTAACTTCCAGTCACTGTATTTTATGTATTTTTGTCTGCTAGATTGAAGAGATTGGAGTTAGAACATCTCCTTAAGTAGGTAATTTGTCATGTACAGACTGTATCATCATGATTCAGTTCTGTCTTAATCCATCTTAGAGCTCATTTACTCTCTTACTGTACAGTCTATTTCCAAATTGCAAATCAATCATGGTTTTCCTGTAAATTTTGAGTTTTTTCTTGGCATTGCTTTGAGTGGAAAAACTGGATAAAATTGGCTATCTCTGGTCTTGGGAGAAGAGTGTGTAAGGAGTCTAGGTACTTTAACCATATGTCTTTTTTATAAGCATATGTCTTGAAGTGTGTGTCTTTTTTGCAGGTGGGCACAGATTGCCTTCAATCCATGCTGCAATCCAGATAGACGCTGGCAGACTCTGAACTGTGCCCAGCTAGCTTCAATTAGGGCTAGGGATCCCATAGAGCAGTGGTCTCCAAATGGGGGGATCTGCACCCCAGGGGGTGTGCAAGGCGATCTGTTGGGGCGCAGGAAGAAAACAGTTGAACTTCCATTTATAGTTATTTTTATATATAAAAAAGGAAGAAATTAAGCTTTACTGACATTTAATGTACAGATTGACACTGGTGCGTTTAGTCAATCGATGTGTCATATGGTCATGTGGGGTTCAGGATGTGCCCTGAGGGAGGAGTGGGTACTCCACAACGTGCAGGGATTGACAGCGGCACCCTTATGCATTCTTTCACTTTCAGTGTGTTGCAATGTATTATGGTTTACATCTGCCCAGTTAAGTGGATTTATGGGTTATATTATCTAGTTTTTGCTAAACTACAAAACGGACAAATGGCTTAAAAAGATTCCTGCAAAGAAACTGCAGATTGAAGATAATGATAATGCCAGCACAAGTGAACAAGAAGAAAATGGCAGAGCTGACACTTCTACTGCTAGTATGAGCTCTTCATCAGCCACGTTATGGGTAAAAACAGTGATGAGCTGACCAGATCTGACAAGAAATCAGCCAAATAAAGGGCAAAATTATTAAGGAGGATATTTGAAATATGGATTTATAGCTACTATTGCTAAAGATGAACCTCGCCCTAAGTGTATACTGTGCCTTGAGACATTAACTATTGATAGTATACAAAGACCTCTCAATTATAAAGACATTTAAAAATTAAGCATTCAGAAGATGAAGATGAACCTCTACCATTTTTTCAGTGATGTTTGAAGTTGTGTGGTACTCAGTCCAGTACTCTACTTAACTAAACATAATGATAAATGTTTAAAAGCATCTTCTGAGGTTTCTTACTTAATAGCAAAAGACAAAAAGCCACATACCATTGAGGAAACATCTGTTCTTCCTGCTGCAGTAAAAATGGCTGAAATAATGCATGGAAAACAATACAGCAACAAACTGAAGTCCATTCCTTTGTCAGCAAATACTGTTGGAAGATGCACAGAAGAGTTAAGAGTTGCTGAAGAGCTGAAGAAACAGAAATTAGAACAAATCATGCAATGTGAGAGGTTTGATGCAGCTGAGTGAAAGTACAGTTGCTTCTAACGTCTCATTTTACAGTATTTGCTGGATCCTGCTTCAATAATGAAATAGATAAAGAAGTACTTTTTTATGAGACACTAAAGGAAAAATGCACTGCAGAAGACACATTCTTGACAGTAAATGACTTCTTTAATAACAGTAATGTTTTATTGAAAAACTGTGGGAGTGTAACCACTAATGGAGCGGCTGGAATAAAAAATGTATTCCAGGGTAAGTTTATAGAGCTAGCATGACACATGAAATTCCTTTACTGTGTCGGTCATAGCCAAGCTCTTGCAGCAAGGAAGCTGGTGCTGAAAGTGCATGATGTGCTGCAGGGAGGGATCTATCGATGTCATTAATTTTATAAAACAAAGACCTTTAAGTAGTAGAATATTTACAATACTCTGTAATGACATAGGAAGTGACCACAAAAATCTTTCGTACACCACAGAGGTTCACTAGTTTTCTTACGACGAAGTGCTTAAAAAATTTGTCAAATTTGAAGATGTTACACATTTTTCTTTTACTAAAAGACACCTGTTCCAAACTTGCTGACCATTTCTGTGACAAGAAGAAGCTGTCCATAGCAGATATTTTCAAAATAATAAACACACTTAATGTGTTCCTTCAAAGTGAAGGTGATGCTTTACCAATGAGTGACAAAATCACTGCTTTTCAGAGGAAACTTGCGTTGTGGAGAGAGCATTTTGGAAACAAATTTTGAAATGTTTTGATTGTTCTGTGATTTTGTTGCCAAAAATGATGCAAGCCAGTCACCTAATAAAAACTCTGGTATCTGTATGCTTCAAACCATGGAAACTGAATTTTCTAGCTTGCTTGGAAATCTTCCCAACAAGAGTTTCGGTGGGTTCTGAACCCAGTATTAAACACACAAAAAAAAACACATAAAAATGCAACACCTTCTGATTAGTTTGCAAGAACAACCGATTGCCATCAGGGAAGATGGAAACTTACTAGCCAAAGTTCAATTAAAACCTTTGTGTAAGAGTAAAAAATTAATATCATGGTTTAGTAAGTGTAGCCAGTGATGTACGTCCTCCGTTTGGATCTACATAGCTTTGTGAAGTACCGTTTTCAGTGGGCAGCCATTAAAACCAAGTATTGAAATAAACTGGACTTAGAACCAGACCTTCAGATTGCTGTATCACTAAGTGTTAAACAAGAACTTACAAAATATTGAAGGATATTCAATCACATTAGTGAGAGCAAGAAGGAACTTTTTATACCTCTAACATAAAATAATCTTAAAACTATTATTTCATCTTTATCTCATCCTTTTTGGTTTCTAATTTTTGTTTGTGTTTTATAATAAGCATAATATATTAGTACAGTGGCAAGAGCATGTATATATTTTATAAATAAATGAGTAACTATACATACATTGGCGATACATGCTCAATAATTTTTTACTGATAGGGGTACATGATCAAAAAATTTTGGAGACCACTGCCATAGAGCCAGAATGTGTTAACTTTGTTCCCTGCGGCATCTCACTGTGGCTATGTACGTTGAAGCTCCTGCTGATGGCCTGAAAGAATCGGCAGAGCACGCTCATACATGTCTGAAAAATACCTTGGAAATGCCCAGAGTAGACCAGAAACTCCAGAACAATATTTTCTGTCTGTCTTATATGAGGTTATTGCCACCCCTTTACACTATTAATAAATCCAAGAAAATCCATTAAACCTTTTTGTCAGAGCTCTAACATAAGAAACTATGTTTATGTATCATGAATTTTACAGAGGTTCACAGTAAGGGTTCCACCCTTTGTGTGATCCAAGCACCCCCTGAATCCAGCACAACTTATCTGGGGGAAGTAGCTCTGCTTCTGGATATAATTTTTTTCACTAGGATAAATAGCCTTAGTAGAAAGCCCCGTTCAGTTCTGGTAGGTTCTTTTCACACCATGACACTATATGAAGATGCTTGCATGTCTCTTCCTCTTGCAAAGCTGAAAATTCATCTGTTAAACTCTATTATATAGTAGTTTGGAGAAATTATTGGAAATGAAGAGGTGCACTGCATTATAAGGTATTCTCACTTTCTTCATTTCTCTTCTCCTTTAGGACCATATCTAGAAGGGTCATATCACTTGGTGACCTAGGGAGTCAGGGCGATGAGAGGAAGAGGGAGAACTCCCCTCCTCCTTTCTCTATTATACGTTTTTAGACCCAAATGTCAGTAGTAACTTTGGTGTTCCCCTTAATTTGATGTACCTATGTAATGTGGATGAGAATCTAGTTCCATGTCAATGGATTGATATTTAAAACATTTATTCCCACAAATTAGTGATGAATGGTCAGTAGAAATGGTGAAATGTCTCCTGTAGTGATATCATGGTGGTTTCTTAAAAGCTCTCATACCACCTACACTTCTGACACTTTGGAGTGCCCCTACGTTTATGGAAACAAGCTTCTCAAGATAATATCCACCAAAATCTCTGAGCACTAAAATTAATAAATAGATGAAACTTTAAGGAATTATTCAGCATACAGGATCAACAATTGTAAATTTAAATATGCCTGCAATGCTTTAACAGAAATGTTCTGTAAAACAAGTACCTCATCTGAAAATGAATGCTTTTCTCCTGACTCCCAGTCCAGTACAGCTCCTTCTTGTCAGAACGGAGTTTGCTTTTCTGGGCTACTGGGATTATTCCCTGCACTTCTAGGTCTCTTTCTTGTTTAAAGGATGGAGATTAATGTTACAAGATATTAAAGTTACATTAAAAAAAAAGTGCTAAAAGATATTATCTTTCAGACCAATTAAAACATGTAATAAATGGCATGGAATGTATTTAAAACTCAGAAATAGATAGTTATTTTTAAGGGAATTGTTCAATTCTGGTGAAGTCAAATGCATAACCCTTAATGACACCATGTGTAGTGTCTCCTGCTTATGAAGGTACAGAACATTTTTTCATGCCAGATTGTTGTTAGTTCTTGTGGGGATACAGAAGGGTAAAGTCTGATTCCAGGTGTTCTGTGAATTCCAGCACAATCCGTAATGTTAAAATGAAAAGGGCAGCGACAGTAAAAAGTATTAGCACACATGGGCAGGGAGATGATTGCCAGTCCATAACAAACAGACACACTTTTCACCACCTGAAGTTGCCAACAAGTTGCTCAAAGACACAGAATGAAAACACTTGCCTAATTTGCAGCATAAAACACTTCAAGTAATTCTCAAGTAACCTAGATTTTGTCTTCTGGTTTCTGCACTGAATTAGGGACTTCATCTCAGACAGTGCTGATGAATTGCTTATATTTTTGTATGATTTTCCAGTCATGGATAAAATTGGCTTCACTTTCTTAAACCAAAGAGCTTGTATTAACGTGACCCTGAAGAATTCCTCTGTAGGAAAGGAGAATGTGAAACCAATGAAATGAAAAGATGCCACCATGGTATTTTTAGCTACATTGCTGTAAGAAAGAATGCAACCACAGTAAGGCTGCTGAAGACAGTATGCCAAGATACAGCATAGTGCCTATTCAGAATCCCATTTAGAATGACGTAAAATAAGGGGCAGAATTTATTTAAAAAGACTTGGTATAAGATACACCAAGAATTATTGTGATTTAAAAAGCTTAAAGAAAAGATATTAGAAGCAAAATATTTCAGAACATAGAAGTCTGCCAAAGCAGAAGAGAAAGAGCAAGAGAGATTAGTGAAGACATTAAAAGGTTCAAAAAGATACGTACAAGAGCCAGGGGAGAGTTCCTTTTCTAGAAGGACTTTTCACAGATAACTGGAGTACAGCTTCAGCTGACAACTGAAATCTCAGTGGAGGAAGTATGTGAATCAAACTGAGACGCTGAAGTACAGTAAATTATCACCAGCATATGGCATCCTTCCGAGGATTCTGAAGTAAATAAAGTGTGAAATAAGAGTCATACACCATTGCGGGAAATGCTGCTGCAAGGTTTTCTTCAATATTCAAAAAAATGTTCCTATAGCTTCTGTATTTTCTTTAAACTTGGAAGACCAAGGGATAATCCCCAAACTCTAAAGTAATGTTTAAACATCTAGTAGTCCTAGAAAATAGGGTGAAAATGCTCTAATAGAGTCAGTACTTTGTCTTGCTTAACCTTACTTTAACTTAGATTTAAAAGTGAATGTAGTTTAAAGTTAGCGTAGCATATATTAACTGGATTAATTTAACTAGCATGGGTTAACTGAGCTATTAACTAATTTGCTTATCTGAATTCCTGCTTTTCAAAATGATTGTGATTATGATTATGGCTTCTGCACGTTTTTAAATTCTTGGCTTTTTTAACAGAAGTGGTTACTCTCCAAAGCCTTCAGAAGAGGACGGTCATGTCTCTCGTGATGAATTTGGGAGAATCAGCAACGTAATAAATGACAGTGCCATTACTTGTTCCTAGGGGATGGAGAGGGGGAGAGAAAAAGAGATTAGAAGCAAAATTAACAGTTTAGTCTGTAACGTACTTCTCCCCAGATGACAGCAACCGCTGTAGCTCAGCTTATGCCAGGGAGAGCCATCTAAACGTCAACTGTTTTTTCTGTTGCAGACTTTTAGCAACTTTCTCTCTCACTCCTTTAAGCAGCTTTGAAATTCAGCTTGCCACTACAGATAAGGGGCAAGGGGGAGACTTCTTGGGCTTCTCTAAAAAGCAGAATTTGATTTTGTATCAAGTGCGTGGCACCTTTCCCAAATACATTGAAGTAGTTAAGAGTTGATATTGTATGTCTGGTTGTCTTTATTAATCTTGAGTTTGCCAGCTGTATTTTTCATTTTATCCTTTTTCCTGAGGCAATGAGTGGCATTACCATGCTAGCTAAATGTTAGATATCATTAATTTTGCACATGTGATCCTATTCCACTTCATGTGCCTTTCTGACATTTTCCAGGATTGCTTCTCTTCTTTTGAATTTGTAAACAGAACAATAACATGAAGATGTTTCTTCAGGAATCGTTCACAGATAAGTAGACTCTAGTGAGGTTTCCTACAATGATTAATAGTTGACAGATCAATAATAGGGCAAAATCTGACCACCGCTGTCCTTACCTGTTAGCAGCAGTAGTTGAAGGTAGGTGTGTAGCCACCATACAGCTCCTATGTGGCTGCTGCTTCCTTCTACAGGGATAGCTTTCACAGAAATCAGTGCTTCAGTGTTCTTAAGGTTAATGTCTCTTCCTCAGAGAGGTGATTAGCAACTGTGTTGAACAAGTCAACAAACTCTTGAGTTTAATTGGCAAGTGAGATGGAGGAAAAATTGTGTTGAAGGTACACCCCTAATTTATTTAAAACCTGCATTGGTATTGTTGGGTGCACTGGTGGTCCAAAAAACATAAGGGAAGGACATGGATTGTACTGGTTACTTTTACTTTAGACAGATCATTGTGGTACCTGGATCTTCAGCTCTGGCTTAGGGCCAATCTTCTTTTGCAGTATGCTTGAAGCCTGTATGAAGGGCATAGACTCTAATACTTTTGCTTTCTGGACTTTTTTTTTCTGGCCTTCTTGCTCTGGTATAGAAAATCTTACCTATGAATATACTGCTTTAAGAAACAGAAGAGTTTGGAGCTATTGAAAGTGGTCGAACATCTGTTGTCCTATTCTGTTTCTTTATTAAGAAGAATTGTTGATTGTGCATTATCTTCCTTCATATTCTTGTGCTGCCCTGAACAGAAGCTTCATCTTTACTCAGTAGAATCAGTTTGGTAACTATCAGAATACTAAGGGTGTCCTGGTAGGCAGCTCCAATTTCTTAACATGTCAATGTTTTTATCTAAGACCCATCTTCAAGGAAGCGTATTAGTCTCAAGTGGGACAACATACTCCATCGTGTGTGTGCTTGTTTGATAGAGTGAAGTCATCAAGCACTCATTCTTAAAGCAGTGCTCTGCCTCAGAATTGTCTGTTCCACAACTGATGAAAGTACTTTTTAGGGGATTTATTTTTCATGCAGTTAAAGTCTGGACCAGCTGCATCATACAGAACTTTTAATTGTAGCATCAAGTTCTCAGTACAGGATGTCTTCCATTTTTCGTGGTTTCACAACTCCTCAGTTCCTCCAGTAGAGATGAGTGAATGCGAGCTGTTGATGCCAACAATGATAGCCAGATTCACACTTCTGCTTTGGAAGGTCTGAGCTGCTGCTGATCTGCTGAGTCCCACAAACAGAGAGCATGCAAAAGGAAATTGTCATTCAGAAATTTTTGTGAAATTATTTTGGTGTTCTGCATTATAAAAATGAATAAAGCAAAGATTTTATCTGTCTCAGAGAGCTGAAGAATTTTGACAGAATGATCAAATCAGCAGTCCCTGCATGGGCNGAGGGTGGGCATTTGGGTTTGTAAATCAGTTGTTTCCTCAGATAATAATCCCAGTGATCATAGGAATGGTATTAGCAGGCATCTGATTATATAAGACAAAAGAAAGTTAATCTGTATGTTATGCTTCTTACTTTAAAAACTTCAAAAATTTTTTCAGTTATTTTTGAAAATACGTAATGCTGTCAGAAATACATTACTACTTTAGTGTTATGTATCTTCTACTTAGTTTCTTCTGGCTTTCTTTTCCAAGTGGATGAAAGTTACAGTCCTCAGGACAATGCACTACAAAATTCCAGTCTTAAGAAAGCAGAAAGGCACAATTTAATAGGCAAGTGTAAGTGAAGCTGTTCTTTGAATGTGAATAATATACAATGGAGAAAAAGAGGAAAATTTATTTTTTTAAATCTCTTGATTACTTGTCTCTGCTCACTAATATCACTCCAGTTAGCATCTACTTTAGTTCTCTAATGTAGCAGAACCTGTGTGGGCCAGAAGAGATAAAGATAAGTTCTGTATTTTTCCAATGGAAAGGATCATGGGGCCGAAGCACAGTTCCTGTGGTAAAATTTTCATGTCTATTTATACTAGCATTATCATTCATTGCAATATTATCATGTGACAGTGTTATATCCCTGGAGTGGTGTCTGTTTTCCTCTTTTCACCTGGATGAAAAAATATTGACTTACGAAGTTTAAACCACGGAGTTTTTTTACAGCATTAATCTAAACAGAACTGCTTGGAGCAGCACATTGCCAAGTGGAAAGCAAGTTAATGAAACACTTTATTAAACTATTCTCAAATTTTAAGCAAACCTGTCCTTCCACTCCTAAAAAGCCTAAAGCCCAAATACCCCAGTGTGTAGCAATGAGGACAACTATTCCTGTAGTTCAGGTATAGAATGGAGTCAATTCTTAGCTTGTTATTGCTGACCTTTCTGCATTTAGGAAGTCTGAGCAATGTGGACTGTTATTCTGGAGTGCTATTGAAATAGTAATAATTTCATATAGTCTGTATTCTCGCAGGTATGCTTTCTATAATCTCCCCTTCATCAAAATGTCATCCAATTTTTATATTAGGTAAAGGTTTCTTTCTTTTTAGTTTCCTACTGAGGCTTGTATTCATAGTTTTCAGTCGATAACAACACTTACTTCTGGATACACATGTTTTCATAAATGTTGACATAGTCCCCTGAGTCTGACGCAATTAAAAGGTTAATAAATAGTAACAGCTTCAGTATAGCAACTGAGTGCACAGTAAAACGTCAAACTTGGCCCAGGGTTTCCAAAAGAAAAAATCCCAGATAAATAAAAACTTCCAAGCTTTTCACAAAACCTACAGTTTCTATAAACCTCCTCTACCAGCCAAGAAGTAGAAGAAGAACCTGTGTGTTCTCCCTTGGCGGCTGGGGGGTCAGATTGAGACGGGATGCAGGGAAGTAGCCCACTCCTCTGACAGGAGGAACAAAAGCCACACAGGTGGCTCAGGGACTGGTGCCATCGGTCAAATTTTGGCTTTTTTGATCATGGGGAGGTATACACAGCACCGGGCCTGCTGGCAACAGGTGGAGCTCAGCTATCACAAAGGGGGAAAAGAATTCTTGGCCAAGAGCTGGCGGGGCTCATTGAGAGGGCTTTAAACTAGGTTCGGAGGGGGAAGGGGATATTGCCCAGCTCACTAGGGATGAGCCTAGGCTTGGAGTGCCAAGGCCAGGGGTGAGATTGACAGCCCAGCTCAAGTGTGTTTACACCAATGCACGTAGTATGGCCAATAAACAGGA
>Ga0065711_1029274_pt1 | contig 36869 bp, 23 predicted proteins | sample Hoacrofraction12_FD_59098 | JGI IMG/M metagenome (GOLD analysis project Ga0065711, IMG submission 59098) | Hoatzin crop microbial communities from Cojedes, Venezuela - Epithelial fraction 12 v2 (version 2) | ecosystem: Host-associated > Birds > Digestive system > Esophagus > Crop | place... | reverse complement strand
AGGTCCTGTGCAGCCTGCTGTAGGTGACCCTGCTTAGGCAGGGGGGTTGGACTAGATGACCCACAGAGGTCCCTTCCAACCCCTACTATTCTGTGATTCTGTGATTCTGTCCTGGCCGAACCCAGGGCACTCAGCAAAATTCAGACACTGACTGTGCAGCCTAAGCAGGCTTATGGTTTGCATTTGTCGATAATTTTTTCTGCTTTCTTGTTAATGAATAAAATTTTTCCTTTAAATCTTCTCTGTTTTAATGTCACGTATCTTTGCATTCATACAAAATCTGTTCTAAATGTTGAGAAAATTGTTATTCCCAGTACTTAATGCTAGCATCCACTGTGAAGAGTTGCTTTTAGAAAATGAAGAATTTGTTATTTTTGTCTGCATTCAGTATTGACTTAATTACCATAGAATATTAGGTTATTCTGCTTTTGAATTATTAATCCTTTAATATGTAGTTCAATGGCTAAGCTTTATACGAATTACTATTTTTAAATCAGTGAATTGTAATGGACTTAACTAAGCAAATGTGACTAGAAGTAATTGCTGTTCCTTAGTTGATTCTGCTTTTTTGGTTGTCAATATGTAGCATATCCTGCAACTAAACAATATTTGAGTGTTACCATCAATAAAATTAATGCTATGATAGATATCTCAGGTAACTAGCATTTCCATTTCCAAGCTGGCATTTCCATTGCTACTGGGAAGTGATAGAACTGTCAGAATACAATCAGTTTGGTAAGGACGTTTCAAAATTTGTGGGTTTGGTGAAGAATTTCATCAAGCTTGTCACATTTACCAATGCAGGGATATTTTAGTGTAACTTTATTGAAGTAAGTCAAATAAATGCTTTCATGAAAATTAAATTTCAAAGAAAAATGTAGTGGAACTGTACTTTTCAAAAAATCTCAAGTCTTAGAAAATAATAAAACTTCACCTTTCTGTTCTTTTTTGTATCTACTTGTTTAGTCTCTTTCATGTGTTGTAATTTTCTGTGTTTGGTTTTGTTCTGTCCTTTAGATAACTGTGTTCCGCATGGGGTCTGAAGGGCAACAGGACATTGAGATGTCTATCTTAACTGCTCTCCTCAAAGGTGAGTTTTGCAAGCAATTAGGAACGATGCACAAAGTGATCCCAAGAAGACGGTCCTATACACTGTCTGAGGTTCACTCTTGATGTTTGAGTCTTTGATTTATTTGCTTAGATTCTAACAAGTAACCTGAACGTGCTTGGCTTAAGTTTCAGATTAGCTTGAAGCATAAAATCTAGACTGAAAGTTTTGTGTGGCTTTCCTCACCTGAAAGCCTGGCGTGGGAATGCTGCAACAACTATACCACTGATACTTCAACACATTTTATTTCAGTTCTAGCATATATTGATAGAGTTAGGAGACAAGGTGGGAATAGTAAAAGACTATCTGGGTTTTTCCAGATGTTAGATTGTGCTTTTTAAGCCTTAGGGCAAAATTTCGGATCAGTTCCATATTTCTTTGGAGTTTATTATGTTTGCCAAAACAACTGTTTTCTGTATGTAGATACATAATAGTTGATACGGGCTCAATATGGGATCGCTGGAGTCCCCAAAGCTAAGAAACAAAGAAAGGAATTACTATACTCATATCTACAGCATCAGTCAGAGAAGCTAAGAGGAGGAGTCTTTTAGAACAGTTAAACGTCTATCTTCAGCATCAGAATATAAAGTCAATGTGGGACCTTTACAGGAAAAAGGGAGACAATCTGGTTAATCCTTTTGAAATTAGGATTATGGGGTGAAATGTAAGATACTATAAATTGATTTGATAATTCCACTGCTTTGTGGCAGAATTCTTCTAATAGTAGCATGATATGGAGTCAGGCTTGCTATTGTCTAGTTCTTGGAGAAGTGAATTACAGAAAGTTGTCCAATCTTGTTTCATCATGTCTGAAATACTAAAGATCTGTGTGTTTCTCTTTAGGTACCAATGCATCTGCTCCAGACCAGCTCAGTTTGGCTTTGGCCTGGAATCGTGTAGACATTGCACGCAGCCAAATCTTTGTCTTTGGACACCATTGGCCAGTAAGACAAAGTTTTCCTAGTCATATTGTTTGTTACAATTTAAAATAATTGGTGTAATATTCACTCTTTGGATTTTGTTGACAGGAGAAAGAGTATTGAATTCTGTTTTATGCTGAACTGACGTAGGATATCTCATTAAGAATAACCTATTTGTTTAGAAATTTCCTTATACTGCCATTTGCAAGTATTTAGCAATAATTTAAACTCTGTGAAAGAAAGAAAAGCAATTTCATGATAAGCAGAAAAATAACCTTATTTAAGATTCCTTGTGGGATTTGAAAGCAAAACAAAAAAGAGCATTTACTGGAAACAACCTGGCCTTACATACAGCTGGACAATAGCAGTCCTGGTCAGCCCCAGTGAACTTGTGTGATGCACTAGCATTGGCTAGACTTCTGACTGTCTGTGTCACTGACATATGCTAGCAGCTGGCAAGGTCCCCAGCTACCTATTAAAGTATGCAGCAAGGAAATTCACGGAGCTGTTTAGAAGGAATTGTGTTGTTCACTTCAGCAACAGCTGTGAAAATCTCTGTTTGGATTAATAGAGCAAGACCCTGATGACCAAAAGAAACCACTGCAGAAAACAGGTCTCTGGCAGGCAGGGCTGTGCCAAATGAGCTAAGAAGCAAATCTTCAATAAAGCTTTATGTCCTGAAATTGAATTTGCTTTCTCAAATTACTGGATTTTGATGCTACACTAGTTGAAGTCAGTTCTGAAACACTGCAGTGCCTTTGCTCATCTGTGCAACTAAAATCTTCTTTTAAGACACTTTCTTGTCTCACTGTGTTGATGCTTTTCACTTTACTGCGTAAACCATCTGGTGTTGAATTGCTATAAAGTGTCATGAGGAAACCAGCCTAAAAGAGGCAGTAAGAATGAAGTGCAAGATTTTTTTTTTTAATTAGATGTCTTTCCTGAAACTATGCAATAAAATGACACTCAAAGGAACACTGTTCATGCGCATGCTGTACGTAATGGTGAGATTTATTTAATTTGGAAGCCTGTATAATTAACTTCAAACAAATGTTGCTGCATATGCTGTTTTATTCCTTCACTTATAGTGATGTGATATTTCCCATATTCAAGGTTCATTAAAATGCTTGTACAGAGAATATTTAATCATCCTAAAGATGAAGTATTGTTACTAAAAAACACTTATTTGGTCGGAATATTCCAGTCTCCATATTATTGTGGTTAGATTCAAAGGTACCACCTAGCAACTGAAGCCAGTTACTGCTTTGGCCTATTTCATACTCATATTCTGCAACAATTTGTGGAAACAGTATTAGCCAATTGCGATTCACTGTCGTTTCGAATTCATAAAGATTGCTTTCAGACTAGCACGTGCTCCAAGCTGGCAGCTGCAGTTTTGTCCAAGCTTACAAATGGATTCACAGTCACTAGGCAGAGAAGATTTTTTTAAGATGAACAAAACCACAGAAAACAAGCCTTGTTAAAGGCTTGGTTCTGTAGTTCTCTGTGCAAAGCACGGATAGTTGTAATCCAGTTTACGTGTTTGCAGATGTTATATAACCTAAGCCTTAGCTGGACCAAGTTAAGCCTCCAAATCACAGACAGGTAGTTTCGAGTTATTTGCACGTGTACCTGCCTGTCTTGGGTAGATAAGTTGGAAAGGGGAAGGACACTGTAAAGAGTAGATGTGTCTGCAGAGGTATAAGCAGAAATATTGTCTGCGGAATGCAAATGAACCAGTTAGTGGCTCTCTTTCCTCTCCCTTCTGTCTCCAAAGTATGGATGCTGTTTGGCATAATGCAACATTCTTGTTAAGCTCTTTCACAAAAGAGTCATAAAATTGACTAGTGTCTCTTCTCAGTCCTCTCATGCTGATTTTATTTTGCAAGAGAAATCCTCCACAGTCTACCTACATCACTACTTTTAGTGTTATTGGCTACATTAGACATAACAGCTTTAAAAAAAGTGTAAAGCTGTGGTTATGCAAAAAGATCCTTATACTTAAGGAAATTATTTTTAGTTGACTGCGTGTGAGAAGTGGTGACTGGGGAGCAAGTTCAATCAGAGTATATTCAATGAAATAGTCATTGTACGATCAATTAGATTTCTAGTACTTCTAATGCATTATTAAATACAGCCTTTAGGAAACCTTACAGCTCCTGATGGTACAGCTCCTGAGAAGGAAAAGAAATCTCCAGCAGCTCAGACTAAAGCAGCTAGAGGCAAAGGAAAAGGGAAGAAAAAGGGAGGAAAAGGAAAAGAAGAGCCAGAAGAAGAAACAGACCCAAGAAAACTTGAACTCCTGAACTGGGTGAGATGAAAGTATTTGTATTTAAACAGTTGAAGAATTCTCTTTTATTTTTCATCCTGGGGGACAAAGAGAGAAGGAAAATACACATTTTCATTCTATAGAATGCTCATTTGCACATTCTTACAAGATCAGAAGTAGATTCTGCAGGGATGCTGTTCAGTCTTTGAGCCAGGAGTCTCTCTCTCATCCCATGTGCACGACATGCAGCCCTAGCACAACCATAGAAGTCATTGCTTATCTGCTGCATCTTCTTCCCTGCACTTGTCAGAAGGAAATAAGACCAGTGAACATGCTCATCCTTCCTTGTATATGTTATCTATCCAGTGAAGGCAGTTTAAAACATCTCCATTGCTAAGTGCGTAATTTCCCAGTTTAGATTGTTCTGTTGTCTGGATTAAAGTTCATGTGTCAAGGGGATTGCTGCTCAAGGGTTTTTATCTCTCCAACTGGATTCTAAACCCTCAGACCATATTAAGAGAAAATCCATTAGGTTTTCTGACCAACATTTTATAAAGGCAAAGCTAAGTTGGTGAAGGAAGAGGAAGTGCTTCTTCCCAAATGATTTGAGTCTTTTGGCATTGTATGTTGCCTTTTCTCTGTGAGACAGCAGTTTGAGTGGATGATACATATGCAAGTTATCAGGGTGAATTATGTCAGCCTCTTCTTAAATGTATATGGTGTGTTTTTCTTAAATTTTAACTTGTTCCTATCATGTTGAGCAAGTAAATGTCTTTTTCACATAATGCATCAAGCATGGTATGCCTGGTATAGTTAAAAACACTAAACAAAATGATTGAAAGTTACAGTTGTATTGCTAAAGGTTTCTTTCACTGCTATCCTCTCGCCCAAGACCTTGTCAGAAAACTACGATCTGTATTGACTTGCACATGGGTAAAATATCATTTTCTAAATTCCTTTTCACTTACAAATTAATCAAGGTATTTGGGAATTTGGGAATATTTGTGGTTGTTGGCCAACCAAGTCTTCTGTGCTTATGTAGTCTCACATTCTCCATTTTGCAATTCAGGTGAATTCCCTGGAGCAGGCTATGCTGGATGCACTGGTTCTGGATCGAGTGGACTTTGTGAAACTACTTATTGAAAATGGAGTGAACATGCAGCGCTTCCTCACTATTCCTCGACTGGAGGAACTTTATAATACTGTGAGTGAGCAGAAATAGGAAAATGCACTGTGATATCTTTGCTACTGTATTTAACAGGGGCATCTTTTTCTTCTTCTTCTGAGATATGCTTGTTTTTCCAAAAAGCTCTGAGCCCTGACAATACACAGAAGTTGCATAGCAGTAAAGAGAGCCATTGCTACTATGTATAGTGTCCTATTGTTTCCCTACATATACACATTCCTAATTAATAAGCCTACAGCAGCTTTCAGAAGCTATTGCAGTTTGTTGTGTAAATATAGTGATGGATTTAAAATGCACATTCAGAACACTTAAAGAACTAACGTAGATAATAAAAATTTAATACCAGCCAGTAGTAGTCATTTACTTTTCATCTCAATTACTTTTCATGTATGTATACTTTAATATCATTGAAATAAGCCTGTAAATTTGGCAAAGTACTTGCACAGCAACTTTTATTCTTAGCACATTGCAGAATTCAATACAATTTTTCCTTGTGGCCCAGCAAAGCAAAATGTTTTTCCAAAAACCATAGAATGTCATGCTTTTTTATTCAAATTCTCCTTGACCCAACCCACAGCAAATTCATCATGAACATATCTATTTCTAGACTTTCTTCCCATGATTTAAGTGGCAGGTGGTCTAGGGCAGCTTTCATACAAGATACAGCCTCAGTCTAGTCCTCCAGTCCCTTTATGGCTCCTGCAGGAAGCACAGGTTCAGACAATACCACAAATTGCTGTGACTTCAATCACCACATAAAGGACTATAAGAAAGGGATTACACAGCTCTTGATAGAAACGTGTTTGTCATTGCAGCCCAGTTCCTTCTTTTTACTCCTGCAGAGTGTGATGGTTGCCGAAAGTTTTGCTTACAGTGCCAGATCATTAATTACATTTGCATATGCAAAAAAATCTGAAGATTTGAAACTCTAACAGACCGTGAATTATTTTTGTTTCAGAGATTGGGTCCACCAAATACACTGCATTTACTAGTCAGAGATGTGAAAAAGGTAAGCTTAACTAACAGCAGCATTATATTTGCATGATTACATTAACCATGTGAGTCAACAGTAAAAGCAAGCATAGCATGGGTTGAAGCAGACATTTTAAATTAGATGGTAGCTGTTAAGAAAAGGAAGGTTAAATTACTTATTGTGACAAACAGTGATGTGAGTCTAAATTCTATATGGCTATACTGCACTGCTAGTGATTTAAAAACTAAGGAGAGGAAAGTTCAGCTTCTAGTAGTGTAATATATTATCTGAGATTTAGGTTGATACTGTTTCTTCTCTACATGAAGCTCCCAACACAGCATTACAAAGGCAGAGTGGAAAGAAGGGCCTGTTAGGTTAACTGGAAGCCCCACACATGAGCACAGAATTTTTTCCCTTTTGTTTGTTTCCTTGTGTGTGTTTTTAGTTACTTTTCTCCCAAGAAATCCTACTTTTACCTAGGAGAAAATCTGTTCTGTTTCTCAGTGCTACAAGTCCTAAATTTGTTATTAATTTGTTTCCATTATATGCAAACTCCTTCATTATACACGAATAGGATCATTGTAAGATTTGTTGATGTTTGTTTTCTTTGAGGTTTTGGAACTTTTATTCAGTAAAATTTAGCTACATTAAATAGCCTGTATTCCTTTTTGCAAGGAAAACTTCCATTTATTCCCAGGAGGTTTCAATGTGGAAATTACATAGTACTGGGTTAATGTATAATTCATATTGATCTGCTTCATAGTTTAACACTTTTCTCATTCAGTGTTTGTCTCTGAGTGTTACTAATGCTCTTCTGCGTTCTGCTTTCTGTCTGCCTCTCCTTTTCATTGTTCATTCATGGTTCACTGATTCAGCGGCAGTCCCGGGGATTCAGTTGGGTTAACATGGAGGTGATGTGTCTGCTTAGGATATAGTTCTTTCATCATAGCAATTGCTCCGTGGTGCTGTAGAATCAGTTATTGTTGTAGGATCTAGCTTGAACAATAAAGCACAGTTTTCAGCTCATGGTTCTAGCAGAGTCAATATCACTATCCAGTTTTCAAATGTAACAGTGGAGATTATAGTCTGCCTTTTTCTTTGATTGTAGTCTGCCTATTAATCTAAATCATGTTCTGCTTTGTAGTTTTAACTCTGTAGATAATATTATGATGAAATACAAGATTCGATAAAATGTAAAGTATGCCTGATATTCAACATGAAATTAAGTCATGCTTTTATAGTGGATTAGTGATAATCAGTACAAAGTTATTTAATTTCATCAATATAACCCTTGCAAATAATTCAGGCTTGTATGGACACTGACATATTTTATGAGTAAATCAAAACGAAAATTTGTCCTCAACTATAAATACTGACAACATCAAAACAAAAAAAATCTGGCCCAAAAAATTTTGATTAGGTGAATCAGTTATCATTAATTTTGTACAAATATTCAAAGACTGAAACCAGTGGCTGTAAACAATACCCATGTGCTAATTTAAACATGACGTGATATGTCTAGCCAGGCCATACAATAAATGTTATGTTTTCTTATCCTATGTCCTTATTTTGTTTTTGTTTTTTTTTAATTTTTGGTAGGGTAATCTTCCACCAGATTATCATATCAGCCTAATAGATATTGGTCTTGTACTTGAATATCTCATGGGTGGAGCTTATCGCTGCAACTATACTCGAAAAAGTTTTCGGACTCTTTATAATAATTTATTTGGACCAAAGAGGGTAAGAATTAGTTCATTCTGAATGTGGCCATTGTGCTGATGATAAAAAATAAGTAATACTCTGTTTCTTTGTCTTTGTGAAACACTACATGTTAAATTCTAAAGAAATGCTTCAAGACCAAAGTTGAAACTCTGGTAGTTAAGTTATATAAGGAACCTGTAAAGTATCTATGTTAAGGGATGGGAGGACCCAAAAGATGGTAAACACATTCATCTGGAGGTGAATTTCCTCCTGTTTCAGTAGTTTACAATCCAAGCATTCCTAACTATGGTGTTTCCATATCTACTTATTCCTACTTGAGCTGTAGCTTGATCTTTTAGCTCTCTTATAACTGTATTGGGCAAGCCAGGCCTATTGATCAAGTAATTATAACCAAAAGTAGCTTAACTTGGGTAAGAGAGTACAGTCTGAGTACAGGAAAGCTATGAACCTGTTACAGTAAGTCCTGTAAAGAACTGCTCTGAGCATACCCTACAGAAGCCACTGCGATCTCAGTAAAGCATTTCATAGTCATGTACCAATTCTGAGAATATCAAGCATGGCACTTGCTCTTTTAAAAAGTCTGTTCCAAGCAAATAGAATAATTTTCTTCATTAGTTTATTTGTTTGGTTGGTTCAGCTTTGAAGGTGAAGTGAAGCTTCCTAGACTAATTACAGAAAGGCCCACACTAGCAAACACGCTAGGAAACTAGCTCCACAAATGGCCAGAAGGCCACTCAAAGCCCAAGCATTCTGTAGCTAGTATGTAGGATAATTATAGTGTAGTACTATCTGATGGAACAAACAAATAAACCTTTTACATAAAACGTAAAACAGATTTAAAAATGGAACAGAGGGATTTTTTCAATGAGAAATTGTGAGGGATTTGAAGATCTGTTGTATTTTTTACTGTTTCCTATGGGTATCTTTACCCTGTGTATGCTTAGAAGTGCTATTTTTTTCAAGCTTTTGTGACCATGTGGTGATTTTAATTCTCAAAACAGTGTATTATTGAATAATTCATTGAACTCTTCCATCTGAATCAAAATATTTCACTTGAGTGCAGGATGGAAAAGATTTCCTAACCCATTATTTACATATAACAATTATTTAGAATAGTATCTTTAATAATAAATACTGTACATTTATAAATGAAAATGTGGGTTTCCTTGGTATTGTTTGGTCTTTGAATCTTCCATCTAACTGATTTTCTTTTCTATTTTTAATATTCAGCCAAAAGCTCTTAAACTACTAGGGATGGAGGTAAGTTGGATTTATTGTAAAATACTCTTTCTATCAGAGCATTTATTGGTACAGTTCTGCTCTTGAATCTTAGCTTTTTCATTGTTATGTGGCTTAAAATAAATTTCAACTAGACAGGATCTTTCATTTTCCAAACAGCCTACCTATGAAATACTTCTGACATTTTTTTACGGGTAGAGTCTTGAGAGCTGCTTAAAGCTTTGCTCAATAGTCTTTAGGCAGTTTTTACTGCTACTATGTAATAACGTATTCCACGTTGGAACATACTGTAGATTTAATCATTCAGATGTGAGCATCAATGATATTGAAAACAGAATGTGATCTAGCAGTGCTACTTACCGTCAAGTCATCTTTAAGCATGAAGTAACAATTTATGTACAAATAATTTTTATTATAAAGAAAACATTTAACTGGAGTGAAAAAAAAAGGTGGTCTGACTTGTTAGATGCTGTCTTCCACTATAAAACATCCTTGCTATCCTGATGGCACCACACTTTGTAAATGATGAAGCTGATCTGGAATTTTGGGCGCAACCCCTGCCTCAATTACTTGTGTATCTGCAGAAATCTTGAATTTATCTGAATCAAGTCTGGGATAATGCCTAAAAACTCACTCTGTTTTGGAGGTAGTTGGCTTTGTTTCTGAAAAAAAGTATTAATATAGACCAGGAAAGCATTTACATTTCTCTATGAAGTATGCTTTTATTAATGCTGTGATAGTATTTGAGCCTAGTAGATGTACACGTTACTTGTGTTACATTTGGTGGGAACTATACCCAGACACAAAAGCCTCTGTTTTCCCAAGAAGATAAGCAGCTTTCTTCTCTGCAGAGAAAGTCCAGGTTATGTGTAATCTCTTTGATCAGCTTCCTATTTTCTAATGGCTCGAGGCCAAAAGCTCAGCCCTTCAAGGCTGTGGCCCTTTTTAATCAGCATTGATCACATGCACGTTGCTTAGTGGTTCTCCAACAGCACATTTTGATTTTCCTTGTTTCTTTCAGTGAGAAATGTTTTATGTGGCACAAACTGAAGTGTTCTCTCCACTTAACAGTGGGTGTAGCCCACTCCCTTCTTCCAAGAGAAGGAAAAGGTGAAAAGAAAAATTAACATTTCTTTTGCTGAAGTGGTCAATAAATTGGTGCAACTCCAGGTGTTTGGATTTTTTCATTTCCAGTGTTAGCAGCTCTAAACCAGGAAGTTTAGACTCCTTAGAACTTTGGTTTTGTTACTCATGATTTTGTTTTGATTTGATATTCCTAGTGTGGGGAGGACCTAATTTTTGGTCCTCTATGTGAGATTTTCTGCGCTGTGCTTCAGAGATGCTCAACACTTTCTTCACGTGCATGCAGTTAATGACCCTTGAATTTTCCTTAAGAGCCAGAGGTCACCACTTGCAGTTCTTAAAACTGCTGGAAGAGAAACGCATACTTAATGGTTGAGCTGAAGAGTCATCTTTGGAAACCTGGGGTGTGAGGCTGAACTCTGAGATTGGATTTAAGTTCATATTTCATCAAAAAATAGTGCTTTATGCTGAGCTTCCTTGAACAGGAACTAATTTTGTAGAATGGTAATTGCTTTTACTTGCAATCCATTTCTGAGATTGGAATCAAGGTCTACAATGATGATGAGCTCTGTCTACACTTATATATGCAATGTTCTTCCTACATTATTTAAACCCTAATTTTCCCAGTCATGGCTTTTCTCCCTTCAGGATCCTGCTTCATTGTCAGGACTTCCCTTCAGTTACTTCCATGTTGGTTCCTGTAGTAATGGCCTATCCTCCCTATCCCTTTAAGAAATGGGATACTTATACCTTCCGTTTGCACTGCATACATAAGAGGAGATTGCTTATTCAAAGGTGAAGACTCCCTTTAGTGTCTTGCTGTTCTTAAGGACACTTTCTGCCTGTCTTTTCCATTTGCATGTTACCACTCTCTCCACCTGCATGTCAGTCTGAAAACTGCTTTGATACCTGTAAATTGTGCGGCACTGTTCATCAGGAATAGATGCAGACATATTGAATGAGAAATTACAGTGGAATCTATTCATAGTGCATTCTGGTTTGTTAAAGCTCCATTGACACTGCAGTAGAATTAATTAAATATTAATTCAGTGCAAATCAACTTGTGCAATTACACATGCAGTAGAGATCTACTTACAACGCAGTGTAAAGTGATGCCTTCAGTACAATAGGCTTCTACTGTACTTATCCAAGATGGGTGACTTGTAATTAAGTGTGCGAGACAAATAAAATAATAAGCTGTGTATGCTAGCCCAGTGCATGCTCTGTCACATGTTCTTCATAGTTTTATCACTATTAGTATTCATTGTAGCAAACAGCAAAAACAAATTAGAACTTTAACTATTAATATGTCCTCTCAATGCTTCTTCTGTGCATGGTGCCATTGTCAGGTACTGTTAAAAATTGATGGGAACATTTTTTCTTCTTTTCTTCCCAGGATGATGAGCCTCTCACCAAAGGGAAGAAGAAGAAGAAGAAAAAGGAGGAAGAGGTTGATATTGATGTGGATGACCCAGAAGTCAGCCGCTTTCAGTATCCCTTTCATGAACTGATGGTATGGGCTGTGCTGATGAAACGTCAAAAGATGGCACTCTTCCTTTGGCAGCGAGGGGAGGAAACCATGGCCAAGGCACTTGTGGCCTGTAAACTCTACAAGTCTATGGCCCATGAGTCTTCTGAGAGTGAACTGGTGGATGACATCTCTCAAGATCTGGACAACAACTCAAAGTTAGTAGATGCAGAGCAGAGTATATGTCTACTTGATATGGGGGGTTGTCTGACTTGCTGAGAAGCTTTACTTTTGGTAAAGTACAATTGACTTCTAGAATGTAGGTTCACAGAACGCCATTTGGAGCATATTTATCAACAGTAAACAAGCCAAAATGTGGTTTCAGAATCTGAAGGCAACACTAGCAAGGAGAAGACTTGCATTTTTTTCTGACAGAATGCATCATTTCTTCAGCTTGTGTCTCTGTAAATCTAGCTAGCTTTATTTCACAAAGTTATTTTCAGGATTTACTCAAATAAATTAAGAGTTATCGGATGATACATCTACACTGGCCTTAAGATGTTATCAGTCTAAGCTAATTCTTTCTGGTCACTAAAAATTTGTTTGGAACTTTTGTAGACTGTCCCAAATCAAGCTTGAGGACTGAGTTGTTCTGGTCAAGGTACATGTGTATGGAAAACAGGACCCCCTGTGAACAGAATTAAAAGCCCATATGCAAGCAAACACTGATTTCTAAATCAAACTTCAGTGAACTTATCTTGCATTTTCCAGAGATTTTGGCCAGCTGGCTGTTGAACTCTTGGATCAGTCCTATAAGCATGATGAGCAGATTGCCATGAAACTACTGACCTATGAACTGAAAAACTGGAGTAATTCTACCTGCCTGAAATTGGCTGTGGCAGCTAAACACAGGGACTTCATTGCTCACACGTGCAGCCAGATGCTCTTAACAGATATGTGGATGGGGCGACTACGCATGCGGAAAAACCCAGGCCTTAAGGTATTTCTGTTCTGCAGTTGTTTTCAAAGATACAGTTTGTTGAATTTAATGCAACATTACACATAGTGTATGCATAGAACAAATTGGCTTACTAATCATAGATGTTTTAAGAACATACCTGTTCTAAAGCTAGTTTTTTTTTATTTCTGAATTCAGGATATCTAAGGAACATAACCTCATGACAAAGGAAAATATAAATTGGAAATAATATAATTGGAATCTGAGTGCAAAGTTGTGGCTTTCAATGAATGATGAGATCTGTTCATTGAAAACATACATCTTTGATTAAACATTAGTTGGATACATCAAAAAGATCTCCATTGGTGTCCATTCAATGGGAACAGAGAGAAAATGAACCAGATGTGGACACATCCTTCTTACATTGCTTAATATTGTACCAGAAGACACAAAGTTGAGACTCAGTGTTGAAAAGAGTGAAATCTGTGCAATTACATTGTGTCAAACTATGTGATTTTTATTCTCGTCTTCTGTGATTTGATCTCTCTTACTGAATTGTACATTTCCAGATTGTTTGATTTACAAAAAAATGAGTAATGTGAGGAGGCTGGCACAAAAGAGAAACATGAGTGAGCCAATGTTAAGGAAGCAGAGCAGCATTTGCTTGTGTGTGTTTTCATGTGAATATAATCCTTTCTTTGTTATATACCGTAGTTGCTGTCACCCGTATGGAGGCCCACTGTGATGGTGCCACCTTCAGTCTCACTTCCTTATTTCCTTAAATCCCCCATTACTGACAAAGTGCCATGCCTATCTTCCCAGGTCATACGCTCAAGCTTACTGACATACACATTGCAGTTTCTATGTTATGCTCAATTTATGTCCACTTTCCCATGGCTTCCTCTTAAACCTGTTTAAAATCTTCAGGCAAGTGTCCTGCCTTTCAGATTGCATTGTAGTGCTTTCTAAATTTGTTTATTGATTTCCTTCCTTTTCTTCAAAGGGTTAGTCAACTTGCTAATGTTCTGGTTTCATTACCTGCTTTCTTTTCTTTGCTCCTTTCCTGTACTTTGGCAACTCATGCTTGTGTTTCTGTATCTCAGCAATCTCATACAGTAAAAGAGCCCTCCTACTGCTATATGCAAAGCTTCTTTTACTTTTCACAAATTTTTTAACTTTTAGAACTAATTATAGTAGGTGACTAAAATAACTATAAACTCCAGTAACAAACCTGAAGCCCTATTCCAACCACAGCTGTGTCCATTTCTTGGAATTTCTCTGCACAGCTTTAATTCTGGAGCACAATTTCTTAACTGCAGTGTATTCACGGAGATGGGAAGCCTTCCAGGCCGCCATCTTTCCATACAAGACCTTATGGCCAATGCTTCATAAGTACTACATATTCATTTTTGTAGGTTTGGGGATAGCAGAGTATCTTGAATACTATAGAAAAGAAAATATTGTTTTGGGGATTTGCCTTGTTATGAAATTGATTAATGTAAACAAATATTGCCATCTGAGTTGAATTCTTTCTTGTTGTACAGGTTATAATGGGGATTCTCTTCCCTCCCACCATCCTTTTCCTAGAGTTTCGGAGTTATGATGATTATTCTTACCAGACATCACGGGAAAATGAAGAAGGCAGAGAAAAGGAGGAGGAAAATGTGGTCAGTAATGGAGATTACTAGGAAGTTCTAATATCTCAAGAGTGGTCAGTTTTCTAACTTCTCTGATTGTGCTATAGGTCACTCATGTTAAAATCTCAACTGCCTCTGTGGCCTAAAAAGTTTGGGAGTTTTGGGAGTGTATAGGCTGGATTCTCAAGGCATGTAAATTATCTGTGTAGTTGCACAGATTTACGGAATTTGTATTTTTGTATTTTTAAAAAGAGATCTGTTGCTCAGAGGAAGCATCATGTAGTTAACAGTTGGCTGGGGCTGTGCTTACGGGAAAGCTACTCTTTTTACTACTGTATGTTGATGAAAACTTTGGTCTTCCAGGATACAAATGTGGATACAGGCTCCCGAAAAGGAGATGAAGAGAATGGAAATAAAAAACAAAAAAGCCTTCCAATTGGAACAAAGATCTATGAATTCTATAATGCACCTATTGTCAAATTTTGGTTCTACACAGTAAGTCATGATGATTGAACTGATAGTGACAGTTTTTCTCACACTTGTGAAACTTAAAGGATTCCAACGTAAAAATAATAACCAATAAAGCAATACATAGTACTGACTTTCATGGAATCTGATGAGTAAAGCACTCTTTTTATTCAGAGAAAAACGCATAGACCGTGAAACAGAATGAATAACTGAAACTTATGCTGTCAGCCTCTAAAGCTCCCACACACTTTGAAGGAGGCTCTGTCTGGCTAATCACGTGCCAAAGTCAGTGCAAGCTCCGCAGTCCAGTCAATTAGTCCAAACTAGGCTAGATTCCCATGCTTTCTAAAGGCTCTGGCTCCTGTTCTGCATTGAAATACACTTTAGGACCCAAGAACTAACGCCATAGTATCGGCGCTTGCCTTTTGCTCCATTGTCAGTTAGCCTCAGATGAGTGCAACCTAGATGGAAGCACAGATCCCAGTCTGCTAAGACTTAATAGGTACTTTTCTGTTATTTAAATAATTAAAACCAAGCTAAACTAAGATATTTATTTCTGACAAGCATCTGATTTTCTCTGTAGTGCTTCAAGAATTATCTGTAGTGCTAAACTCTGTTTTAATAAAACAGAAAAAGTACTCATGCTACTGCTCATAAATTTTGTGTATGCCCTGTAAAAATGATACTGATTTCTCTTTTTATTCAAAGTTAGGACTTCCAATACCTAGTATGTCATGATATCATGTAGGTTTTTAGTTTTAGCACATCGTAATCACAAAACACTGTACCGATCCCTTTCTGCTGCCTATATTAATAATTTAAAACCAAAATTCCTATTTGATTTCAAAGAAAAGTATTCAACGTGGCTTCGCAGTGTAAAGAGCTTACATTTTAGTGGATTAAAAAAGCCCCAGGCACAAAGAGGTACTTTGGAATTGTTGGTTTGCTTCTTTCAACAAATGAGATAATGGATGATATGTTCCACAGCATCTGTCATTCCTTCAGCTGCTGGAGGCCTATGGCCTCTGACAGTGTGCATGGCAGCTACAGGAAGGGCATTGCAGCACACCTGCTTCCTTCAGAGAAGAAAATCTTTTTTCTTGTGCAAGTAAGATTCTTCAACACCTGAATCTGTCACACGTAGCCTCAATGTATGTGTTCATACATGTCCATATGAATGTCACAATTAGGGCGGGCTTTGCTTTGATGCATTATGCAGGACATTCAGCTAAGAGGATTTTACTGCCTTCTGTTTGGTGTTTCTTCTCTGACATGGTAATGCAGCCTTCTATGCTCTTACTGAATTTGGCTTCAGCAAGAAACTTGCTCCTGAGACTACAGGCTACTTAAAGTAACTGGAATACCTGCAAACCTACTGTTCATGCAGATGAGTTTAAGTAACAAATATAGGAAGAGGTGTTGTAGAGACCAATATATGAAGCCTGTGTGCCTCTGGCTTCACATAAAGAATATATTCTGCCTAGATGGTCTCAACCACATTATCACAGGGTGAAGAAAAGCAAGTGGCCTGTGTCGCTCTTTATTTCCCCTACCCCTCCAGGCAGGTGCCGCTCACAGCCCTGCCTCTCCGTTCTGCTTTAGATCTGTTTTGAGATGGGTAAGCATTTCGCATTGAATATCTCATTCTTCAGAAAACTCCATTTGGTCCCTGGAATATCTTTTAATTTATTACTACTTTGTTTCCCTTTGGTTTTTTCTGCAAAGCCATTGAATCCATTTTGGTTTCTTAACTCTGAACTTCCAAGATCTCTGAAGTTTTCAGTTTGGCCGGTCACCAAAGACTGCTGTGGGGCATGGAGACAGCAGCATCACCAGTCTGACATTTACACCAGTAGTTACAGAAAACTGAGTGGCAACTCTATGAACTTACACTAATAGTCCAGAACTTCCCAATGGAAATTAGTGGTGACTAATATTTTTTTTCTGTGGAAGTCATCTCAAATAATTGAACACTGCCTAATTGTGGAAGGATCCTGGGATCCATCATCCAAAGTTCATAATGTTTTTTTTTTTTTTTTTCAGATATCATACCTTGGTTACTTGATGCTATTTAATTATATCATCTTGGTGCGGATGGAACGGTGGCCATCAGTCCAGGAATGGATTGTCATCTCCTACATTGTGACATTGGCTTTAGAGAAAGTAAGAGAGGTAAACTCTGATCATACCAACATCTCATAATCCTTAAAATGAAGCTCGGTCTTAGAGGTAATAATGGCATGGACTTGTGCAGAGGCTTGAGACCTCTACATGAGAGAGAATATTGTCATATCCTGAGTCCCAACATGCCCACCACTGGAGAGAGTTGCATTTATAACCCATTCCCATGCATTAAAACCTTCTCTTATTTGGCAAAAAGGTCAGGCAAAAAGGTCAGGCAAAAATGCCCTGAAGTCATTAGTCAAAATGAATGCTGTCATTCTTTTATGTGTATTTCCAAGGAAGGGCAAGGCCATAACCCATGAAGGAAATCTCAGTAGGTACTGTAATTTTATTACTAATGCAGTCCTTGCTGAGAACTGCAGGCAGAGAGGTGTTTTGGGGAATTAGGCCGGGAGTACTATCTGATCTCGTTACTTTTGTGTAACGCTTAATAAAGCCAAAATAGAAACAAAGATGAAAAGGGGGTCCAGAGGAGGGCCACTAAAATGACCAGAGGGCTGGAACAGCTCTGCTATGAAAAAGGTTGAGAGAGCTGAGGTTCTGCCTGGAGAAGAGAAGGCTCTGGGGAGACCTTACTGCAGCCTTTCAGTACTTAAAGGGGGCTTAAGAAAGACAGAGACATTTTACCAAGGCCTATAGTGACAGGACAAGGGACAACTGTTTTAAACTGAAAGAAGGTAGGTTTTGACTGGACATAAGGAAGAAATATTTTATGAGGAGGGTGGTGAGAAACTGGAACAGATTGCCCAGAGAAGTTGTGGATGCCCCGTGCCTGTAAGTATTCAAGGTGAGGTTGAATGGGGCTTTGAGCAACCTGATCTAGTGAAAGATGTCTCTGCCTGTGGCAGGGTGGCTGGACTTAGATGATCTTTGTAGGTCTCTTCCAACACAATCCATTCACAATCCATTCTGTTTCTCTGAAATTTTGCCTGCTAGTAACTAAAAATACTGCAGCTTGACACAAATTTTGCTGGTAGTGGAGGGGGTCTCTGACACCTGTTGAATGTGACAAGATTGGTCTTTTTTCATGACCATTACTTCAAAAATGTAACTTGGAATTTTTCTTAATGATTTATTCGGGTTTTATTTGTTTGTTTGTTTTTTAATTTCAGATTCTGATGTCAGAGCCTGGCAAGCTGAGCCAAAAAGTGAAAGTTTGGCTCCAAGAGTACTGGAATATTACTGACCTGGTGGCTATTTCAGTATTTATGATAGGAGCAATTCTTCGCCTACAGAACCAGCCTTACATGGGTTATGGAAGAGTGATTTACTGTGTAGATATCATTTTCTGGTACATTAGAGTACTAGATATCTTTGGTGTGAACAAATATCTGGGACCTTACGTCATGATGATTGGAAAGATGGTTAGTGCCTAAATTGCTGTAAATTATGTATTTCAGAACTTCATGGGAAACTAAATACAGTTCTGATTTTAAAAAGGGCTGTTCCATCTGAGCAGGACTGAATAAAGGCTGTGAAAAAGTTGCCATGTGAATTTCACATATGCACAAGATGCAATGCTCTTGGTATTGCTTGATTCAAGAGGGAATCTTTTTTCTTTTCTTTTGTTTTTTAAATCAGCCTGTGGAAACTTGTTAACTTTGCCTGCCTTCTGCCTCCCACAGCCATAGCAATAACAGATTGCTGATACACTGGGATCATCCACAAAACCATCAGCTGTGGAGATGAAAAGATACAGCAATGATTATATCGCCTCTTTGTAAGCCCAGAAGAGGTCTGTGCTCAAAGCACAGCATAGTGCATTTGATGCAAAAGAGAATAGGGTTAGCAAAGATTTTAGCATTTTAAATCTTTTTCAATATAAATCTAATATTCCTTTAAATGACTGGTTTTACTGCATTTTTATGTATGCTTAATTCATGAGCAGTAGTTAAAGTCAAAGAATAATATCACGAAAATTATCCGGGGGAATGCGTTTGTTCTCTTGCTACTTTCTTGCTTAATGCATGCTGGCAAACAGACATGCTGGTGCTACAGTACTACTTGGTGATGATAAGAGGCTCTGTATGGTCTCTCCATGCAGATGATTGACATGCTGTACTTTGTGGTCATCATGCTTGTGGTTCTGATGAGTTTTGGAGTAGCCCGCCAAGCTATCCTGCACCCAGATGAGGAACCTTCTTGGAGACTAGCTCGCAACATCTTCTATATGCCCTACTGGATGATCTATGGAGAGGTGTTTGCAGACCAGATAGACCGTAAGAGTAGAATTCATAGTAAGAGTCTGTTTCCTGTTTCTGAGGCAGATGATCAGATCCAAATTAATGATTGTTTTTAATTTGGAAATAGTGTTTTGTCTTTATGATTATATTGTTGTTGTTGTTTTCTTGTGACAGAAACAAGAGACTGAACAATTTTCTGTCCCCACCTGCATGTCCTGTATCTCAGTTTATATTCAAATTCAGTTAATGCTGAAAATGATATAGTCTGGAATACTCTCCTATCCAAGAGCACAACAGTATTAAGTGTTCTGTTTACTTCCAGGGATGAACAGAGTTCATTCTGAAACGGTTTTTTGAACCAATATGTTACTAATAGTCAGTTCCAACGGAAGAAGAAAAAAATAAATACCTTACACAGGAGATGAAAATACATACATCCTTTCATCTCCAACTCGTAGCACAGGCAGTGAGCTAATACAACGTTTCCATTTCATGAGTCACTCTTGTTCTTCTTTCCTACACCTGAGAAAAAAAAAAACAAAACAAAAAAGGAAAACTCTGCTTGATTAGCTTTGGGTGTGGAAATGCCTTTCTTACATAAAACCTGCACAGTTTAAAAAAATAACTGTCGGTATTTGAGGAAATGGAAACTGTCACGTTGCTGCTAGTTCTGTGTTAATACTTGAAATTTATACAGTAATTCAAACATGCAGCTGGCCTCCTCTGGTGTGTATCATATGGTTTGCACTTTATCTGAAATAATATAAAGTGCCATTTCAGCATTGTGTATGTGTTATTTCAGCCATCTGTGTATATTAACAAGTAGTAAAGTGGAAGGCTGAAGAAACTGTGAGGTCTAAGTTCAGTCAAAAACCATAAAGATCCATCATCATGAGAAACCTTTCCATACCAAATGTCATTAAAGTGTACTTTAATTGCTTAGAAAGGAATAAAATGTCATTAGTCTGTTTATGAAAAATATACACAGTTGCAAAGATAGTATCATCTTCTTTTTCCTTCCAAATGCTTGTCTCATTAATGTAACTTACAATACAGTAAATTACTCTTGACAAATAAAAGGTCAAGCCAGTCATTTTTTGTCTGATGTTATTTTACAATTTTATTAAAATATTACAAATATTACAATTTTAGTGCACATGTGAGCCACGATAAGCTCAGGATCTCTCAAGCGGGTTAATTCTCCCATGGGGAGGAATAGACTGTAACAGGGTATCGCTTACCTTTGTAGCTTATAATGTGAATTCAAATCCTACTTCACTTTGAACAATGAATATTTGCCAATGTAGACAATCTGATTTCTTTATAAATCAAAACTCACACCTTACCAATAATACTGATCTCTTTAGTGTAACTGGTGTCCCAGACTTCTCTCATACTTCCTATTGTTTCTCAGTTATATGCTCAGGATCCTTTGAATTAGAAATCTTTCTTGAGCAGTGCAAAAGATTTTGGGAAAAACACTTTGGGCTTTCCAGTTACACAAGTTCAGTCCAGCTACTCGCCCCACTAACCACAGCTTTGCTGTGTCAGCAGCTTAAACATAAGCTAACTTGGAAATGTGTGGCTTTGTTGTCATTTTCATGTTGAAATAAAAGTGGCTACACAAGGCGTTCTATGGGTATAACTCAATTGCATTGAAATTATTCTGTAAATTTCTTGTGTCTAGAAGCCTACAGACTGACTTCTGAAGATCTTTTTGCTTTCAATAAGAAATTTTCATTCTGATCTTTCCATGGTTCTCTGTAAACACACCACAAAAGCAACCTCAGAAGTCATGGGGGAGTGATTGCTATGGGAAGTCTAACCTGACTCTGTGTCAGGTGCTTATGGGTAGTCTTGTGAAGGTCTATGAGCATAAAAAATTTATGGAAAAAGTATTATATCACATTTTCCATCTGAAAGAAGGTAGTCGGACTTTTGTCAATAGCTTCACGAAGGGTAGGATGTCACCTAAATATGAAGATCACAAATCACGGAATTGCTAAGGTTGGAAGGCACCTTTGGTAATCATCTAGTTGAACTTCGCTGCTCAAAGCAGGGTAAATTAGAGCAGATTGCTCAGGGACTGTCCCGTCAGGTTTTTAATATCTTGAAGGATGAAGACTGTGCAACCCCTCTGGACAACCTGGTTTAAATGGAATTTCTCATATTTCTATCTTTTCCCACTGCTTCTTGTCCTTTCACTGGATACCACTGAGAAGAGTCTGGCTCTATTTTCTTTATTCCCACCCACCATCAGGTATTTATAACATTGGTAAGATCTCCCCTGACCGTTCTCTTCAGACTAAATCATCCCAGCTTTCTCAGCCTTGCCTCATTTGTCAGATTCTTCAATCACCTGAATAATCTTTGTGGCCGTTTACTGGAGTCTTTCTGGTATGTCCATGTCTGATTTCTATCGGGGAGGCCAGAAACAGACACACAAGTCCAGATGTGGTTTCACCAGAGCTGAGCAGAGGTCAATAATTGCCTCCCTTAACGTGCTGGTAACGCTCCTCCTAACGCAATCCAGGATGCTCTTGTCTGTTGAAAAGATGTCCATGAGCAAGGAGTTAGCGGCATCTAGTACTCAACAGCAACATATTCTTAAACAACAGAGAAGCCTGGCTGAGTTTCTTTCATTAGTGTGATTTTTCTTACAATCACCATTTGGGGGTTGGCAAGCAAGTATCCATACTGGTAGTCAAAATGGGCGTTAATGATATTGTACACTGCATGACTATTAACGGAAACATAGCTATTCAACAGAAACAGCCAGCAGACTCAAAGCCAGCATGGTTCTTACAAAAAAAAAAAAGAAAAAGAAGAGGAGGAAAAAACGAGGAAGTGTTTCCATAATAGCTAAAAATTATTTTGTATGATAATTTTGAGTTGTGTTCGTCGTGACCCCTGGTTTTGTTTAGTTGCCTGAAATATTGTGTATATTTAAATGATCATCTGCCAGAAGCATTTTGTGATTTATTATTAATATCATTAATTCACTGGCATATGTAACATTTGGGGAAAACAACATGAAAAGGAAATTGCAGAATGCAATGCATTTTTAATAAAGACATTGTTTCCAAGCATGTCTCTACTGTTCTGACATTTGAGTTGCTTATCTTTTCTTGGTGGCAAAAGTGTATTTTCAATCATCTTTTTTGGCTTTTTTTTCCTATACTATTCTGTTGTTTTCTTTCTTTCTCTCCCTGCCTCCTTTTCTATTTCGTTCCTTTGGAATGCTGTGCAGTCTATGCCATGGAAATTAATCGTAAGTCTCTGTGGAGAGCTGATTATCTCATTTCATTTAATATGTTCATTAATCTTTTACTTCACTAGATACTGACATTTTAATTATAGGGCTCATCCAATATTCAGGTGTGAATCTTGTTTTTGTACTGTAATAGTTTCATTTGAAAAGAAGCAGAGGAAAAATATTTTGTTTTAATTTGGATTGCAGATCTGATGTTTTAATTGAGCTTATGCGATTGCTATGACTTATTTCTAGTACGTTGACATTAACATAATCCTTTATTTTCCTATTAAAATTTTCTTATGATCAACAGGAAAAATGTAGATCTGATGTTTGAAAAGCAGGTAAAATATATTTTATTAATCATAGTCTAAATATCTCTTTCAGTCCACAGTAAGTAAGATTAGTCTGTTTTCAAATGATTCAAAGAATTTTTCAGGTGAGGTTGAAGCATTGGGTCTTTTGCAAAATGTTTAACAAAATGGTTTGTCTATTCACATAAACTAAATATGTAATGAACTCATTGTCAGACTTGGTATTTACTAAGATTTCAGCTAAATAAGCTGTGGTTGATAAACACTTTACCTGCACCTAAATGGTCCCAAAAGTTAGCTTTGTATTTCAAATCAGATACGCTGGCACTGCACTTAAATACAGAAAAAGCTTGCTGCATTTACAGAGCTCCAAGACGGCTCTTACCCCAAGACAGCCTATGTATTCTTAGGATTACTTCAGGCAATTATTTTTATTAGTTTGATCAATAGCCTCAATTTTTGTTGCATTCTCACAAGCCTATTTTGCTGTTATTACGTAATTTTCATTTCATAATTTTGTTTGGTTTAAAATTTTATCTAAAATTTAGAATTATTGTGAAAAATAAGGGAAACAGAAATTGGCCCGAAAGTGGCGGCAGGGCCACCCCCTGGTAACACTAACAGCCCTGGACAGGACAAGTAATAGTCTAGGGTCCATCTAGGGAGTCCAGTTAGGGCCAGAGACAGAAGAAGGGTGCATCCAGGGGATAAACACAGGTCCAAAGTCCATCCAGGAGCTCAGGCAGAGACAGGTATGCATAGCGGGTGTGGGTGTAGGTGTAGACCCTAGGGGAAGCTGGTCAAGATCAGTAAGGCCTCTTCAGTACACTCAGGGCCCCAATAAAGGTTTAATTTATGCTCAGCCATCTAGGCCCACTAGGTAAATCCTTTTGTAGCTTTGGCAAGCTATGCACACAAGTTTGGTTGGAGAATTTTTTTTAACTCCATTATTGATATGTGTGTATGCACATGAAGATCTTGTCCTAGACTATTACTATGAGAAAAAGAAAATCCATATGAATTTGAAGAGAAAGCCACACTCTAAACTTGGAGCTGCCTCTCTGTTCACAGTTATGGGAAATTATTTTTGTATGCTGTAGTTAGAAGCAGAATTTGAAGTAGAAATTATACATACTTGCTACTGGAAATAAACTGACAGAATTTGTTTAGCTTGGCAAATTTTATGTATATGTCATCATTAAATAAGTGTGAATGGTGTTTTTAAGTATCGGGCAATTTGTGAAAAATACCTTTCCTGGTTTTTTTTCAGCTCCTTGTGGGGACAATCTTTACGATGACGATGGTAAACGCCTCCCTCCATGTATACCAGGGGCATGGCTCACTCCTGCTATTATGGCCTGTTACCTCTTGGTAGCAAATATCCTGTTGGTAAACCTGCTGATTGCTGTCTTCAAGTATGTAAACGATCGTGCACTGTCTTTAATTTCTTACTGCTGAGATAAAGTTTCTGTGAGAGCCCATCAACTGATTTTGCAAGGATTTGCATTCGCACTCAGAATCTAATTACTCTATAAACATGACTGGCAAATACTTGGAATAGTGTGTACACTGGGAAAGAGTGGAGGAAATGTTGCTTTGAATTTGCCAGCAGTTGCAGTAATGCGTATGAAAGAATCTGGCTGCTTCCAATTACCATTTAGTGGGCAGTGACAGGCCTCAAGATTGCTCTGGAAAGATGAAAAATGAATCCATGAAACCTGCTACATACGTGGTGGAAGCCCACGTAACCGCTAGCGAACATGATTCTGCGAGAGAACTGCAGAATGAAAATCTGAGCATAAAAGCAGGAGGCATTTCCACTATCACTACATCATCTGGCTTCTTTTTCTTTTTCTTCTTCTTTTGCTTTTCACTTAGAAAAAGAAATTAGAGCCTTGCAGAGTTCTTATACAACCCAGAAAAGGAGGGGTTTTTTTGTTGCCTTGAACCAAGAGAAAGGATGGCTATGTGTTGCCAAGATCTGTGGCCAGTCCAAGCAATGTGCACTATGCACATTCTTAATGTTATTCCACAAATCTCTGTGTAGACGTCTCTGGAGTAAAACTAAATAAATTTCTGCTGCTTCTGCTGCTTGTTATTTCTACCCACAGTTATGTTGCATGCTTTTCCTGTCATGACCTACGTATTCAAAAAAAAAAACAACCCAAAAAAAAAGAATTTAAATATCTACTTGCTAGTAAGACTTTCCAAATGCACCATCTGAGAAAAGCAGGTGATCCATTTTTGATGCCCACAAACACATAGTATTGGGTTGGCACAGGTAGCTGGTGTCACAACCACAATAGTTCATCGTGTGCCCAGAAATCTACAGCTCACAAACCCTGCCTTTGATTTGGTGTATGTAGCTTAAAAGGTCATGAATTTTAAAGTGCTCAAATGCCAGTCACATCGCTAGGGAGAAGGGGGAGAATCTTACAATGGTAGCTATTATTGGCTGAAAGACCAAGGAATCAGCAGTTTGGGAAGTAGGTCATGCTGTTAACTCCTGCTATCCCAGCATGGCTGCAAGGGGGTGAGATCTAGCTGGGGGATTCCTGCTATGCAGCAGACACAGAATGAAGGCTGATTGTCATTTATCGTTGGTAGATAACCTCATATATACTTCGCCAAAAGAAACCAAAAGCTATGTGTACGCAAGAATTCTCTGTTTTCAAAGAGATGTTTTAACTGGTTTTGTGAATGTAGATATTCCAAAGCACAGAAGGTCAGAAAAAAGTGGACAGAAAATAAAAAAATGGAAGGGCCAATATCATCATCACAGAAGTGGAGTGAGCTGTCTAAGCACACTTTAAAATAGCTTGAAAAGCTTTATCTAGGACAGAACATCAAGTCTGCTTTCTCTTAGTTGGTATTTCAAAACCTTGACTACTGTTATCTTTGGATTGAATACTATCACTTATACTCCATATACACTGAATTACAATATCAGGCATCTTTATAACACACCTTATTTTGGTGTAGAAATGATGAGGCCATGGCTCCCAAGAACAAATTCCTCTACAAGACTATGCACCATGTTTTTGAGTCAGATGTTTGAGTGAATAGTTTGAATTTAGGACATTTTGTGAAAACTTGAAAAGTCTTCTATGTAGGTCAAGCTGATTAGCATATTAAAGGCAAACTATGTGAAGCTTCTGGGTTTAGAGTACAAAATACCTTTCATGGATTTAATACTTTGTGTAATATCAAATACTGGCATGTGTTAAAAAAAAATACTTTATAACCAAGCCCCAAAACACCAATTATGTGATTCATAAAATGTGCAAGTTTCTTTTCACTAACACTTAAAGGACTTTATACAGTGGGAGCGAATAGTCTAAGAGGAAGACTGTTCTGAGTGATGAATAACAGATGCAGAGCATCTGCTTTGCTACACTCAAAAGGAGTAGTGAAATCATGAGTTCAGGTTAATCATCAGTTCACCAAGTTCAGCAGCACCAACAAAGATCTGAACCAAGCAAGTCATGTAGCCTCATGTTGTTATTCACCTGCTACTTTTTTCAACATAGTACTTGCTCAATGATAAGTAAACTTAGGGGCCTAATAGAAGCTGTACCTATGTTCCCTTTCAGCAATACCTTCTTTGAGGTAAAATCAATATCCAACCAAGTCTGGAAGTTCCAGAGGTATCAGCTGATCATGACGTTCCATGATAGACCTGTCCTCCCACCACCTATGATTATCTTCAGCCACATCTACATAATCATCAAGCGAATCTGCTGTCGCTGCAAGAAGGGTGAAGGAGACCAGGATGAGCGTGACAGGGGACTGAGTATGCAAGAAATCTTCTCTAAATTGAGCCCTTTGCACCATATTAGCAGAAAGCAGCAGTCTTTCCAGTGCTGAACTATTTTGTTCACGTTGACAGTCAAGTGTATTTGCAGAAGACAGTATGGGACAAAATTTATATCAAGTTAACAGCTCTTGAGCTCCTTGGGCTCCTGAGAATACACAATGCTGTGATGCTAATGAAGATGTTCTTTAACACGCTTTCTTAAAACAGTGAGATGGCATCTGCTTAATCCAGTTTTTCCAAGTTCTAGTGAAGTCCATATGTTGTGAAGGGCAAATAGGAAATTGAGAGGAAGGGATCACAGTTTCAAGTGTCATCTGTAGCGTCAGCTCTGTGATTGTGAGCAATCTGTGTCTGAGAGTATCCCTACTTTCATTTCTCCATGTTAGAGATTTATCTGTCATTTCACAGGGAAACTCCGAGGATTCTTCTCCTAACATATGTTGTAATTGTTGATTATTATTTTCATTATATGCCTCATTGAAATAATCAGATGCTTACAATTATCCCTGTATTTCTACATTTCACAGAAAACATATTTTGTAACTAATTGTATTTCTGCATAATATGCTTCTCAGTTGAAAAAAAGGGAAAAAAGTAAATGTAACACTCCCTCCAAATACAGAGACAAATTCAAATAAAGGATGAGATGTTCTGAACACTTTATATTTCCCTTGGATTTTCCTTACATGATTATATATTTTTGCAACTCTTATCCAAAGAATGTCTGGGAAACAATCTGTTATATGTTGCCTATAATTGGCGTCCTTTTACGAACAACATTTGAATGAACGAGCAGTCAAACTGGCAGAGATTACCTTAGTCTTTATCCTGTGAAATCTAGTCAGTTTGTTCAATGTGTAGCATTGCTGTAAAAAAGTGCAGAGGTCATTGAGAAAATATAGCCCTCAGTGGATGGTCATAAAAGCAGATGATGGTCATAATGCATTACATTGCCTTCATGGCTGTGGCTGTATTTGGCTAAGCACTCATTCCCTACTTACAAAATCATCTGTTCATTTACTGCAGGAGTAGAATATGCAGTATCTGTTTGTCCAAAATAATCTGCTAAAGTGGATTTAAATTGACTGCCAGAAGTTCAGAAAAAGTAAACTTATATTTTGTTCTTCTGTTTTGCAGAGTTATTTCTGAATGATGAAGAGCTAAAAAAACTGTACGAGTTTGAAGAGCAGTGTGTAGAAGAATACTTCCAGGAAAAAGAGGATGAGCAGCAATCATCTAATGATGAACGCATCAGAGTTACTTCTGAAAGGTACCTAGCGTAAGAAAAAACCATACCACTTATCTAGAACAATATTTGATTTTTTGTGTCTTCATTATAAAGTTGAGTTAAAGTACAAAAGATTTAGATCTTAAAGAACACCATTACCAGTTCAGAAGCTGATCTGAATCTCGAGTAAATATCTGTGCATCTCTCACAAGAGCTTTTGCTGTTCCTACTGGTATGTCACTAAGGCTGCTGGTGCCGGGAGGGTTGGTATAAGAACATTTTTGTTCCTGGTGAATTTTTTCCCTCTCATCCATCTGGATCACAGTTATGCTTTCTATCCGTTTGAGCAAATTACTACTTGTTGAGCTTCCAACAGCTCATCCAACCATGACAAACATGTTGGAGCTTAATGACAAAAGCACTGTGGATCTTCCCGTGGACCTATGGTTTGCACCAGGGTCCGGCACTCAAAACTACTGAATTTTAATCTCTGCCACAGATTCTCTTGGAAGCTTTGAACGAGGCATTTGGCTTTTCAGTATGAACTTCCCCATTTAAAAGACAGGGAACATTAACATGTAAATTATTAAACTATTCTGAGGACTAGGTAACGTTTGCATATTGCTGTGTAAGCATACAGTGATAATGGCAGTGGCACTTTTTTACCAGGTCACTTGGCAGGGCTGTTCCCAAAGGCTCTGCCTATTCTGTTAGTAGTCCTAAGTAAATCAAAGGATGGGGTCTTTTGTCCCTTCCTTGAAATGATGGAAAATTCTGCCTGTAATGAAAATGATACACAGTTTAAACACCCTTTCACCTTAATTTACCTCACAATATTTTGATGATGAACTACTCCATATATCTATATTGATATATCTTCCTTTTAATGTTTTTTAAGTAGCTCTATAAGCCATATTATTCTTCAACAGATAAAAATCTTTCTCTTGAAGGGAGACCCTTCACATCTTGCATTATTGTATGTGAAGTTTGAGAATACATGAGTAAATGAAATTTGCTACATGTATTCGAGCAGTTTCTATCGCGCTATTTATGCATGACAATTTGTCAAAATCCTAAGCATTGTGGCAGAGAATAAAGCAGGGCTGGTAAGCCTCACTGATTCACTATGGTCTATGGCCACAAAGCAGATTTGCTTATTTTTCATGGCTTCTTGCTCCAGATGCTTCATCATCTTTTGTGTACAAGAGCAAAAGAATGTTAATCTAATTCCCACAGTTCATTTACTAGTGTATGATCTCTAAGTCACATTCCAATACATTACTTCTATATATATTCTTCTGGTACCATCACTTTATGATATAAATGATAAAAGAAAATGAGGAAAAGTGTTATTTTAATTGAACTAGACAATAATTCCACTCCCTTCAGCTGATACATAATTGAAGGTATTTCAAGAGCTACAGTAATCCCATACACACCAGCATATGTTCTCTCTCACACAGCTACAAAACCTGTTTTACAACACACCTTGATGCTATTTTAAGTCGACCTGTGAACATGTCATTAGAAAGTATTTTTCATACAATTAATTCACGCTTCATAGTGAAGGAGGACAACTGAATGTGAAGTGGGTGGCACACTCAGAAATGTTAATAGTAGGCTGCCCCTAAGGGCCGCAGCTCTTGTACTCTCCTGGCATGTAAATAAGGGCAAAGTTCAAATAGCCCTTTAATACTGTGTATGGAAAGCAGAGATAACAAGAAAATGCACGTGCTTTTGATGCTACACATAGGAAAAAAGAATGATGCATGATATGTAGCACAAAATTCTGCCTTCTGAAGAAATCAGTAGCTGGGTGCCTATAACGGGTTACTGCACCATTCCACAACTTCTGTTCTATGCTTCCTCTTTTATACCCAACAGAGTTGAAAATATGTCTATGAGGCTAGAAGAAGTGAATGAAAGAGAACATTTTATGAAAGCTTCTCTTCAAACAGTTGACCTTCGACTCTCTCAATTGGAAGATTTATCTGGTCGGATGGTGAATGCTCTTGAGAAGCTGGCAGGTGTTGACAAATCTGAGCTGACATATACACGTTCACAGGCTTCATCTGAGTGTGATGCTGCATATCTCCTAAGGCAAAGCAGTGTTAACAGCTCTGATGGCTACAGCATGTACAGATACCATGTCGGTGGCGATGAGTTAACGTATGATGACAGTACCACTCCTATGTCACCAGCCACGGGATTGCGGAAAAAAGCCCATTCTATTGGTACCAAAGAAGATGGAGCAGACCCAAGGATGCTGGTTCCAGGGCACCACACCAGTCTCTGTTATACCTCTAGTGCAAATGCAGTCACCACAGCAGATTACAGTAAATCTACACTGGAAATTGCACAGAATGTTTCCAGACCCCATTCTGGTTCAGGTGGTTTTGGGGATGAAAAGAGTGATGGAATGGTTCCTCAAAGTATAAATCAGATGGATGCTGTTACAAACAAACAGTCAGTACCAAGATCAGATTTTCCGAACACTCAGTTAAAAGTAGAACGTACCAAGTTAGAAGCAACCATCTCTTATCCCTTGGACAAAGCTAAAGCAATGCGCTATTTTCCTCCTGAAACATTCAGTGCTTGTCAAACCACTATGATGAAGTCAAGGAGCTTTATATTTGCACAGGGTGGGAAGCTGGTTGGAGGAGTTAACAACTGGACCACAGAGTATAGTACCATCATGGATCAGGTGTGTCCTTCTACAATTGAACAATGGGCCACAGAGTGGAAATATGAAGTTGAGCAGCAACTTTCTCAAGAACGTCCTCCAGAATACCCTGGTTTTATCTCTGAAGCAGAAAGGCAAGCAGAGCAGAAACAGTTACAGACGGACACAGATGACAGTGATGTTGGTGAAGCAGGTATGAGTGCCTCTTACACCTCTATGCCTGCCACTGTGAAGGCTGAGAATTTACTGTCAGTAAAGCCGGAAAGAACTTCTGGGTTCCCATCAGTACGGTCAAAGAGTTTGCACAGCCATTCTCGGAAAGCCAAGTCTGTAAAGGACAAATTAAATAGACCAGGACATGCCAGCAGCGTAACTAATTTGGTGGTAGCATTTGGCAGTGCAACAGAAGAACAGAAAGCTAGGCAAGAAAATGCATCTACAGAAACTGAATGTTAAAGTGGCTTATGGCCTCTGTTTTATCAACAGTCAAGAAAGCAGCATAACTAATTGAACAAATTATGTATTTTTAAATTAATTTCTAAGGAATAATTTTGCATATATTTGTTTATTTTAATTTTAAACTTAAAAGATAATTGTTCTGTTCTTAAATAAATGCTTGCTGGGTCAGGTGAAAGGGAGATATTCTCTCAGGGGCAGATAAAAAGTAGGCACAGTCCACAGATGCCAACAATATAGATCTTTCTTTGTTGCATTTCAACCTCCCTCATAAGCTTATTTACTGACAAGCTCTTTATAAAAGCTTTTGAAAGAAGGACAATATGATCATGTAATAATTTAGAAAATGTTTTTTCTTATTTTTTATGAGAAGACTTCTCAGACTCAACAACTTTTAACCAGCCTTAGTTTTTATCCTTGCTTATGCAGCTGGTTTCTTTGTGGTCATTGTGTTTTTCATATCAAACCAAAATTGTTGGAGGCAAGGAGAAATTACGCAGTCCCTTCTTTCACTTCTGATTTCATGCATGCTTCTTAGCCTCTCTTTCAGAAAGGCACAACATATGCATTGATGGCATCAGCTTTTTATTGTTTGTTTTATATTTTCATACTCCATCCATACCTATACCTTGAAGTACTGTTACCATACTGAATGATCATGGTAACTGCACAGACATTTCTGAAAGTTCAGTCATCATTTACTATGGATTTTTTTTTAGCTTGGTCTTTTTAGCAGGTTTACTGGTTTCACTGTTGTCAGAACAGTGTTGACGTATTGCTTTTCATGTGGGCTTCTCTTTTATTAAACTTTAGGGAACTTGACATTTTGTAAAAACAGAATGACATTTGAAATTGTTTCACTTCCATGTTTACTTCTGTGTTACCATTCTATGCACCTATATAGCCATTTGTATGTGTGGTTAAAATACCCTCCAATTTGCCAATGCCTTTTTATTGTTTGCCTGCACACTCGCCAGAAACTGATTCATTAATTAACACAAAGGGATGCAGCGTTCAGCACTTTGCTAAACAAGCAGTATGCATTGTGGAATGAAATACCTATGTTGCATACCTCTTGTTACATTGTCTTTATAAAATGTGTGTTAAATCATGCTCTGTTTGACCAGTTCTTTTTTTAGCATTTACATTACAAATTTATCAGGTAGCATGTAGATTTCAAACAAAAACATTTATCTTTTATTTATTTATTTATTTATTTATTTATTGTAAAAAATATTTATAAAGAAAAACATGGAAAAGATGTGAAATGAATTCAGTATAACAAATTTTTCACTATAATGATATCAAAACACTTCACTCACCTGTTTCTTCTTCTACAGTGCATGGGTTGAACATTTTCTAAGCAATGTTTCTTTTTAACATTTGCTAGTAATTTTCCATAAAGTTCTTTATACAGTGATGACTTTATAAGGGTTGGATGTTTCTGTGCTCTTGCAGAGCATGAACTGAAATGATAACCTCTCTGCCATTAAACGTGAAGGAACTACACTGACTTTGGCAGAGTTATTTTAGACATACAGCCATGTTAATAAGATTTAAACATGGCTCTGTATATGCATAGAAGACCAATAGTGGATTTGGAGCACACAAAACAGAATAACGATCAACACATTTGCATGTCTGCCTACATGCTTTCTTGAATACTGGCTGAAAGGATGCAGGCACAGAATTTGCATTTCCGAAGAGGCATGCTGAATACTGCTTTTCAGGAAGATGCATCCCTCCTACTGCCGAGTATGTCGTAACTCCACAGCAGTGTCACTGTGAATACCATTTTTTATTATGTGCTTGACCCACACTGAACCAGGTCAAGCCTAAAGAGTATGTACTCTAAGGCTGTGTCTACACAGACACATTATACTGAGGTAATTTAAGTTTGTTCAGTTCACAGTATCATGCAATGCAAACATTTCCCTCTCCCTCAAGACGAATGCTTTAAACACAATGACTAATTGTAATATTCACATAGGCAGGTTCTTAACTATACCAGCTGATTCCATAAATTACCCCCTTTTACATTGCATCATTCTGGAACTGGCTTGACTTTGCTCTTGCAAGCCTCTCCTATTCCAGAGTCGCTCTCTCCATTTTAGATGCTGGATTTCGATACGTGAGAACCAAAAAAGTCAATTTTCCATATTATTTAGTAATGAATTAAAGTAGCCACTGAAACCTTCCAACTATGGTTTCTCCATATTGCGTCTTTGGATGCTTTCCTAAGTTCTAGGCTTGACTATCATCTTTGGCAAAATGTACATCTGTCCTTCTAAATAAAAATTAAAAGAATACAAGCATCTGTAAGGCCTTGTCAGAAAACAGGAACATGAGGAGGGTGCATGACCAAGGATGTCAACAGGATTATTTCATTAGATCTGCAATATCCGCAGGATTGTGCCCTGTTACGAGTATTCTGGGTAGTTAACCCACTGACACAAAGCCAGTTTGCTGCCAAGCACTTGCTATGGAGGAGGTGAGTTTTCAGAGTGACAGCAGCACGTGGACACGCTGCTGGGGACCCACCTAGTAGTGCCATTGCCAGCATATCACTTCTGCACCACTGTCCTGTCTGACTGATCACTTCTAGTTGAACTTGTATTACTCTCAAAAGCTTGTTATGAGCAAAAAAGGAGACACACCTTGTATGTAAAGTCAGGAATTTATTTTTAGTGTAACAAATTTTAACAGTCTGATATATGAATTATTATTAGTCTAGATCTAATTACAAGAGAGGAGAGACAAGAAGAGAGGAAAAAAAGAATACTACTATACAGGAAAAAAACAATATGGTAAAATTGATACATGCACACTTCCTACCATCTACCCTTTTTTTTTTTTTGATGTTATGCTCACACTTGCACTGATCCTCTGGGTCTAACAGTCAGTGGCTGCAGTGGGGAAAGTGAGGAAATATTGCCAGCTGTCAGCATCCAGTCCTTTGCTAGGATGAGCATGTTGATGTCTGTTTGTTTTTCCTTATTTTTTGCTTGCTGACGAATATTTTTATGTTTCTTAGCAACTTTACATCTTGTTTTTCTTCACTGGCCTTCAAATCCTACAATTACACCTGAATTCCCTAGTTATTAGCAAAATTACTTTCACAGCTAAACAAATGAAGCGACAGCTCAAGGCAGGTTAAGGCAAGTTCGGACAAAGCAATCCAGGCAAGCCTCAGTCCTGAGGCCTTACAAAGTCAGCATAAAGCCTGTGGCCTGCTACTAGCCCTGACAATACTCTGTTTACTGGGCTAAGAAGACACATTAGCCCTAGAGGTGTTTTCCTCTCACTACAGCCACTGCAGATAAATGCTGTACTGCGTGCAGTGGTCACCTGAGCTGAGTAATTCAGCCTAATTGTGAATTTTGATTCCCCCATTGGGATCCAGCATCAGACAGAAAGGCAAAACAGATGTAAGGACCTGGTTGATATAGCCATTTAATGCCCATTCCAACTGGTGCCAGGGTCCGAGGGCGGGGGTAGGACAGTCAAAAAACAGTACACAGCAGTAGTTTGGATTGCAGGCTGACAAACTGCAAGCCTCGGGAGAAGTGAGAAAAGAACTACAGATTTTCTTGAAACCGCAATCTTCTTTTGCTTTTTTCAACTTTTAGCCTTATCCGCAGAAACAAAAATTGATATGGCAAAGTGGTGCTTTATGGTTGATGCCCTGTATCTTTACAATGGATATGAGATATGTCTTGACAATAGGCTTTAAAATATTATTTGCAGTTGTTCTGCCAAAACATTTAAGTGCCTGTATCCACCTTTCCCTTGGTGTTAAAGTTAGTGAAAAGAAGTTGCCTAATTTCATCTGCCTGCTCCTCTTTAGTCTCTACAACATTAAAACCCCTGTGAAACTGCAGTGTTTCATCCTGCATGATTCTAGAAGTAAACATCTCCCATTTCTTGCACTAACTGGACTGCTGTGCTCAGCAAGCTATTATCTGAGCAGATCAACAGCCTTCAAAAATGGCCACAGAGAAAGACTGGAGTCTAGTTTAGGAGCACTGGTAATCTGATAGTCACTATGGCAATATCTATGCAAAGTAGCCCAAGCCAAGGTGGAATATTGTACCAATTAATAGCTCCAAATAACTCCAGGCAAGTAATACCTACATAAAGATTAACAAGAAAGTACTCTTATGTAACATAGCAAAGTTCAATATCATTAAGTCTCCACTCTGAGAATACTACCTCCACTTTGCAGATGTGCCTTGAAAAGGAGGCTTTTTTCCTGAGATACCTCAAGAAATGACAGTGTTTGCATAGTTTGTATATCGTTCATAGATCTTTGGCTAATACTATAAAAGTTGCCGTTTTATGTAAATAATCACATTTTAAATATTATTCTGCTGGAACTTCATCAAGGACACTCAGGAAAGAGATTTTTTTTCAACTGCTTAATAAATTTAAGGCATAATGTTGTTCTTCTATAAGAGGTAATACAGACCTGTAGGGCTGGCTTCCTCACAAGCCCCCAGCAAAAGTCCCACCCTTCTGAGTGCACGCTGTGGCAGCCTGGGTGTGCAAACTATTGAGTGCACAAGTAGAGAGGTGTCGAGGTAAAGTAATAAACCATAACACTTCCAGGGCAAAAGAGAACAGACTTTCATCACAGAATTCCTGACTTTGCAGACTTGTCACATACTTGCTGTAGCTCTGGGCACATAGCTCAGCTGTGAAATCAGACAACACGTATGTCGTTGTGTCTTGGGGTTCAAACCAATAACTGAACCACTCTTCAGAAGGCTATGAAGACACAGAAGTTGACATAGAAATGCAGGCCTGGAAGAGATCATCTACACTGAGGCAAGTTCAGCAGTGTCGATAGTATCAGTGGCAGATGGTGGTCAAACCTGTTCTCAAACATGTCTAATGAAAGCCATTCTTTAATCTGGTGAGAGATCAAAAGGCACCATTAGGGAAATCTGTTCTGATTTAACCCCAGCCCTCATGAATTGCACAAGCCAAAGTACCTCCCCAACCACAGAGCTGTCTTGTGAGGTTGTAACAGAACTTTTAGGAAGATACCTACTCTGATGTGCAGTAAATACAGCAGGCTTTTGCACCACAGCCATAGCTAAGCAGATAATTATCTTCGCTGTTACAATTTGCACTGTATGTAAAAAGAGGCCCCAGGAAACTGCCATACAGTACATGGGGTGTGATACCACCAGGACAGCAAGCAAGCTGGTTCTGGGAGAGCCATGACAGTGGACAAGTGTAAGGGTCGTGGTCAGTCTAGCACACAGACTATATCACTGAATAACTTAACGTTGAGGCAATGAAAATAACTGCACTGAGAATTACCTCCATCCCAGGAAAGATGATGGAGCAACTCATTTTGGATGTCATCATTAAGCAAGTGGAGGAAAATAAGGTTATCAGGAGGAGTCAACATGGATTCACCAAGGGGAAATCATGCTTGACCAATCTGATAGCTTTCTATGGTGGTATGACCAGCTGGGTAGATGAGGGGAGAGCCGTGGATGTTGTCTACCTTGACTTCAGGAAGGCTTTTGACACAGTCTCCCATGATATCCTCCTAAGGAAGCTCAGGAAGAGTGGGCTAGATGAGTGGTCAGTGAGGTGGATTGAGAACTGGCTGAATGGCAGAACTCAGAGGGTTGTCATCAGCGGCGCTGAGTCTAGTTGGAGGCTGGTAACTAGTGGTGTCCCTCAGGGGTCACGACTTGGCCCAG